>Ga0209211_10000766_pt1 | contig 63534 bp, 51 predicted proteins | sample RifGroA2_FD_183992 | JGI IMG/M metagenome (GOLD analysis project Ga0209211, IMG submission 183992) | Groundwater microbial communities from Rifle, Colorado, USA - Groundwater A2 (SPAdes) (version 2) | ecosystem: Environmental > Aquatic > Deep subsurface > Groundwater | place: Rifle, Colorado... | reverse complement strand
TAATAGTATAAAGCTCCAAATTCCAAATCCCAAATTCCAAGTTTGGGGCTTGGGATTTGAGACTTGGGTCTTGAGGTTTTGGGCTTTCATTTTTGAAAATCTTTGACTTTATAGACAAACACTAGATAGTTTAATTTTAGTAGTTGTTCCTGTTTTATTAATTTTATCAAACGGGGTAAATGTAAAATGTTGAATATCCAATGTAGAATTTTAACTGCAACTATTGAGAAAATACTAACATGGTACAAAAAACTGGGAGAATTTTTTTTCAATAATAATGAATTATTAACAGCTTAGCTGTACCTTATACCATTTTTCCCTATAAAAAATGCGACAATTTATTTCGTCGTTAGTATATTAAAAATAGTTTTTTGTTTTTTATCAGCATATTTCTTTACTTTACACAATAAAATATTAAAATAATTGCTCAAAAAAATACTGATAATTGATTTTGGTTCACAATATACTCAGCTAATAGCCCGAAGAGTGAGAGAACTTAATGTTTATTCCGAAATAATTCCTTTTAACTGTAAAATTGAATTTGATAATAGTATAAAAGGAGTAATTTTATCGGGAAGTCCGTTTTCGGTTCGCGATAAAAATTCACCAAAAATTGACTTAGAAAATATTAAAGGGAAATTACCAATTTTGGGAATTTGTTATGGTGCACAGTATTTATCGGAGCACTATGGTGGCGAAGTATTACCATCAAATACCAGAGAATATGGGAGGGCTAATTTATCGTTTATTGAAAACTCCGATAAATTATTTAATAAAATAACAATAGGTACACAAATTTGGATGTCGCATGGCGATACAATTACTAAAATACCAAACAACTACAAAATAACAGCGAGCACCGAAAGTGTAAAAGTTGCTGCTTTTAAAATTGAAAATGAAGAAACATACGGAATTCAGTTTCACCCCGAAGTTTATCATACTACGCAAGGAACAGAGCTATTAAAAAACTTTGTTGTAAATATTTGCAAATGCGAACAATTGTGGACTCCAGCAGCATTTGTTGATTCAACAATTTCTGAAATAAAAAACAAATTACAAAACGATAAAGTAATTTTAGGATTATCGGGCGGTGTTGATTCATCGGTTGCTGCTTTACTTTTACACAAAGCCGTTGGTAAAAATTTGTATTGCATTTTTGTTAATAATGGTTTACTTCGAAAAAATGAGTTTAACGAAGTTTTAGAAGTTTATAAAAAAACCGGCTTAAATGTAAAAGGGATTGAAGCTTCGCAGCAATTTATTGAACAGCTTAAGGGAATAAGCAGTCCGGAGCAGAAAAGAAAAATAATCGGACGAATTTTTATCGAAACATTTGATGCCGAAGCTAAACAAATTGAAAATGTTAAGTGGTTGGCACAAGGTACAATATACCCTGATGTAATTGAATCATTATCAGTAAACGGACCATCGGCAACAATAAAATCGCATCATAATGTAGGTGGATTGCCAAAAAAAATGAATTTACAAATAATTGAACCATTACGTCTTTTATTTAAAGATGAAGTAAGACGTGTTGGAAAGCAATTAGAACTCGACCCAAATGTTTTAAATCGCCATCCATTTCCTGGTCCGGGTTTGGCAATAAGAATTATCGGTGAAATTACAAAAGAAAATATTCAAATTTTGCAGGAAGTTGACAATATTTTTATTTCATCATTAAAAGAAGCCGATTTATACGATTCGGTTTGGCAAGCCGGTGCAATTTTGTTACCCATTAATTCTGTTGGTGTTATGGGCGATGAAAGAACTTATGAGCAGGTTGTTGCATTGCGTGCTGTTCAAAGCACCGATGGCATGACAGCCGATTGGGTTCATTTACCTTATGAATTTTTATCGCAGGTTTCAAATAAAATAATCAATAATGTTAAAGGAGTAAATCGTGTTGTTTACGATATTAGCTCTAAACCACCAGCCACAATTGAGTGGGAATAAGATTTAGGAATTATGATTAAGGATTTAACTGGTTTCAATCAAATTTTTTGTATTTAATCCCGCTTCAATAAAAAATTATTTTTCGATAAAATTTCATTTGCTTCAAATAGGCGTTCAATTGTTCCAATGTCCATCCAAAAAGTTTTATCGTGATTATAAGCCATTATTTTATAATTTGAACAAAGTTCAACATAACAATTTGTAATAGAGAAAGCTCCCTCGTACTTGTTTATTAAGTTAAATATATCATAATTAAGAACTTGTATTCCACTAAAAGCAAAAGGTCGTAATTTTGTAATACTTTTAGATTGAATTTTTATTTCATTAGTAGCCATATTTTTCCAACCACATAAAAAATTATTCTGGTCGAATAAAAAGTACCGTAAAGTTTTTCTGTTTCTAACAGCTAATGTAGCCAGAGCACCAGATTCTATATGTTCATTGTACAATGTTAATAAATCGAGGTCGGTTAAAATATCAACATTATATACTAAAAACGGTTTTTTATCGCTAAAAAAATCTGTAACTTTTTTAAGTCCCCCACCTGTATCTAATAATTTATCATTTTCGTAAGAAATAAATATCTCAATATTAAAATTATTTTTCGATTTTAAAAAATCTGAAATTTGTTCAGGAAAATGATGAACGTTAATAGCTATTTTATTAAAGCCGAAATATATTAATTTTTTAATTGCATATTCGATAAGTGGTATTCCATCAATTTCGGCAAGAGCTTTTGGTTTGCACAATGTTAGTGGTTGCAGGCGAGTTCCTAATCCCGCAGCAAATATCATTGCTTTTGCAGTTGTTGTCATTATTTCTTCCAGTTATCTTTGTTAGTATGCTCTACTTCAATGTTTATTTGATATTTATATTTCAAATATTCCCCAAGCTTTTCGGCACAATATACCGAACGATGCTGTCCGCCTGTGCAACCAAATGAAATCTGAAGATTAGTAAATTTTCTTGAAATATATTTTTCAACACTTTGCTCTACAATTTTATACACATTGTTAAGAAATTGTTTTACTTCTTCTTCTTTATCCAAATATTCAATAACTTCTATGTTTTGTCCATTTATGGTTTCAAACTCTAAAACTCTTCCGGGATTAGGCAAGGCACGACAATCAAAAACAAAACCACCACCATTGCCGGAATTATCGTAAGGAATTGATTTCAAAAATGAAAAACTATAAATTTTAACACATAAAGAACTTTGTGGTAAAACTTTATTCGAAAATTTTTTTAGTTCATCCGAAACAGTTAAGTTTTCTAATATATTAAATAATGTATTTGCGTTAATATTAAGTTTAACATTATGCAGTAACCACTCTAAATTTTTTAGAGCATAAGGAATACTTTTCAAAAAGTGTTCTTTCTTTTCGTAAAATCCTCTGAATCCATAAGCCCCCATTGCCTGCATTATTCTAATAAGTACAAAAGCATAATAAAAACTTTTAAATTCTGTTTCATTAATTTTAATATTTCGACTTATTTTACTAATATAATAATCCAAAAGTTCCTGACGATAATTATCTGGTATATTAGCTTTTGCATCATACAATAAAGAAGCAACATCATAAAACAATGAACCCTTTCTCCCTCCCTGATAATCTATATAATATAAGGTATCATTTTTTAACATTATATTTCTTGATTGAAAATCGCGGTATAAAAAATAATTACTATCAGCTTTTGATAAGTAATTTACAAATACTTCGAAATCATTTTCCAAATCCTGTTCATCAAAATGTACTTTTGCAAGTTTCAGAAAATAATATTTAAAGTAATTTAAATCCCACATCATAGATTGTTTATCGAAGCTATCACGAGGATAACAAAATGAATAATCTAATTCTTTACCTCCACTAAACTGAAATTTAATTAAATCGTCGAGTACTCGTTTGTAAATTGGTAATAATATGACATTAAATTTATTCTTATTTTTATTTTCTTCAATAAAAGAAAACAAAGTAGTGTCGCCTAAATCAGATAAAATATAAATGTGATTATCAATATCGTCGGCAATAATTTGAGGTACATTCAAATTACAACTAATAAAGTGTTTTGTAAAATGAATAAACGCTAAATTTTCTTTTGGGTCAGGATTATAAGCTCCAATAAAACTTTGGTTTGAAGTTTTTAATCTAAAGTATTTTCTATTAGAACCAGATGGCGGTAGTTGTTGAGTACTAATTACTTCAACTCCTTTTGATTTTAATAGTAAGGAACTTAATTTATTTTCAATACTCTGCTTTTCCAAAATAATTATTTAATAGACAAACATAGTAAAATTGAACGAATATTGAAATAGATATTTGAAATAATGAATATTTACTTTTTTCTTTAGGTGGGTTCTAATCCCGCCAAAGCTGGACAAATAGTGTCATTGCGAAGGAAGGATTGACTGAAGCAACTTAGCGATGCGATCTCATTCACCCCGTTAGATATTTGTTAATTAAAAGAGTGAACACTCTTAATTCGCCTTATCTAACGGGGCAAGCACATTGAAAACTTGTAGTGAGCATGTCGAACCATAAAATTAAAATGTGAGTAATCTCAATACAGTGCTTCGTTTTGTGAGATGCTGAATCAATCCTGTCCTGAACTTGATTCAGGATTGATTAAGGACAGCATGACGAAACTGAATTTTTAGAAGTCCCCTTTATTAAAAAAATAAAAAATATTTATTTAATCATAATAATAACATTATACACATTGTTTAATTAATAAAATAATAACATTTAATAAATTAATTATATGTTTAATAAATGTTTTTTTAAAGAATATTTTGAAATAAAAAAAACGAGTATGTTAATAAACTAAAGAGCTTATCATTATAATATACTTATATAATGATTGTTATGAAGTCAGATGATTTATAATAATTGTTGAAAAAATCTAAATATAATGGAATTTAATTGATACAATCTTATGATTTTTAATTTAAAATTGTACAAAATTATTAATTAATAATATTAAATTTTTAATTTAAAATCATGGAAAGCAATTCGTTAGATGACTCACTAATTTCAGAAAAAGAAGTAAACAAAGAAGACGAACCTCCAAGTTTACTTACTAAAAGCCGTATAAACAGGCACAAAATAATAGATGCTTTATTAAAAATAACTGACAACAAAACAACATCAAACTTTAGAAATCATTTCCTACCAGGAATATCTGATGATGAATGGAACGATTGGCATTGGCAAATAAAAAACAGTTTCAGATATAGCTCACAATTAGAAAAATTTTTCAATATAAAACTTAACGAAAATCAAGATTCTAAAAACAAAGATTTGATGCCGTTAAGAATTACTCCTTATTATTCAAGTTTAATTAATTTTTCGAATCCTAACGACCCTTTATTTAAAAGTGTTGTTCCAACATCAAGCGAATATAAAATATTTCCTAGCGAATCATCCGATCCTCTTCACGAAAACAATAGCAGTCCTGTACCTAATTTAGTACATCGTTACCCTGACCGTGTTTTGTTCCTTGTTACAGGATTTTGCAGCACATATTGCAGATACTGCACACGTTCGCACATGGTTTCAAAAAAAGATAAATCACATTTCAGCTTAAACGATTTTGAACCGGCATTCGAATATATCGAAAAACACGAAGAAATCAGAGATGTGCTTTTATCAGGTGGCGACCCATTTACTTTACCTCAAGAAAGATTAGAGTATATTTTAAAAAGACTTCGTAACATTGAACATGTTGAAATTATTCGTATTGGTACTAAAGTTCCCGCAGTACTACCACAACGAATTACTCAGGAATTTGTTGATATGTTAAAAAAATATCACCCTTTATTTTTAAGCATACATTTTACTCACCCAAATGAGCTTACTCCCGAAGTTGAAAAAGCTACTGCACTTTTAGCAAATGCAGGTATTCCTTTAGGTAGTCAAACTGTATTATTAAAAGGTATAAATGATAATGTTGAAACAATGCGTAAACTAATGACAGGTTTATTAAAATTTCGCGTTCGTCCTTATTATTTGTATCAGTGCGACCCTATACTTGGCTCTGGTCACTTTAGGACAACTGTAAAAAAAGGATTAGAAATAATAAAAGGAATGCGTGGTTTTATATCTGGTTACGCTATACCCGCTTATGTTATTGATGCTCCCGGTGGCGGTGGAAAAATTCCTCTGCTCCCTGATTATGTAACATCACACACTAAAAATGGTTTAGAACTTAAAAATTACGAAGGAAAAACATATTTATATCCTGATTATATTGAAGAATAACAAATTAAAAAAACATGCTTATAGGGATAACTTATGACCTTCGTACTGATTATTTAAAAGAAGGATTTACCGAAGAAGAAACAGCCGAATTTGATAAAGAAGAAACTATTGCAGGGATTGAAAATGCACTTAAAAATGCTGGCTTCAATACCGACAGAATAGGAAACATTAAGCATTTAGCTAAAAAATTAACAAATGGTAAAACATGGGATTTAGTTTTTAATATTTCCGAAGGAATGTATGGAATAGCTCGCGAATCGCAAGTTCCATGCTTATTAGATGCGTACAATATTCCTTATGTTTTTTCAGATGGATTAGTTCTTGCAGTTTCTTTACATAAAGGAATTACTAAAAGAATTATTCGTGATGCAGGTCTTGCAACTTCCGACTTTGTAATTGTTGAAACAATTTCCGATTTAGAAAATATTAACTTAAAATTTCCATTGTTTGCAAAGCCAATTGCCGAAGGAACAGGTAAAGGAATATCAGGACTTTCTAAAATAATATCGAAAACAGAACTTATAAAAATTTGCAAAAACCTTCTTAAAAAATATAACCAGCCGGTTTTAGTCGAACAATTTTTATCGGGACGAGAATTTACTGTTGGTATTGTAGGTACTGGTAAAGAAGCTAAAGCTGTTGGAATAATGGAAGTAGTATTTCGTAAACATGAAAAAACAAAAATTTACAGTTTAGAAAATAAAGAAAATTATCAAAAAGTAATTGATTATATTGTTCCTGAACAAAAAATTATTGATAATTGTTACGAAATTGCTATAAAATGCTGGCAAGTTTTAGGTTGCAGAGATGGAGGCAGAATTGATTTAAGAATGGACGGTTTTGGAAAAATAAATTTTATTGAAGTAAACCCATTAGCTGGTCTTAATCCGGTTCACTCCGATTTGCCTATTCTTTGCCGTTTTGCTGGAATAAGTTATCAAAAATTAATTGAAATGCTCATGAAATCGGCAATAAAAAGATTGCATCTATTCAGCAACAATAAATTTATCTCGCAAAGTCGCAAAGAACGCAAAGACTTATGACTGAAAACGAAATTGCCAAAATATTAGTTAATATCTTTTTGAAGGTTCATCAGAAATTAGGACCTGGTTTACTAGAATCAATTTATGAAGCGGCAATATGTTATGAATTAGATAAAATAGGAATAAAATACAAGCGTCAGGCTGAAATTGCTGTATTTTATGAAACAGTAAAATTAGGTTTAGGATTTAGAGCAGATATTATTGTAGGAGAAAAAGTAATTGTTGAAATAAAATCAGTAGAAACAATGTCATCCACTTTTCCTAAAATATTACTCACCTATTTACGAGTAACAAATTTAAAACTGGGACTTCTTGTCAATTTTAATGTTGATTTGATTAAATATGGAATTAAAAGAATTGCAAATAATCTTTAAAAACGCAAAGAAAAAAATCATTAATGATTTTTTTAACACCTTGCGGTCTTTATACTTTGCGAACATTGCGCCTTTGCGAGAAATTAATTTCACCTAAAATAGTAACAAAAGATTAAAAGAATGAAGAAAATAGAAAAAATTGCAATTGTATATAACGAAGTTCAACAAAATGCAGGTCCCGATGAATTGGATATACTCGACCAAGTTAAATTAGCTGAAGATTGTTTACGCAAATTAGGTTATAATACTTGTAAAATTACCGTAACTCTTGACTTAACAAAGTTAAAAAAATCTCTTTTTGAAGAAAAGCCGGATATTATTTTTAATTTAGTAGAAAGTATTAACAATAATGGAGAATTACTTTACTTTGCACCTGCTCTTTACAATCATTTAAGAATTCCATATACAGGAGTTAATACTGAAGGACTTTTTTTAACAACTAACAAACCATTATCGAAAAACTGGATGCGAAAAAACAATATTCCTACTGCCGATTGGTTTGAATTATACGAAACAGAAAAATTAGATAAAAATAAAACTTATCTTGTAAAGCCAAAACTCGAAGATGGCTCACTTGGTTTCGATGATGATTTGGTTTTTAAAGGTGCCGATGTAAATAAATTCGAGAAAATTAAAACATTAAGCCCGTTTCATTTTTTTATTGAAGAATACATTGAAGGAAGAGAATTTAATATTTCAGTTTTGGGAGGTAACAAAGGACCAGAAGTTTTACCAATTCCAGAAATGAACTTTAACAATTTTCCAAAAAACAAGCCAAAAATAATGGGATTTAGAGCAAAATGGGAAGAAAATAGTTTCGAATATCTAAATACAACCCGCAGTTTTATTGATGAAAATGAAGAAAAAGAATTAGTAACAAAACTTAAAAATATTTGTATCGAATGTTGGGAATCGTTTAATTTATCAGGATTTATCAGAGTTGATTTTAGGGTAGATAATAATGGGAATCCTTTTGTATTAGAAATTAATGCAAATCCATGCATTACGCCAGGTAGCGGTTTTTATAGTGCTTGCGAAAAAGCAAATTATTCTTTTTCTTATGCCGTAGAAAGATTTATTGAAGATTCGATTAAAAACATTAAATAAATGAATATAACATTTCGTAGCGAACTAAAAGATAGCGATTTAATTGATATTGAAAATATTGTTGAGTCTACTGTTTTTTTTAAGATTATGAAATTCCTGTTGCTGTTGAATTAGCTCAAGAAGCTTTAATTAATGGTCAGGAAAAATCGGAATACTTTTTTCAGTTTATTGAAGTTGACGGAAAAACAATTTCATATTCATGCTATGGACCTATTGCGTGTGCTGTAGGAAGCTACGATTTATATTGGATTGCTACTCATAACGATTTTCGCGGAAAAGGAATTGGAAAACTTATTCTTGAAAAAACTCACGAGGCAATTAAAAAAAGAAATGGAAGATTAGTTATTGCCGAAACATCTGGAGCCGAAAAATATATTCCTACACGAAAATTTTACGAAAATAACGGATATAAAGCCGAGGCAATAATTAAAGATTTTTACAAATCTGGTGACGATAAATATATGTTCGTTTTTAGGCTTTAGAAATTTTAAAAAAACGTCAAAAACCCAGCACCAATTATTGGATAAACCTTATCATAATAAAGCGCACCAAGTTTTAATGTTAACCCTAATTTACTACCCATTGTTCTGGTTTGTCCAACAACCCTAAATCCTAATGGTGGTGTAACTGTACTACTATCGCTGTAAATTAATAAATCACTATAAATTGAAAGAGTGGTTTTTAATTTTCTTTTTCTATTTTCATCAGAAATTAATCTAACAAATTTACCTGAAAACAATCCTAATCCCAAAGCAATTTCATGAGTTTGAGATGATATAAAATTATTTTTTGAAATAAAATTATATTCTATGTGTCCGCCAATGTATGTCTTTTTAATTAAATCATCTTTAACTACGAATACTGTTCCACCTCTGGAATCAACACTTGAAGCAATGGGCATTTTTTTTGTTTTAGTTTTTTCATAAGAATAAAAAAACAATAAGCCACCAATACCACCACCAGAGCCATTTGTATTTGCTTCTAAATAACATACTTTAGGAATAAAATAACTTAAATTTATGAAATTGTTATAAGGATATTCAAAATAAATATCCATAGTAAATGGAGTCATTTGGTCAGTATGATTTTTGAGTATTTCATAATCTATTTTAGTTCCGTCATTAAAAGTTGCTGTTTTCTTTTGAGCTATAATGTTAGTAAAGAATACTAATAAAATACTTACTACAAATAATGTTTTTATGTTCATGTAATTAAAATTTATGTTTTATCTTATTATCTGCCACCGCTTGTTCTTTTCAGGTATATTGGAAATTGTAATGTAGCACCTCCAATTGCTGTTTCATTAAAAACTGTAAATGCTCCAAAAAACCTTAAATCAAAAAAATAAGTTTTACTTAATTTAAAGCGAAAACCAAGGTTTAGCATAGGACCAACATCAGTACCTGTTCCATTGATACCATAAAGACCTGGTCCAATAAAAAATCCAATTGGGAAAGTAATTGGAGATTTTTTGTTAGGTGGATATGCACCGGCAAGTGCATTAAAATTAAATGTAATTTGAACAGTTTGATAACCATACATTTTTGTGTCGTTTTCTAAAAATGCAAATTGTGAACCAAGGTGAAAATCAGTTGAAAAGTTATAATTTTTACTTAATTTTATTACTCTTTCTCTGATTCCAAAAATTAAATGCGGACCATAAAATGATGCAGTTTCATATGAATTCGAAGCTTCACCATAAGCCATACCAACACTAACTGTAATAACATATTGTTTGCTTTCATTCTTTTTGCCACCATTTGAACTCCTTTTACTTCGTTGAGAAAACCCTTGAACTGTTGCAAATAACATTAAAAAAAGAATTAAATACTTTGTTGTTTTCATAAATCTATATTTATCTTATAATACTCCCCTTTGTTATGACAAATTTTGAATCAAATATAGATTTTTTTTAATTGATTAATTATTTGCTGAATTCAAGTCACAAATGCAAATTTATATAAAAAAAATTATTTAAACTTACCTTGTATTTTTAATTATAATGTATTAAATTTGCCTTGTTATTTTAAACTAATTATTTAATATGTATAGATTTATTGATGACTTTTTAGTAAAATGGAAAAGCGATAAAAGGCGAAAACCATTAATAGTTAGAGGTGCCAGACAAGTAGGCAAAACGTTTTCAATTACAAATTTTGCAATTAAAAATTTCAAAAATTACATTAAAATAGATTTTGAACGCGAGCCAAACTTGAAAAAAATTTTTGAATCAGACTTAAATCCCAAAAGAATTTGTAATGAATTAGAACTAGTTAAAAATATAAAAATTTCACAAGGAAACACACTAATTTTCTTTGATGAAATACAAGAGTGCAAAAAAGCAATTATGTCGTTACGCTATTTTTGCGAAGAAATGCCAAATATTCATTTGATTGCAACTGGTTCGTTACTTGAATTTGCATTAACAAAAATTTCTTTTCCTGTAGGTAGAATTCAATTTTATGAAATGCACCCACTTGGATTTCCTGAATTTCTTTTAGCTAGTAACAAAGAGCAATTATTTAATCAAATTATTAAAGAACCACATTATTTACCCGACTCTGTTCATGATATATTATTGAAAGAAGTAAAAAATTATTTTTTCGTAGGCGGAATGCCTGAGAGTGTAAAAACATATTCTCAATCAGGGTCCATAATGGATTGTTCAGAAGTGCATTCCGAAATAATAAATTCTTTACGCATGGACTTTGCCAAATACACTCCACAGATTGATAAAAATTGTTTAAATTCAGCTTTAACAGAAATTGCCAGAAATGTTGGAAAACAAACAAAATACAGCACACTTGCTAATGGTTTTAGTAATCCAACATTAAAAAAAGCATATCAAACATTATTAATGGCAAGAATTATACATCAAATTAGTGCAATTAATCCAATTGGTTTTCCTGTGCAAATAACATCAGGCAGAATCTTTAAAACAAGTATGCTTGATGTTGGTTTAATGAATTTTTTATGCGGCATTATTCCAAATGAAGAATTTCTGAAATCAGATTTATTATCAATATACAGAGGAGCTTTGGCAGAACAATTTGTTGCACAAGAATTTGCAATTAATCAAAAAAATAATGTTTACTATTGGGATAGGCAAGCCAAAAGTAGCACTGCAGAAATTGATTTTGTTATTCAAAAAGCAAATAAATGGTTTCCTGTTGAAGTAAAAAGCGGAAGTAGTGGAAGTTTAAGGAGTTTGCACTTATTTTTAAAAGAGTATCCAAAAACTACTGAAGGTTATGTGTTATCTTCTCAACAATTTTCGGAACTTAAAGAACAAAAATTAAAAGTTATACCTGTTTATTTTTCTTTTTCTATAAGTTGTATGTTTTAATTGTATTATAAACTTATACTTTAGAAATTGGTTTTAAATACATTTCACCCTTTTTAATTTTTTGAATTTCGCATAACCATTTTTCACCTTGCAAACATTGTTGAAGTTTTTCGGTAATAAGCACAATACCACGATTGGTTTTATTACTTACAGCTTTAATAACCATGCATTCATTATAAGTTTTATGGGTTATTCTTTCTTCTTTTTCCTGAAGAGTAAAAACATCGTTATCGCCAACTGAATATATTGGACAATCTGGCTCTAAAAATACTTTTCCATTACAATTTATCTTATCAACTTTGCACTTTATTTTATCGCCAGTTTTTATTTTGTATTCAATATAATTAATAGAAGGTATCAAATATTTTTTATCAAATTCTGCTAACAAAACAAAATATTCGGTACCAGCAAGATTTATTATTTTTTCAACTGTAAAAAAATATTCGCTGCCTTCTTCAATTTCCATTTTGAAATATTTACCACAAAATTAATCTTTAAACTTAATTATTAGAGTTTATATTGAATAAGAATATATGTCATGGCTAAAGCCGTTTATTCAGTTGTTTTGTGTAACCCTGACCTTAAGGTAGGGTTAGATTATAAAATATCATGGGCTTCAGCCCTGAGTATAGCGATTAGTATGAATAATTCTTATTCGATATATTGTCTATTATTTAGAGCCTGTCTATAAAGTCAGTGTCTGATTCATAATGTTCGAGTTTGAGGCATACGAAGTTTTGAAAACCAAGGAGTTTACTGTAGTAAATGACTGTTTTCAAAACGAGTATAACGAAAAAATCGGACATTATGGACAGACACTATTTAGAGTCTGTCCGTAATATCAGCATTTTAATTTATAGGGAACAATGGTATAAGGTATAAGGGAATAGGGAATGACGGCTAAATCCTTATACCATATACCTTTATACCTTATTCCCATAAGTTCAGAATTATAAATATGATATAAATTTACAAGTTCTCTCGACTTTACAGACAAACACTATTTAATATCATTACTTTTGAAAAATAAAATATTTTAAAATATGAAACAATTTTATTTATTGTGTAATATGTTATTTGCTGTAACAACCTTATTTTCACAAAATAATAAATTAATAACTTTTTTTGAAAAATCGAATTATTTAGAAACACCTCGTTACGATTCAACAATAAGTTTTTGTAAACAACTTGCAAAAGTGTCAGCAATAATTCATTATGCGTCATTTGGTGAAAGTCCGGAAGGCAGAGAATTACCTTTATTAATAGCCGATAAGGATAAGTTAACAAATCCAGAATTGATTAAAAAAACTGGTCGGGCAATTTTATTAATACAAGCATGTATTCATGCAGGTGAACCAGATGGCAAAGATGCCGGTTTAATGTTATTCAGGGATTTTATAGCAAATCCCGAAATTTCAAAGCTACTTAATAACGTAACCGTTGTTTTTATCCCCATTTACAGCGTTGATGGGCACGAACGTTTTAGTGCATATAACAGAATAAATCAAAATGGTCCAAAAGAAATGGGATGGCGAACAAATGCAAATAATTTGAATTTGAATCGCGATTACATTAAAGCCGAAGCACCTGAAACAAAAGCATGGCTAACGCTATTTAACAAATGGAATCCCGATTTTTTTATAGATTGTCATGTAACAGATGGCGCCGACTATATTTATCCATTAACTTATGGTTTAGAAATAAATGGTAACATGGATTCAAAACTTACTAATTGGCAAAAAAACACATATTTGCCTTATGTTACAAATGCGATGGAAAAAGCAAATTATCCGATTTTTCCTTATGTTAGCTTTAGAGAGTGGCACGATATTGAAAGTGGATTAGAAAGTTGGGTTACACCACCCCTGTTATCGCAGGGTTATACAGCAATTGCCAATTGTCCCGGGTTGTTAATTGAAACACACATGCTTAAAGATTACAAAACCAGAGTTTTTGCAACATATAAAATGCTTGTTTACACTTTAGAAGTTCTTAATAATTCAGGTAAAGAATTAATGCAATTAGAACAAGCTGCAAATGATTTCTCATCAACAGAAAAATTCAGAAAAACACCTTTTCCTCTCTCATTTGAATATTCAAAAGACAGCGTATTTATTGACTTTAAAGGAAAAGAATTTACTAAAGAAATAAGTGATTTGTCGGGAGGTTTGTGGTTTAAATTCGGCTCTGATTACAAAGATTATAAACTTCCATATTTTAACAATTTAAAACCAACCTCTTTTGCACAACTACCTGAATATTATATTGTACCAAGACAATATGCTTTTATCGAAGAAATATTAAAAAGCCATAACATTAAATATTTTAAAATTAATTACGATACAACTTTATCAGCTAATACTTATAAATTTAAAAATGTAACATTAGGCACAAGCTCAAATGAAGGTCACCAGAAAGTACAATCGTTTGAAATGAATATCATTACTTTAAACTTAAAGTTGATATATGGTTCAATAGTAATTCCAATGAATCAGGAAAAATCAAAAATTATTGCCCACTTATTAGAACCCAAATCACCTGCCTCTCTTTTGCAATGGGGATATTTTAATTCAATATTCGAACAAAAAGAATATGGCGAATCATACGTATTAGAGCCACTTGCAATAGAAATGCTTAAAGATTCATCAATAAAATCAAGCTACGAAAAAGAAGTAAAAAATAACCCAAATTTTCCAAAGGACTCATACGCTATATTAAATTGGTTCTATACACATTCAAAATATAAAGATGAGCAACAAAATATTTATCCTATTGGAAAAGTTTTTAATGGTAAAATTAGCAACTAACTAATAATTAACCTTTTGTATTTTTTACGATTATAAAAACAGACATATTGTCGCTTGTAGATTAATAAATATGCCACATTGTCGCTATTTTGCACATTATTATTGCTATTTTGTAATAAAACATCAATCGGTATATAATTTGAAAATCCTAAAGCGTAAAATTAATTATTAACAATAAAAAAATTAGGAGGACAAAATTATGTTACCAGTTTTAAAAAATTACAATTTAGTTGACCATTTTTTTGGCAACGACTTTTTAGACAACATTTTTAACAGCAACTTTTCGGCTGTTAATGTAAACGTACCAGCTGTAAACATTGTTGAGGCAAAAGAAAACTTTAGAATTGAAATTGCAGCACCGGGTTTAGAAAAAGGAGATTATAAAATTGAACTTCACAACGATTTGCTAACAATTAGCAGCGAAAAAAAATCGGAGCATGAAGAAAAGAACGAAAAATATATGCGTAAAGAATTTAGCTACGCAAGTTTTAAACGTTCTTTCATTATCCCCGATTCTGCTAATGTTGATTCAATTAACGCTTCGTACAAAAATGGAATATTAAATGTTACTATTCCCAAAAAAGAAGAAGCAAAAGAAAAATCTTCACGGCAAATTAATATCAACTAATTTTAATTTATAAGGTATTCTCTCAAAAAGGCAGGGAAAATAGAACGCAGATAACGCTGATGATTATGATAAAATATGATTTTATCTATGAAAACCATACCAATTAGCGTCATCAGCGTTCCATTTCGTTTGATTTTACATTTGTATTTTGAGTGGATACAAATTTTTCTATTTTATCTCAAACTCATCAGCATCTTTCCATGAAGGAAATTTCTCTTTAGCATCGTTTAAATTATTAAGATTAAATTTATAATTTATTATTTCTTCTCTAAAAGGTTTTGCCGAAATTAATATTCTGCCTGCATAATCTAAAATCATACTATCGCCCGAGTGAGAAATATTATTAGCATCATTTCCAACTCTATTTACAGCTGCAATATAACATTGATTTTCCATAGCACGGGCAATAAGTAATTGTTTCCAAGCTTCTTTTCTACGCTCAGGCCAATTTGCTACTAATAAAATTGCATCATAATCATTTTTATTACGCATCCATACAGGAAAACGTAAATCGTAACAAATTTGTAATAAAAATTTAAAACCTTTGTATTTAATAATAGTACGAGCATTTCCTGCTGTGTACTCATTGTTTTCGCCAGTAATACTAAATAAATGATGTTTATCGTAATAACGAATTAAACCATTTGGCTCGGCAAAAATAAAGCGATTATAAAAATTATTATTATCTTTTATTATAACACTGCCCCCTAATGCAAAATTATTTTCATTTGCTTGTTTCTTTATCCACAAAACTGTTTTGCCGTCCATTGTTTCGGCTAATGGTTTTGGATTCATCGAGAATCCTGTTGTAAACATCTCAGGTAAAAGAACTATATCTGATTCTCTTTTTATTTCTGTAATTTTTTTTTCAAACATTTGCAAGTTTTTGTCAGGATTTTCCCAAGTCAGGTTGCTCTGTATTAAAGATATTTTTAAAATGCTCATAAAATTAATTTTTTAAAGTAAAACATTCGGGATATTTTGCAACAACACCAATATAATATTCTTTAATATTTTTCACATCGGCATCGAAATCTTCTGTTGGGTTAAATGTCGAAAGCACACCTAATTGCTTTTTCCCATAATCAACAGTTGATATAACAATTGGAACGCCAGCCTGTATAGCAATTTGATGAAATCCTTTTTTCCATCGCTTAACTTTTTTGCGTGTTCCTTCAGGTGTAATTACAAGAAAAAATGAATCGCGTTTTTTATATTGTTCAACCATTTGTGCTACCATATCGTTATTTCTATCGCCTCTTTTCACAGGAACTGCTCCTAAGGCTCTGATTATTGGTCCAACTGGGAAAAAGAAAAACTCTTTTTTTATAATAAATTTTGCACTAATCCCAAAACTATGCAAGCCAAGCCAACCCATAATAAAATCCTGAATACTTGTATGAGGTGCTGCAATAATTAATACTTTTTTATTATCGGGAAATGAGCCAATTAATTCCCAACGCATTAATTTTAAAATTGTTTTAGCAAATTTTTTTACTGCCATTATTCGATTTTAAGATTACGATTTAGAGATTTTGAAATTGTAAATATTGTCACAGTAATAAATAAGGTATAAATCAATAATTAAAATATTACAAATTTAATTTTTTTTAATTTTTGTTACTAATAAACTGATAAATTAATTTATTTTCGTAATGCCAGCTTGCTCGTAATTACAACATTAAATAGTGTTTGTCCATAATGTCCGATTTCTGCGTTATTCTCGTTTTTAAAATCAGTCATTTACTTCAGTAAACTCCTGATATTTAAAAACATCGAATGCCTTGAACTCGAACATTCTGAATCAAACACTGACTTTATAGACAGACACTCGTCTGTCTGTAAAGTCGAGAGTCTGACAATAATATTCAATCCGATAGCTATAGGATTTGAGGCTTGCGAAGTTTTGAAAAATCTCACTGCCTTCGTTTGTGTCTTTACAAGCGATTTGCAACCGATAGCTATCGGTTCTCTTTTCGAGCAAATGATATGCACACATTGTTTGTGATAACACAAACAATGGCGAAAAGTTCTGCCTAAGCAGAATGAAGTTTTCAAAACAAGTTTACCCCGTAGCGAAGCATACTGGGGCATAACGAAAAAATCAGGCATTATAGACAGACTCTAAATAAAATTTTGTTTACTTTTGAGAGATTAAAAACTATTAACATGAGAATGAAATTTATTTCTATTTTTGTATTTATCATCATTTCTTCGCAAACTTTTGCACAAATTTGGCCTTCAAGTCTTGTTGGACACTGGACTTTTGACAACACATCTGATTTACTGCATGCGACCATTGGTAATGATATGGTTCTTACCGGAACGCATACTGCTGTTTCAGGTTCTGCTGTTAATGATGGAGCAGTTGCTATAGATGCCGGAAGTTATTACACCTGTACACATGGAATACCTGCTAATGGTGGTGGCATGTATGTAAATGAATATTCTATAATGTTCGATGTTATGGTTGATAATCCTCAAGAGTACCATTGTTTTTACCAAACCAATCAGGCAAATAGTAACGATGGTGATATGTTCATCAATCCATTTAATCAGATTGGCATCAGCGTTACAGGTTATACAGGATTTTCATTAAAAGCAAATGAATGGTACCGTATTATTATTACCGTTGACCTTAATAGCAGCCTTCGCTATTATGTAGATGGAAAACTTGTTCTTGATGGCGTCAGTCAGGTTACCGACGGAAGATATTCCCTTGATCCAACAATACTTTTCTTTGCAGACGATGATGGCGAAGACAATTTGATATATGTTGCACAGCTTGCTTTGTTCAATACTCCGCTTACGGCTGCTGAAGTTCGAGACCTTACAGGATTTCATTATTCAAATATCGAACCTTACCTTCAGACTCCGACAACAAATTCCATTTACATCAGTTGGAATTCATACGACAATGCTTCCACAATAGTTCAATATGGAACTACACCTTCTTTGGGTTTATACGCTACCGGTGCTTATGAAGATATAGGTTTCATTCCAACAATTAATCGCTGGCATACTGTAAAAGTAACTGGGCTGCTGCCCGATACCCGATATTATTATAGTTGCAATAGCGGAACAGATACTTCTGAAATATTTCATTTTCGCACTCCGCCAAATTCAGGAACAGCCAATGGGCATATACGGTTTCTGAAATTTGGAGATAACCAGACATACGTATTAAAAAGTGCTTCAATTGTTGATACATCGGTATTTCTTTTAAAGCAATTGTATGGCAACAATTGGCAGGATTCGATTTCTTTTGTTATGAATTCCGGTGACATTTGCGAAAACGGAATGGATATAGGTCGCTATATGAACGAATATTTTAATCCCTTCTCAAGTTTATCTGCTTATGTTCCATGTATGATATCCATTGGCAATCATGAATACGAGAATAATTATTTCTACCAGTTCATGAAATATGAAGACCTTACAGGATTCAATGAAAAATATTACACATTTAATCTTGGAAACTGCCAGTTCATAGCTATGAATACCAATGGCTTGTATAATGATGCACTACAAACTAACTGGCTCCAGACCCAGTTGAACACTTCCGCGATTGATCCAAATATAGATTTTATTTTTACTTATAACCATCAGCCTGCTCATAGTGAAATCTGGCCCGATGGAAATTCTTCCTATGTCAATGATTATCTTTATCCCATCGAAGCCAGTTATCCTAAAATGGTCATGACAACTCACGGACATTCGCATTGTTATGAACGTGGCACTATTAGGACGACACATTCCAGCAACTGGGATTTTCGTACGGTTATATGCGGAGGTGCAGGCGGCAATCTCGACCGCTGGGGAATGTACACTAACCAGACTGATTATCCTGAAATTCAAAAATCCGTTGATAATTATTGTTTTATGCTTGTAGATATTGATATGAACACAAAGACAGTGAACACTACTATGTACAGCATGGGTAATCCGGATAAACCCCGAAACCTCGAAGTAATGGATAAATGGCATCGTTTCCTGAACCAGACAGCACCTGACAAACCAGTCGCTATCTCACCGAGTGGAGTCGCAACAGTCACACCTATACTCACAGCAAGTGCATTCTCCGGTTTGGATACGCTTATGAGTTCAGAATTCCAGATTACTCCAATTTCCGGAGATTTTAATAGCCCATTGATTGATGTTATACGCGATGTTGAAGATTATTATGGGGACTCCGGCATTCCAAATTTTTATCCTGTAAATCTAAATAATGGCATTGACTTGAAGACTTATACTGTCAATTCAGGAATATTGTTAATGAACCAGACTTATTTGTGGCGTATGCGTTACCGCGACCAAAACGTGCGATGGAGTGATTGGTCCGACACACTTCTATTCCTTGTATCAACTGTTGAAATTTACAGTCAGGACGATAATCATGGAATTTCAATATTTCCAAATCCTTCCACAACCAAAATAACAATCGTTGTTCCTGAAAAAGCCACAATAGAAATTTCAACTATCGAAGGACAAATTATTAAAACAATCTATAGCGATGACTTAGAGATGTCAATTGATTTAGCAAATATTTCAAGCGGGGTCTATATTATAAAAGTAAAAAATGACAAAGGAATTGCGGTAAAGAAATTTATAAAACAATAACGCTTTGTGCATAATAACACTTAAAACCAATAGCTATGACAGTGTTATTTGAAACATCAGAACACTGTGCATATTTTGTACGGTTTGACAGTAACAATCTCGTATATTGCACATTATTTTAACTGCAACCTTTACTTATTCTGATATTCCGAAACCCAACCCGCATCTTCAATAGCATTTAAAAGTTTCAATAAATTTTCACCCCAAAAATAATCGTTTATATTTTTTATACCAAACGCTCTGAGCATATCCATTTGACCTTCAGATGGCATACGAACTTTTGCAGCCCAACCTTTTTCGGAAGGTGAACCTTCATAAGGCGGTTCCGAATAACGTAGTTTCCATAGTTCATCTAAAATATCCGGTCCATCAATTCCTGCATCTTTTAAAATGTTTTTCTCATCAGGATTAGCATACGATTGCTGAATCCCAACAATTTGATGCAGCCAATCGCGACGGCTTAAAAATGTGCGAGTTACTACTCCACTATCAGAAATTTCGATAATTGCATAAGAAATTAAACCTTGATAATTGGGTTGTAAACTTAAACCAAAATATCTTTTTGCAACTTTTGTAGAATCAATCTGCGAATAAACAAAAGTATTTATTAAAGTAAAAATAACAAATAACAATATGAGTATTCTTTTCATTTTAATTGTATAAATACAAAATTAAATATTTTAATTTTCTAATTTCTGTATTATAAATTTCAATTTAAATAAACGGATTAATAATGGTAAGAGTTTTTTCAATAACTTGTTTGTGTTGCATATCTTCGGAATATAAAATTTTGCAATTAGATGCAAGTGCAGAAGCTACTATCATGGAATCAAGAAAAGAAAAACGATATTTTCTTTTAATTGAAATGGCTGAACAAATAGTTTTATCATTAATTTCAACAATACGACTAATGTTAGTAAGAAATAAAACATACTCTTCGCAAATTTTTTGAGTAAGTTCCAGTTTCTTAAGGCAGGCATTATACGATTCAATAACTACCTGTGAGCTTAGGCAGGGATTCTCTTTTAGCAAATCAAATGCTTTTTGTTGTTTTTTTGGCTCGCTTTTATTAAAAGCATACACACAAACATTGCTGTCAAGAAAAATATTATTCATACAAATCTTCACGTTTCCATTTTACTACTCTGCCGAAATCAATTGCATATTTTTTAAAAAACTTCAGTGCTTTTTCCACCGAATATTTATCTTCTGCTTTCTTCTTGTCTTCAACAGGAAAAGCAATTATTTCTACTTGCCTCCCGATAAAATTTGCAGGAAGATTAAGCAGGTAACTTTTACTATCAGGAATTATGATTTGCCTGTACATAATTTTATTTTTTTTACAAATATACAAATTATTAATTTTATAATACCAGAAACCATAAAAAAAATTTAAAGTGAAATATAATAGTAACGTACATTTTCAACATTTAAAATCAAGGCAATTATTAAAATTAGTTACTATACTCAAAACGGTTAAAGTTTTAACTTTACAATTTGTTCCCTCTCTACTTGTAGAGAGGGTTAGGGTGAGTAAATAAAAAAATAAAATTTAAAATTTTAACCATTCACAGCATATTAGCAATTATTTGTTTTAATTTTTGAGAATGCAAAAAAATCAAACTAACTTTGAAAGTTTTTTTAAATATTAAACATGGCATCATTTAACAATTTATTAAAGAAATTCTTTGGTACTAAGTCCGATAAAGATATTAAAATTATTTTTCCTGTAGTAGAACAAGTCAGGTTGGTTTACGATACACTTCAAAGCTTGTCGCACGACCAACTACGCGAAAAAACAAATGCTTTAAAAGAGAAAATTCAAAATTATTATAAACCTGAAGAACAGCAAATAACCGAACTTAAAGAAAAAGTTGAAGATGATGAAATAAATATTGACGAAAAAGAAAAACTTTATATACAAATAGATAAATTAAAGAAAGAAGTAAACAATAAAATTGAAGAGGTTTTACTTGAAGTATTGCCCGAAGCATTTGCAATAGTTAAAGATACAGCTCGTCGTTTTATCGAAAATGAAAGAATTGAAGTAACAGCAACAGAACACGACAGAAATTTAGCAGCTCAACGAAGCAGTATAATTATTGAAAGTTCCAAAGCAATTTGGCTAAACACTTGGTTAGCAGGCGGTAATGAGATTACATGGGATATGGTTCATTACGATGTGCAACTTATTGGAGGTATGGTACTTCATCAGGGGAAAATTGCCGAAATGGCAACAGGTGAGGGAAAAACATTAGTCGCAACATTACCTGTATTTTTAAATGCATTAGCAGGTAAAGGTGTACATATTGTTACAGTTAACGATTACCTTGCAAGACGTGATAGCGAGTGGATGGGACCAATATATGAGTTTCATGGATTAACAGTAGATTGCATTGACAAACATCAACCAAATTCGGTTGCTCGTCGTAATGCTTATCTTGCCGATGTAACATTTGGCACAAACAATGAGTTTGGATTCGATTATCTTCGTGATAATATGGCAATTAATGCCGTCGATTTAGTTCAACGTGGGCATCATTACGCAATAGTTGACGAAGTTGACTCAGTTTTAATTGACGATGCCAGAACTCCTTTAATTATCAGTGGTCCAACACCTAAAGGCGACGACCAACTTTTTAATGAATATAAACCTAAAGTCGAAAAACTTGCAAATGCCCAAAAAAATATAGTTAACGACTTTTTAAATCAGGCAAAAAAATTAATTCAAGCTGGTGATAATGAGAAAGGTGGAGTGTTGTTGCTAAAAGCTTATAAAGGACTTCCCAAAAACAAAGCACTTATAAAATTTTTAAGCGAACAAGGAATAAAAACCTTGATGCATAAAACTGAAAATGTGTATTTACAAGACAACTCTAAAAGAATGCCCGAAATTACTGAAGATCTTTTCTTTGTAATTGACGAAAAAAATAATCAGGTAGAACTGATGGAAAAAGGTATTGACTTAATTACAAATACAACTGATGATCCTCACATGTTTGTAATGCCCGATATAGGTGGAAGCATTGCAGAAATTGAGAAATCGGGATTAGATGCCGATAAAAAACTTGTTGCAAAAGATGAATTAATTCGCGATTATTCAATAAAAACAGAGCGTGTTCATACAATAAATCAACTACTTAAAGCTTATGCAATGTTCGAGAAGGATGTTGAGTACGTTGTTATGAATAATGCTGTAAAAATTGTTGATGAACAAACTGGTCGTATTCTCGAAGGTCGTCGTTATTCCGATGGTTTACATCAGGCAATTGAAGCAAAAGAAGGTGTAAAAGTTGAGGCAGCAACTCAAACATTCGCTACAATAACATTACAAAATTATTTCCGTATGTACCATAAACTTGCAGGTATGACAGGTACTGCCGAAACCGAAGCAGGTGAATTGTGGAATATTTATAAATTAGATGTAGTCGTTGTTCCAACAAATTGCCCAATGATTCGAAAAGACATGCAGGATAAAGTTTACAAAACCAAACGCGAAAAATATAATGCTGTAATTGAAGAAATTGCAGAACTTATAAATGTAGGCAGACCTGTACTTGTTGGAACAACAAACGTAGAAATTTCGGAGTTATTAAGCAGAATGTTAAAACTCCGTGGCATAAAACATAATGTTTTAAATGCAAAATTGCATCAACGCGAAGCTGATATTGTTGCCGAAGCTGGTAAAGGCAGTATTGTAACAATAGCCACAAACATGGCTGGTCGTGGTACAGATATTAAACTAAGTACCGAAGTTAAAGCCGCAGGCGGTTTAGCAATTATTGGTACAGAGCGTCACGAATCGCGAAGAGTTGACAGGCAGTTACGTGGTCGTTCAGGTCGTCAAGGCGACCCCGGAACATCGCAGTTTTACGTTTGTCTTGAAGATGATTTAATGCGTCTTTTTGGCTCCGACAGAATTGCCAGAATGATGGACCGGCTTGGGATTAAAGAAGGTGAAGTTATTCAACATTCTATGATTACAAAATCAATTGAACGTGCTCAACGAAAAGTTGAAGAAAACAACTTCGGAATAAGAAAACGTTTATTGGAATATGATGACGTAATGAACTCGCAACGTGAAGTAATATATACACGTCGCAGAAATGCACTTTTTGGAGAAAAAATTAGCGTTGATATTTCAAATTCTATTTATGATGTTAGCGAATCAATTGTAAATCAAAATCATGGTAATGCTACTTTTGATGAATTTAATCTGGAGTTAATAAGATATTTAGCAATTGCATCACCAATTTCGGAACAGGAATATTTATCATTGTCGCCAACTGACATAATTGAAACGACTTATAACAAAGTTTACGAAAACTACTTGAATAAATCACAGTTGATGGCTAAGCAAGCATATCCTGTGATTAGAGATGTTTATGAGAAAAGCGGGCATGTTTATGAAAATATTGTTGTCCCGGTTAGCGATGGAACTCGTGTTTTTCAGATTATTACAAATTTAAAGAAAAGTACCGAAACTCGTGGTCGTGAATTATTAAGAGCATTTGAAAAAACTTCAATTCTTGTTACCATTGATGAGATGTGGAAAGAACATTTACGCGAAATGGACGATTTAAAACAATCGGTACAAAATGCTGCTTATGAGCAAAAAGACCCGTTGCTGATATACAAATTTGAATCATTTGATATGTTCCGTGATATGATTGACAGGGCAAACAGAGAAATAGTTTCAATATTGACTAAAGGACACATTCCTATTCAAAATCCAGAACAAGTTCACGAAGCAAAAGCTCCCAAAAAGCTCGATATGAGCAAATTTGAAACAGGGCGACCTGGTTCAATTGGCGAATCGCAAAACTCACAAAACAGACAAGAAGAACAAAAAGTGCAACCCGTAAGAGTTGAGAAAAAAGTTGGACGAAACGACCCTTGTCCTTGTGGTAGTGGAAAAAAATATAAAAATTGTCACGGTATAAATGCCCAATAATTATATTTTTAGAAATTTTTAAAAAATAATTTGTAATGTTATTTTTAAGAAATCCTATATCTTTTTGTAGCAGAATGGCAAAAATATATTTTTTTAAACAGCCACTTATAGTTTTTCTTTTTTTGTTAGTTTTATTTTATTCATGTAGTAGCGAATATGTAAGCCCCGACGATTTATCAGATGTTAATAAAGTTGCAATTTTAAAATCAGATAATTTACCATTTACTGGTTGTTGTCGAAAATACAATAAAGATAATAAAATAGAATTTGAAAAAAAATACAAAAACGGTAAACTCAATGGTATATTTATAAGGTATTTCGACAATGGAAATGTGAGTAATGAAGTAAATTTTGTTAACGGAAATCCAACTGGCTACAAACAATACTTTCCAAATAAAAAATTAAAAGCCGAAAAAACTGATGACGAAAAAAATCAGCATTTAACTACATGGTTTGAAAACGGAAATAAAAATCTGGAACAATATTTATTAAATAACATACTAAATGGAAAATCGGAACAATGGTTCGATAACGGACAATTGGAATTGAGTTGCACATACAAAAATAATAAACAAGAAGATGAATTTTCAGCTTATCATAAAAATGGAAAAAAGAAAATTGAAGGAAATTATACTAACGGTAATTTAGATGGAAATTGGAAAACCTATAATGAAAAAGGACAAATTATTTCGGATGAAAAATACAACTTTGGGAAAAAAATTGGCACTTGGTATTATTATTTTGAAAATGGAAATAAAAGAGCAAAAGTAATTTATAAAGATGGACTTATAAAAGAGAATAAAGAGTGGAATGAAAGCGGTAAATTAATTAATTCATTTTTTGCAGATTAAAAATTTTTAAACATGAAAGTTGCTATAGTTGGTGCTACCGGATTAGTTGGTAGCGTTATGCTAAAAGTTCTTGACGAACATAATTTTCCTTTAACTGTACTTTTACCAGTAGCATCGGAAAAATCGGTAGGCAAAAAAATTATTTTTAGAGGAACTGATATTCAAGTAATTGGAATAAAAGAAGCAATTACTGCCAAACCAGATTTCGCTATTTTTTCGGCTGGTGCAACAGTTTCATCTAATTTTGCACCTGAATTTGCTAAAACCGGCACTTTTGTAATTGATAATTCTTCGCAGTGGCGAATGTTTCCAAATGTTCCCTTAATAGTTCCCGAAGTAAATGCACATATTTTAAAACCCGAAAATAAAATTATTGCAAACCCAAATTGCTCTACCATCCAAATGGTTATAGCTCTTGCACCACTTCACAAAAAATACAAAATCAAAAGAGTGGTTGTGTCAACATATCAATCAGTTACTGGAACTGGTGTAAAAGCTGTTCAACAACTTAAAAACGAAAGAGCAGGAGTTGATGGCGAAAAAGCTTATCCTCATCAAATTGATTTAAATTGCTTTCCACATGGCGGTATTTTTATGCCCGATGGTTACACTACCGAAGAACAAAAATTAGTTAATGAAACCAGAAAAATTCTTTCCGATAAAACAATTCAAATAACCGCAACGGTAGTAAGAGTACCAATTATGGGCGGACATTCTGAATCGGTAAATGTAGAATTTGAAAACGATTTTGATTTAAAAGAAGTTACAAGTATTTTAAAATCATCAAAAGGAATTATTGTATTAGATAACCCGAATACAAATGAGTATCCAATGCCATTGTTTGCAGAGGGCAAAGATGAAGTTTTTGTTGGCAGAATAAGACGTGATTTATCTCGCGAAAAATGTTTAAACTTATGGATTGTTGCCGACAATCTTAGAAAAGGAGCAGCAACAAATGCAATTCAAATTGCCGAATATATTTTACAACAAAACTGGATTAAATAGAAATAGTTTCGAGTTTATAGTTTTGGGTTTTGGTTAACCACAAACAATAAACATTAAACTTTTTTGAACAGTGAACAGTAGGCAGTGAACAGTAAACTAAAACTCGAAACTAAAAACTTTTTTAAACAATGAACAATAATAACAATGGTTACACAATAGTTAACACAATGGTCACACAATTGTTTTCTAACCGCAATATAAATCCTGACAATCAAATAACCATTTATTACTACTGTATGACTATGTATGACAATTGTATGACAATGAACATAGAATAATAAAACAAATGGCAAAACGTATTTTTTTAATTTTTGCTAAACAGTTTATTTTTTTGATGCTGTTTTTTCAATTGTTACGGTTAACTTTTTTAGTTTATAATTATAACGATTTGTTTAATGCTAATTTCTGGGAAATATTAAAAGTATTTTGGCATAGTATTTACCTTGATATATCTGCAGCAAGTTACATTATTAGCCTTCCATTTATTTTAATATTTTTTTCGTCGCTAATTAAATGGAAAGGTATTTACATTATTAATTTATGGTATAACTACTTAATAATATTTGTGTCAATTGTTATTTCTATTGGAGAGCTTCCATTATATAATGAATGGCGAGTAAAAATGAATTTTAAAGCAATATCATATTTAAGCCAACCTTCCGAAGTTTATCGTTCAGCAAAATGGACAGAAGTGTTTTTTGGATTAATTGCAATTTTTGCTTTTACTTTTTTGGCGATATATTTATATAGAAAATATATTCACGAGAGATTTGTTGTAAATAAGCGCAACTATATGTATTCATTCATTTTTTTAGTACTAACACCTGTTTTAATTGCATTGGGTATCAGAGGTGGGTATCAGCCAATTCCGGTTCATCAAAGCGATGTTTATTTTTCAAAAAATAATTTTTTAAATCTTGCTGCTGTAAATTCACAATGGAATGTTGTGGCAAGCGTTGCAAAAAATATGCGTTATAAAACTTCAAATCCATTTTTATTTTATAAGTTAAGTGATGCTCGTAAAACTGTTGACTCACTTTATAGTACAGAAAAAGACACTACTTTATATATTTTAAAAACAAATCGCCCAAACATTGTTTTGCTTTTATTAGAAAGTTATTCTGCCGATTTAATACATTCAATTGGCGGATACGATAGCATATCGCCTAACATTGATAAATTAATAAGTGAAGGGTTTGTTTTTTCAAATACTGTTGGTAGTGGTGGGTTGAGCGATCAAGGGATATTAGCTGTTTTATGTGGTTATCCAGCATTATCTAACGTTATTATAACAAATCAACTCGATAAATATGTAAAAGTTCCATGTATTGCCCGCGACCTTCAACAACAAGGTTATTTTACATCGTTTATGTATGGGGGGCAATTGAGTTACGGAAATATTAAAGGATTAATTTATTACAACAAATTTGACGAAATAACTGAAGGCAAAGATTTTCCTTCAAATATTCCACAAGGACGATTAGGTGTGCATGATGAATATATGCTGGATGCATTTTTAAATAAAATAAATGGTTACCGACAACCATTTTTTTCGGCAGCATTTACATTATCGAGTCATAATCCTTATGACCAGCCATTTCCCGAAGTTTTTAACTGGGGTGGCGATGCACAAAAATTTATAAATTCTGCATATTACTCCGATAGTTGCATTGGCGATTTCTTTAAGAAAGCAAAAAAACAATCGTGGTATAACAATACACTTTTTATTTTAGTTGCCGACCATAGCCATAACTCACCACGCAACTGGATGATATACTCACCTGAATATCGCCATGTTCCAATGATACTTTTCGGCAATGTTTTAAAACCAGAATATAAAGGAAAAAGATACGAATTGCCATGTTCACAAACCGATTTGGCTGCAACACTGCTTTCTCAACTTGGTTTAAAACACGACAAATACCATTGGAGTATAAATCTTTTTAATTCTTATTCAAAATCTTTTGCATATTATGCATTTGATGGTGGTTTAGGATGGATTGAACCCGATAATTTTATTGTTTACGATAAAAGTCAGGAAGTTTATTATTCGGTAAAATATCAATCAAAAAATGATAGTATAAGAATTAACCGAAATGGTAAATCTTATTTAGAAGTGCTTTTTCAGGAATATTTAGATTTTTAAAACAACTTCTACCCCGCTACGATGGATTGGTAATCCTTCGTTCCCGCACCCACTCGCATGAAAGTGTGAACCGCAGATCCGATAGGTAAGTGTTAAAAACCTAATATTTTTTTAAATAAAATTTAATATCTTTGCATTGTAAAAAAAAATTATACGAAAATTTTTAACTTACGGATTTGAGGAATAAAAAAACTAATTTACAATGAGCGTAATTAGTGCCTGTCCATAAAGTCAAGAGTCTGGAGTATAAAGTTCGATGACAAGGCTTGCGAAAAACAAGTTGATATATAAATCACTTTAAAAAAAAATTAAAAAAATATTAAATATTTTTTTTTGATATTGCAAATATTTATTATTTTTGAAAATTAATCTAACGTAAAATAAAATGTATGAAAATTAATTATTTAAAACTTTTATTATTCAGTAGTATATCTCTTGCAATGTGTTCGTGTAACAATACTACACCCCCATCCGAAAACATTCTTGAAGATTCAACTGAAACCAAAGAGGTTTCCGAATTGCAAAAATCAATCGTTAAAATTCCATCTCCAATTGAATTATTTTCTTTTATTTATGACGCAAACGCAAAATTTAATAAAGAAAATTTAAATTCTATTGATAAAGTTTCAAAATACAACACAAAACAAAAGCAAGCTTTAAATTTAGGCATTTATGCTTCCGATTTAGGTTATTGTACTGTGTTTAAACATAATAAAGAAACATTTTCTTACTTTTCTGTAACAAAAAAGATGGCAGATAATTTAGGATTAACAGAGGGTTTTGATAAAAAAATTGTTAATCGTATTGACCAAAATATGAGCAATAGTGATTCACTTTATCAAATAAGTAATGATTCATATAGCACAGCAATAAGCTTTTTAGAGCAACAAGGACAAGGTAATTTGTTACCATTAATGATTACAGGATCGTGGATAGAAAGTGTTAATATTGCTATAAAATCGGTTGATAAATTTGATGCAAATAATGAAATCGTTATAAGAATAACTGATCAGGCATTATTGCTCGAAAATATTTTAGAGATGTATAAATCAATGGGTGAGGATACTAAAGAAGCAGATATTTATAACAAATTACTTAATTTACAACAATCGTTTGATAAACTTTATGATAATACCGACCAGATAATTACTAAACGTCAGTTTGATGAAATATCATCAAAGGTTAAAGCAATACGTGCTCAACTTATATCCTAAATTTAAAAGAAGAATTATGAAATCAAAAATATATATGAAAAAAATAGTAATAACATTAGCAGTAATATTCTGTAATTTGTTAGTTTTTATTCAAACAAATGCACAATGTGAAAAAGAGAAATTTTGCAAAGAGAATTTAGGTGATTACGACTATCGTAGCCAGTCTTCATTTGCAGAGCTTTCACCCGGTGATACATCCAGTGTTAATTTTGTTTTATACGGTAATCAGCGTTATCGTATTTTTGTTTGCAGCGACCCAGAACTTGGCGATGTTTCGTGGAAAGTTGTTAGACCAGAAAGAGTAACAAAACGTTCAATTGCAAGTATCAAAAAAGACACAGCTGTTATTTATCAAGTTAACGAAACTGGCGATTATATTACTGATGAATCAGGTAATTTAGTTGTAAAAAGCAAAAAAGTTAATGTTGATACACTTTGGAATACCCAACGTGTAGCTGTTGACAAAGTTATGTTTGACAATAAAAAGAATTCCGATAAAATGTTTTTTGAAGTTACACCTAAAAAAACTGAACGGTATATTGTTAGAGTTTCAATTCCAGATGGCGACCCAAATTTCGCAGGTTGCTCAAATGTTTATATTGGCAAACTTCCTATTGAGTCTAAAAACTTTTCGAAACAAGGTCATCAACGAACTGGTGATACTCACTAATTAGTGTCTGTCCATAATGTCCGATTTTTTTCGTTATGCCCCAGTACGCTTCGCTACGGGGTAAACTCGTTTTGAAAACAGTCATTTACTACAGTAAACTCCTTGGTTTTCAAAATTTCGTATGCCTCAAACTCGAACATTATGAATCAGACACAGAGTTTATAGACAGACCCTAATTAATGACAAAATATTTTTGATTTGCAAGAAAACATTGAAAATCATTTTCTTGAAATTTTAAAAACCGATAGCTCCCGTGCTATTGCAGATATTTTAGTTGATAAGATAAGAAATAATCATAAGTATTTTCAAATAATTTTTAATTTTTGTATTTCTAAACCATACCCTATAAGCATGCGTGCAGCAAGAGTTATACAGCTATGTAGCGAAAAAAACACAAAACTTATCGAACCATTTCTTAACAATTTAATAAGTATAATTATAGAAACTAATGTAGAAGGAGTTAACCCACATTGCAGAAAAAACTATCAAAAACAAGAAATATTTGTTAATAACTCATCAATTTATTAACATTTACAAAAAGATAAAATTGTATTCGGCTAATATTCAACATGTTGCGTTTTATGAAAAAAGCATATTTGAAATGTGTTCCCCCCTGTCTCTTTAAAGATTGGTTTTTATCTTCTATTTTTGCTATATGAAAATAATATCTGATAATTATAAAATATTTTTACTGAATAACACTCGAAAGTATGTAAGAAATATAAAAGTAATAAAAAATCCGTAGTCCCCCCTGCAGAAATCCCGAAAATTAAATCGGTTCACTATTAAATAGTTACGAATAATAAGTTGCAATGTGGGTTAAAAGAAGTTTCTTAAAAATACTTTCAGAAATGAAAGACATAACAAAATTAAAAGATTGTGGAATTATTATTGATAAGTGTATTGAATGGCTCATATCTGAAAATGAAAAACCTGCAATTAGATGTTATTCAATTGATATAATTTATAACTTATACAAAATCGAACCACAATTAAAAAACGAATTTATTTCTGCACTATATATTGCAAAAGAAGATAAATCAAGTGCTGTAAAATACAAAGCATCTAAAACTTTTAGCTTTCTTTAAGTTGCTCTAATTCATTTTTTATTTCGAGTAATTGCTCTTTTATTAATTGAAGCTTTTTTATTGCCTCAAAATTTTTAGAAGCATCGTCAATATTTACTTTTAGCTTTTGTTTTGCACCGTTTAAAGTCATACCTTTTTCTTTAACAAGGTGAAAAATTAAACGAATATTTTCAATATCTTGCTTGGTAAACAAGCGATTACCTTTTTTATTTTTTTTTGGTTTAATAATATCAAATTCCTGTTCCCAAAACCTAATAAGTGATTGTTTAACGCTAAACATTTCGGCAACCTCACCAATTTGATAAAATACTTTTTCGATAACAGGCTCTTTATATGGTACCATTTTTATTTAGGATTTACGATTTTTGTTTCAATTTATTTCTGTTTTTTATTTCAATTTATTTCTGTCTTTTCAATCTTCTTAACCTTTTTTCTCAACCTTAACCTTTTTTAGCAATCTTGTCTTCCCAATCATACTCAATCTTGCCTTCTCAATCTATTCAATCTCCTTCAATCTTTTCAATCTTTCTCAATCTAATGCAATTCCTCCTTCTTGTGCCGACATCTCAATCATTTTATCATATTCGGCAGGCGACATATCTAAATAGAAGAAATTAACAGGATTCATTGGTACGTTGTTTTTTCTGACTTCATAATGTAAATGCGGACCAGTAGATTTTCCTGTACTACCAAGTTTTCCGATAATTTCACCACGTTTAACTTTTTGCCCGGGTTTAACTATAATTTTACTTAAATGGGCGTAACGAGTAGTATATCCAAAACCATGGTCCACAATAATTTCATTACCATAACCACCACCAGTATATTCAGCAACTTTAACAGTGCCTTCGCCAGTAGAACGAACATTAGTACCAACAGCACCTGCTAAATCAATTCCCTCGTGCATTTTAACTGTATTTTTATAAACAGGGTCGTAACGTACTCCAAAATGTGATAAAAATTTATAATGGTCTTTAAAAAGTATTGGAATAATTGCCGGCATACTTGCAAGCCATTTTTCTTTGCTCTTTGCTAATCTTACAATTTCATCAAAAGATTTTGACTGAACATACAATTGTTTCATTAATTTGTCAATTCTTTTTGATGTATTTATCACTAAGTCAGAGTTATCGTAACCTTCAAGTTCTTCGTATCTGTTCATTCCTCCATATCCTGCATTTCTCATCGTTTCGGGTATTGGCTCAACTTCAAAAATTGTTCTATAAATATTATCGTCGCGATATTGCAAATCGAATAACACACTTTCGATTTGCTGAATTTTTTTTCCGATAATTTTATATTGAAGTTCTAATTGTTTGTTCTCGCGTTTTAGTTGTCGTTCTTTAGGCGAATCAAAAGTGTAGGTGTAAATAATTATACCTGCCAATCCAAAAACAAAAGCTGAAATAACAGAAGGAATAGTTTTTAACAAACGCTTTTTAAAGCTTGTTTCTATTTTATGGTAACTAAGTGTTTCTTGGTTAAAGCGATATTTAATTTTCGGCATCTTTAATTAGTTTTTTATAATTAAACAATTGCTTATCGCAAATTTAATTGAAAAAATCTAAATTTGCAACCTCATATTATTATTTAACCTTTTTTATAAATGAACTCAAAAGATATTCGTAAAGCATTTTTAGATTTTTTCAAGTCTAAAGAACACACATTTGTTAAATCGTCTCCAATGGTCATAAAAAACGACACAACCCTTATGTTTACAAATGCAGGAATGAATCAATTTAAAGATATATTTCTCGGAAACTCACCTGCGAAATTTCCATGTGTTGTAAATTCCCAAAAATGCTTACGCGTATCGGGCAAACATAACGATTTAGAAGAAGTTGGACACGACACATATCACCATACAATGTTCGAAATGCTTGGTAACTGGTCGTTTGGCGATTATTTTAAAAAAGAAGCAATTGATTGGGCATGGGAATTGTTAACCGAAAAACTTAAAATTGACAAGAAATATTTGTATGCTACTGTTTTTGAAGGGAGTACTGCCGATAAAATTGAGCCAGATTCTGAAGCATTAGAAATTTGGAAAAAACATTTACCCGAAAACCATATTATTTTTGGGAATAAAAAAGACAATTTTTGGGAAATGGGCGAAACCGGACCGTGTGGACCATGTTCTGAAATTCACATTGATTTACGTGATAAAAATGAAAAAAACAAAATTGCAGGCGAAAAACTTGTAAATACGAGCAATCCACTTGTAATTGAAATTTGGAATTTAGTCTTTATACAATTTAATAGAAAAGCTGATGGCAATTTATTTACATTACCAAAAAAACATGTTGATACAGGAATGGGATTTGAAAGGCTTTGTATGGTATTACAACATAAAAAATCAAATTACGATACTGATATATTTCAAACAATAATTTCTCAAATCAGTAAACTTTCACATAAAAAATATGGCGAAAACAATAACTCAGATATTGCAATGCGAGTTGTTGCCGACCATTTGCGAGCAGTTTCGTTTTCAATTGCCGATGGACAATTACCGTCAAATAATGGTGCAGGTTATGTTATTCGCCGAATTTTAAGACGTGCAATTCGATATGGTTATACCTTTTTAGGATTTAATGAGCCATTTATTTATAAATTGGTTACAACTCTTGTTGAAAATATGGGTGATTATTTTGTTGAACTAAAAAGTCAGCAAGATTTTATTTCAAAAGTTATTAAAGAAGAGGAACTCTCATTTCTAAAAACACTCGAAACAGGTATTAAACGATTCGAAAATTATTTGCAAAAAAACAAAGAACAATGTGCAGATAAAAAAGAAATATCCGGCGATTTTGCATTCGAATTATTCGACACTTATGGTTTTCCACTCGATTTAACACAAATTATTGCACGCGAAAATAATTTAACAATTAACACAACAGATTTTGATATTTGTTTAAAACAACAAAAAAATCGTTCGCGAAATGACTCTGCAGTAGAAACTGGAGATTGGATTATAATTAAACCAATTAACAAAGCAGAGTTTGTTGGATATGACGAAACTTCAATAAAATCGGAAATTGTTAAATATCGGAAAGTTGAGCAAAAAGGAAAATTATTTTATCAATTAGTACTTAGCAAAACACCATTTTATGGCGAGAGTGGTGGTCAAATTGGCGATTCGGGTTGGCTCGAATGGAATGGTAACAAGCTAAATATTTTTGACACAAAAAAAGAGAATAATTTAACAATTCATTTGTTAGAAAAATTACCCGAAAACATTTCTGGCGAATGTGTTGTAACTATTGATGCAACAAAGAGAAATAATATCGAGAATAATCACTCTGCAACGCATTTATTACATTTTGCATTAAGAAAAGTTCTTGGAAATCATGTTGAACAAAAAGGTTCATTGGTAAGCGATAAATATTTGCGTTTCGATTTTTCGCATGTTCAAAAAATGACAAACAAAGAAATTGAGAAAGTAGAGGAAATTGTAAATGAGTTGATTAGAAAAGCAATTGATTTAGACGAAAAAAGAAATATACCTATTGAAGAATCCCTTAAATTGGGAGCTATCGCACTTTTTAGTGAAAAATATGATGACAATGTAAGAGTAATTAAGTTTGGAGACTCAATTGAATTGTGCGGAGGTACACATATAAAAAACACTTCAAAAATCGGAATGTTTAAAATTCTTTCTGAAGCATCAATTGCAACAGGTATTCGCAGAATTGAAGCAATTACAGGTGAAAAAGCAATTGAATATTATAATAATATTGAAAAACAATTGGCACAAATAAAAGAACTTTTAAAAAACCCAAAAGATGTAATAAAATCAGTTGAAATATTAATTGCGGAAAATAATAAAATTTCCAGGAATTTAAGCACGTTGTTAAAAGAAAAGTCAATTTCAATAAAAGACGAAATAAAAAAATCAATTATCAATAAAAACGGAATAAATTCTGCATTTTGCAAAATCACGGTTCCCGATGAAGCATTGCTTCGCGATATATTGTTTCAATTAAAAGCTGAAAAAGAAAATCTTTTTATAGTTTTGGGAACCGAAATTGATGGAAAAGCACATCTCGCAGTATTTATTTCAGATAATTTAGTTAAAGAAAAAAACTTGAATGCAAGTAACATTATAAAAAATATTTCTAAAGAAATCAATGGCGGTGGTGGCGGGCAGCCCTTTTATGCAACAGCTGGGGGAACTAATCCTTCAGGAATACAAAAAGCATTAGAAACAGCTAAAAATTACTTGAACTAATAATGATTTCATTAGATAACGTAACGCTTTCGTTTGGCGGATTTGAACTTTTTAAAGAAATATCATTTCTTATTTCACAAAAAGACAGAATTGGGCTTGTTGGAAGAAACGGAACTGGCAAATCAACTCTTTTAAAACTAATTGTAGGCGAAATAAAAGCTGATGAGGGAGTAATTACCAAACCATCGGGAATAACAATAGGTTATTTGCCACAATTACTTGATTATAACGACAGTGCAACAGTATGGGAAGAAACAATAACAGCATTTAAAGAGGTTAACACTATACAGAAACGTATAAACCAAATACATGCAGAACTAATTAAATTAAGTGTGCACGAGACAGAAAAATCATTAAAACTTGCATCGGAATTATCTGAATTTAACGAAAGATTAATTTATTTAGACGGTAACAATATAGAAGAAAAAACTGAAAGAGTATTAATTGGTCTTGGTTTTAAACGAACAGATTTTAATCGTTTTACAAACGAATATAGTGGTGGCTGGCGAATGAGAATTGAGCTTGCTAAAATATTATTACAAATGCCGGATGTTTTTTTGCTTGATGAACCTACAAACCACCTTGATATTGAAGCAATTCAATGGCTCGAAGATTTTTTAAAAGACTATAAAGGTGCAGTGCTATTAATCTCACATGATAAAGCATTCCTTGACCATGTAACACACCGCACAGTTGAGCTTTCGCTAGGCAAAATATACGATTATAAAGTTCCTTATTCAAAATTTGTATTGTTAAGAAAAGAACGTCGTCAGCAGCAATTGTCGGCTTTTAAAAATCAGCAAAAAAAGATTGACGACACCGAAAAATTTATCGAGAAATTCAGATACAAAGCAACAAAATCGGTTCAGGTTCAATCGCGGATTAAACAACTTGATAAAATTGAAAGAATTGAGGTTGACGAAGAAGATATTTCCTCAATGCGAATTTCTTTTCCTCCATCTCCACGCTCTGGTTCTGTTGTTTATGATTTAAAAAATGTATCGAAAAGTTATGGTACAAATGAAATATTAAAAAGCATTGATTTAACTATTCAAAGAGGTGATAAACTTGCATTAGTTGGAAAAAATGGTGAGGGAAAAACTACTTTAATGAGAATGGTTAAGGGTGAATTGGAATACAATGGAATAGGAACATGCGGTTATCAGGTTAAAATAGGTTATTACGCTCAAAACCAAGACCAGATACTCGACAAAGACAGAACGGTATTACAATCAATTGATGATATTGCAGTTGGAGAAGTTCGCACTAAAATTCGTAGAATTTTAGGTGCATTTTTATTTAGTGGCGAAGATGTAGATAAAAAAGTGAAAGTGCTTTCGGGTGGCGAATGTAGCCGATTAGCGTTGGCAAAACTACTACTCGAACCTGTGAATTTTCTTTTGCTCGATGAACCAACAAACCATTTAGATATGATTTCGAAAGAAGTTTTGAAAGAGGCACTTCAAAACTATGATGGCACGTTGTTAATAGTTTCACATGACCGTGATTTTATAGATGGTTTAGTTACAAGAATTGTTGAAGTTTGCAATAAAAGTTTAAAAGAATATTCGAATAACATTTGGGAATTTTTGGAAAAGAAAAAAATTGAAAATCTAAACGAATTAAATGTTAAAATAATTCAAAAAAACACGAGTAATTCGTTAAATAAAGGCGACAACAAAAAACGCTTTACCGAAAAAAAGGAATTCGATAAATTATTACGAAAAGCCGAAAACAATATAATTAAATGCGAAAAAGAAATAAGCGAATTAGAATTAGAGTTGCAACAAATGGACGAAATATTAATAAATCCCGTTGAATTTAGAAAGGTATCATCTGACCCAAAAATATTTGAAAAATATAATACTACTAAAAGTAATATTGATAAAAAAATGATTGAATGGGCTAATTTAAACGAGGAATTGCAAAAATTGAAAAATATATGATTCCGTTTTAGTTGAATTGTTTAAATACTATAAGCTAACGGGATAAATTTTTGCATTTCATCCCGCATAAGCGGGACAAAAAGGTATAAAGGCATAAGGTATAGCCCAAAATCTCAAATACCAAATACCAAGTTTGGGGCTTGGAACTTGAGATTTGGAGCTTGGAATTTGAAATTTGGGGCTTGGGTTCTTGGAACTTGGGTTCTGCAGGTTATACCCTATACCCTTATACCTTTTACCTGAAATCCAATTCGAGCTATCGGATGTAATAATTTACACTGTGCAAAGTATAATTTATTTTAATAATGTTTTCAATTTGAAATTTTAATAATATCATATTTTATCAACCGTATATATACTTTTATATCAATTATTTATAAAATTTTGAATTTATTAAATAAGCGATTCCATTTATTCTATGTTTTAATTTTTATAATTTTGCCAATAATTAATTTGGAATAGTGTTCCCATATAATTGTATAAGTATAACTAAATATTAATATTATGTCGTTACGAAGTAAAACACTCGAATTATTAAGACGCAGAGAGAAAGCCCAGCAGGGTGGTGGCGAAAAAGCTATCGAAAAACAAACTGCAATGGGTAAATTAACTGCTCGCGAACGTGTAATGGAATTGCTTGATAAAGATTCGTTTAGCGAGTACGATTTATTTGTAGAACACGAAGCACGCGATTTTGATATGAACAGTAAAGTATTGCATGGCGATGGTGTAATAATTGGTACTGGAACTATTTATGGTTCACCTGTTTGTATTTTTGCTCAGGATTTTACTGTTGCTGGCGGTTCGTTGGGGTTATCGCATGCCCGTAAAATTACAAAAATAATGGACCACGCTTTAAAGCTAAGAATTCCATTAATTGGTATTAACGATTCGGGTGGTGCACGTATTCAGGAAGGTGTTAATTCATTAGCCGGTTATGGCGATATTTTCTTTAGAAATACACTTGCCTCTGGCGTAATTCCTCAGATTTCGGTAATTTTAGGCCCTTGTGCTGGTGGGGCTGTTTATTCGCCTGCTTTAACTGATTTTGTTTTTGTTGTTGATAATATTTCTAAAATGTTTATTACTGGACCAGAAGTAATTAAAACAGTTTTAGGCGAAGAAATTTCGATGGAAGATTTGGGTGGTGCACGTGTTCATGCCGAAATTACCGGTAATGCACATTTTTTTGCATCATCAGAAATTGAATGTTTCGAGCAAATAAAAAAATTAGTAACATTTATTCCATGGAATAATAGCCGTAAAGCTCTTCCATTTAAACCTAAAGAGCCTACAAAAGAATTTATTATAGATAAAATTGTTCCCGACGACCCAAAACTACCTTATGATATTAGACATGTAATTCGTGCAGTAGCTGACGATAGCGACTTTTTTGAAATTCATGAATTGTGGGCACAAAATATTGTTATTGGATTTGCCCGAATAAGTGGTGATACGGTTGGATTTGTTTGTAATCAACCATTGTATCTTGCTGGTGTACTTGATGTTGATTCATCAGATAAGGCAGCCCGTTTTATTCGTTTTTGCGATGCATTTAATATTCCAATTATTACATTAGTTGATATGCCAGGTTATTTGCCAGGTGTTGACCAGGAACATGCCGGAGTTATTCGTCATGGTGCTAAATTACTTTATGCATACAGCGAAGCATCAGTTCCAAAAGTAACTGTAATACTTCGTAAAGCTTATGGCGGAGGATATATTGCTATGGGTTCGCGCCATTTAAGAGCAGATTTTGTATTTGCATGGCCAAGTGCCGAAATAGCAGTAATGGGACCCGAAGGTGCTGCAAATATCATTTTTAAAAAAGAAATCGCCGAAGCCGAAGACCCTGAAAAAATGCGTAAACTAAAAGTTAAAGAATATAAAGAAAGATTTGCAAATCCGTATGTCGCCGCTGCAAAAGGATATATAGACACTGTTATTGAACCTAAAGAAACAAGAAAAATATTGGTTCATGCAATTTCTGTTGCTAAAGATAAAACAAATACCAATCCTCATAAAAAGCACGGGATACCGCCATTTTAAAATATTTTAACCATGAAAAAGAAAGAAGATAAAAAAAGTAAAGAAATAGTTTTTAAAACTTTGTATGTTGAAGAAACAAAGTACAAAACAATAATTACTAAAAAGTTTGAAAACAGAAAAGTATGGCAAAATCCTGATTCATCTCTAGTTTATTCTATTATTCCCGGAACTGTTAGCAAAGTTTATGTTACTGATGGCGATACCATTAACGAAGGCGATAAATTACTTGTGTTAGATGCCATGAAAATGAAGAACACAATTAGAGTTCCTTATTCAGGCGTTATTAAAAAGGTTAATGTAATTGAAGGACAATCCATCTCAAAAGGATTTGTAATGGTTGAGCTGGATATACAATTATTGAATATTGACAATAAAGAAGTTAATAGTTAATTGTTTTAAGTTTTTAGTTTGTTGTTCAAAATTCGATATTTGTTGTTTTATTGTGGATTTTGCCGACAGTTTTTAATATAATTGCAATACTAATATGTTTTTAGTGTTATTTGTTATTTTAAACCTGTCATCAATTCTTTGACCAATAATCCAAACAATTTTATTTGACGATTCTATTATCCAGATTTTTTCTTTTTCAATAATCGAAATCTTTTCGTCAATAAAATAATCGCTTAGCTTTTTAAAGCCTTTCATTCCATAAGGTTGAAAATAATCGCCAAAGTTCCAGCGTCTTATTACTAAAGGAAATTCGATATTGTCGGCATCGAACATTGCAATGTTTTTGTCTTTAAAAATTTTTTGGTTTGCATCCCAAGTCATTTTTTCAATTGACATTTCGAACGGTTCTGAAACCCAATCTTGCTCAATATCAATATAGTACTTAAATTTGTTATTCTCTTTATTAATTGGTGAAACAATTATTTGTTCGCGGTCTTTGTTTAAGCAATAATTTTTTGAGTAAAACATTTTTCCTGATAACGAATTAATTGTTTCCCATATTTTATTAATTTGCTTTGGGTTAAATCCATAAGAATTAATTATTTCGTAAAGAATTGTTTTGCCTGAATTTGATAATGTAAGCTCTTTAATATCAATATAAATAGTATCGTTTTTGTGTCTGATTATTTTTTCAATTTTATATTTTAAAATTTCTTTTAATAAAATTTCTGTATTTCTAAAATGTTCAATATTTCTGAGAATTGTTTTTTGACTATTGGGTTTTATTTCTTCGAGCAAAGGCATTAGATTATGGCGAATTTTATTTCGCATATATGTAAGCGACTTATTACTTGAATCTTCGCACCATTCAATATTGTTTAATTTGGCATAAGTATAAATTTCATCTCTGGTTGCAAAAAGCAATGGTCTTACTATTCTTCCGTTTTTAACAGGTATTCCGGAAATTCCTTTCAAACCAGTTCCTCGAATTAAATTTATAAAAAATGTTTCTATATTATCATCGGCATGATGTGCGGTGGCAATTACTTTGCAATTATATTTTTGCCTTATTTCTTCAAAAAAAGTATAACGTAACTCACGGGCAGCCATTTGAATGCTTAATCCATTTTCTTCGGCATATTTTGTAGTATCGAATTTTTTAACAATAATTTCATATTTGTACTTTGTTGCGAGTTTATTTACAAACTTTTCGTCGTTATCCGATTCTTCGTTACGAAGCGAAAAATTGCAATGTGCAACAACACATTTGTATTTTAAATTGTAAAATAAATTGAGCAAAATGCATGAGTCAATTCCACCACTAACTGCTACAATTATTGTATCTTCTTTTGAAAAAAGATTGTTATTTATAATGAAATTAATGAATTGCTCTTTCAAATTATTTTTTTCTTCAAATATAATAATTTGAATTTAATTTTGATTACAATAAACAATATATCAAATAAGAATAAAAAGTCCCAAATTCCAAGTCTCAAATCCCAAGCCCAAAACTTGGAATTTGAGACTTGGTTCGTTATCTGATATTATAGACAAACTCTATATGGTGTCTGTCCATAAAGTCAAGAGTCTGGAATATAAAGTTCGATGACAAGGCTTGTAAAGTTTTGAAAATCAAGGAGTTTACTTATGTAAATGACTGTTTTCAAAATGAGCATAACGCAGTCAGCGGACTTTATAGACAGACTCTATATAAGGTCGGGGTTATTGAAAACACAGAATAATAGGCATTAGCCATGAATTTTATTCTTATTCGACATAAACTCCAATACATGTATATTTATTTGTCTGTTAATTATGACTTTACAATATTTTTAAATAGTTATTAAATTTTAAATCAGTCAAGTTTCAGTATATATTTTTATCTTTGGAATTTCTAATAATACATGAAAATATCATATAATTGGCTAAAAGAGTATATTAAAATTGATTTGGCGGCTTCAAAAGTTGCCGAAATTCTTACAAGTATTGGATTAGAAGTCGAAGCACTCGAAAAATTTGAAGTAATTAAAGGCGGTTTAGAGGGTTTGGTTGTTGGGAAAGTTATAGAGTGCCAAAAACATCCTGATGCTGACAATCTTAGCTTAACTAAAGTAGATATTGGAAATAGTACCTTATTAAATATTGTTTGTGGTGCTCCTAATGTTACTATATATCAGAAAGTTGTTGTTGCAACAATAGGCACAACATTATATAAAGGAGACAATAAATTTGAAATTAAAAAAGCAAAAATTCGAGGTATAGAATCGTACGGAATGATTTGTGCCGAAGATGAAATAGGTTTAAGCAATTTGCATGAAGGGATTATAGTTTTAAAAGACGATGCAATTCCTGGAACTCCTATGCGTGAATATTTTAATATAAATGACGATTATATTTTTGAAATAGGATTAACACCTAACAGAATTGATGCTGCATCTCATTATGGTGTAGCTCGCGATTTAGCTGCATATTTACAACATCGTAATCCTGTTGTTTTAGAAAAACCTTCGGTTGAAAATTTTGTTGTAGATAGCACTGATTATAAAATTGATGTAAATATTCAAAACAAAGAAGCATGTATTAGATATTCGGGTGTAACAATTAGTAATGTTTCAATCAAAGAATCTCCAATTTGGCTTCAGGATAGATTACGTTCAATTGGTTTGCGTCCAATAAACAATGTTGTAGATGTTACAAATTTTGTGTTGTTCGAAACAGGTCAACCACTCCATGCCTTTAATGCAGAATATATTAAAGGTAAAAAAATTATTATTAAAACTGTTAATGATAGAACAAAATTTTCGACATTAGACGGAATTGAAAGAACCTTATCGTCAAACGATTTAATGATTTGTAACGTGCAAGAACCAATGTGCATAGCAGGTATTTTTGGCGGAATTAATAGTGGTGTAACTGAAAACACAAAGAATATTTTTATTGAAAGTGCGAATTTTAATCCTGTTTTTATCAGAAAAACTGCACGCAGGCATGGTTTATCAACCGACTCATCATTTAGATTTGAGCGTGGAGCCGACCCAAACATTACGGTTTATGCTTTAAAACGTGCAGCTTTATTAATTAAAGAAATTACCGGTGGTAAAATATCTTCCGAAATCATTGATGTTTACCCAAAACCTGTTAGTGATTATACAGTTGAACTTAATTTTGCTAATGTTGACCAATTAATTGGTCAACATATACCTAAAGATACAATTAAAGAGATAATCCGTTCACTCGAAATTAAAATAATTGCAGTAAAAGAAAAAAGTTTACTTTTAGAAATTCCTACATACAAGGTTGATGTACAACGCGAAGTAGATGTTATAGAAGAAATATTAAGAATATATGGTTATAACAACATAGAAGTTTCCGAAAGAGTTAGCTCAAATATTAGCTACATTCAAAAGCCCGATAAAGAAAAAATAAACAATGCCATTTCTAATTATCTTGCATCAAATGGATTTTATGAGATGATAACTAATTCTCTAACAAAAGTTACATATTACAATAACAATGATTTGTGGAAAGAAAGTAATTTAGTGAAAATATTAAATCCTTTAAGCTCCGATTTGGGAGTTATGCGGCAAACTCTGTTGTATAGCGGATTGGAGTCAGTAACAAATAACTTAAACAGAAAACAAACTAACTTAAAAATGTTTGAATTTGGAAATTGTTATATGATAAACAATTCTGAAAATAAACAAAACAGACAAGAAAATTATTTAGAAGATTTGCATCTTTCATTATTTGTTACAGGTAATAAAAATTCAGATAGTTGGACCCAAAAATCATCATCTGTATCATATTATTACATAAAAAGTTATGTCGAAAATGTTTTAAAAAGGTTGAGTATTCCTGCTTCTAATTTAATTTTTTATAATCCAAATGAAACGATTTTTAGCGAAGGTCAATCCTATTATTATAAGGAAAAAGAATTAGTTTCATTCGGATTGTTAAGTAAAAATATTTTAATTAATTTTGAAATAAAGCAACCTGTTTATTATGCTGAATTTTTCTGGAATAATGTTTTATCTAATTTAAGTAAGCAAAATATGAAATTTTCTGAATTGTCTAATTTTCCAGTTGTTCGTCGCGATATAGCTATGCTTTTAGATAAACAAATACCTTATTCAAAAGTTGTAGAGATTGCAAATAAATGTGAAAAGAAATTTTTACAAAACATAAATTTATTTGATGTTTATGAAGGCGATAAAATTCCTGAAAATAAAAAATCTTATGCAGTTAGTTTTCACTTGCAGGATACTTCAAAAACTTTAAACGAATTTCAAATAGAGCAAATTATGAAAAAATTAACCGACGCATTTGAAAAAGAATTAGGAGCACAAATTAGAAAATAAAATATTTTAATTAATCTTAAATTTTCGTAATATGAAAAAACTTTATTTTTTGTTAATGTTATTTGTTACATTATTTGTTTTTTCTTGCAGCTCTTCGCCAGAGCAAAAAGAAACTGAAAAACAAATTATTGACGAAATGAACAAGTCAATGCAGGAATCGGCAAACGATTTAAGTATTGATACAACTTCAACTGATTCTACTTTGTTAAAATAGTACGTCATCCTTCGAAATGCTAAGGATGACAGGGCTTCAATATGAGCAATTCGAAAATTGACATTTTTATCTTTCTTAATCTGTAAGTTTAATAAGTTCAACGTCGTAAATAATTATTGAACGTGCAGGAATTTTTTTCTCATCGCCAATTAAACCCCATGCAAGATTTGGTGGCATAATAAATTTCGCTTTGTCGCCTTCACGCATTTTTAAAATCCCTATTTCTAATCCTTTTTCAACCCCTCCCTGTCCTATTTTAAAACTTTTAGTACCATTTGAATCGCTTGTATAACATACCCTTCCATCAAGCAAAGATATTTTATAATTTAAGTTTACCACTTTTCCAGCTTTAGCAGAATCGCCTTTACCTTGGTGATATATTTTGTACCATAAACCCGATTCTGATACTTTTAAATTAAAATTATACCTTTTACAATATGATGCAACTTTTTCAGAATCTCTATCAACTAATATTTGATTTACTTTTATTAAAGGCTCTTTGAATGATAAAATTTCTTGCTCCGATTTTGGCTTATGTTCATTATTATTGCATGAAATTATAATAAATAGAAATATTATTGATAATGTTATAACTATTTTCATATATATATTGTTTGATGTTAAAAAAAGTTTTTAGTTTACTGTTCAAAAATATTCATTGTTTAAAAAATTTTATTGTTTACAGTCCACAGTCTTCAGTCCACAGTCTTCAGTTCACAGTCTCACTGCCGACTGTTCACTGTTCAAAAAAACTCACTGTCATTCAATAGTCATACATAGTCATACAATTGTCAGCATTTGTAATGCAGTTAGAAAACAATTGTGTGACCATTGTATTAACTATTGTGTGACCATTGTTATTATTGTTCATTGTTTGCAGGTTTTTCCTCAATCTTGTTTTCCCAATCCTTTCAATCTTGTCTTCCCAATCTCCTCAACCTTAACCTCAAATATAATCAATCTTTTCTTTACAATCTTTTCAATTTTCTTTATAATCATTTCCTTTCCCAGCATAGTGGCACGGTTATTTGATAATCGAAACTTTTTTTACTGTTCTTTGATTATTTACATTAATTTCCAACAAATAAATACCATTATTAAATTTACTTACGTCAATTTCGTAAAAATTGGTATTTGTATTAAATGTTTCGATTTTTATTTTTCTGCCTGTCAAATCGTATAAATTACAATTAAAAGAACTTGGGACAAAATCTTTTAATTCAATGTTTATTTTATCACTTGTTGGATTTGGATAAACAGATATTTGAGAATCCATATTTATTTCTTCAACATTAATACCAACTAAACACCCTATAACTGATATTGCTAAAGAAACATTAACTTGCATTGTATCTTGAAAAAATTGTGTCGGAGTTTGCCAAACGGAACTTGCATTTTTCTTTAAATACAAATGATTGTCAATAGGATTAGGTCTGTTTGGCGACATATATACAACAAATGTATCATAAGGAGTATTGTAATAAAGTTGATATCCTACAAAGAATTGACCATTAACCTGCACTGGTGTATCAAACATAACTGATTTGTATATTAAAGGCACAAATGTATTAATTAACACATTTTTTGTACCTAAAACGCTTCCTGGTAATCCTTGATTGTCAACATCCCAAATTGTAAATATAACTTTATTATTAGGTGAAGCGCTATAACATTTTACAGGTGGTATAATTAAACCTGAAACTTCTGAAAATGTGTAATTTGTTACTTTTTCAGCATAATATTTTGTTAGTGATCCGTTATGACCAGGGAAATATCCCCAATATTTTGGTGTAAGGTGCATAAATGTTAATGGATGTTCGGTTGGTAAAATATTAGTTACAGTATCGCAGAAACTATTATTAGGCCATGGATTATCTGATACTACAATATATTCGGTTTTACAAAGAGTATCGCTATATAAACTATTGCTTACAATTAAGCAAACGTCATAAATATTAGGTATCGTATATCCTATACTTTGTGGGCTTTGAGCAGGAGATGTAGGTGGAGTTCCACCATAGAAAGTCCATTGCCATTGTGTAATGTTACCTGTTGATAAATCTTCGTAATTAACTGTAGCTCCTGGAACATAAATTAAACGGCTAGTTGTTGCATGAAAATCTGCATGAACTGGACCAACATCAGCAGGGTCAAATACATGAATCCATAAAGGTTTTATTAATGTGTCGTTATTACAAGTTGAACTATAAAGTATTAATGTTACATTAAAATCGCCAACTGTATTATAAGTAATTGAAGCAGGGTTATTTGAAGTAGAACTTGGCGGAACTGCACCACTAAAATACCATTGTAATGAATCATATAATCCGGTAGATTGATTAGTAAAGTTAATACTTGTTCCCGCTTGCATATTAGTAAGATTTGCCATAAAATTAGCATTAGGAACTTCGCTTGGGTCCATAACGGTGATATAACCTAATTTTGTAAGTGTATCGCTACTTGTTAAGTTTGAGGCATGTAAATAAACACTGTAAACCCCCGGAGTATCATATAAAATATTTTGTGGATTTTTTACGATTGCTGTATCAGGAGTTCCACCATTAAATTTCCATTTCCATGTGGTTGGAGTGTTTGTGCTTAAATCAGTGAAATTTACTGAGTCACCGGCTACTATACAAGTAGGAGCTCCAATAAAATCGCAGTTAACATCTAAAGGGTTAATTACTTCGATATAAGCTAATTTTGTAATACTGTCTGCAAAATTTGGTTTAGTAACTTTTAATTTAACAGGGAATAATCCTAAAGTACTATACTGTATATTTTGAGGATTCTGCGTTGATGAAGTAGTTGTAACAGCACCAGTAAAAGTCCATTCCCATGCAGTAGGAGTACCTGTTGTTAAATCGGTAAAATCAACTGTACCGCCTATATTAACAGTTGCAGGAACACTTGGATTGCCTATAAAATCAGCAACAAGTGGAATGCCGCATTTAATAGAATTAGTAAGTGGTTCAAGTATGCCACCAGATGCAAATAATGCTTGAATTATAGTTTTTTGGTCGGGAGTAAAATTTGCATAAGCAATATCGTCAGAATAATCCATATAATTCATAAACATAATACCAGGCGAGGCAGTCTGACAAGCATCCAAAAGTGGAGGTGTTGGATTGCCGGAAGTAGAACTTTCCTGAATAGGAGTATCGTTAATTCCATCGTCAACGCTACAAGCTCCTAAATCGCCCCAAATATGCTCTAAATAAAAGCAATGCCCGATTTCGTGTGAAGCAGTACCACCTAAATCAAAAGGTGGAAGTGCACCAGTTGTACCAGTGGCAGTAAAATCAATTACAAGACCATAAAAATTATCTAAAACAGTTGGATAAGTTCCATATCCTAGTAACGAACCTGTTAAATTGCAAACCCAGATATTTAAATAACTTGTAGGATCCCAAGCATCTAGTCCACCACCAGATGATTGTTTTACACCATTATCACCTGCTGTCCATTCCGGACCATTATAATCAACTCTTTCAATACCGGTTGTTGCTGCACCAGTTGGGCTTATTGTTGCCAAACAAAATTGAATATCACAATTTGCTTTTAAAGACGCAGGGAAGTCACCCATAGAATGTGTACTTAATCCAGCGAAATCTGTATTTAAAGTACCAATATTTTCAGTACATCTTGAGTCTAAAAAACCTGCATGTTCGGTAGGAGATAACACAATATGGAAAACAACTGGAATTGTTATTACTGCTTTAGGTGAAAAACCATCAGGATGAGCAGCAACAAATTTATTTACATAACTTTGAAGTTTAGCATAGCTTTCGGCATAACCTGATTCATGCTCTAAACGCCATTTATGAACGATGTCGGAGCCACATTTTTCGGTATTATGTTCAGGAATTATTTGAGCATAATTTACATAGTTAAAAACGAATAATACTAAAAACGTAAATAAGTATTTCATAATATTAAGTTTTTCAAAATTATTGTAAAGATAAACATTTTTATAAATAAAATATTTTTTTTAAGACGAAAAATTAACAAAAAGGTTGCTTATAAAAATAAAAAAGCGTTCAATTGGTCGCTTTTAATTATTTGACTGATGTTACGCATAAAATATCAAAAAATAGTCATTTTAACATTTCAAAAAGTTAATAACTCTTATTTTGCGATTAAATTTATTACAATTATTTCTCGCAAATATTATGTTACGCAAAGTTTTAAGCCCGCAAAGTTAAAAAAAATCATTAATGATTTTTTTCATTGCGTGCTTACAGCAAGCTTACTATTCAAGTTGTAAACTTCTCATTAGTTATCATTTTTATCCGATAGAGAGCAGATTTTTATTTTCATTGCGTACATTGCGACACTTCGATAATATCAGTGCATCTCTTTGCGAGATAGTTTTTATGATTACTAAATGGCTCCTTATTTTCAATGACTTACAAAGTTATTAACATCAATTATCATTTTAGCCATAAAATTTGCGTAACGTGAGTTATTTGATTATAAATTTCTATTTAGGGTCTGCTGAAAAACTCAAATATGGGGCTAAAGCCCGGATTTTTTAATTCATTTTACCCCCGACTAAAGTCGGGGGCTATTCAACATTCTGAAATGCTGTTTGTTACAGCATTTACTAAATCTCTATAAATGGCGGAGAATAAAGTTAGTATTAAAAACGAGCTTTAGCCCAACATTTGTGGGTGAGAACTATGTTACGGTTTTAAACCGTAACATAGTTTTGTGGGTAATTTACTCCATAATATTCTATATTAAGAATGATAATATTTATTCAGCAAGCCCTATTTAATCACAGAAATTTTTTCAACAAATTTTCCTTTTGCCGATTCAATTTGAAGTAAATAAATTCCCGATTGTAAATCGCATAAATCAACTTTTGCCGGACCTTCCATGCTGCTATAAATTTCTGTTTGTTTGCATAGTTTACCATAAATATCAAAAATGCTGATATTAACTTTTTCACCTGCTGGATAAGGAAGAATTATGTAAACTTCGTTATTTGCAGGGTTCGGAAATATAGCTACTGGTTTTTCTTCAATGCTCAAAATTCCTGTTGTTGGGCACATTACTGGCCATATAGCAAGTTGAACATTTAAACTCCATGAATTTGTAGCATCAGAAAAGGGATACCAATTATTACTGGAAGATTGTTCCCATGCAGTACCAGGGTTTGTGTCCCCATCAGTATTAGAAATTATTGCAATTGTATCGCCTGCTGTTGTGGGCAATGTTACACCAACATAAAATGGAGTTGAAACTATTACAGGTGTTGAAAAAGTTACATAAGTTGCATAATTTGCAATAACATCATTTTTAATTGTTGTAAGCGAAACATTCTGAGTAGCCAAAACTGCTCCGGGAGCACCTGCTGTTCCTGTATTATTCCATACGTTTACCGGAACATTTGACGAACCACCTTTACCAACGCCAAAATAAATATATACTCCATTTATTTTTTTAGTTGCACTGTAAGTCGAAAAATATTCAGCTTTTGATTTATCTCCATAACTATTATTGCCGGAAACATAACCAGTTTGAGGGGCTTGAATTCCGTACAAAGCAGGTGTTCCGGTTAGTGGATAATGTAAAGTATCACAAATTGTAGTGGTTCCAACACAATACTTGCCATCAAGGGTTGTTGGATTTGTTCCGGCTGGGTCTAACCATGTTTTTAACTGAGTAGTTGTTCCACCGGCATTTTGGTCCCAATGGTAATATACTTTTCCATAATAATCGGGTGAACTTTGAGCACTACAATTTGAAGAACCACCTGTTAAAGTTCCAACAATTCTACTATTTGCATCAAAAATGGGTGAACCTGATGAACCACCTTCGGTAACTCCCCAGCCATTTGAGTTTGAAACCCAAAAAATTTCCCAATGTGCATTAGTAGCTGAACCAGAATAAGTTGCAGTTGTAGCGGTGTTATATGTTGAAATCTTTTTTATACTTGTATTAGGATGGTGAATACCAACACCGGGTCCTGTAACTGAATTTGCTCTGTTCCAACCATTCATATATGGATTGTAATCTGTTGGTACTGTTTGATTTAATTGTAACAATATAAAATCTGAACCACCAGTAATATCTGCTGCAGCTTTTAAAGTGGCACCAGTCATTGAATTTGAAGTAGGTTCTGTTGTTGGTGTTGCACAACCCGAAGCTTCATAGTTAAAATAAAAAATCCATTGATTTAATTGAGTTGCAGTTGCATCTTCGTAACAATGCCATGCTGTTAAAAAATATGGGGTACAATCTTGGTTTGTGTTATTAACTAACGAACCTGTACACCAACCTTGACCACCTGGTGTAGTAACTAAAATTCTTGCAACTCCTTGTTTCTCATCCTGCCAGTTATCGCCAACGGGTGAGCAATTAATATTAACTTCACAAGGTTCACTTGGTTCAGTCCAGTTTGTGTTTTTCTTTACTGATACACCTTTATATATGTAACCAATTTGGTTAATATGAATTAGTGGTTTACTAAAAACTCTTTCAGGTTCATAATATTCAATATTTACTATATCGCCGTATATTAATTCATTGGCAAAGTAGCCCGAAATGTCGTTGTTATACCAATTAAACGCACCAATTACTTGGGTTTTATCTTCATTATATAAAAATAATTTAGTGCCAACGGGCAATTTAAAGTTATCATAATAAACAACCAAAGCTAATGCACTTGGTGCTTTTATTTGAATCTGCCAAATTTTTCCACCATCAGGCAAATCAGTCCATGTACCGGAATTATCAATTGAAATATCCGTACTTAAACTGTATCCAATATGAGACAATGAACCATCTTTGGCTAATTTTTCTTCTTCATTTAAAACGTAACTCATCTGACGTGGCTGAAGTTCAATTCTGTCAATATTAGTTTTTAAATTGTATTTAAAACTTGGTGGTTTTCCACCTTGGCTAATTTGAGCCATCAAGAAGCTAGTTCATGAAAATAAAATAATTATAGCAACTAGTAAAATTTGTTTCATGTATAGTGATTATTAAAATTTAACTGTAAAGATATATATTTATTTGAAAACAGAATTTGTTTTTAAATAACACTATACTATAATCATTAACAGTATAAATAAAAAAAGCGACCTTTTGGTCGCTTTTAATTATTTGACTGATGTTACGCAGAATTTATTTTGCCACGAATTAATGTTTTTGTTTTTTGTAGTTATTCGTGAACTTAGCGAAGCGATCTCACGAATACCTTTAAAAATAAACATAAATATGAGTAAATTAGTGGCATATTTGTTTTTTGCGTAACATGAATTATTTGATTATAAATTTCTATTTAATCACAGAAATCTTTTCAACAAATTTTCCTTTTGCCGATTCAATTTGAAGTAAATAAATTCCCGATTGTAAATCGCATAAATCAACTTTTGCCGGACCTTCCATGCTGCTATAAATTTCTGTTTGTTTGCATAATTTACCATAAATATCAAAAATGCTGATATTAACTTTTTCACCTGCTGGATAAGGAAGAATTACAAAAATCTGGTTTTTTGCAGGGTTTGGAAATACTGAAACTGCTGTAATTTCAGGTTCAGATATTCCAACACCGGTAGGACACAAAATAGGCCAAATTGCTAATTGAACATTTAATTCCCAAGAACTTGCATCGGAAAATGCGTACCATGTACCATTGTCAAATTGTTCCCATGCTGTACCTGGATTAGTATCGCCATCAGTATTAGTAATTATAGCAACTGTATCACCTGCTGCTGTGGGCAATGTTACACCAACATAAAATGGAGTTGAAACGGTTACTGGTGTAGAAAATGTTATATAAGTAGGTTGGTTTGCAGTAACATCACTTTTAATTGTAGTTAAAGAAACATTTTGAGTTGCTAAAACTGTTCCGGGAGCACCAGCAGTTCCGGTATTGTTCCAAACTTTTACAGGAACATTAGATGAGCCGCCTTTTCCTACACCGAAATAAATATATACTCCATTAATTTTTTTTGAAGCATCGTAAGTAGCAAAATAATCAGCTTTGGCTAAATCTCCATAACTATTATTACCGGAAACATAACCACTTTGAGGGGCTTGAATTCCGTACAAAGCAGGAGATCCTGGTAGTGGATAATGTAAAGTATCACAAGTTGTAGTTCCATTAACGACATTTATATAATTTGTTCTGGTCAAAGTATTAGTGGGAGTTCCAACAGTTAAACTTGCATTGTAAACGCCAATAGTATTATAAGTAATAGTATGTGGTCCAATGCCTGTAGCTGTATTTGGTGTTCCACCAGGGAACGACCAGCTATAAGAAGTAATTGTACCAGTTGATTGATTTGTAAATACTACTTGTCCGCCAACATTTACAGTTGTAGGGTTTCCAACAAAATTAGCTATTGGAGTTGATGTGCCGCTACAATTTTTTCCATCTAAAGTTAAAGGATTTGTTCCGGCAGGGTCTAACCAATCTTTTAAACGGACAGCAGAAGTTGCACCATTCAAATCCCAGTGATAATAAAATTTACCATAATAATCGGGTGAACTTTGTGCTGAACAATACGATGAACCACCTGTTAATGTACCAACAATTCTACTATTTGCGTCAAATATAGAAGAACCCGATGAACCTCCTTCGGTAACTCCCCAACCATTGGAATTTGAAACCCATACTATTCTCCAGTGAGCATTTGTAGCTGAACTAGAATATGTTGCTGTAGTTGCAGAATTAAATGTTGAAATCTTTTTTATACTTCCTGCCGGATGATGAATACATACTCCGGGTCCGGTTACGGAATTAGCCCTGTTCCATCCATTCATGTATGGATTATAGCTGGTAGGAACCGTTGAATTTAACTGAACTAATACAAAATCTGAACCACCACTGATATTTCCTGATGCTTTTAAGGTGCAGCCTGTCAATGAATTTGCACCTGGTTGAGTAGTAGGAGTTGTGCAACCGGAAGATTCATAATTAAAATAAAATATCCATTGATTCAAATCGGCTGCCGAAGCGCCTTCGTAACAATGATATGCCGAAAGAAAATATGGAATACAGTCTTGATTGGTATTATTTACCAAAGAACCTGTACATATATAATAATTTGCACCAATTTTAATATTCATCAGGGCAACGCCTTTTTTCTCATCCTGCCAGTTATCTCCAACCGGTGAACAATTAATATTTACTTCACATGCTTCAGAAGGCTCTGTCCATGTCGGATTTTTTTGAATAGTTACACCTCTGTAAAAATAAGCTACTTCGTTAATGTGAATAATTGGTTTTGAAATTGCTTTTTCGGGTTCAACATACTCAAGATTAACAATATCGCCGTGAATCATTTCTGTTGCAAAAACACCGGATTCATCGTTATTTAACCATGTAAATGCACCTATAACTTGAGTTTTATCTTCGTTATACAAAAAAAGTTTACTTCCAACCGGCAAATGAAAATGGTCGTAATAAATACCTAATGCCAAAGCGCTTGGCGACTTAATTTGGAGCTGCCATATTCTTCCGCCTTCAGGTAAGTCTTTCCAAGTTCCCGAATTTTCTGTGGAAATATCGGTATTTACACTATAACCAATTCGTTGCGGAGTGCCGTCTTTAATAAATTTGTTGTCTTCTGCCAAAACATTTTTTGAACTAATTGGCTGAAGCTCAACTCTATCAACTTCTGAATTTAAGTTGTTTTTAAAACTTGGCGGAATTCCACCTTGGCTAATTTGAGCCATCAAGAAGCTAGTTCCTGAAAATAAAATAATTGCTGTTAATAGTAAAATTTTTCTCATAATTGTAAAATTTAATTTTTTAAATAGACTTGAATTAATAAAAATAGTTGCATAAAGATATTAATTTTTTTAAAAGATATTAAAAATAAATATTTTTTTTCAACAATACTAAATCTTCTATAGATTAACAAATAAAAAAAAATATTAATTTTGAAAAACAATTTTTCTAATTAAATAAGTATAAAGATAATATGATTTTACTAAACTCATGTATGAATTGTTTCTTGCTAATATTGTTTCTCGCAAAGACGTAATGTACGCAACTCCGATAGCTATCGGAGTGTAAGTTCGCAAATGGTTAAAAAAATCATTTATGATTTTTTTAAACTCTGCGAGCTTTATTCTTAGCGAGCTCTGCGTCTTTGCGTGAGAATTTTTTATGAATACTGAATAGTTACCAATTTTTTAATAGATGAAAAAAGACGAAGCAAAAAACAGAATTGATTTGTTAAAAAAGGAAATTGAAAAACATAACAATAATTATTATGTTTTAAATAAACCTTCTATTAGTGATTTTGAATATGACTTATTAATAAACGATTTAGCTCAGCTCGAAAAAATATTTCCCGAATTTGCCGATGTTAATTCGCCAACTCAAAAAGTAGGGAGCGATAAAACTAAAGGTTTTGAGCAGTTTAAACACGAATATCCTATGTTATCATTAGGAAATACTTATTCAAAAGAAGATTTGGAAGCATTTTTTTCGAGAACTGAAAAAACTTTAGGTTTTTTTCCTGAATATATTTGCGAATTAAAATATGATGGAGCTTCGATTAGTTTGATATACGAAAAAGGCAAATTAACAAAAGCATTAACACGTGGTGATGGTGAAACAGGCGATAATGTTATTCATAATGTTAAAACAATTAAAACAATTCCACATAAAGTTGAATCAGTTAATTTACCCGAGAAATTTATAATGAGAGGCGAAGTAATTATGTTTCGTGAAGTTTTTGACCGTTTAAATTCCGAAAAAATCGCTAACAACGAGCAGCCATTTGCCAATCCCCGAAACGCTGCTGCCGGAACTTTAAAAACATTAGATTCATCAATTGTTGCAAACCGCGAGTTAGAATGTTTATTGTACTTTTTGTTAAGTGAAAACCTCCCATCCGATAAGCATTTTGAAAATTTGAATATTGCGAAAAGCTGGGGATTTAATGTGCCTCGATATATGAAATTATGTAAAAACCATTCAGATATTTTTGAATTTATTAATTTGTGGGACACTGAACGTCATAATTTAAAATTCGATACTGACGGAATTGTAATTAAAGTCAATTCTTTAAAATTGCAGGAAGAATTAGGATTTACTGCAAAAAGTCCCCGTTGGGCGATATCATATAAATTTCAGGCAGAGCAGGCAAGTACAAAGTTGCTCTCAATTTCTTTTCAGGTTGGCAGAACTGGAATTATTACTCCGGTTGCTAATTTGCAATCAGTTTTGTTAGCTGGTTCAACAATCAGGCGTGCTACTTTACATAACGATGCTCAGATAAAAATTTTAGATATTAGAATTGGTGATAATGTTATTATTGAAAAAGGTGGCGAAATTATTCCTAAAATTGTTTCGGTTGATTTATCAAAAAGAGAACAAAGTGCAGAAGTTTTTAAATTTATCGAAAATTGTCCCGAATGTGGAACAAAATTAATTCGCGAAGAAGGTGAGGCAGGGCATTTTTGTCCAAACGAAGATTGCCCGCCGCAGATAAAAGGTAAAATAGAACACTTTGTTTCCCGAAAAGCAATGAATATTGATGGTTTTGGAGAAGAAACTGTTGATTTGTTATATAAAAATGGACTTATTAAAACAGTCGCCGACATATACAATTTAAAAAAGGAGCAACTTTTAAAACTTGACCGTTTTGCCAATAAATCGGCTGATAATATTATTGCAGGAATTGAAAAATCGAAAGAAATACCTTTTCAAAAAGTTCTGTTTGCTCTTGGGATAAGGTTTGTTGGTGAAACAGTTGCAAAAAAATTAGCTATTCGTTTAAAAAATATTGATGCGTTATTAAATTGTTTATTTGATGATTTAGTAAATGTTGACGAAGTAGGCGAAAAAATTGCAAACAGCATAATTTCTTATTTTACAAATCCTAAAAATCTTGAAATAGTTAATAAACTTAAAGTTGCGGGTTTAAAATTTGCAGAAGATAATAATATGCAAAATTATCCGCCATTGCTTCAAGATAAAAGCATTGTTGTTACAGGCAGCTTCGACAAACCTTATGACCGAAAAAAACTCGAAGAACTAGTTGATAATTTTGGCGGTAAATTAGTTAAATCTGTTTCAAAACTTACTTCATTTATAGTGGCTGGTGAAAAACCAGGACCTGATAAAATTGATAAAGCTGCAAAACTCAATATAAAAGTTATTTCGCGTGATGAATTTTTAAGGATGATTGAAATTGATATTTGAAACGGTCTTAAATTATCATATACTGTCATTTATTAAAATGTTTATTGTTCATTGTTCAAAAAAAATTACTATTCACCGTTCACTGTTCAAAAAAGTTCATTGTCATTCAATAGTCATTCATAGTCATACAATTGTTTACTGCCAACTGCCAACTGCTGACTGTGGACTGCCTACTGTTTACTGTTTATTGTTAGGCGATTTGCTTGTTTATCTTTCAACTTTTATCTTTTAAACTTCAAACTTTCAACTTTTATAGTTTATCTTCGCACAAAATTATTTTATGAATATTTTTGAATCAAAAGATATTGTAAAACAATATTCAAATTTTATTGCTCTAGATAAAGTAAGTGTTTCTATAAAAGAGGGTTCGGTATTTGGTATTTTAGGTCCAAATGGAGCCGGAAAAACTTCTTTTATCAGAATAATGAACCAAATTACAGCTCCCGACGAAGGTAAACTTTATTATAAAGGACAATCTTTGTTAGCTTCACATATTTCTGAATTTGGATATTTGCCCGAAGAACGTGGTTTGTATAAAAAAATGAAAGTAGGAGAACAAGTACTTTATTTAGCCATGTTAAGGGGGTTAAAGAGAGCCGAAGCACTTAAGAAATTAAAATACTGGTTCGAGAAATTTGAAATTCAGGCATGGTGGGGCAAAAAAGCCGAAGAACTTTCAAAAGGTATGCAACAAAAAATCCAATTTATTATTTCTGTTTTACACGAGCCAAAGTTTTTAATTTTCGATGAACCTTTTAGCGGTTTCGATCCTATAAATGTAAATATTTTAAAGCAGGAAATATTGAAAATGAAGGATAATGGTGCTACTATAATTCTTTCGACTCATAACATGGCTTCTGTTGAAGAACTATGCGATGATATTGTACTTATTAATAAAGCAAAAACTGTTTTAAGTGGTTCGGTTAACGAAATCCGAAAACAATATAAAGACAATACATTTACAGTTACTTTTTCGGGATTCGTAAATTTAATTGAAGCATCGTTACGACATCAGTATCAGATACTTTCGCATGACGAAAAAGAAAGTTTGCATATTATTAAATTCAAACTTTTAGATAACTCTGTAACAACAAACATGTTGCTAACCGGACTTTTGCCAATAGGTAACATTGTTTCTTTTAACGAAATACTTCCAACAATGAATGATATATTTATTAAAGTTGTTGAAGGTGCATTTAATAATGTAGTACCTAATGATACTCGCAATTAAATATGTTTTTATGAAATAATTGAATTAATAAAGAATAGTGAATTGGGTTATTAAGTTATTGGGTTATTAAGTTATTGGGTTATTAACATTTAATTGAAATTATGAATAGTTTTGAAGAATTAGAAGTTTATAAAAAAGCACGAGAACTTAGAATAAAAATTTCTGAGTTAGTAAAACATTTTCCTGCCGAAGAAAAATATAGACTTGTTGACCAATTAATTAGAGCATCAAGATCTGTTACAGCAAATATTGCAGAAGGATTTGGAAGGTTTCATTATCAAGAAAACATACAATTTTGTAGGCATTCAAGAGGTTCATTATTTGAAATTATAGATCATTTAATTTGTTCACTTGATGAAAAATATATTACTAATGAACAATATTTAAATTTAAAAAATGATACCCTTTTTGTAATTAAATTGTTAAACGGATATATTCTTTACCTTAAAAATGCGAAAAGTAAGTCTATTTCAAAAAACGATATTTCTGAAATAGATAATAACTTAATAACTAAATAACTAATATGAACAAAATATTTATAATAATTAAAAGAGAATTTCTTACCAGAGTTAAAAAACGCTCATTCATAATTATGACAGTTTTAGGTCCTATTTTAATGGCTGCTATGTTTATTGGTCCTGCATGGCTATCGCAAGTTGAAGATAACGAGCTTAAAACTATTGCTGTTATTGATAGCTCTAAAATTTTTGTTGGCTCTTTACCCGAAACTGATTTAATAAAATTCAAGTATATAAATAATCAGAAAATCAGCGATATTGAAAATAATTTTGCAACAAATAAATATTATGCACTATTGTTTATTCCACCTTCAGTACTCTCTTCACCAAATGTTGTTTTAACTTCAAACAAGCAACCAAGTTTAGCTGTCAGAATGCACATATCTAATTCTTTAAAACGCGATATTGAAAGTTTAAAATTGTTGAAAAGTAATATTGACCCGCAAGTTTTAAAATCAATTGAAACAAATGTAAACGTTAATATAACAAAAGTAAATGATGATGGTACTCGTGAAAAAAAATCAGCCGATTTACAAATGATACTCGGTATAGTTGGCGGAATGTTAATTTACTTTTTTATATTTATGTATGGAGCACAGGTAATGCGTGGTGTAATTGAAGAAAAATCGAGCCGCATTATCGAAATAATAATTTCTACTGTTAAACCATTTCAACTAATGATGGGAAAAATAGTAGGGATTGCATTTGTTGGGCTAACTCAATTTTTGTTATGGGTAATACTTACAATGACTATTGTTACAGCAGTAAAATCTGCCTTTTTTTCCGATATTAATTCTTATGAAAATATTCAGTCACAGAGTATTATGTCGAAAACCGAAGTTGCTGATAACACAAAAAAGGAAGATATTTCATACAACGATGTTAATGCGGTATTCGATTCAATAAAATCAATTGATTTTCCTGTTGTTATTGGTTCTTTTCTTTTCTTTTTCTTAATGGGATATTTATTATATGCTGCAATGTTTGCAGCAATTGGTTCGGCAGTTGATAGCGAAGCTGATACTCAACAGTTTATGATGCCGGTTACTATTCCCTTAATATTATCAATTGTTTTAATAGGAAATGTAACAAGCAACCCCGAAGGTCCAATTGCATTTTGGTTTTCAATAATTCCATTTACTTCACCAGTAGTTATGATGATGAGAATTCCATTTGGTGTACCATGGGGTGAAGTTATTTTGTCGGTTGTTTTATTGATTTCTTTTTTCATTTTTATGACCTGGTTAGCTGGTAAAATTTATCGTACAGGAATATTAATGTACGGGAAAAAGATTAACTATAAAGAATTATATAAATGGCTCAAATATAAAAATTACTAAACAGGGCTTCTAAAAATAGCTTTTTCTTTGTTTGACTTTAATTTTAAAATCCTAATTTACAAAAGAGATTACTCACATTTTAATTTTATTTTAAACGTGTTCGTGAGATCGCTTCGCTAAGTTCTTCGCTAATCACTCAGAATGACAAAAGGAAAACGCCTCGAAAAATCTAATTTTTAGAAACCCTCAAAAAAAGAGATTGGTTTGTGAGGACACGAACCAGAGAGTATTCGATATTTTTAAATGAAAAATATCGAATGTCGAATAATGAATGAAGAAGTGAAAAAAATATTGAATGTAAATAAAATATTAGATTTGTTCGTGGGACACGAAACAAGGTTTGGTGAGAATATTGAACATCGAATGATGAAGTTTAAAAATCAGAAATTGTTTATCTTGCTTATTATTCTAAACTAAAAAAAGAAAAATGAGAATAGCTGCAATTGATTTAGGTACAAATACTTTCAATTTGTTGGTTGCCGATGCCGATGATAAAAGTTATACTGAAGTATTACGCGATAAAAGAGTTGTGAAATTAGGACTTGGCGGAATAACAAAGAACACAATTTCTGAAGAAGCTATACAGCGTGGAATTTCGGCTATAAAAGATTATATCGAAATTATAGCACCGCTGACGGTTGATAAAATTCTTGCAGTTGCTACATCGGCAATTAGAAGTACTAATAATGGCTTGGAGTTTACAAAACTATTAAAAAATAAATTTAATTTAGATGTAAGAATAATTGGTGGCGATGAGGAAGCTGAACTTATTTATTATGGAATAAGAAGAGCTATTAATTTACAAACCCAAAATGTACTTATGCTTGATATTGGAGGTGGAAGCAATGAGTTTATTATTGGTAATGGCAATAGAATTTCGTGGAAACATAGTTTTACTTTAGGTATTGCACGATTGCTTGAAACATTTGAGCCATCAAATCCTCTGACTAATAATGAGATAGAAAATGTAATTTTATATTTCGAAAAAGAACTAAAACCACTTTTTGAAGCAATTAATATTTATCCTGTAAAAAAATTAGTTGGTTCTTCAGGTTCATTTGATACAATTGCAAATATTTGTAGTTTAATGAAATGTAATAAGGCATTAAATAATGAAAAAACATTTTTTGAGTTTAAAAAAAATGAATTAAACGAATTATGTAATAAAATTATTATTTCAACAACTAATGAAAGAATCGCTATGCCCGGTATGGATTTAATGCGAGTTGAAATGCTTCCTCTTGCAGCTTTGTTTATTAAATTTATTATTGCTCAAACAAATGTTACAGAAATAACCCAATCGGCTTACTCGATTAAAGAAGGTATTATTTTAAGTTATTCAGAAACTGAAAATTAAAAAATATTTCTTATTAAAATGGTCTGTGTGCCACAGACCACGGGAATGTGGGAATGTGTGTTCTTTATTTTGTTATACCAAACTCTTTTTGCACAACCGCACCTAATTCTTTTTCGAATTTAGAGAATTTTGATTGAAAAACAGCAAGATAAATTATCAGGGGAATTAATATTCCAAGTAATACGATACATAATGCAAAAAGAATTCTGCCACCCATTGTTGGAAAATTTCCAATAATTAAAATTCTGTTTTTCTTAAGAATAACATTTGCTCCAACACTCTTGCTTTTTGAAGCAATAAACATATTTTTTCTGAAGTCAACAAATTTATAATTTGGAAAATTTTCTGTTAACTTGCTTTTTAAAGTTTCAGTATTAACAGAATTTTCATTAATAAGTACTTTCATTAAATTAAGTTTTTTGTGTTTTCAAAAGTATATAATATTGGTTAAAAACAAAATAATTTATTATTTCTACAAAAATTTTGGTTTCAAAGTAAACATAATATACGCCCAGTGATTAAAACTGTTTTTATCGCCACCTGATAATGATTCTAAAGAACTTTGTGCAAATAAATATGAGTATCCAAGCTCAAGAGTCGCTTCTTTAGATAAATTGAATTTAGCACCTAAATCAATTTCTGAACCTAAAATTTTGTTGAGTGTTACATTATTTTTTATGTATTTATTTTGAAGCGAAAACAAATGATAATCAAGTAAAATGGTTGTGTTTTTACAACATTTATATGATAGCTTTAAGTAGATGTCTTGTAACCCAGCATTTCCATTGTTTTTTGCTAATGAGGTGAAATAATCCATGTTGCCATGAATGCCATGAGTAGTTCCATAAAGCGGGTCAAAAGCGTTTATTTTTTTGTTTGCAGTATCGGTTGCATCTGTTCCCGAAGCGTAAAATATTCCTGCTGTTGCAATAAAGTTTTTAATAATTGTATCTGTTAAATTCGCACTTAAATAATATGCCGCAATTTCTTTTCCTGTATTATTTTTTCCTGATTGATAAAAACATCTGCCTTGTAATAACAATGTGCTGAAAGGAATATCAAAACCACCTCCATAAGTATAACGCATATATATTGTAGCTTTTGTTCCGGCTTTTTGATAACCATCATTTATTCCAGCAATATTGGTTTTAATTTTTCCGAATGTTTTCGATAACCATAATATATTCAATAGTTTATAATTCTTATCGAGCAACGTGTAGTTATTTCCAAAATATTGGTCTGTTGAACTGTTATATGCCGAAACAAAGTCAATAATTGTATTGCTTTTGCAATATGTTAGCTTTAACGCATCATGTGGATTGCCATTTTGATTCCAGTTGTTATTGCTCATCAGAACTTTATCGTCAAAAAATAATTCCTGACGTCCCATTTTTACCCATAAGCTGTCGTATAATTTATACGATAGCCATGCTTCATAAACTGCTGTTGATGCCACATCTTCTTTAGGGATTTGGTCGCCCCATAAACGTACGTCTTGTAACGATAAACCTGCTTTGTATTTTTCGGCACTATAATTTAAATTTAATCTGGTTCTTTGGCTAATTAATACAGCAGGATCTTTTCTAAGTGAAACATTCAAAATAATTTCCCCCAAATCTAAGGATAAATCCGGTAATTTAGCTCAGGTATTTGCGGATGA
>Ga0209211_10000764_pt1 | contig 63828 bp, 49 predicted proteins | sample RifGroA2_FD_183992 | JGI IMG/M metagenome (GOLD analysis project Ga0209211, IMG submission 183992) | Groundwater microbial communities from Rifle, Colorado, USA - Groundwater A2 (SPAdes) (version 2) | ecosystem: Environmental > Aquatic > Deep subsurface > Groundwater | place: Rifle, Colorado... | reverse complement strand
GAAAATTGGAACGCCTGGATTGATCGAAAGTCTGTATCAGGCATATAGTTATTTTATTATTTACGCGAAACTGTGGGAGAAGCAAAATAAATTAAGAGTTAAGAAATAAAAAATGGAAAACAGATTATCTGAAAATGTTCAGACTCAACTTGATGAGTTGCAGGGAATTGTTAACTCAATACGAGACGCTGGATTAACAGATTCTCAAATTGCTTTACTATTAAAAATGTATTGCGATCTAAAAGTAGATGAAGCAATTGGAATCTACCACCAAAATTTGATTCAGTCAGGTGTATTATCCGCATCGACCGATGAAGATAAACCTTGGTGGAAGGTATGGTAAAAAAAATTATTCACTCTTATTGGCCCATCTTGTTTATTGTTGTCATATGGTTAATTTTTGTCCATCCGTACTTTTTCAAAAACCTCGTCCCGTTTCCGTCAAGATACTTGGTTGACTTTTTTCCTCCCTGGAACAACCTCTATGCTCATCCGTATAAAAACGGAGCTATGCCGGATATCATTACTCAAATTTATCCGTGGAAACAGCTAACGATCGATAGTTGGAAATCCGGCCAAATACCCGGGTGGAATCCGTATCAATTTTCCGGCAACCCTCATCTTGCAAACGTGCAATCAGCAGCATTTACTCCGTTTAATCTTCTGTTTTTTGTATTGTCGTTTATCGATGCCTGGAGTGTTCTCGTTCTATTACAGCCATTTTTAGCAGGATTGTTTATGTACCTATTTATGCGATCATTAAAAGTCAATAAATACGGATCAACACTCTCCAGCATTAGTTTTATGTTTTGTGGATTTATAGTCAGTTGGATGGCGTATGGGACGCTTGCCTATACCGCTTTGTATATACCATTACTTTTGTATGGAATCAATCGATACTTTGAAAAAGGGGATCTTGTTTCAACGGTACTTATTAGTGCATCGGTTCCCCTTTCCTTTTTGAGCGGTCATATCCAGATGAGTATTTATTTTCTCATTATTGGATTTGTCTATGCTTTTTTCTCTTCTTGGCAAAACAAATCTCTTAACCGCTTCTTTGTCATAAGCTTCTATATGTTGATTGGTCTCGTTATTTCTCTTCCTCAACTCCTGCCATCTATTTCATTATACAATCAAGCAATCCGAAGTGAATTATTCAAAAATGTTGAGGCAATACCGCTTCCCTACGCTATTACTATTCTCGCGCCCGACTTTTTCGGAAATCCGGTCACGCGCAACGATTGGTATGGTCATTACGCTGAATGGGGAGGATTTGCCGGAGTCGTGGGATTCATTTTTGCAGGACTTACGTTATGTATGAGGAATAAATCAAAATATACCGTATTTTTTATCGCACTTGCTTTCGTCACTCTTCTACTTGCTTTAGAAACACCTCTGGCGTCTCTGATTGTAAGCTTTAAAATACCCGTTATTTCGACAAGCGGAACATCACGGATTATTGTATTGTTTTCATTTGCAGTAAGTGTTCTGGCAGGATTTGGACTAGATGCCTTATTGCAGAGTGTAAAAGATAAAAAACAAATACTAAAAACGTTAATGGTCTATTTTAGTGTAATAATCCTTCTTGTTTTGACGGTATGGTTACTGATATTTACCGGAAATCTACTCTTTATCAATGAAGCTACTTCAGAGCATATTGCCATAGCAAAACGAAATTTTATACTTCCGAGTACTCTCCTATTTGGTACCGTTGGTGCAATTATGATTTTATATTTCATAAAAAACAAGTTGCTTTATCGAGTAATTCTCACATCTCTGTTGCTGGTGGCAAGTTTTGACATGCTTCGATTTGCCATGAAATGGATGTCCTTTGATGAAAGAGAATTTGTTTTTCCCTCGCTTCCTGTTCTGGAATATATGCAGAAAAATATTGGTATACATCGGGTATATGGGCCGATTGGAAATGAAGCGTTACTACCCTTTGGGCTGCAAGGTATTGAAGGGTACGATCCACTGTATATTCGTCGATATGGAGAGCTTATTCAAACAGCAACAGACGGAGTGATTCGTCCGCCTGAACGATCTGTCGTAAAACTAAACAATAGCGGAGTATATGCCAAGAAGTTGTTAGATTTGTTGGGAGTCAAATATATTTTTTACTCGAAAGGGGATGGGAAAGGATCATGGGTGTTTCCTTTTTGGAACTATGAAGAAAGTATTAATCAGACACCGGTGTATCGCGATACTGTTTATGAATTGTATGAAAATAAGGATGTGTTCAATCGCGCCTTTATCGTGCATAATTATATCGTTGAAACTGACGATCAAAAGATCATAGACCGTATGTTTTCTACTGAGACAGATCTTTTGTCAACGGTCGTTCTTGAAAAAAATCCCCCCCTTACTCTAGAAAAATGTGATATTCAGGAAGAAGATGTAGTTGATATTGTGAGTTATACGCCAAATATTATTTCAATTAACCTTGAAACAGATTGTCCGGGAATACTTGTTTTGACTGACAACTATTATCCTGGATGGAAAGCCATAGTCAATGAAACAATAACACCTATATTACGGGCTAACTATACTTTTCGAGCTGTAGAAATCCCCGCGGGGGCCTCCCGTGTTGTCTACTCATTTAATCCCTATGATTCAATTACGTCTACTAATTAAAATAATTATTTTTCTCCAAATCTTATTAATTGCTTACTATAGTCGATCTGTATTCATGGATTCTTATGATGCGGTATATTGGAAAGATCGCTTTGAACATTCTCAGTGGGTACTTCCACTTTCGAGACGGAGTATTGGAGATGATGCACTATTTTCATATGCCGGTCGCGAAATAGCATATGGAGCGGATCCTACATTTTCTATTGCGCAAGTGCCTCCGGTTGGAAAATATTTATTGGGATGGTCAATCAGATATTTTCGAAATTATGTGTGGTATACCTTTCTGATTGGTGTGGCAAGCACTGTTTTGTATTATTATATAGCGCGATTATTACTTCGGAATATAATGTTATCTCTGCTTGCCGTTATGTTACTTATCTTCGATCCTCTGTTTTTTTCACAGTTTACTGTTTCGTTACTTGATTTGACGCAGCTCTTTTTTTTGTTGGTGACGTTACTTTTTATCTTGTTAACAGTTAAAGTTAATTCAAAAACGGCGAATATTACCTCTCTTATCGCAGGAATCAGCCTGGGTCTCGCAGCACAAGTTAAAGTACCGCTTACCATTCCTGTAGTTTTTGTATTGTGTTGTTACTATCTCTATCGACGTAAAAATGCTCAAATAACTATTCTCTTTGTGATTTCGTCATTGTTAGGGTATGTGATACCTTATTTCGGCTTTTTCCTGAAGGGACATAGCTTCATGGAATTTATTAATATTACGCGTTATATGATCGGATTTTATCGCGAGTCAGAGCTGACGACTCATTGGGGCGCATTGTTATCAGTATTATTTAGGGGGAAATTTCCCCATATTGCTAGTGGAGAGTCAATTAAAGTTATTGAATGGTGGCTTATGTGGCCTATTTCTATCATCCTTTTTTTTGCGTTTCTGGTGAGCAGAAGAAAAATGTTTACTGCCGAATTTAAAGGAGTTGCATGGTATATCATTATAAGTTTGCTGATTTACTTATCAATACCGGCGTTTCCTCGATATCTTTTAATTATCATTCCATTTCTTTATTTATTTGTCGTACGGTATATGAGCGGATTGAAGAAGAATTATTTACTTATTCTTGTCGTCACGATAGCCTTCTATGGCATATTCAGCACGTATCGATTCCACTACCTCAAATCAATACAAGTAATTGATAACTACCTCTACAGTTTCTCTCATCAGTATTTTCATGATATATACAAGCAGTATATTGCTCATCCAGAAGATCTTAACCTCTCACGGGAAGAGTTTCACCAATTACTCCGAACTAGTCTCAATGATGCTCAGGTCAGAAATATTGTCGTTCATAAATTAAAACAGAGCATTCCATTTTTAGGTTCACGGGGATATGTCGAAGCGGAAATCACCTACCAAACGCAACATTTAGGATCATTTACCGAGAAAAAAATTATTCCGCTGGTAAAAACTCATGGTGAATGGTTGATAGAGTGGAATTGGGATTTGTTGGTCCAAGGATATCATCCTGAATATAAAATGGTATCTGCTATAGTTCGCGGAAAGCGCGGAGCGATTGTTGACCGTACGGGTACTGTCCTTGTTGAGGATCGGGAAGGATATCTTATTTCGGTTAATCCAAATTTACTTAATTATTCGTATGAGCAAGAGATGCTTGAGTTGATCGGCAATCTTGCTTCAGTTAAACCCGTACACGTGCAAAATGCATATCTAGAAGATCCGATTCCTGATAGGGCGGTTCCGGTTATTTCGACCTTTCGTATACCGACTGATATTGAAATGGAGACATTGACATCTTATCCAAGTGTTGAACTGGTACCGTATCAATCTCGAATATATAGCGGTATACCATCGACCGGTATTCACAACGTCAATTATGAAGAGTGTTGTACACGTCTCTATAGTTCTACAAACTATATGGGTATGGAATCCTTAGAATTACAGTATGACGATACCCTGCGCGGTGCAGATGGTGGTACCTTATTACTCACTGACAAAAATGGCTTTGCTATTCGTGTTATCCTAGATAAAGAGCCTATTATTGGTCAGGATGTACAGCTATGAAAATTGGTATTTATAATCCCTATTTGGATTCTCTTTCGGGTGGCGAACGGTATATGTTGACGATTGCATCGTGTTTGTCTCATCAACATGACGTTTCTGTTTTTTGGGACGATCACACTATTTTGAAAAAAGCACACGATCGGTTATCAATCGATTTAAAGAAGGTAACCGTGGCGCCCAATATTTTTGATCGAGGAATTCCTTTTCTCAAATCAATGGTTACTACTCCTCAATATGATCTTATTGTTGTCTTATGTGACGGGAGTATTCCGTTTATAAATTCACCTGTCGGCATTCTTCATTTTCAAAGACCGTTTGCAGGAGTAGGCGGGTTTTCACTGGCTAATCAAATAAAACTTAAGAAGTATCAAAAAGTTATCTGCAATTCCCAATTTACTAAAAAATATATTGACCGGGAGTATCACGTAAAGTCAGAAATTATCTATCCTCCGGTAGATACCGATACTTTTAAAAATGCAAAAAAAGAAAACATGATACTTTCAGTCGGGAGATTTCATCCGTTTAAAAAACATGAGATTATGATTCAAGCTTTTACTAACCTTAGTAAATCGTTGAAAGGATGGCGCTTGGTCATTGCAGGTGGACTTTTGCCCGATGACAAGGAGTATTATTCTCAATTGACTCGTATGATAGAAATAGATTCCATTATTCTGTTGCCCAATCAACCGTTTTCATCTCTCAAAAAACTTTATGCAAAAGCAAAAATATACTGGCATGCGGCAGGATTTGGAGAAGATGAAAAAACCCACCCGGAGAACTTTGAGCATTTCGGAATTACCCCTGTTGAGGCAATGACCGCGGACTGTATTCCGGTCGTATTTAATGGTGGAGGATTACCGGAAATTATTACACACGAAACAAACGGATTTCTCTGGAATACCGTTGATGAGTTAATTTTGTATACTCGAAAGATTGTACGAAATAACGAACTGAAAAAGAACATTATTGCTACGAATAAACTGCAAATACAACAATTTAGCCAAACTCATTTTTGTGACGAGATAAATAAATTAGTGCTGTCATTGCGAGGAGTGTAACGACGAAGCAATCTATTTCTTGGATGGGATTGCTTCTCCAACATATAAAAAGCTATTATGAAAAAAGAACTGTTATATCCATTCATATTGATTTTAATCATTCTTATTTTCTTCTGGCAATTTATATTGAAAGGATTGTTGCCGATCCCGAGCGATACGATTGTTGGCCTCTATCATCCGTATCGTGATTATTATGCTACTGAATATCCAAATGGCATTCCTTACCGAAATTTTCTTATCACCGATCCGGTTCGACAGCAGTATCCGTGGCGCTTTATTGCCATTGATCAAATGAAACAGGGGCAGTGGCCATCATGGAATCCCTATTCATTTTCCGGAACACCGCTTGCCGCCAATCTTCAGTCGGCACCCTTCTATCCATTAAATGTTCTTTTCTTTATGTTTCCCTTTCACATTTCCTGGACATTACTGATTATGTTACAACCCTTGTTAGCGGGACTCTTTCTCTATTTGTATTTACGGGAGATGAAACTATCAAATTATGCGGCACTTTTCGGGAGTATCGTATTTGCGTTTTCTGGTTTTAGCATAGCGTGGCTTGAGTGGAATACTCTTGGTCATGTTGGACTATGGTTGCCTCTTATTCTGTTATCTATTGAAAAGATTGTTAGGGTAATTAGGGGATTTAGGGTTAAAAACACAAAACAAATATATCTATGGTCCGGAATACTGACGTTTTCACTCATTAGTTCGTTTTTTGGTGGACATTTACAAACATTTTTTTATGTGTTACTTACCAGTTTAGCCTATGGGACCGTGCGAATAATACATGAAGTAAATGTAATACAAACAAAGGTAAGAAAAGCGGCAGTTTTTCTTGCGAGTTCAGCAATTCTTGCAGGGATTGTTACCTCTGTTCAGTGGGTGCCGATGGTTGAATTTATATCCAAATCAACGCGCTTAGCGGATCAATCAGATTGGCTCAGCGAAGGATGGTTTATACCGTTTCAACATCTGATCCAATTTATCGTGCCCGACTTTTTCGGAAATCCGGCGACACTCAATTATTGGGGAACGTGGAATTATGGAGAGATGGTCGGGTACATTAGTATTATTCCACTGCTATTTTCTCTCATAGCTCTTATGTGGCGCAGAGATAAAAAGACTCTTTTCTTTACTATATTGTTAATTATTTCGTTACTATTCGCAACTGATAATTTTGTTGCAAGAATTCCCTATCAATTACAAATCCCCCTTCTCTCTACGAGTCAACCGACGCGATTATTATTTCTTGTCGACTTTTCAATTGCCGTTCTGGCGGCCTTAGGATTTGATCTCTTTCTCAGAAAAAAAGTTTCTATTAAAAAATTATTGGTGACTGTAGGAGTAATAGGAGGGATAGGGGTACTGTTGTGGGTATATGTATTGTTGGGATCGGGCGAAAATCTATTAGTTGCAAAAAGAAATCTGATATTACCAAGTGGGTTGTTCTTGATGGGGGTGTTGGGGAGTTTGGGGTATTTAGGAAAAAATCAACTTCTGAAGCATGCTGCACTGTTTGGCCTGATAGTTTTTACCGTAATTGATCTTCTCCGATTTGGGTGGAAGTTTACGCCATTTACTCCACGGGAATATTTATTTCCACAAACTTCAACTATTCAGTTTATTACTTCACAGCCCGGAAAATTTCGAATAATGGCTACAGACAATAAAATTCTGCCGCCCAATTTCTCAAGTATGTATGGCATAGAGTCAGTAAGTGGATATGACCCATTATACTCGCGCGATTATGCAGAATTAGCATCGGCTTGGTCCCGAAATACTCCAAATAATGAAGTTATTGATTTTAATCGTATCATTACGCCGGACAATTATGAAAGCAAAATTGCAGATGTGCTCAACGTTCAGTATGTATTGAGCTTATCAGAAATCGATTCAGAAAAACTACATCTCGTTTTTGAAGAAGGACAGACAAAAGTATATGAAAATACAGAAGTACTTCCCCGTGTTTATTTAGTTGAATCAGTGCAGACTGTTAAAAATGTAGAAGATATGCTGGATAAACTATTTGACGAGTCAATCGATTTACAGAAAACTGCCCTTGTTGAGTCAAACACTATTCCCATTGATAATCGTCCCCTTTCTGAATTGGAGCATGTAGATATTACAGACTATTTACCATCCCGAGTGACATTGCAGTCGAAAACAGAAGCTTCCCGCATGATAGTTTTATCAGATGTCTATGATGAAAATTGGAGAGTCTTCATCGATGGAACAGAAAGTACATCGTATCGAGTAAACTATATACTGCGGGGTGTTATTGTTCCTGAAGGTTCTCATACGGTTGAATTTAGCTATTCAGTATTTAACTAAAGTTATGACGGTATCTATTGTTATTCCCAATTATAACGGTGAGAAATTAATTAACAAGAATTTAGCGAACGTAATTCAAGTGATCAAAGGACCTGCCCGCATTGCTCTTGCCCGAAACGCTTCGCGTAACGATGCGAGCGGGACGCAAAGCGTCGCAGGCGGGTCAAGTGATCAAAGGATCAAAGAAATCATTATTGTCGACGACGCATCGAAAGATGGATCAATTGAAACAATTAGCAAACAGCAAACAGCAAACAGAAATTTAACAATTATATTACTGCAGAATAAAAAGAATCTTGGATTTTCGTCGACGGTAAATCGTGGAATAGAAACTGCGACGGGTGATGTTGTCGTTTTATTAAACACGGATGTAGTTCCTGAAGAAAATTTCTTAAAAGCGGCGCTGCCACATTTTAATGATCCATTGGTATTTGCCGTCGGGTTTCTTGATAAAAGTATTGAGGGGAACAAAACAATTAAGCGGGGTAGAGGAATAGGATATTGGAACCGCGGATTTGTTCTCCATAAACGAGGAGAGGTTGACCAAACAGATACATTTTGGGTATCTTGCGGTTCAGGGGCATTCAGACGAGATATTTGGAACAAATTAAACGGACTCGATGAATTGTACAATCCATTTTATTGGGAAGACATTGATCTATCATATAGAGCGCAGAAATCGGGGTATAGAATTATTTTCGAACCAAAAAGCATTGTTATTCATGAGCATGGAATGGGTTCCATAAAATCGCACTATTCTGATAAACAAGTTACAACGATTGCTTACCGAAACCAATTTTATTTTGTGTGGAAAAATATCACTGATGGTAACTTATTATTATCACATTTCTTCTGGCTTCCCAACCATATATTCCATGCCTTACTCGTAAACGATACTGTCTTTTTTTCCGCACTGTTTCAGGCAATTTTACATCTGCCAACCGTTATTTTACACCGCAGGAGACAGAAGAAGTTATATAAAAGATCAGATATAGAATTGCTTACTTCTCCATCTGAACAAGATTAAATCCCAGCGCTTCAACAGATTTCCACTGTTCGTCTGATATTTCAGATATTTTATTAATATGAACAAATATACAGGAAGGCTCATTGTTTTCTAATAATTCTTGATAATCATTTGTATATTTCTCCGGAATCAGTTGATCAGATTTGTATATATATCCATCAGAACAGTAATAAAAATCAGGGGGATCGTGTGCAAACATTTCATCCCGCGCCGTCGTATATCGTGGAAAGGATTCCATTAAGGGTGTATAGAGTCCGTACTGATAAGCAGAATCCAGTCCTGTCTGCCAATAAATAATATCATCCCACAGTTCTACGAACACGGTATCATCGGGATGAGATAGTTTTTTGATAACATCACCATTTCGTTGATAATGTGCATAACCATCGCTAAATTCCTCGAGCGTACTAATATCTTCATATATAAATGATTTTGGATAACCTATGCTGAAAAGCCAAATACATAGCAATATGATCGGAGCAATATATCTTTTTCTACCTTGATAACTATTGACTGTGTTATATGTCAGAATTGATACGGTCATTATGAATAACCCTAACCAGGGAAGCATATGAAATGCCTCGTAAAACATAGCTTCAGATGGTACATAACGAATAGCTGCAAGAGCCAGTGCTAAAAATGTGATGACGATAAATACACGATTTTGTTTCTTAACCACATTCCAGAAAAACAAAAAGATATATACACTTGATAAACCGAATAACAGTTTTCCGTTAATAGTAGTTGGTGATTGAAATAATGCGGTAAACGGGTAAAACAATATGCTAATAATTCCCGAGCCCCACAAATCAGTTGACTCTGTTTCATGAGCAAGAACCGTTTGTTGATTGACTGTGCCGACCGTAAAAACATAATCAGAAACTGGTATCATCAACAATGTTAAGATTGAAAGAATTGCAAATATAAATACTGATAATCGCGATGTTATTGATGTAATGTTTTTTATGACTAGAAATCCAAATAATAGCAGTGCGACTGGTACATAAGGTTCCCTCAGAAAAACTATTAACCATGTTATAAATCCTGCTACGACCGCATCACTTCTGGTCAATTTTTTACGTTCGAGAGATTCCCATACAATTCCGACAAGATATGCGATGAAATAAGGAATGAATGCTTCTGGCAGAAACCGATCACCCAGAAAGTAGAACTTTATTGGTTCATAGAGCAAACTAAATATAATGCCGCGCCATTTAAATCTCAAAATAAGACCCAGAGTTGCAATAAATGAAAAACCAGTTACAAAGATACGATGATATTGCACGAGTGAGTAAAGTGAGTCAGGAGAAGTTATTAGTTGAATAAGGTAACTTATAAACGGCATGATCATCTGATGGTTGTAGAAGATTTCACTGTAAATCTGTCTCCCTTTCAGCATAAAATAACCGGTTGCGAAGTTATGGCAATCATCAAAACAACCGAATGCGCCGATTCTTTTCATCAAAATAAATGAAATAAAAGCGAATTGGAGAAGTGCAATAGATACAGATAGGATGAATAAAATGTTTTTATTAATTTTCATAAATCACTTTTAGGGTCTAATTCCCCGGCGCTTGTGGTGAAATACCATTGTCATCCCCGTGAAAACGGGGATCTATAAAAAATAGAAATAATCTGTATAGATTCCCGATCAAGTCGGGAATGACATAAGATACCCGCTTGCCGCGGGGAGTGTCATTTTCTTTTCAAAACATATAATGTTGCCCATTCATGTTTTATTTCCGACTCAAATTGCCACTCTTTTAGATTAACTTTCGGATACTCGCGATTGCACAACGGGTCAAAACACATGACTTGAATTTCGGTTCTTGAAACAATTTCATCTTGTGTCGGACATGGTTCTTTTTCACAGACTAAATACAACGTATCAAATTCTTCTGATTCAATAGAAACCGGTTGAACCCTCTTCTTTAAAAAGAAGAAACGATAATGGAGATCTGAAAATGAGCGTGAATTGATGAGGGTAAATGAAAACGGATCTTGTTCGGCAGATTGAATCATGGTTTCGGCCATATCTTCTGTTCGAGACAGATCGTGTTTTCCTTCGGAGAGTATATCACTTTTTGGCAGATAAATCAGAGTAATTACGATCACTGCGATAATTGCTGACAAGTAGCTTTTTTTGACAAAAATATGCATATGCCTCATTTTGTCAAGACTAATATGATTTAAAGTTTCAAGTGAAGAGGCTGTCAGAATAAACAAAAATGGTATGAGAAATCGTGTGTAATGCTCGGGCGGGCTATAAACCGTTCTAGATATAAACGCAATGCTCACGAGTATCACAAATAGTGCTAGAATCGACCATTTGTTTTTTTGAATCAGAGAAACAATTGCGAGCATTGACAGGATTATTAATGCTATCAAGGGTGGTACTGCAGGAACAAGAAAATTAACCAAGTGTTGTATGACGTATAAACTATCAGTTACGTCTGTTTTCAGTGGCGTATCACTTTGTGATGATGCAAATGATAAAAGAGAACGAACATCGGTCCATTCATTCTGCGATTGGTATCCTAAAAAAGGAGTGAGAAGTACGACGAAAATTAATAATCCAAATATGCTATGCTTGATTAAATCTGAGCGATTTTTCCGGGATTTTGCATAGGTATATGCCAAAGAAATTCCAGTGAATGACAAGAGAATAATGGTTGAATAATGAAGCTGTACGAGTACTCCCAGTGACGCAAACGAAATAGAGAGCCACACGAACTTTTTATTAATAATTGATTTATACAAACTGATCAGTAATACCGTTGTGAAAAAAGGAATGGGAGTAGGATTCCATATTGTTCTGCTTGCTTGCATAATGAGGGGAGAAACTGTATAGAGAGCTGAAATAGCTGTTGCAACGTTCTTGTTAAATAAGCGAGATATTAATTGATACAGCAACATAATCGTTGCCACATCGAGCAAGACCATAAAAACAATCGGACCCAGGGGATTGAATCCTGCCAGAACAAAAGAAGGAGCAATTAAGTAGTAGTAAATTGGTCCGAGGTGCTGTCCGGTGCTGACGGGAGGCCCAACAAGGGGAATTGTTTTGGTATGCCATGCGTTATAGAGCACCATACTTTCCCGTCCCTGATCTCCCAAAAATTCAGTCAGTTCATCCACTCTATATATTCGCAAGAAAAAGGCGATAATCAAAATTCCAAACAGTATGGTTGCAGGGCGGTCAAATTTCATATTTCTTCGCCACATTGATTATAATCTCATAATTACGTTATACTGCACAGTATGGCACGGATAAGCAAACTCAGTATTATTGTTCCCGTTTTTAATGAAGAAAAAACTATACAAGATATTCTGAAACATTTGTTGGAACTTTCTCTTCCTGACAATATACCATTTGAAATTATAGTAGTAAATGATGGATCTACCGATGGCACCTATGAACTGATTTCTCAAATCTCAAAAAAAAATAAAAAGATTAGTCTACTCAATCATGAGCAAAATGAAGGAAAAGGAGCCGCAGTCCGGACCGGAATAAAAAAGGCAGCCGGTGACTATATTATCATTCAAGATGCAGATCTCGAATATGACCCCCAGTATATTTCAACATTACTGTTAGAGCTTAAAAAGAATGCGATTGATGTGGTATATGGAACTCGTCTTCACCGGCTTCCTCATTTAGATAAGGAAGAAAGTCGTGCGCGATTTCTTATACATTATTTCGGTAATCGATTTTTAAGTCTTATAACCAGCCTGTTGTATGGGCAATGGATTACGGACATGGAGACATGCTACAAACTATTTCCACGATCTGCCGTTGCCAACATGAAACTAGAATCACGAGGTTTTGAGTTTGAACCGGAAATTACTGCTAAACTTATGAAACAAAGACATCGTATTCATGAAGTACCTATTACCACGGTTCCGCGTGGTTATGAAGAAGGGAAAAAACTCAACACCGTACGCGATGGCATTCGAGCATTTCTTACCTTAATTAAATATCGATTTACATAGAGTCATTGCGAGCGAATATAATAAGCGAAGCAATCCCTTTCTTGAATACTAGATTGCCACGTTGCTATACTCCTCGCAATGACGATAATAAAAATATGAAACAGATGAGAATCAACCGTTCAATAAAACTCGACAGCATCCTCCTTCTTGCGCTAGCCGTTCCGTTTATTATGACGTACCCGTTACGTGTTGAAGGGACGTCGTATGTTTTATTCACCTCAATATTTATTACCTTACTTCTCTATATTGTTTGTGATCTGTTCGCTCTCTCAAAAAAAACATACGCCATTGTTAAAATAGGATTACTGTCACTCGCGATATTTCTCATTCTTGGTAGCTCATTTCGTGCCGCCATTATACGGCGGCATCAAATATCACCCGTATTTGAGGTGCATGACATGCCAATTCAGATTGAATTAGGCCTCCAGTATTTGTTACGTGGAAAAAATCCTTACTCAGAGGATTATGTCGGCACGCCTCTTGAAGAATGGCATTTTGATGATACTGCCACGAATCCGGCCATTTACCATTTTGTGATGGGCCCCTTTTATCTTCTGATGTCTATACCGGTGTATCTGGTAAGCAATCGGTTGTTTGGATACTTTGATGCACGATTACCTCTGTACCTTCTCTATGGAGCACTTATGCTTATGGCTGGATTATTGGTTAAAGATATACACAAAAAACTAGTATTTATTATCTTGCTGGCCTTTAGTCCTGCTATTTTAAATTATGTTCTCGAAGGAAGAACTGATGTTGCCGTGCATGCATTTTTGTTTCTCGGGTGGTTTCTGTTATACAAAAATAAATTTATAGCAGGTGGTATTTCTCTTGCCATTGCGTTTACGATAAAACAGTCAGCATGGCCGCTTTTCCCCTTATACGCAGTATGGTTATTTTCTCAAACACCATCAAAGCAGAGGATCCTGTCTCGAATCGGACAAACCATTGTGCAACTGATCCCGTTTACGGTAACATTTACCGCTATAATGCTCCCGTTTTACTTGTGGGATCCCAATAGTTTTATGGAAGACACAATTTCCTATTTATCAGGAACCATTCCGACAAGTTATCCCATATCCGGATATGGACTGGGAATGCTCCTTTCCGAATTAGGTTTTATTACTAACCGGATAGCATACTACCCGTTCATTATTTGGCAAATACTAATCGTTCTGCCCGTACTATTTTTTCTTACCCGCTATCTTATCAAACAACCGACGGTTAAACGGATGATAGTTTCTTACGGTATTCTCCTCTTTGTCTATTGGTATTTGTCCCGTTATTTCAATAATAGTCATCTTGGATATATTTCATTGGTTTTTATAACGGCATACTTTTGGCCCGAACATGAAAAAACCGACTAGTCGAAAATACGAAATAGGATTATCATTTTTTGAAGGAGTAGGTCCTATTCGATATCGATCACTTATCAACTATTTTGGTTCTGCTTCAGCGGTGTTTAAAGCATCGGACACCGATTTAATAAAATCAGGATTCGGAGACAATTTTATTGAAAAGTTCACCTCATTTCGTCAAAAAACAAATCTCAATGCTCTTTCATATGATATTCAAAAAAAGAATATTCAGGTACTTACTCAAGAAGATGATGAATATCCCGATTTATTAAAAGAAATTCCCAGCGCTCCTTTTATATTATACGCATTAGGGGATATGTCTTTTTTACATGATGAATTGCCGATTGGAATTGTTGGCACGCGCCAGCCGACACGTTATGGTATTGAAGTTACCCGGATATTTACTGAAAAATTAGTTCATGCGGGATGTACGATTATTTCAGGTATGGCGATGGGAATAGACGCAATTGCACATAAGACAGCAATGAATGAGAAAGGAAGAACCGTAGCTGTCTTGGGATGTGGTGTTGATATTTGTTATCCGGCAGTAAATCGAGCCATTTACGACCGGCTCAAGACAGACGGGCTTATTATTTCCGAATTTCCACCTGGTATGAGGACCTCAATAGGAGTTTTTCCTTCACGCAATCGAATTATTGCGGGATTGTCGCGCGGAGTTTTAGTAACCGAAGGCACCGACAAATCGGGATCATTGATCACTGCGAAAAACGCGGCGGAGTTTGGCCGCGATGTATTTGCTATTCCCAGTCCCATCACTTCTCAGATGGGTAAAGCAAGTCTCATTCTTATCCAAAACGGTGCTCAAGCAGTAGGAGATGCCAATGATATATTGCAGGAATATTCTGAAGTGTCGAAGCGTATAGCTCAAGAAACAAAGGCGGCTTCTCTTATATCGTTATCATTCGATGAAAAGCGTATTGTCGGGCTGATTACTCAGGAAGGGTCAGTGCACGTGGATTCATTGGTGCGAACGATATCAATGTCATCAGCCGAAGTGTTGGCTATTGTTTCACGATTGGAAATGTCCGGAGTTGTATCAGAAATAGAAGAGGGCGTCTATACGATTCGAATTTAATATGAAACCCACATACTTTCTCATTATTGTTATTCTACTTTCCGCCCTGCTCCGTTTTATCAATCTATCCACCATGCCGCCGAGTCTTTCGTGGGATGAAGTTTCATTCGGATACAACGCATGGTCGATTCTCAAAACAGGAAAGGATGAATATGGAACGCCTTACCCTTTTTTGTTCCGGGCATTTGATGAATATAAACAGCCGGGTCTTGTATATCTTACTGTAGTATCAGAAGCCATATTTGGACTTAATGAGTTTGCCGTCCGGTTTCCCGTTGCCATCTCAGGAGTTGGCATTGTGATCTATTTGTATTTGATAGGTAAGAAATTGGTACATGAGAAATTCGGCATCTTGTTTGCATTCTTAGGTGCTATCAATCCGTGGCTTATTAATTTTTCACGGCAGGGGTTTGAAAGTACGGTCAGCCTTTTTTTTGTTACGGTAGGAATATATTATTTGCTCAACTTTAAGCAACGAGGTCGCAATTTTCTCATCAGTGCATCGCTAATTGCAATTTCCACCTATTTTTATCATGCGACCCGCATCATAACGCCGATTATTCTAGCTGCATTTGCGTTTGCGTACAGAAAAGAATTGCTGAAACAAAAAAAAGAAGTATTTCAGGGATTTATCATTGGCTTGATCGTTCTTATTCCCTTGTTCATTTTCGCTTTTTCAAACCAAGGATTATCCCGTCTTAATCAAGTTTTGTTAACGGACGATGTTGTCTATATTCAAAAACAAGAACGCTATGCCCAGAAAATTCTCGAGAATAACAATGCGTGGTGGGCGCGCATCGTATATAACCGTAGACGTGCATTTGCTGAAACGGCTACTATTAATTATTTCAGGAATATTCATCCCGTACACGTATTTCAATCGGGGACCATATCAGCAGGTCTTCTGTATCAGTGGGAATTGCCATTCTTTTTGTTCGGTTTATATTATTTGATCAAAGAAAAAAAGAAGTGGAAGTGGATTGTGTTAACGTGGCTTATTATTCATCCTCTCGCTGGCGCATTTACCAAAGACCAGCCGAATGTACTCAGGACTCTTATTGGTGCTCCGCCGATGATTATGACGAGTGCCTTAGGAGTCTGGTGGATTTACCACGTCTTAACAAATTATCGATTAAAACTTGTTTTTGCCGGAGTACTTGCTTTAGTCATCGTATATTTTTCATATCAGTTTCTCTACAACTATTTTGTGACTGCTCCTGAAACGAGAGCTGTTGATTTTGGAGACGGACACAAACAACTCGCCGCATATCTTCAGTCCGAACAGGAAAATTATGATATGATATGGGTAACGGGTGATTACTGGCGTCCGTATATCCATTTGCTATTTCATTTATCAGTTGATCCCGAATTCTATCAACAGTCAGGAACACGCGACGGATTTGGTAAATTCAGGTTTGGGAATGCAGATTGGGACACAGAAGGAATTGATTTGCAAAAAGTCTCCTTGGACGAACTGATCAAACCTGATTCAAAAACGCTTTTTGTATTGTCGCCGAAGGAATATCAACATCATGTGAGTACGGGTCAGACATTTACAACCACTACTACTATTAATGGACTATACGCACGGTATGTTTTTTATGCAGTGACGTTATAAAATATGACAGCTCGAACATCATTATTTGTTCGCTTTCTTAAAACACTCCCTTGGAAACAGATTCTTCTTTTTACCTTTCTTTTCAGTATATTTCTTCTCAATGCATTTCACGAAGAATATCCTGACGAATATGACAATATCGTCGGCGGGAAATATATTTTAGAAGGAAGATTGCCCTATCGTGATTGGTTTTCCCACCATCAACCGCTACCGTACTTTTTATCGTCTGGCATACTCGCAGTGACCGGAATATCATTTGTACGTTTTCGAATAGGACTCGCTATTGTCTATTTTCTGATCACTGCTGGATCGTACCTTCTTTTAAAGAAACGAATACAACAATCAAGCCTTTCATTCTATTTATATTTTTTGTTCACCATTGCTTTCGGCGCGACGTATTATTGGGGAAATATGCTCCTTGCGGATACGCTTTCCGCCTATTTTCTCGCTCCTGCCATAATTCTTGTATTGGTAAAAGGATATACCCATGAGCCCTTTACCTTGCGTGATCTAATTCTCTATATACTCTATACCTTTCTTGCATGGCTTTCATCGATGACGATTACCTATTTGATCGCCGGATTGCATGTGTACGCCGTATATTTATTTATTCGAAACGGAAAAGTTCTATCGAAAAAGTTACTTCTAAAAAAAGTTGTGCAGATTGCGATGGTATTTGCTATACCCTATATTGTATGGATGCTCTATTTGCTGGTAACAGGCAGTATGAGATCATATTATTTTGATACTATTACGTTCAACCAGCAGTATTATATTTATAACTATCCGCTTGAGCCCGGGGGATCGATAAATCCCATTCGGTATGCGCTTATTATTGCCCACGACTTTATTAATAATTTTTTTCCGGTTATCGGATCAGTCAAAAATTTGGCGTTTGATTTTCCCTTAGTTAACACATTTGCTATGTCACATATAGCCTTTATGGTAATTCTGCTCATAACAAGACGATACGTTCTGATATATCCTTATTTGGTATTGTTAGTGTACTCAAATACGCGTAGTAATCCTGCATCAATAGCAGAAACTGATTATCAAGTTAACGTATATATTTTCTTATCCATGATTGTGGGTCTCTATTCATTCCAAATTCTAAAACAGCTTCTTGATACTCAAACACTAACCAAATCTTTTCGGATCCTCGCGGGAAGCGTTTTTGTTTTGCTCAGCGCCTATTGGTTTTTCACGAGTATATTTTTACCACTTAAGTTTTTTCAAAAATTTATGGCAAAGTACAGCGGACAGTCTCCCCTTATTTATGATCATCCGGAAGTTGCACCGATCGTCAATCAAATCGCAGGAAGTGATGAGTATGCATGGATAGGTCCTCTTGCGTTTAAAGAATTGCTCTATCTTGATGCCCGACAGCCTTCAAAATATCACTGGTTTTTAAATCACTCGGCGAAATCAGAAAAGATACGATCTGAAATTGTTTCGGACCTCACGCAGAATCGGCCGAAAGTTATTGTCTTTAATCGTGACTACACGCCCTGGGGAGGAGATGCGGCAAGTTACAATTCGTTTTTTACCGATTTTGTGGATGATCATTATTTTAGAATATTTACCCTCAACGAAGAGTTAGATGGCTACGCATATAAATGGAAAATCTCCAGAACACAAAATTTTGACATCGACGGTTATTTTTATTTTGATCGAAATAGACAAGACGAGATTATACAAGAACTTCTTGATAAGGGATTAATTGAGCAGGTGGATGTTTCTTAAGGTATGACCAGTTTTTTTTCGCGTCACTGCGTTTCTCTTCTGCTGATTTTTGTATTCAGTATCGTTTCAACTTATAAATTATTTTCACCCCAATTTTATACTTCACACGATGGTGAAGGACATGTTATTCGTATGGAAGAATTTCATGAATCCTTTATGGACGGGCAATTCCCGGTACGTATTGCGAAACGTATTAACTACGGTCTCGGATATCCCTTTTTTACGTTTAACTATCCCCTGGTTTACTACACGGCTGAAGTTTTTCATCTGTCAGGATTGTCATTTGTTGATAGCTTTAAAGCATTGATGATTCTTTCCATTATTGTTTCAGCAACCGGAATGTATCTATTCGCATCGTTATTTTTTAACAAAACAGCAAGTTTATTTTCCTCGTTACTTTATATCATTGCACCATACCGATTCCTCAATATGTACGTTCGGGGAAACGTTGCTGAGCAATGGGGTCTTGCACTGTTACCGTTTGCATTCTTTTTCGCTGAATATTCAATACGAAAGAAAAAGTTTTCGATTATTCCTCTGAGTCTCATATTATCTCTCCTCATATTGAGTCATAATATTACCTCCTTGATTGGTATATCGCTCGTTACGTTATATGCAATTTGGCGTAAATATTCTTCGAACGAAGTGAGAAGTTTAATTCGAGTTAATCGAGAAGTTCGCTCCCGCATACTGCGGGATCGAACAATAATAAATTATGTAGGTTCTATAGTTGTTGCCTTGTTACTCACCTCTTTTTTCTGGTTGCCCGTCGTTATTGAAGCACCACAAACAAAGTTGTCAGAACTTTCATATGATTACCGAGATTTTTTCCCAACAGTTCAAGAAATTGTTTATTCCCCGTGGGGATTTGGTCCCTGGAAACCAGGTTCCATTCCCGGAAAAATGTCACCTCAGATTGGCGTCGTTCACTTATTAATGGGATTATGTGCGGCTGGTATCATAGCGGTTAAGATCGTTTTCAAAAAGAAAATACAGCTCAGCGATCAGATGACTATTGTTTTTTTACTGATTGCAATCGCGTCTGCATTTTTAGCACTTCCGTATTCTCGATTTTTTTGGGATCATATGCCTCTACTCTCATCGGTACAGATCCCGTGGCGATTTGTTGGATATATTGTATTGGGATTATCGTTATGCGGCGGGTATATTATTAATTCTATAAATAGAAACACGTTGAAATATGGATTATTTACATTCCTTATTGCCTTGTTGGTCTACGCAAATAGAAATCACCTGCGTGTTAACCAATACGTAGACTATCAGAGTCCCTTTTCTGAGAATAAAGTAATAGCCATGAGTACCACGTCCAAAGATGAACATATGCCAAAGAAGGCTCCCCGAATATTTGAAGTGCCCGACCAGGACGGCGATATTTTTCCTGAATTGGCTGGAACCAGTACGCGGATTATCTGGCAATCAAATTATCATATGTTCAACTTGGATCTAGAAAGTAGCGCGGAATTTAGGGATAATACTTCTTACTACCCGGGATGGATAGCAAAGATAGACGGGAAAGATACGGCGATTCAGTACGAAGAAGATAAATTCTATCGGCTGCGCGTGTCAGTCCCGGATGGGATGCATACAGTAGAATTTTTTCTGACCGAACCGTGGTATCGGAAATTAGCAAATATCACCAGTGTTTTTACAATAATTGGTTTAGTTAGTATTTCAGTATGGGAAAGAAAAAAATATTCCTTTTCGTAATTTTTGTAGTTGCTGTTGTGCTGCGTTTTTATAGAATCGATTCAATTCCTCCTTCTCTGACGTGGGACGAAGCTGCTTGGGGATACAATGCCTATTCACTTGGGATGGACGGAAGGGATGAATTCGGACGATTTCTGCCGATTGATTACCTTGAATCATTTGGTGATTATAAACCTCCGTTATACGCATATCTTACTGTTCTGCCGGTAAAACTGTTTGGGCTAAACGAGTTTGCCGTCAGATTTCCGTCTGCGTTGTTTGGATCGTTGACCGTATTAGTGACGTATTTTCTGGTGAAGGAGATATTTTTTAGACAAAAGGAGGACAAGAAGGAAAAGATGGACAAGAAAACAGATACAATTTTAAACTACACCCCACTTGTTACTACTGGATTACTTGCCATTTCTCCGTGGCATATTAATTTATCCCGGGCGGCTTTTGAAGCAAATATCGCCAGTCTTTTTATTATTACCGGAATATGGTTATTTTTATATTCTCTTCGTACAAAATCCTGGTTATTGGTTGTTTCCAGTATCTCATTCGTTCTCTCTCTCTATACTTTTAACACGGCGCGTATCGTTGTTCCTCTCTTGGGCACGATACTGATGGCCGCATTTTTCAAAAAACTCTGGAATATGAAACAAATTGTGGTGACGGCCGGAATTGTTGTCGTAATAATGAGCATTCCTGTTGTTCGTTTTATGCTTACTCCCCAGGCACAATTGCGGTACCAAGAAGTTAATATTTTTTCAGATCTTTCTATTGTTAAAGATGCGAATACTTCTATGCAGACTGATTACAATATTCTTCACGATAAAGGTTACTGTCCTGAATGTGATCCCGTGTCTCAAAAAGAAATTCCATTTTGGTCACGAATCATTCATAATCGACGGTATCGATACGCAATCGAATTTATCCGACATTATGTGCACCATTTCCGTCCAAGCTTTTTATTTATTCAAGGAGACGGCAATCCCAAATTTTCTACGCAGGATGTTGGTCAGTTCTATCTCTGGAGTGCACCGTTTTTGATACTCGGACTACTTTATTTAATTCGTGAAAAAAGAGGATTCTGGTGGTTTGTTCCTTTATGGTTACTGATTGGTATTATTCCCGCTGCAACGGCTCGCGAAACACCCCATGCATTACGAATTGAAACAACACTTCCCACGTGGCAAATACTTACTGCATACGGCGTATTAACGGCTTTGTTATTTATAAAACAGCATATACGGAGCGCTTTTTTGAAAAAATCAGCATATAGCATTCTTACTCTCGTTCTCGCACTGAATGTTTTATATTACCTCCACGGATATTATGTATTTTATCCCAAAGAATACTCAGAGCATTGGCAATATGGATACAAAGAAGCTATAACGTATGCACAGTCAGAATATGAAAACTATGATGCGATTGTTGTTACTACTGAATTGGGGAGACCATATATTTATGCGTTATTTTATACCCGGTTTAGCCCAATTAAGTTTCGATCTACCGCTCAAATTGAGCGCGAAGTGTATGGATTTGTGCACGTTAATCAGTTCGATAAGTTTTATTTTACCAATGATACGCATACGACGGCGCGAAAGTTTAAACATCCGCTCGTTATTGATGTACCCAATAATGTTCCTGACAAAGTGCCCGTTATCAAAACATTTAATTTGTTAAGCGGTGAACCGGCACTCGTTTCCTACACCTATACATTATTATGAAAAAACAAACGTTTCTTTTTCTGATCATTATCATTGTTGCCGCTCTACTGAGATTTTGGCAATTGGGAAAGGTTCCTGTATCTCTTAATTGGGATGAAGTAGCACTTGGTTACAATGCCTACTCGGTTATGCAAACCGGAAAAGATGAATTTGGACAGTCATTTCCGATTCTCCTTCGCTCATACGATGATTATAAGCCGGCCTTCTATATGTATTTAATTATGCCGCTTATTTCGCTGTTTGGATTGTCTGAAGTGGCAGTTCGTTTACCTTCAGCAATGGCGGGAGTTGTGGGAGTTGTTCTGACATACTTTCTCACAAAAGAGTTAATGAAGGACCAGAGGGAAAGGAAGGACAAGAAAAAAATTACGAATTATCTCCCACTACTCACTTCATTTCTTCTTGCTATTTCTCCCTGGCACATCCAGTTCTCGCGGGCGGCTTTTGAAGCGAATGTTTCGCTCATGTTTACCCTAGCCGGAATTTTATTATTATTAAAATCGATAAGGAATTCTTTCTATCTCATTCCAGCCGCCATTCTATTTTCTCTGACGTATTACACCTATCAGAGTGCTAAAGTATTTACCACGCTGTTGGTTGGGTTACTCATTGTGTTGTATTGGAAAGACAGAATCAAAATTGATCGTATTCGCATAGTCTCTGGACTTCTATTTATTTTACTAAGTGTTCCCTTTTTCTGGGTGACACTGACTAATCCCGATGCGCTTCTACGAGCTAAAGGAGTAAGTGTATTTACTGAAGAAAATCCACGGTATGCCAAAAGTATTGTTCGCATTGCTGAGTCATATGAACAGAAAGACGTTTTCGGCATAGTATTAAATAATAGACGCATTGTTCACGGAATTAATGTGGTAAATGGTTATCTTTCCCATTTCAATCCCGAATGGCTGTTTTTGCCAGGGACACAGTATCGATTTCAGGCGCCGGGTACCGGATTGCTGTACTTATTTGAGATGCCTTTTATGTTGGTTGGCATATATTCGTTTGTATTTGGACCATTCTCTCGAAAGACGAAATTATTGGTATTCGGCATTATTGCACTTACTCCAATTGCAGCCTCTATCACGCGAGATGTCCCTCATCCGATTCGGGTACTAACATTTTTACCCATGTTTCAATTATTAACGGCACTTGGGCTTATTACGATCATTCTCTGGCTTGGGAAAAGACATATGATTTTCCGATGGGGAGGATATATGATTATTGTACTGTTAGCTTTCTTAAACGTTGCGCAATACCTCGATAACTATTTTATCCAATATAATAGGATTGGATCTACCGTATGGCAATATGGGTATAAAGAAGCTACGGCAAAAGTCAAAGAATTAGAAAATAAGTACGATAAAATCGTATTTTCAAATATTGAACCACTTGAACAATCATATATGTTTTATCTTTTCTACTCACAATATGATCCTAAAACGTACTTAGAACAAGGAGGAACGGTATCCGGTGGATTTGCCGAGCCGCATGCATTTGGAAAGTATGAATTCAGACCTCTTACCTCTGAAGATAATAAACAAAATATATTACTTATTGGAAGACCCGCAGATATTCCTGAAACTGCCCGCCAAATAAATATTATTGAATATCTTGAAGGAACACCGGCCATCGTTATTGCTGATGGAAATTCGTAACATGCGTCACGCTTTCTTGTTCATTATTGTTGTATTAGCATTATTTCTCCGCCTGTGGCAATTGGATAGCGTTCCACCAGCACCGTCACTCGATGAAGTTTCCATTGGGTGGAATGCCTATTCTATTATGAAAACGGGATCTGATGAGTACGGCACGCCATTCCCATTGCTCCTGCGCGCGTACGATGATTGGAGACCCATTCTCTATGTCTATTTAGTTATGCCGTTTGTTTGGTTATTTGGGTTGACTGCTGTTTCTGTACGGCTGCCTTCCGTGATATTGAGTGTCCTGTCAGTAGTAGCAACGTATTTTCTCGTCAAGGAGTTGTTGAGGGATAAGATGGACAAGAAGGAAAAGGTGGACAGAAAAGAAATTACGAATTACATCGCACTGCTTGCTGCTGGATTTGTAGCTATTTCTCCGTGGCACATCTATATTTCCCGTCTTGGCCATGAAGTAAATGCAGGTACAGCATTTCTGATATTCGCACTCCTATTCTTTTTCAGGAAATCATATATTTTAGCATCATTATTTTTTTCTTTGTCATTTATGAGTTATCAATCAGAAAAAATTATCGTTCCACTCGTTGTCATTTCACTCGCTCTTTTATTTTATAAAGAGATGCTGCAAAGAAAAAAACAGGTTATTCTCGCCGTCATTCTTGGTATGGTGATTACCATTCCATTTCTTTTTGTTTCATTCCAGCCAGACGCGTTAATTCGTTTTAAAGGAACTAATATTCTCTCAGCAAACGAGCAGGAGTTTATTGATCATGCCATTAAACGGAAGGAAGCGATAGAACAGGGAGATCTTATGGGTATCATCCGTCATAACCGTCGAATTGTCTCCGTTGAAATAATTGCTCAACAATATTTTTCACATTTTAATCCGAATTGGTTGTTTATTAATAGAGGCCATGAAGCGCATAAAGTGCCCCATATGGGAATCCTCTGGATAGGGGAAGGAGTACTGTTAGTTATAGGATTATTTGCTTTGTATAAGCGTTATATTCCCTTGAGAAGTGGCATCGTATTGCTCATATTGATTCTTACGGCATCTCTTCCGGCTTCAATTACGACGGGAGCACCTCATGCGATGCGATCATTTACGGCTGTTCCTGCTGTACAGATTCTTGCGGGAGTAGGAGCAGTTTTTATGTACCAATCATTAGGGATATTAGGGAATTTAGGGATTTATGTTAGAAAATTGAGCATCGGACTTCTCGCAATACTGGCCCTTTTCAGTATCAGGGCTTTTTACATCAACTACTTTTATGTATTTCCTCAAGAACAATCAGATTCATTTCAATACTCTCTGAGTCGCGCAATTTCGTATGTCAAAGAGCATGAATACCAGTATGACCATATCGTATTTTCAAACGAAGACGATTTGTATCAATCGTATATGTTTTATTTATTCAACACAAAATATGATCCCGAGAAATATCAAAAAGAGGGTGGAACTATTTCGGGAGGATATGCTGAATCGCATATGTTTAATAAATATGAATTCAGACCGATCGTCTGGGAAACTGAAGATAAGGCTGATACAATATTATATATTGGCAATATTCATGATTTTCCCGAAACCATTTCACCGTTAGAAACAATAGTGCGTTTAAATGGGGAACCGTCTATCGCTATTGTTGCCAATCCATCTTTATGAAAATATTCTCATTCATATACGACAAAAAAATAGTGTGGCTATCACTTCTTACTATTGTGCTGATGGGATCGTCCCTGCGGTTTTATAAACTCGGCGCTATTCCCAACTCTCTGAATTGGGATGAAGTGTCGTGGGGATATAACGGATATTCGATCGCTGAAACAGGGAGAGATGAATGGGGAAATCTCTTTCCCTTATCTTTTAAAGCATTCGGTGATTATAAACAGCCGGTGTATGTATATCTGACGGCACTATCTATCAAATTATTTGGATTGACTCCTTTTGCTGTTCGTTTTCCCTCAGCGTTATTGGGGTCGCTTACCGTATTAGTGACGTACTTTCTTGTAAAGGAATTACTGATGGACAAGGAAGAACAGGAGGACAAGAATTTAGTTACAAAATACGTCCCGTTGCTCACTGCTGGATTACTTGCTCTTTCTCCCTGGCATATACAATTTTCACGGGTCGCATATGAAGCAAATGTGGGATTATTTTTTGTCATTCTTGGCGTCTGGATGTTTATAAAAGGAATTAACAAGAAATCATGGCAGTTGTTATACGGAAGTATTATTTCCTTAACTCTGAGTGCCATGACGTACCACAGTGAAAAAATATTTACACCGATATTGTTCGTCGGACTACTCATGTATGGCTATCGGTTTTTAGTTTTGAATAAGCGTCTCGCATTTGGATTGGCTGTATTGTTTATCGTTCTTAATAGTATTTGGGCACTCGATTTCAGAACAACGGCACGGGGCAGAAGTGTTACCATTTTTTCAAATCAGACAAAAGTACTGGCTCCTTCAATAGAATATATTGAATTCGATCGACAAAATAATGATATTCTCGGTGTTGTATTACACAATAGAAGAGTTGTATATGCTCTCAAATATGCAGAAAATTATCTTGCTCACTTCAATCCCGTTTTTTTGTTTATAACCGGTGATGATGTACGGCATCATGCGCCCGGCATGGGAGTTTTATATATGGTGTCATTGCCGTTTATCCTCCTGGGATTCAGAAATATAGTATTGCAGTCGGGCAGGGGAGGGAAGCTACTTTTATTCTGGTTTTTCTTGAGCCCTGTTGCTGCCGCGCTTGCCATTGATGCGCCCAATGCGTCCCGTAGTCTTATTTTTTTACCGACGTGGCAGGTATTTGAAGCAATAGGATTGTTATCTTTTTTAAGATACTTATTTACGTTAAAACATACATGGATTTCAAAACTGGTTGTTAGCTTGATCATAGTATTAATTGCGGGAAATGTGCTCTACTATATCCATCACTATTTTGTTCATACCAATCATGAATACCAGCGGGCATGGCAATACGGATACAAAGAGGCTATTACTTTGATTTCGAACTATTCAGACAAACGCGTCTTTTTTGATACTTCTATAGAACAAGCATATATCTTTTACTTATTTAATACAAAATATGATCCGGCGAGGTATATTGCAGAAGGTGGCTCAGAGCGTAGATTGTCAGATTGCTATTCAATTAATATTGCCTACTTCGGAAACTGCACACAGAATATATTTTCTGGAGATATCCTCGTGAGTGCGGAGCGCAAAGATGAAAATTTGTATGATATAGTCGATCAAGTGTTATATAGTACGAGAAAACCAGCGGTTTATATATTACAAAAGCGCTGATTCATAAATTACATGAAATCTTTTTTGCTGAATAATCGGTGGTTGCTACTTATTATTATTCTCGGAATTCTTCCCTTATACCCGCTACTGCATCCGGGTATGTTTGAAGGACACGATGCTCAAGATCATATAGCGCGTATTGCAAATTTCTATGCAAATTTACAGGAAGGAATCATAATTCCCCGTTGGGCGGCGAATTTAAATTGGGGATACGGGCATCCGATTCTTATGTTTCTCTATCCCCTACCATCATATATTGCATCTTTATTTCATTGGTTAGGCTTTTCATTGATAGATGCAACTAAAATAGTATTTGCTCTCGGTTTTGCGTTAGGCGGATTAACTATGTATCTGTGGATCAAAACAATGTGGAGAGAAAAAGCGGGAATTGTTGCTTCCGCTCTGTATTTATTTGCTCCCTATCGATTTGTTGATCTCTATGTCCGGGGAGCAATCGGTGAAAACTTTTTCTTCATATGGCCCCCCCTCGTTTTATATTGTTACTATCAGCTTATAAAAACTGGATTAGTACGCTATCTTATCGGTGGAGCATTTGCTTTGGCGGCCATGATTTTGTCTCATAATGCTCTCAGCATTATGTACCTTCCGTTTATGTTTTTATATTGTGTGTTACTGATTGTCTTTTCAAAGAGAAAACTTCTCGTTAGTATCTACAGTTTTCTTATGACAGCACTTGGTTTTGGTCTTTCAGCCTTTTTCTGGTTACCTGCCTATATTGAAGGAAAATATACGCTTCGGGATATTGTAACTGCCGGTGAACTTTTCAAACGCTTTGAACCATTTTCTCGTCTTATCTATTCAAAATGGAGTCATGGCGGAACAGGGAACATGAGTGTGCAGGTGGGGATAATTCAGTGGATTATGATTGGGGTTGCAGTTTTTCTTATTTACAATCTAATTCTAAAGATCAAAAGAATAAAAGATCGAAAGAACAACAGAGACTTGAAATTCAATTCATATTTATTGTTGATATTGTTTTTCTTTTTCTGGATAGCACTATTTCTTATTACTCCTTATTCACAAATTATATATGAAAAAATTACGCTTTTTCAAAAATTCCAATTTCCATGGAGATGGTTGTCCCTGGCAATTTTTCCTCCTGCAGTAATTGGCGGGTATTTTGTTTCTCAGATTTCGAAACGGTACAGCAATCAAATTGTCGCGGGTATCGTGATTGCGGTTCTCACGGTGAGTTTTCCTTACTGGAAGGCAGATGGTTATTTTGAAAAACCCGAATCATTTTATACCGGTATCTATGAAGGGACGACTGATACCGGAGAAAGTGCTCCTATCTGGTCAGTTCGGTTCATGCTCGAAAAACCGCCGGCGTACGCTGAAGTTGTCGAAGGAAAAGCAGAAATACAGACGGTTAATCATCGTATTTCCTCAAGAACCTATGCGGTGACCGTCAATTCCGAGCAGGCTCGCATCCTTGAGAATACGTTGTACTTTCCCGGATGGTTTGTGTCTATTGATGGAAATGAACTGCCATTGACCGATGTCTGGTGGCAGGATCCAGCCTATCGGGGTCTTATTACTTATTTTGTTCCGGAGGGTGAACATTTAGTCGAGATAGTATTTAGAAATACAAAAGTCAGGAACGTTTCTGAGTTCGTATCGATCAGCAGTTTATTTTTTCTGACCGGGCTATGTGCCATGGTATTATTGTTACGGAAACGATCTTTCCCCCTTTCTCTATGAAAAAAAATATAACGTTATCGGTTGCGCTCGCAACGTTCAACGAGGAAAAAAATATTACCCGCTGCCTTAATTCAGTAAAAAAACTGGGCGATGAAATTGTCATAGTCGACGGTGGTTCCACTGACAAAACAGTCTATCTTGCGAGAAATTTTACGGATAAAATATTTGTTACCGATAACCCGCCCATTTTCCATATCAACAAACAAAAAGCTATAGAAAAATGCAATGGTCAGTGGATTCTACAACTGGATGCTGATGAAGAAGTGACTTCAGAATTGGCTGATGAAATTACTCGTACGGTTCATGCTCACAACGATATTAATGGATATTTTATTGCGCGAAAAAATTTCTTTAGTAATCAATGGATGAAAAAAGGCGGTATGTATCCCGATTACGTGATCCGTCTGTTTCGAAATGGAAAAGGTCATTTTCCCTGCAAAAGCGTGCATGAGCAAATAGTAATTGATGGGAATGTTGGGTATTTAAAAGAGCCTATGAATCACTATCCGTATGCAACGTTTCAGGAATATCTTAAGAAAGCCGACACCTATACCTCATTAACCGCTCAAGAACTTGAGAAAAATAAGACGTCAATTTCTGTTATTTCATATTTAAAATATGTTGTCATTAAACCACTTCACACATTTATCAATCTATTTTTTCGGCATCGCGGATTTATGGATGGCCGGAGGGGATTTATCTGGGCGTTGTTTTCTGGATTACATCATGCACAAGCATATGTTAAGTATATAAAAAATAAAAGATAAAATACAAAAAACTGTCGATCATTATGAAATCAACAATATACGTACTATTTTTTGTTTCTTATTTCTCATTTTTTATTTCTGTGGTCTCTGCTGCGGATTATGTACTTCCGTACCCGTCCTATATGCCGGGCAATAAGCTCTATAGAATAAATGAGTGGTGGGACCAACTGCAGGAATATTGGTATTTTGGAGATATTGCGGGGCTAAAGTACCATCGGGCTATGGCAGATAAATATTTGATTGAAGCAAAGACGTTGTTTGAATATCAACAGTATAAACTCGCCGTTAATGCGTTACAAAAATCAGATGAACATTTTGCCCATGCCGTTGTATATCTCATTGATGTTAATAACAAACGTAAGGATGATGGGGTACAAGGAGCGATTCTTAAACAGTCCGGAGAAAAACATACAGAAATTATTGATGATTTAAATGAATTTCTTCCCGATCAGGTTACATGGCAGGAAGAACAAAAAGATCCTGAAGATATACCGCTTGATATGTTATTTACTAAAGCAAAAACTATTCGAAACTATGCGAATCGCTAGAGTAGGATATTTTTCTCTATTGGTACTGCTCGCGATTTTTTCATACGGATTTGTCGATTTCAGCCTACCCGTATCTGTTCCTTTTGATTTCAACCGTATCATGTATGATTCTCGTGTCTCATCTACTATTTATTACGTCAGCTTTGTTATGCTTCTATTTTGCGGCTACGGATATTTCTTATGGTCAGCACATAAAAAGAAACTGCCCGTGTTGCATGTAAAAAATATACTTTTTATAACTACTGCTTTATTGCTTCTTTCGTATCCAGCCTTCTCAAACGACATATTTAACTATATTGCGACGGCAAAAGTTGCCTATTTGTATAGAGAAAATCCTTATATTGTTATGCCGATTGAATTTTCTCATGAACCCATGCTTGCTTACTTGCATGCCGCCAATAAAACGGCGCTCTACGGTCCCATGTGGATACTTCTCACGATTATCCCGCATATTGCCGGAATGGGAAGCTTGATACAAACCCTCGTCATGTTTAAGTTGTTTATTACCTTATTTTATCTTTTAACAGCGTATCTCATATGGAGTCTTTCAAATAAAAATATCCTTTCTCTTATCATATTTGCTCTGAATCCGCTAGTACTTATTGAGTCACTTGTTTCATCACACAATGATATGGTTATGATGTTCTTTGCACTTTTAAGCTTTCATCTTCTTAAAAAACGTATTGCAATAGTTGCATTTGTTTCACTTCTTATTTCAATAGGAATTAAATTTGCCACTATTGTACTTATTCCAATCTTTTTATATGTATGGTATCGACAGCGTTCAGGCAAGAAAATTATATGGTCTCGTATATGGTTGTCTTCTTTACTCGTAATGACTGCTGTTTTTTTGCTTTCTCCATTTCGTGAAGAAATGTATCCGTGGTACTTTCAGTGGGTAATAGTCTTTGTTTCATTGATTCCACAATATACCGTGTTACTCATAGGCATGATAGGCTTATCGTTTGGTCTTTCTTTTCGGTTTGCACCGTACGTTTATACCAGGAATTGGGGCGGCTCGGTGATATGGCTCAAACAATTGGTTACCGGAGCTTCTTTTATATTATTTCTGGCAAGTTATTATGCATATAAGTTTATTGCTTCTAAAAAAGCAAGATGAAAAGATCTGAACTCATTGCTCTCGGTATTATTTTGTTTGTTTCTCTCATCTCAACTCGTGTATTTTTCCAACCAGTTTTCTTTCCTACCCATGATTTGGAATATCATATTATCCGACTTTGGCAGTTTGATCAAAATATACGAGCGGGGATTTTTATACCACGATGGGCACCGGACTTAAATCATGGTTATGGTGTACCCTTATTCTCATTTTTTTATCCATTGCCAAATTATATAGCCGAGACATTTCGGGCTTTTCATTTTTCATATATTGAATCGGTATACAGCACCGTGGCGGTTGGATTTATCCTGTCTCCTTTTACGTTTTATTGGTGGGCCCGGCGTTTTTTTAATGTTCGTGCTTCTGTCATATCTTCTCTTTTCTATATGCTTGCGCCGTATCATCTGGTCGATGTATATATACGTGGATCTATTGGAGAAGTGTGGATATTAGCTTTGGCACCCTTGATGTTTGGGGCAAGTACTCAAATTGTCCAAAAGCATAATTTAGAAACTTCGAGCATAATTCTTGCGTTATCATCTGCTTTTCTTTTATTATCCCATACTGTTTTAGGAATTGCCTTTTTTATCGGAGGGCTCGGCTATTCTTTTTTGTTTGCGTTTCTTGAAAAAAAATATGATCTCCGCATGTCGGTTAGATTGCTCATTGGCTATTCAATCGGCCTTCTTCTATCAGCCTATTTTTATCTCCCGATCATATTCGAGTCATCCTATATTCGGGGGCTTGAGATTATGGGAGTTGATGATCATTTTCCAACGCTTTTGCAATTACTTCTGCCTTCTTGGGGAAGCGGATTCTCGGTGCCCGGTCCTGACGACTCGATGAGCTTTCAGATCGGAGTTGCGCACGTAGTAGTATTAATTGCAGCAACGATGTTAGTTATCAAAAAAAAGAATTTGCATATGGCGGTCTGGGTGAGTATTGTTTTTATGATTATCTTTCTTATGCTTGAATGGTCAAAAGGAGTCTGGGATCTGTTTTCCTTTTTAAATTACTTTCAGTTTCCCTGGCGATTACTGTCTATAGTCATTTTTGGCACCTCGTTTCTCGCTGGATATGTCTTCGAACAACTAAAGTCTAAATATTTAATGGGTATAATTCTTGTTCTTTTTTTATTTTATTTTCGCTATACCTATCCCGTCACCTATCAAAAGCGAACTGATGATTTTTATTTATCAAATCCTGATTGGACAAATGGTACAGCTACGTTAGCGAATTCCTTTAATACTATATGGTTTTCAATTCCCTCAGCTCGGGAGAATAATAAAACCATTCGGCTTGAATCCAAAACTCCCATACAGCAGCGCTATACAGTATCAAGTGATGAATCTTTTGTATTTACTCCTCAAATTGCTTATTTTCCAGGCTGGGAAGGGCAGATCGACCAAAACCATAGCCCGGTAGAAAACGAAAAGGGCATTGCTTCGCTGTCCGTTCCTGCAGGAACTCATTCAGTCGTGCTAAAATTAAAAGAAACGCCGGTTCAGAAACAGGGTGCTTTATTGTCCATTACGGGCATTATTGTTTTGATTAGTATTCCTATTATTTCCTATGCGCGTCGCAATTGACATATCGGCTTTATCCAGCGGACATCACGTACGTGGTGTCGGCTCATATACTGAACAAATGATATACGCACTTGAAAAGTATCAATCTGATATAGCGTACACAAAAATAGATGCAGGTAATTCTGTCCCTGAAAATATAGATATTTTGCACTATACCTATCTAGATCTATTTAATCGGACAATTAAAGTATCAAACAAATATAGAACAATAGTTACTATACATGACGTTATACCATTAGTATTTCCCCAGCATTTTCCCGTAGGTATCAGAGGAAATGTAAACTTATTTTTATTAAAACGTTTATTAAAAAATGTCTCCGCAGTTATTACCGACTCGCATAATTCAAGAAAGGATATTATGCGACACTTATCTATCCCATCAAACAAAATAAGCACGGTTTATCTAGCCGCAGGTGAGCATTTCAGAATATTGAGTCAAAAAGAGCTTACGGATCTGAATCTCCAAGCCAAATATAAACTTTCGGAGAGATATTTACTTTATGTAGGCGATGTAAATTGGAATAAAAATCTAGTCAGACTCATACAAGCATTTCGAAATTTTCAAAAAAATAATATTTCATTAGTCATGATCGGTAAAGCACTTACGGACACAAAAACTCCTGAAACCCAGCAACTGGTTGAACTGATAGACAGTCTCGGATTGCAGAAAAATGTTATGCGATTTGGATTTATGCCAAAAGAAGACTTGGTAGGCATGTATAATGGAGCAGCTGGATATATCCAACCTTCTTTTTATGAAGGATTCGGATTTCCCGTACTTGAGGCAATGCAGTGTGGTATACCCGTTATTGTAAGTAATAGGAGCAGCCTTCCTGAAATAGCGGGGTATGCAGGCATTTCTATTAATCCTGAACGCATAGACGATATTGTGAGAGGAATTGAGAAGTTGCTGAATTTAAAGAAGCATCAACGTGAGGAACTCATTAAAAAAGGATTAGAACAGGCAAAAAAGTTCAGCTGGGAAAATGTCGCTCGCCAAACAGCAGATGTATATCGTCAGGTATATAAAAATGGGAAATAAAAAAACTGAATCGATGCAAAACAACTATACATGAAATCAGGAAAAGTGTCATCTTCGGGCGATATGCTGCGTTTTATACTGATAAGCTTTTTAGGCTGGCGTGTGCTACTTGAACTTATAGCTCGATTTACTCCTCAATACCTTACAAAACAGACCATGTTCCTCGGTCCGATTCCCTGGGCAAATTTTGACGGTGTTCATTACCTCAGCATTGCTGAACGTGGATATGTTCAATATGAGCAAGCTTTTTTTCCACTGTACCCGGTTCTTATACGATTTATTGGTCGGCTATTTCATCAAGACTTTGTCCTCGCCGCGATGCTGATTAGCCATCTTAGCTTTATTGGTAGCCTTATTTTTCTATGGAAATTGATCCCATTGATTCCTTCTTTACCGAAAGATAAAATACCATCAATACAAAAATGGACCATAGTGTTCACCCTTGCATTTCCGACATCGTATTATTTTGCAAGCGTTTATACGGAAAGTCTATTTCTGTTCCTTATTCTTGCCTCATTTTATTTTTTTCAGAAAAAAAGATACGTGTTCTATGGCATAGGTGCTTCAATTACATCAGGCGTCCGGCTGGTTGGTTCATTTCTCCTCGTGCCGGTGGGATTATTTGCCTATATGACGTATTTATGGAAACAATATGGCGATCCTCTTCTTTTTATGCATGTTCAGCCGGCATTCGGGGCAAATCGGTCGGGGAGCGAATTGGTTATATTGCCCCAGGTGCTCTGGAGATACCTAAAAATATTTATAAAAGTACCCGCGCGTCAATATGATTGGTGGATTGCTTTGTTCGAATTATTCTGTTTTATACTCTCTCTTTTGCTGCTTTGGATCGCGTGGCGAAGAAAATATCCTAGAGCTTGGGTCTATTTTTCTCTTGCCTCAATTATCGTGCCTACCTTAACGGGGACGTTATCGTCAATGCCACGATATGTGCTCGTTGCATTTCCTCTCTATATCGTTCTTGCTCAAATGCCCAAAGCGCTTAAAATTGGCATTTTTATCGTGAGTGTCTACTTATTAATTATTGGTACTCTGCTATTCACGCATGGGTACTGGATAGCATAAACCATGCGCAACTTGTTACAAAAACTATTCAAAAACAATCTTGTTAAGGGAACTTCATACGTATTTATCGGCAGCTTTGCAGCAAATATTTTTAGCTACTTTTTCCACTTGATTACCGGGCGTATGCTGGGGCCGGAGCAATATGCTATTATCGCATCACTTCTGTCTCTTTCGTATGTATTTGGCTTTCCTGCAGTAATTATTAGCACGGTTCTGACGAGAAAAGTTGCTGAACTGGCTGCACATAATAATAAAGCAGCTATACACGGAGTTATTCGGACTGTTATGAAATTTCTCTTGTGGTTTATCGTTGGATTTATCGTACTGTTAATTCTTTTTAAACAACTCGTTGCTGATTTTCTTCACATACAAGATACTCATTTTATTGTTATTTTGGGGTTAAGCCTCATCATTTCTTATGTTTCAACAATAGGGTTTGCTGCATTGCAGGGAATGCTTCGGTTTTTAAGCTATGCGATAGTCAATTCACTCAGCAATGCGTTTAAAGATCTATTCGCTCTTGTTGCTCTTGTGTTGGGATTGGGTACTTCTGGTGTCGTATGGAGTTTTTTAGCAACGAGTATCGCCACCACAGTTGCTGTTTTTATTCCGTTAAAAGATATTCTGAAGGCGCCTGTTACCTATCCAAGCATACGCGGTAAAAGCATACGTTCGACATTGTGGGTAACCATTGCATTTTTCGGAATGGGACTGATGATCAATGTTGACGTACTTATGGTAAAACATTATTTTGATGCTTATGAAGCAGGTCTTTATGCGGCACTTGCCACCACGGGAAAAATTGTACTTTTTGTATCATCTCCTATCGTAACCGTGCTTCTTCCAGTTGCAACTCAAAAAAATGCACGGGGACATTCAACCATTCGAGAGCTAGCTGTAGCAATGAGCGTTATTGTAATGTTGTCGGTATCGGCCGTTGGTGTATTTGCTCTGCTACCCCGTCTGGTAATATATCTTCTGTATGGTGAGGCATATTATTCAATGAGTCGCGTGCTGTGGCTGATGGGCGTGTACTTTTTGTTCTATAATATTTCAAATACGTTTATTTACTATTTTATATCAATAAAACGATATCGCGTTTTGCTGGCGGCTTTAGTTGTATCTATCCTGCAGGTGGGGCTATTATTTATATTTCATGAGTCATTTACGCAAATTGTTTTGGTGCTTGTAGCAACAGCTCTGTTACTTAGTTTTATTTTCATATATTATTACGTTTCTCGTGAAATCAGAAAAAAATAAATTACTTTCGGTCATCATTCCTTGCTATCAACAGGAAAAAACAGTGAACGCTGCAATTAAGCGGGTGGAGTCTGTTTTGAAGACACTCGCCTATCCTTATGAAATTATTGTGGTTGTTGATGGTGCAGTTGATAAGACGTATGAACGGGCAATACCTCTTCAATCAAATACTATAACCGTAGTTAAATACAACATAAATCATGGAAAAGGATATGCTCTTCGATATGGTATGGCGCGAAGTCGCGGATCGGTCATTGCATTTATTGATTGCGGGACTGAACTTGACCCCATGGGACTTAAAATGCTTTTGGCACATTACGAATGGTATGATGCAGACATTATTGTCGGAAGTAAGTGGCATCCGGTTTCAATCGTTACCTATCCGTGGTGGCGCGTCATTTTATCAAAAGGATATGGTTTATTGGTTAAGTTACTCTTTCATTTGCGGGTGTCAGATACACAGCTTGGTATGAAATTATTTAAGCGAAAAGTGCTCGAAGATGTCCTCATCAGACTATTGGTTAAAAAATATGCGTTTGATATTGAAATGCTGGCGGTTGCCAACAGACTCGGATATACCCGTATCTATGAAGCACCGGTTGAACTGCACTGGCAGGAAATTGAAAGCAGCATCAGTAATAATTTATTTCGTTCAATTGGGGAGATGTTTACCGATACCCTTGCTGTATTTTATCGACTGTACATTCTTAAATATTATGATAATTCAAGCAACAGAAAATGGCGATATGATAAAGATCTTGATTTCAAAATCAACATTGGGTAGTTCATGAATATTTTAATATTAAATTGGCGCGATATTCATAATCCGCTGGCGGGCGGCGCAGAGATAGCAACTCACGAACATGCAAAGGGGTGGATATCGGCAGGCCATCATATTGTTCAACTTTCTTCTCAGTTCCCCGGCGGAAAAAATTCAGAAACTATCGATGGTGTAAAAATAAGACGAATGGGTAATCACTATTCATTTCATATTCGGGCGATTATTACCTATCTTCAAAACTATACAAGTGCATTTGATCTGATCATTGATGAATTTCATTTCTTGCCCTATTTCACACCTCTCTATGCGAAGACGAAAATACTTGGCTACATCCACGAAGTGGCAAAGGAGCTTTGGTTTTCAAATCTGTTTTTTCCTGCCAATCGAATAGGGTATCTACTAGAACCGCATATCATTCGTCTCTATAAACATATTCCCTTCATGGTTGTATCAAAATCAACCAAAGATGACTTAATCAATAATGGCATTCCGCAGAAACATATTCATATTATTCCCAACGGTGTTTCTATAGTATCTTCTCAGAAAGAAAAACGTTCGATCCCTCATTTTTTATTTTTAGGAAGATTAGCACCGGATAAAGGGATAGAAGATGCAATATATGTCTATGCTCTTATTCAGAAAGAATTTCCAGACAGTAAACTCAATATAGCCGGTTCAGCTGAAAATACTGAATATTCTGATTATTTACATTCATTGGTAAGCCGATTACAATTGAGTTCTTCGGTTCTGTTTCATGGAGAAGTGACAGAACAAAAGAAATTTGATTTATTGCGTGAGTCATGGGTTCTGATACATCCTTCAATTCGTGAGGGATGGGGATTGACTGCAATAGAAGCGGCAAGTCAGGGGACGCCAACCGTTGGATATGATATTTCGGGCTTAAGAGATTCGGTCCGCCACAACAAAACAGGCATATTGGTTCCTGATCGAAACCCAGAGCATCTTGCACAAGCAACAATAGATTTGATTTTAGATACTAAAAGATACTCGCAGATGGAGAAACGTGCGTGTATTTGGAGTAAAGAATTTTCTTGGAAAAAATCAGTAGCTCAAAGTTTACATCTGATTGAACAACTATAGCATGGAATTTCTTCTACATATATTTTCCTATCCACATCATCTCTATTCATTCTTTCAACGAAAAGTGCTGTTTGATATACGACCTAACGAGCTTGTTCTCGATGTGGGATCAGGGGATAAGCCGTTCTGGAGGGCGGACGTTATTGCTGACAAAGATATTGTTGATGATGGGCAACGAGCAACGGGTAGCATGTTGTTTGATAACAGAAAATATTTTATCGAAGCAGATGTTGAAAAACTGTCGTTTAAAGACAATGCATTTGACTTTGTGTTCTGTGCACACCTTCTCGAGCATGTACCGCATCCAGATCGTGCAATTAAAGAACTAACGCGCGTGGCTAAACGCGGATATATAGAAGTACCCGGGGCAATCGGAGATTTATTGTCGCCATTTCCGGTCCATTTATGGTTTTGTGATTATCGCGACGGCGTATTGATATTTCAACAAAAGAGCAAAACATTGTCTTTCCATCAGGAGGTTATTAAAAATTTCGGAAGTAGAGTTATTAAATCCCCGGCGTTTGATTATGTAATTGCAAAATATGCAAATTATTACATACAGGTTTTCTGGAAAAAATCACTTAAATACAAAATAATACATGTGTCGGACCCGTATAGCTACTGGTATTCGCCAAATACTCGCCATGCAAAAACCACTTCTGAAAACATTATGTTTAGACTATATCGTATATATTATCTCGTGATGACAACTCTTTTTTATAGAAAGAAAGACATTGTTATTGATTCTCTTCTCAAACATGACAGAAAAAAGAATTAAAGAAAAGCCCGGTGTAAAAGCTATTGCTACGAGGCTTTTGCCATTTATAGTCCCAGTACTATTTTTTATTGTCTCACTGTCGACATTAAGTGATTATGGAATGAATTCGGACTCACCCGTGCATTTTGCACGAGGACAAGCATTCTTGCGGTATTTCATGACCGGCAAAACCGACTTTGATGGATTACCTCCGTATTGTATAGGAGTCGACGACTATAATTCTCGTGTTGATTTTGAAACAAAAGAAGTTTGCGACCGCACCCGGAAGAACCGCACCAGTGAATTTGAACATATTGGTCTAGATTATAATTTTTTCAAAACTGACATTTACGGACATCCGCCTTTATCTGATATTTTCAGCGCGGCAACCAACAAAGTTTTTTTTGCAACCTTCGGTTTATTGGAGGATATTGATTCATATCATCTATATATTCTCTTGTCGACTTTGCTATTAGCGATCGTTATTTCTGTTTGGGTCAATGAAACATATGGGTTCTTTGCTTCGGTAGTCAGTGTTTTCGCGCTCTATTTATTTCCTCTCTTACTAGCTGAACAGCATTTCAATATTAAAGATCCCCCGATGGCAGCTTTTCTGACAATCTCTCTCTATTTTTTCTGGAAATCATTTCACGAGGAGAAACCTCGGTATTTACTCTGGTCGGCACTAGCAGGAGGGATATCATTTGCAACGAAATTTAATTATGTGTTTGTCCCCGTCATACTTCTTCCCTGGCTTTTTGCCCTTTTTTACCCCAGAATACGCCGCCCGAATATTGTTTCAGAAATCTACTCAAAAAAGAACTTGGTTTTTATGATGATGCTGGTTCTTTTTCCGATCATTTTGTTTACTGTTTTTTACCTAAGTTGGCCGGTACTCTGGTCTGATCCTGTTCACCATGTTCTTACGGTGTTCAAATTTTACAAAGACATCGGGACAAATGCGGTGTGTGGTTACCCAATTTTATCTCCCGGATGGTTTCTAAAATGCTCAAATCCTGTACCACTGCAATATTTTGTATTGACGCTGCCCTTGGTTACGCTCGCATTTTTCTCCATTGGTATTCTGACGTCTCTTATCCGTTTCCGGAAAGATAGTTACGTTGCTGTCTTATGGATGTCGTTTTTATTTTTTACATTACTGCGGGTAACTATACCGGGAAGTTCTATTTACGGAGGCATTCGCCAGATCATTGAATTTATAGCGCCGACGGCAATGATTGCAGGAATTGGAGGTCTAACTCTTAGGAACATATTGGTGGTAGTACTATACAAGGGTGAACTGGCAGAACAAATAAGCAGAAAAACTGCCACTATAATCATATCGTTGATAGTATTATTGGCTTTTGTACCAATACTCGTTAAAATGTACCGTATTCATCCGAACGAAAATGTATATTTTAACCCTTTGATCGGCGGATTGAAGGGCGCTGCAGAGAAGAAAATACCATTTTATATTAGTACCTATGCCAATCCCTACCTTCAGGGAGTCAAATGGCTGAATACAAATGCTCAACCTAATAGTCGTCTTACGTTAGTAAACGGCGTAGGACAAAATATTTCCCGCGGACAATTGCGGGAAGATATACTCTATGCAGCGAATGCACACAGAAGCGGCTACAATCAGGACGGAGAATATCATATACTGCTAGTCCAACCAGGTGATCCGACGTACAATATGTTCCGATACCTATTTGTTGAAAAGTTTTTGGATCCGCTGTACGTCGTTAATGTTGAAGGAGTACCGATTCTCAAGATATGGAAGAACGATCCGGCTCATGTTAAAAAAGGAATTAATATATCTGAGGAGCAGAGAGAAAAATTTAAAATTTCGAGCACCGATCCGTTGGTGCTGGAACTTTCGACGGCAAAACAGTTGAAGAGGATTGAAGTTATATTTTCATCAGAAGATTGCAAAGATGCTCTTCTGGTAGCTCCTATTTTTACATCAGAAGACGGAAAAATATTTCAACCGGTGAGTGAACATTTTAATGATCCTGCATTTGAGGAAGTTAAAAATTACAAAGCAGACGGCGTGGCATTGCTTACAGGAGAACGTGCCCGTTTTATTGCTATTACGCCTCTATCGGGTACTGTGTGTAACTTATCAGATGTAGATTTTACGGTAGTAAGCTTCGTAAAATTGATGTAACACCATGAAAAAAGGCGTATTTTGCTTGTCGTTAGATACAGAGTTATTATGGGGAAGGCATGATGGTAATTGGCGTCTATTCGAAAAGAATGCGCTTCGCGTCCGTCCGGTAATAAAAAAACTATTACAACTATTTAAGAAATATAAAATTCCGGCGACATGGGCGATAGTTGGACATTTATTCTTGCGGAACGATACTCTTCCCGGATGGTATGCGTCTGACGTTGTTAAGGCAATCAAACAAGTGGATGGCCAAGAGATTGGAAGCCACTCATTTTTTCATACAAGATTTGGCAGTACTCCCTGTACAAAAGAACGCGCTGAAATTGAAATTCGAGAATGTGTGCGCCTTGCCAAAAAAGAAAACATCAAGCTAGAATCATTTGTTTTTCCTTACAATTCTGTTAGGCATCTGGATATTTTGAAAAAATATGGTTTTATTTGTTTCCGTGGAGATGATCAGTACAGCACCCGTTCTCCGTTAAAAAAAATACAATTGCTGGTCGATTTATTTATGCCGACTGGTTCACCAGTTTATGTACCAAAACAGACAAACGGTCTTATTGAGATACCGGGATCATTTTATTTTCTTTCTGCCCGCGGATTTCGACGATATATTCCTAAAAATGTTCGATTCCGCAAAGCAAAAAGGGGAATCGATCGTGCAGTGGCCGAGAAAAAAATTTTTCATATGTGGACTCATCCTATTGATTTAACTATACAGTCAGAAGATTTACTAGATGATATTGAACAGATACTTGCGTATGCTTGTGAGCTTCGTAAAGAAGGGGTATTATCGATTCATAATATGCGCCAGATTGCTAAGCAATACTCATGAAAAAATCTCATCACCATCACAAGAAGCATTATGATCAACAATTAAGGTATTTTGAGCAAGAGTTTTCTCATCTGTCCCGTTACCATCTTTCTCCTTGGCAAAAAAGCTATGTAGAACGGGCTCGTAAATTCATGCTTCATAAAGACTTTAAGAATAAAAAATTTCTCGATATTGCAACGGGGTCCGGATACATGGCTATTGAAATGGCAAAAAAAGGTCTCAACGTTGTTGCGTGTGATCTATCTCCTACATCAATTAACAATCTCAAAAAAATAAAGAAGAAAGTGAAGTTAGAAAACTTGAAACTAGTACTCTGTTATGCAGAAGATATTCCACTTCCATCAAATAGCGTCGATTATATTTCAGCCAATGCTATTCTCGAGCATATACCGGACGAGAATAAAGCCATAATAGAATGGATGCGAATACTGAAAAAAGGAGGAAGGTTGTATATAACAGTACCGCTTAAATTTAAATATATTTGGCCATTCTTTTGGCCAGTCAATTATATTCATGATCGACGGATTGGTCATCTCAGACGATATGATCTGAATGACTTACAGGATAAATTCAACCTTACCGTAAAAAAGGTTTTCTACACGGGACATCTCATAAAAGTTTTCGGTGTATTAACAGGAATGATATTTCGATCTGCAAATTTTGAAGAGCTATTAGAAAAAATTGATAAAAAGTATGAAAATAATGCCTATGGAGCAAGTAATATATCGGTTGTTTTTGAAAAATAATCATGACGGGACGTATTAAATCAGGATGGGTCTGGTATACAAAACGGCTTGGACGTACGATTCTTCATCCTCAATACATTACGAATTCCTATCAGTACGAAGCTATTATTGAAGCAAAAAGACGATCGAGAAAAACGATGCGGCTCGTAGATATTGGGTGCGGCCGCATGCCCTACCGAGGTGAAATTGAACCCCTCATCGCGGAATATATCGGTGTCGATCATCCCGATATTTCAAAATTATACAAAAGTGAACATCCTCCTGAAGTACTTGCAGATGCACATAACTTACCCTTTAAGAATAATTCTTTTGATATAACATTGATGCTTCAGATGATTGAGTATCTTTCTGATCCACAAAAAGCAATTCGGGAGGCCTTTCGTGTGTTGAAAAAGAGAGGAACAGTGATAGCAACAGTTCCCTTTCTGTATGCAATTCATGATATTCCGTATGACCGGGGAAGGTATACAAAATCTATGCTTTCTGATTGGTTTACGTCGGCAGGATTCTTTCGTGTTTCACTCGTATCTCAAGGAATATTTATTGAATCATGGTTCCAGATGCTAAACGTATGGTTGTTTAAAATGATAGAACGGTTTGTCTTACAATCAAAAAAAGATGTCATTATCCCGAAATTAATTCTCATATTTCTAATTCTTATAACACCGCCGATCATCATTGTTACAAACAGTGTAGTTTTTTTATACCGCCAGCTTGTGCCGGTACAAAAACGCACGTCTGACTATTTCCCTCTCAATTATTTAGTTATCGCCATTAAATAATGAAACGGAAGACGCGAGTGCTTGTTTTGACGAGCTCATTTCCTCGTTCAAAAAATGACTGGTGGGCGCAGTTTATTTTTCACATATATGAACATATTTCGCAAGATTACGACATAACCTTACTCGGACCGGATGCATCCGGGTCTAAAAAGAATGAAAAATTTGGACCCATCGATGTTCACCGATTTTCTTATTGCTATCCACGGAGCTTACAGGTCTTAACCACCGGAACCGGTATACTGCACAGCAGTAAAACAAATCTATTTGCACGGCTTCAAATTCCTCTCTTCATTATTTCCGCAGCCATTCACTCGGCTGTATATACAATACAGTATAAACCTGACATTTTTCATGCACACTGGCTGATACCGCAAGGTCTCATCGGTGTTTTTATAAAAAAACTATTCAGTATTCCTCTCGTCGTTACTGTTCATGGAAGCGATATTTTTGGTTTGAAACCTCTGAAATTCTTAAAACAATTTGTTTTAAAAAACTGCGATATGTGCACCGTAAATAGTTCATATACCAGAAATGCCGTACTACAGATATATTTTGCTACTCCTATTTCTATTATTCCTATGGGAGTAGATACAAAACAGTTTAGTCCGAAAAGAAAAAGTGCAGTTACTAGAAAAGAATTAAGCAAAAAAGGCGGGCCCATTTTACTGTGTGTCGGAAGATTAATTGGGGTTAAAGGTTTTGAATATGCAATCCGTTCCCTTCCTACAATTCTTACTCAATTTTCTGACACGATGTTGGTTATTGTGGGTGATGGACCAAAACGGGGTGAGCTTGTTAATCTTTCAAAAGAACTTAATGTCTATAATCATATGAAATTTGTACAGAGTATCCCGCATGAAAAATTATCTGCAATCTATGCATCATCCGATATCTGTCTTGTTCCATCAATCATTGATCCGGAAACTGGCGAGACCGAGTCGCAGGGGATCGTACCGGTAGAAACCATGGCATCGGGTATTCCGGTTATAGCCACAGATTGTGGTGGTCTATCCGATGCAGTTATTTCCGGTGAGACAGGTTTCATTGTTCCAAAAAAAGATTCGGATGCGATAGCCAAACATGCCATTGTGCTCCTTTCAGATAAAGTATTATTGAAAAAAATGGGAAAAAACGGCGTGAGAATAGCAAATATTAACTATTCTTGGGAAAAGATAACTTCACAATTTGAAGCGCTGTATATGCGTATTGCCGGATAAATTGAGGATTTATTTATCTGTACTCCAGCGGTCAGGGGTGATGGATTCATAGCGGTTTATTTCATTCAGATTTCTTTGCGAAAACTCTATAACGGTATCGATTGTCTTTTGATGTTCCTCATCAAGATGAGTCTTAGTTGATGCAAGTGTTTCCTGATGTTTCAAAGATGCAGTTTTTAATTTATCAAATAATTCTAGATCAGGTTTTTCACTCATGCCGTTGATCTGCGAATTGATAAGAGTCACATTGTGTTCAGCTTTCAATGCTGTTTGAGCCGCGAGATCGTCATTTCCATTTTCAGCCAGTAAAAGAGTAGCAAATATTCCTTTATCAGCTTGTTTGAGATAAAAATTGATCTTATTACCAGGTGTTGAAATCAGGAAAATCTGTATTTTATCCCGCAACACTTTCAATTTGTAAAGGGGATGGCCGGGCAACATTCCGGGATACGCAAGCTGGTATTCTATTTCGTCTATTTCCTGAGCGTTAATCGGAGAATACGAAAGTAAGAGAGTAAAAAGTAAAAGGATAATCATTCGTCTCAGCATACTAGTGATTAGTATACGGTAAATATTTTTAAAATCAATCAGATCTGAAGCGGAGGCAATTCGTTTGACTGTAGCAGAAGTATATCGTCAAAATAAAATGTTCCCTCAGGTTTACTTCCATTTACCTGGAGCGATACGATCATAAAAAGGGCGTTTGCCGGCGCTTTCGCCGTTACAGCGACTTGTTTCCATTCGAAGTCTCCATATATCCTTGGTGAAAGTGCGGTGACTGGTCCCGGAAGGACCGTATTGGCATTTTCATTCTCATAGAAATCAATCCGGAGGAAACCGTCCCGCTCTGTTTCTTTCAAGCTTGTGTCAGACTTTATCTGTGCCGCGGCCGTATATGCAGCGCCAGGCGTAACGCGTATTTTATCTGAAACAATCCGTGGTAACGTATAATTTATTGAAGACCAGGTAAACTGTAAAGATCCTTTTGATGTGCTACCTTCTTCTGCAGAATACAGTATATCTGCTTTTGATTTTTTAGAATATTCTTGCAGATGCCAGTAGTTCATATCTGAATTGCTGTCAAACAATGAGTAAATAATTGGGTTTTTCCCGTTTGGAAGGGCTGGTGGAAGCTGATAATACACCAGTTGCGGCTGATTGCACATGGCGGGACGGGATAGTTCTTGAAGCAGGTTGGCACGGGATCGATATTCATGCAGAGCAAGCACGGGATAATAATTTTGATAGAGGTCAGTAGGCTTGATAAAAAAACTGATAAATTCATTCGTGTATCCTATAAGAGTGTCGTATATATTGATGAACGCAAATGGTGCGCCGGTACTCCGGACCTCTTCTATAGAAAAGATATCATTCGGAAGCAACGGAATTAGCTCATATCCTCCTTGCGGAAACGGCATATAGCCTTTGAATGCAACGACACTCTTTGACGGTATGTTTCTGCTGATCCAGATTGCGCTTTCCTGAAAGATATGCGGTTTGCCGCATGCCCAGCTGGATGCAAATGACTGAGTGAATGGATAGTAAAAAACAAGAATAAGAATAATTAAAAAGATTGTCCGTTTATAAGGAATTGGGCGCGAAGCCATAAAGCGCCAAAGCGACCACAAAAATACACCGACAAGTAGTGCCAGAAACGGAAGAAGCGTATCCGCCTGACGTTCGTAAAGAGCAGGAATATATAAGCTGAAATAGAGGAAAGAAAAAATAGGGATGATCATAATAAACAAAATTTTTTTATGATGGAGTATTAATAGAGAGAATATGCCCATCAGCGCGGCAATGGAGGGGAAAACGCCGAATCCTCGGTAAAACAGAAGGGTGAGGTAATACCGGGTAAACCGTGGCGGAATAAAGATTGATAAATCCGGCAATGGTTCCTGGCCTTTAGAACGGATAAATAGCACGATAGCAGATGCGTATTCAGTGAAGGGAGTCCGGTACCAGTTAAGCGCCGTCTCCACACCTTTCTGGAAAACAGGGATATTAGTTTGCGGGTTCAGGAATAAATAGGGCACGCCGGCAAATGCGCCAGGGAGAATTGAAACGATTCCTATCATGCTGTTTCGTATCCAATACCAGTCTTTTTTTTTGACTAGAAGTAGAGCGAACGGATAGGCTAATAGCGCGAGTGGAAAATACTTCAATGTTGACGAAAATCCGATCATAAAGCCGGAAAGAATATACCATTTTAGTTTTCCGGTCTGAAACAGGTTGACCATGAATAAGATAGACAGAGAAATGAAAAATGTAATAGCGAGGTCCGGCACGATATAGTGTGATTCACGAACATGAAGGGGAAGAACAGCAAGCGTGAACGCGGCAAGAAGAGCAGCGTGTTTATGAAATAATTTCTTAACAATCTGATAAATTACCAGTACACTCAATCCACCGATTAGTGCAATTTGAGCACGCTGCATCCAAAAAATGGTCATATTACGCTGATCTAATATTTTCATGCTGATGACAAAATCTCTGAACGAACCGGTCGTGTTCGGGTTGAGTATTGACTCAGAAATATACTTCATGCTCATTATAGGAAAGTATGGTAATGCCTCAAGATAATATATGAACGATCCATATTTATAATCATGCGGATCGAAATCTGCCTTTGTGACTATGTTGTAGAAAAGTTCCCCCGCATATTTTTCTACCCAAGGCTCATCTGCATGAAGCTCATTGGGAATAAGCCCCATAAGCCGCACTGTTACTCCTATAAGAAATACCACCGTGAGGAGTTTATTGTTTCTTACCTGCTCGATGCATGATTTACTTTTTGCTTTTAATAAGTGGGAAAGGCGAGAAAATGTCTTCATCTATAGTAAAGATAGTATTTGCACGTGCGATATACTATAGCATGGATTGTGTTTTTGATACAAGCTGTGAAAAAATTACCATATAAAAAATACGACGTTGTTGTCGTTGGTGGTGGATTTTATGGTACGATGCTGGCTCTGTTTTTACGTCGATTTGCCGATAGAGTTCTTCTCGTCGAAAAAGAAAAAGATATCCTGACAAAGGCATCATACAACAATCAAGCCCGTGTTCATAATGGATATCATTACCCACGGAGTTTTATGACCGCTTATCGATCGCATCTAAATTACCGCGTATTTTCGCGTGAATTTAAAAAGGCTATTGCGCATTCGGTAAAGATGGTGTACGCGATTGCATCAAGCAATTCTAAAGTGACCGCACAACAGTTTATAAAATTCGCGCGGCAAATCGGATCACCATTGCAATCACCGCCCTGGTCTATTAGTTCACTATTTGATGCACGACTGATAGAACAAATATTCATGGTTGATGAACTGGTATTTGACGCGGCAATCCTCAGGAAAATTCTTAAAAAAAGACTGATATCAAACGACATAGGGCTTCTGTGTACGAGTGAGGTTGACTCTGTAGAACAGAAAAAGGACATACTAAGTCTTCAGTTGAACGATGATAAGCATATTTTGACAAAAAACGCATTTATATGTGCCTACGCATCGATAAATACGATACTGTACAAATCACATCTTCCACCTCTTCCGTTTAAATTTGAGTGGACTGAAATGCCGTTAATTAAAGTAGATGACCAATTAGATGATATTGGTATTACCATCATGGACGGACCATTTTTTGGCGTTGTTCCATTTCCGGACCGCAATCTGCACACTATACATCATGTCCGATACACTCCTCACCAGACATATTTTGACAGCACAAAATCAGACGTCTATAAACCCCAAAAGTCGCATTATTTGTATATGATCAAAGATGCAGCTCGCTATATACCGTGCCTTTCACACGCTACTCACGTGGATTCACTGTATGAGATTCGGACCGTATTAACACAGCATGAGGATGATGACGGCCGTCCGATTCTTTATCGGCGAAATTACGGTATTCCCGGTCTGCATATTGTCATGGGAGGGAAAATAGATAATGTGTACGACGTTGTCAGGACGATTGAGCGTCATTTAATAGTATAAACCGCCTGCCGCCGGATACCAGATCGGTGAAGAAGATAGTTTATTATTTTAACCAGAATATTTACTCCATAAGGAATTCCTTTTATAAACGACATTTGTTGATTCTCATCGCGGTAACGAGTGGGATGTGAAATTTCAGCTATTCTGTATCCTCGGATGATTGCTTGAATGACCAGATCAGAGTCAAAATCGTAATAGTCAGAAAGAAGGTCAAGCGGTACGTCTTTCAAGAATTTTGTTGAATAGGCGCGATATCCGTCATGGAAATCAGTGAGGTTTGTTTGAAATGCGGCATTTTCGAGAAGGGTAAGGAACCGGTTTGCCGTAAATTTCCAGAATGGCATACCATTTCTCAATACATCCCCGACAATCATACGAGAACCCGTAATCAAATCATAATTTCCCTTTTTCCATGTTTGTATAAATAACGGGATGAGAGATGGGTCATATTGATCATCGCCATGAACGAGAACGACAAAATCATATTTCTTCTTGATGGCTTCCTGGTATCCTGTTTTCTGTGCGCCGCCGTACCCTCTATTTTTCTTATGAGATATGACCGGTAGTTTCAGTTTTTTACACAGTGCGCGGGTTCCGTCAGTCGAGCCGTCATCAACGACGAGTATATCGCCACCATAATTTTTGGGAATTTCCCGAATGGTTTTTTCCAGAATGGGCGCGACATTGTACGCGGGGATGAGAATGAGAATTTTTTCTTTCTTTTTCTTGTCAATCTTTTTGCGCTCGTTGTTGATAAATATTTTTAGTTCTTTCAACGTCTCTTTTTTATGATAGATATACGAATCATGTGAGCCGTACAGTTTTGCGTATTTTGTTTTCACATCAAACAGCAGAGGCGGTTGATCAGTAATGGTCGTAAACGATATATTACGGGTAACCCGTGCAAGCTCTTTAGCAGATATCGGCTCTACAGCCAAGTTGATAATCGGTATTTGATGGCGTAGGGTAAGTTGTATATCTTTCCACAGATTGGCAAGGTTGTACCACTGGTGCATGGTATCTTTGTGTGTGAAATCAAACATACGATCATGAATAAGATCATATACGAAATTTTTTTTAAGACCGGGACCATAGAGTTGTGGTAAGCGGATAAACGTAGTTTTTGAAAAATGGGTTTTTATAAATTGCTCCATACGGAAACGATGACGTCCGTACGACTGGGTAAAATCAGATAACGTTATGACAGTATCTTCGGTACCTTCCGGAGTGGGATACACATCAATCGATGATATCAAGATAAAATGATCAGTCTCTACGTTAGCAAGATTATTTAATAATTTTTGTATATTTTGCCAGTCTTCTTGAGGATATTTATTTGCTCTCCAGCGTTCACCATGGACTCCAGCGCTGACGATATAATCGTACCGCTTTCCCTGGATCTTATTGATATTTTTGGAATTGTAATAATCGGTAAACGTTGTCTGATCGGCCAGATTACTTCCGACAAAACCAGTGTATCCGATAAGCGCTGTTTTCATACGACATTCACCCTATCTTTATGAGGCAAAATAATTGATTTATCAATTTCATCGGCGATAAAATAAATCGGTTCATTTCGTGTCTCATTCATAATGCGGATAATGTATTCGGATAACAGCGTCAGAAGCGAAAAAAGTAAAAAAAACATCATGCCGATAACAGTAGCAACGCTAATCCACCCTTGAGGGGCTAAGCGGATGTCAAAAATCAGGTATGCGAGTATAATGGCAAAAACATATAAGAGAAATAACAGGCTTATCAATATACCAATAGCGGTCAGAAATCTAATCGGCCGAAATGAATTGGATATGATAATATCGGCGACCGATATAATAGTTTGCACAAAAGACTCGGGCTTCAGTTTGTAGGAAAACCTTTTAAGGGGCGTATAATAGTAAACTCTCGTCTTAAGACCAATAAGATAATTGATATAACTAAAATTTCTGCTTTTCCTTCTGGTACGTACGATGGAATTGACCGCTTTTCTGTTTAATGCCATAAGATAATTTTCTTTATAAACGAATTTGTGAGATGTAAATCTGGAAACTGTTTGTAGCAACAGCTTGTTGATCATATTCCGTTTCCCCGTTTCTGTTTTTGGATACCCGATGATACTATCGTATCCGAGATGCAACATGCGGATAAGCATTCTAATAACCCGTGGCGGGTCCGTATAAATATTCAATAATACTACATAGTCCCCGATGCAGGTATCAAGCCCTGCGGTAAGGGCAATTGGTGTATCATAAGGCTTTGAAAGAACCACGATCCTGATGTAGGGATTTTTCTTTCCGTAGTTTCTGATCTTATCTATTGTATCGTCTGTGGAATAATTGTCAACAAATAGCAATTCATAATTACATTGCAGGGACTTCATTTGACTGATAATATTTTTCAGCCGGTCCTCTATAATATCTGAATCGTTTTGAGTTATAATAATTACCGAGATAATCGTTTCAGAAAGATTAAAATGATTTTTCTTCATGAAAAATAATAGACAAATTATTACTGAAACAGATTATATCATTGCCCAACAAAACCGCTATGAAGCCATTGGCAACCGTCATCATTACCACAAAAAATGAAGAGTTTGTTATTGAAGATCTTCTTGATTCTCTACAAAACCAATCCTATCCGCGGGTAGAAATCATTCTTATTGATAACAATTCATCGGATAAGACAGTTAGTATCGCAAAAAAATACCCCGTTAGAATTTACCACAAAGGACCTGAACGGTCTGCACAGAGAAATTTCGGCGCGCAGAAGTCGAAAGGACAGTATCTATTATTTTTGGACGCGGATATGATTTTGGACAAGAATATTATCTCTTCGTGCGTTTCTGAAATGGAGAAACGGCACACGGGTGGTATTATCATTCCAGAACGATCATTCGGCGACGGCTTCTGGACAAAAGTAAAAGCGTTCGAAAGAAGTTTTTATGTGGGTGATGATTCCATTGAAGCGGCGCGATTCTTCAGTAATAAAATTTTCAATGATGTAGGGGGATTTGATGAAGATATCAATGGTCCCGAGGATTGGGATTTGTCGGACAGAGTCAGAAAGAAACATGGTCTTGCCCGTATTACTGAGTATATTGACCATAACGAAGGACGATTATCACTCGGGGGGCTCATGAAGAAAAAATATTATTACGGTTTACGGACGCATCGCTATATGAAAAAAAATGTTCTCTCCCCGGCATCATCTAAATTATTCTTTCTTTTACGCTCAAGCTATTATCGATATCCGGGAAAAGTCATCGCTCATCCGTTTTTGTTTGGTATGATGTTTTTCATGTTATTATGTGAATTTATTGCCGGAACGGCTGGATATATCGTTGGGAAATTTCGTCTTTAAGCCATTTGTGTATTCTTTACTAGGTCTATTTATGTTAAAATCAATCAGAAAAAATATGCGATCTTCACCATACTCATCAGGAAATCTGACGAAAAAGATTCACCAGAACGTTACTGAGTATATTCAGAGATATAAATCAAAGGAGAAATTCGTTCCCGGAAAATCACTGGTTCGCTACGCCGGTGCCGTATATGACGAAACTGATATCAACGCAATAATCGATGCACTTCTTGAAGGCTGGTTCGGGCTGGGTGTGCAGGGAGAGCTTCTTGAAAAAGAACTGGCAGAATATGTGGGATCAAAACATGCATACTTGACCAATTCAGGATCTTCAGCCGACCTTCTTGCCATTGCTTCGCTCATGTCCTATCAATTTCCTAACCATTTACAGCCGGGAGATGAAGTCATTACGCCCGCCTGTACATTTCCCACCGTTATTGCCTCGATGGTTCACCACGGCCTTGTTCCTGTTTTTGTCGATGTGGATGCTGAAACACTCAATCCGACTGCAGAATCTATTGAAAAAGCAATTTCGAAGAAGACAAAATTAATCTTTCTTGTTCATACGCTTGGAAATCCAAATGATATGACGCCGATTATGAAGCTCGCAAAAAAGCATAACTTGTTCGTCATCGAAGACAATTGTGACGCATTGGGTTCGTTATATAAAGGAAAAAAAACTGGCACCTTTGGCATTCTCGGTACCGAATCTTTTTATCCTGCACATCACATGACCACCGCAGGAGAGGGTGGCGCCGTACTCATAAATGATTTAAGATTGAAACGAATTGTTTCTTCTCTTCGCGAATGGGGACGCGCCTGCTGGTGTGGAGCGTCGGGTGGTCCCCAAGATGGCGTATGCGGGGTGCGGTTTAAATTCAAAATAGGGGATGTACCCTATGATCACAAATACATTTTTAACCATATCGGTTATAATCTTAAACCGGTAGAACTGCAGGCGGCGATGGGGCGAGTGCAGCTGAAAAAAGTAGATTCATTTATTCGAAAGAGACGCCGGAATTTTAGAGCATATTATCGGCATTTTAAAAGATATGAGGACTACTTTATTCTTCCTCAAGCGTTGCCCAATACGAACCCCAGCTGGTTTGCATTTCCGATGACCATTCGAAAAAAAGCTCCGTTTGACCGATTTCAATTAATTAATTATCTTGAAGATCATCTTATCCAGACGCGCCCCATGTTCGCCGGGAATATTCTCAAACAACCCGGATTTACCCGCATAGAACATAGAACGGCAGAACCATTACCGAATTCAAATCTAATTTTCTCAAACACGTTCTTTATCGGAGTATACCCTGGTATCGAGAAAGAACAACGGGACTACGTTACCTCAGTGTTTGATATATTCCTGAAAAAACATGGATAAGCAACAACTGCTCGTTAGTGTTATCATCGTCAATTGGAACGGGGAGCATTTTTTAAAGGATTGTTTGGATTCGTTATTTGAAAATACCTATAAAAATATTGAGGTCCTATTTGTTGATAATGCCTCGACAGATGGATCGGTATCATTTGTAAAAAAGTATTATCCTTCAATACAGATTATTCAAAACAGAGAAAATCTCGGATATGCAGAGGGACACGAAGAAGCAATACACCGGTCAAAAGGATCGCTGGTGATGCTTTTAAGCACCGATACAATAATGTCTTCACGGGTCACTGAAACGCTTGTTCATGCGATAAACAGAAAAAAAACAATCGGTGTTGTGATGCCAAAATTGCTTATTATGAAACCGGGAAAAAAATTAATCGATTCAATTGGCGCATATATTCTTCCTACAGGTATGACCTATCATATCGGTCGTGAAAAAAATGCGGATGATCCACGATATAATAAACCGATGGAAGTTTATACCATAAAAGGAGCATGTGCTCTATTCAGGCGTTCAGTTCTTAACAAAACTGGTTTATTTGATAAAGATTATTTTGCTTACTTTGAAGAAACAGACCTTTGCCACCGGATATGGCTTGCCGGATACCGCGTAATGTATGATCCCTCATCATACGTGTATCACAAAGGGGCGGGAGCATCGGGTGAAATGGTGCGATCTTTTATTCAGTTTCACTCATTCAAAAATAGAATTTGCACCTTTATTAAAAACTTTTCGATGAAATATCTCATTCGAATACTTCCCGTTACCCTGATTTTTTATCAGGGCGTGTTTCTCTATCATTTGTTTGTTGGAGATCGCTCCGTTGCCTGGGCTGTTCAGCGTGCTATTTGGTGGAATATTGTACATATACGGCAGACCCTTAACAAGCGTCAGCGCATACAAGCGGCTATACGTACCGTATCAGACGATTTGTTCTGGGAGAACATTACACGGCCGGTGAGACTAAGCTATTATTACTTTATGATAAAGGGATTAGCTCATTACACTGATTGATATGGCTACAACACGTCTTACAAATAAAAGAATTGTTATAACCGGCGGAGGCGGCTTTTTAGGCGCTCATTTGATTTCTGAGCTTAAAAAGAATGGAGTGAACAGCAAGAATATCTTTATTCCTCGGTCAAATCAGTATGATCTGCGTCGTACAGAACATATTAAAAAGGTGGTAAAGAACGCAGATATTATTATTCATCTTGCGGCAAAAGTAGGCGGTATCGGCTACAACCGCGACCACCCGGCTGAAATGTTTTATGACAATATTATAATGGGAGTTCCGCTCATGCACGAAGCATGGAAAAGCGGAGTGGAAAAATTTGTTGCCGTCGGGACCATTTGTTGCTATCCAAAATTCACACCCGTTCCATTTAAAGAAAAAGATTTATGGAATGGATATCCTGAGGAAACAAATGCACCGTACGGACTTGCTAAAAAAATGCTACTTGTTCAAGCTCAGGCATATCGGGCACAATATGGATTTAATGCCATTTTTTTGCTCCCCGTCAATTTATATGGACCAGGAGACAATTTTAACCCTGAGTCATCACATGTTATTCCTGCACTTATAAAAAAATTCATTGAGGCGAAAGAAAAAGGGAAAAAAGAGGTCGTTGTGTGGGGAACAGGACGTGCAACGCGCGAATTTTTATATGTTGAAGATGCCGCGCTCGGAATCGTATTGGCAACAAAAAAATACAATACATCAGACCCGGTTAACTTAGGTGCAGGGTTTGAAATTTCAATCAGAGAATTAGCTCATCTTATAAAAAAACAGACCGGGTATAAAGAAAAAATAGTATGGGATACATCAAAACCGGATGGGCAGCCCCGGCGTATGCTCAATACGTCAAAAGCAAAAAAAGAATTCGGTTTTACGGCACAAACTCAATTTAAAGAAGGCCTTCAAAAAACAATTGATTGGTATCTCACGACGAGAACTGCTTCATAAATACGAACATGTATTCATTAATCCAAAAATATAAATTGTATGGGTTGAAACGGTTTGTCCGGTTTGCACTTCATGAACTGTATGCCCTTTTCTTTTTGCAAACCATTAAACAGTCATTCAGTCAGGACAAGGAAGACCTTTTGATGAGCCGGCTCATAAAGAAACAAAAAGGATTTTACGTTGATGTCGGTGCATACGACCCTCATCGCTTCAGCAACACGAAACATTTTTACCTGAAGGGCTGGCGCGGAATCAATATTGAACCTGATGTTATTAACTACCAAAAATTTGTCAAAGACCGCCCGCATGATAGTAACCTTAATATCGGTATTGGAACAAGAGAGGCAACGCTTACTTTTTATATTTTTTTTCCGGATACACTTTCGACTTTTTCTGAAAAATCAGCAAAACAATACCAAAAAGAAGGATTTAAACTCGCCAAGGAATTAAAGGTTCCCGTAAAGACGCTGTCCGCAATTCTTAATACGTATGCTAAAAAAAGGGCGATTGATTTTCTCTCTGTTGATACCGAAGGACTTGATTTATTAGTACTCAAAAGCAATGATTGGAAAAAGTTCCGTCCAACCGTCATTTGTGTTGAAACATCACTCCCGAGCGGCATTTCAGGTGGGCACCAGGATACTCGTATCGAGGATTACTTGAGAAAAATGCAGTATAAAAAAGTCTTTACCACTGCTTCTAATTCTATTTTTCTTGACAAGAGTAGGGGGCATGAAAAATCAGTTGTCGTAGTGACACATGAGGCGACCACGGGACCTGCACATGATTTGAGAGATTATCTGAAAGAAAAGTCGAAAAATCTTCTTTTTATTTCACATCCCCTTTTGTATATTCCGGCCAACTACAAAAAAAGTTCATACTGTGAATTTTTCACACAGGGAAAACAAATACAAATAGGAAAAGCATTTCACTTTCGCTTGCCAGAATTAGTCTTGTATATTAAAGATTGTATATATTCGATGTGGTGGTTTGTGAGAATTATGAAGCATGCCGACCTCTATATAGGAGTTGGAAATATAAATGCGACCGTAGGAATTTTGTTAAAAAAAATGGGATTCGTGAATACCATTATTTTCTATTGTATTGATTACGTGCCGGTTAGGTTTTCCAATCGAGTAGTCAATGCGGTATATCACATGCTTGATAAGTGGGCGGTGACACAAAGTGATGCCACGTGGAATCTTTCACCCCGCATGGCTGAAGGAAGGAAAAAAAGATGGCACAAGGACTTTAATAATCAGCACGTAGTTCCCCATGGTGTGCACTTTAAACGTATTAAGAGGCTTGCTTTTAGTAAAATAAACAAGACAGAGCTGCTTTATATGGGAACGCTACTTGAGAAACAAGGTATTCAACTTGCGTTACAGTCGCTCCCCGCCGTTATAAAGAAGATTCCCACTATTAGTCTGACGATTATTGGTGACGGACCGTATAAAGAAAAACTTATTACACTGACTAAAAAACTTCATCTTGAGAATTTTGTATCATTTTTAGGATATATGCCTAATCATGAAGAAATGGAAAATAGAATCGCGCAGTCTACGGTCGCACTTGCTTTATATGATAGAGAAGCGGACAAAAACGATTTTACCTATTATGCAGATCCTGGAAAGATAAGAAATTATTTAGGGGCAGGAGTTCCGGTAATTATGACGGATACGGCATATATTGCAGAAGAGATAAAAAAGGCTTCGTGTGGTTTTGTTATTTCCTATTCGGAGAAAGAACTTACGCAAACTCTTGTCTCTTTTCTTGGCAATCAAGAACAGATGAAAACATGTCGAAAGAATGCAGCTAGATTTGCTGAATATTACGATTGGGATAACGTATTTACCAGGGCATTTTCTTTTAAAACACGTGCTGAAAAAAAATAATTTTATTATTGTTGTCCATGAATTTGTTCCTCAGGGAGGACCTGCATATGAAACATTGCAGTATCTTCTCAAAAAAAACGCAGGAACTATTTTATTTATTGCTCATCCTCTGTTATCTACCCCTGAAACATACGCAAATGATTCCCGCTATGATTATTTTAAAAAAGGAAAAAAGGTGGAACAGTACCGAAGTACACATCTCCGGCTGCCCGACCTTCTTTTATTTATAAAGGATTTTTTGTTAACGCTTCTGTGGTGTGTTCAGTATAAAAACAACAAATACGATGTATTTATTGGCCTTGATCCTCTAAATGCCCTTGCTGGAATAGTGCTTAGAACAATGGGTATTGTTGATAAAGTTATCTATTATTCCATTGATTATTTTCCGACTCGTTTTAACAATGCAATTATGAATTCTCTCTACCACTTTATCGATAAGCTCAGTGTGCGATTCTCAAACGAAACATGGAATGTCGGCATTAATATGAAAGAGGCACGTGCGCGTTTCAATAATATGAAGGGATACACCTATACTCGTCAATATTATGTGCCCATTGGTATATGGTTTGACAAGGAAAAAATGAAACCAATAGAAAAAATAGATACAAAAAAACTCGTCTATGCAGGACATCTTATTTCATACATGGGAATAGATCTTGCTATACGAGCAATGCCAGAACTTATTAAAAAAATTCCTGGTATTTCACTTGACATAATCGGTATGGGAGCAGAGGAGAAAGACCTGAAAGACCTCACTAAGCAGTTATCACTGACAAAACAGATACATTTCTATTCGTGGATGGGCGACCGCAAATCTTTCGAGGAAAAGCTTTCAACGGCTGCGGTAGGTCTCGCGACATTCAATACCATCATTTTAGATGATAAGGTAAAAAATGCCGATCCTTCAAAAATTAAGGACTATATGGTATGCGGTTTGCCCATTATTACGACCAACGCACTAGCTACATACAAAGATGTCGAAAACGCAAAAGCCGCCATTGTTGTCGACTATAATCAAAAAGCATTTATTAAAGCCGTCGTGTCCCTATTAGGAAATAAACAAACTCTTGATACGTATCGCCATAATGCTCAGAAGTTTGTGCAACAATTTGACTGGGAAGTACTATTAAACAAGAATATGCAACGGTTATTTGGGTCATAGCTTCAATGCTATAATACCTCGTATGTATATTTTAGGTATTTATTACGGCCATAATGCCAGTGCAATCCTTCTTAATAACGGCAAAGTAATAGCAGGGGCAAGCGAAGAGCGCTTCAATGGAAAGAAAAACTATATTGGCTATCCCGAAAGTGCGATTCAGTATATCCTTTCTGAAGCTGGAATTCGTTCAAAACAGCTTACCGCGGTGACCGTCTCGCACACGTCCGCAATTCCGGTAGCATTCTTCAGTAATTTGAGTGGTTCCCGACACGTGTCAACCATTTCTTTTTTTCGCATTCTTGACGGAATAATACTGCTGATGAGAAAACTATACCGGTTACTCGCATTTTATGCGCCGGTTGTTCGTGTTTTGGGCAGATATGCCTATAGGTTTTTTATGAATCTGGGCGGATATTTTATTCGTCGCAAGGAGCAGCAAGTAATTGCATCCCGTTTAGGCATAAACGAAAACGTAATACATTTCTACGACCATCATCTGAGTCACGGTGCAGCCGGATACTATGCATCTCCCTTCAACCAAAAAAAAGCACTGGTCATAACGCTTGACGGCGAAGGAGACGGACAATCCGGTTCAGTACGAATTTTCAACAATAAAACTATTACTGAACTATCAAGAATTCCCCGGGAATATTCTCTGGGGACTCTTTTTGCACAAGCAACCGGATATCTTGGCATGAAAATAGGGGAGGATGAATATAAGCTTATGGGACTTGCTCCCTATTCGAAAAAGGAAAAGGTAGAGAAAGTATATAAAGAGATAGAAAACATCGTCCAGGTAGATACCGAAAAACTTACCATTTCCACATCCTTTAATACCAATGATTCTCCCCGCTATTTACGACGCGCTATGCAAGGAGTGCGGTTTGATGTGGTTGCGGGGGTATTTCAGTATTTGTTGGAAGAGAAAATTGCAGTACTGGTCAAAGCTGCAATCAAGAAAACGGGTGTACATACCATTGTACTTTCGGGTGGAATCTTTATGAATGTAAAAATTAACCAACGAATTGGGTCAATACCCGAAGTAAAGGAGCTTTTTATCATGCCTACCTGTGGAGATGAGACAAGTATTCTTGGTTCGTCTTACCTTCATCATATCCAACAACCCGCAACAAGCAGGAAAAAAGTAACAGTTGAACCAATAAAAGACTTATACTGGGGGCCCCGCTTTACTAATAAACAAATTCAGGAATATTTAAAAAAAAATAAACTCTCAAAAAAGTTTGCTATACAAAAAATAGAAAAGATTGAAAAAAAAGTGGCTCAGTTACTCGCAAACGGCCATGTGGTAGCCCGGCTTGCAGGAAGGATGGAATTTGGGGCTCGTTCTTTGGGTAACCGTTCTATCTTGGCAGATCCTCGGAATTTTGATGTTGTTAGAATTATCAATGAGCAAATGAAGAATAGAGATTTCTGGATGCCGTTTGCGCCATCAATTTTGGACTATAGAATGAAGGATTATTGTATAAACCCCAAGAATTTTAATGCACCGTATATGATTTTAAGCTTTGATTCAACACCGCTTGCTCGAAAGGACCTGAAAGCGTCGTTACATCCGTACGATTTCACCTTGCGTCCGCAAGTTGTATACAAAGAATGGAATGAAAGTTATTATAAAATTATTGAAGAATTCGAAAAATTGACCGGTGTTGGAGGTATTCTCAATACGTCGTTTAACCTTCATGGATTTCCTATTGTGGCAGGTCCAAAAGAGGCATTATTTGCGTTTGAACATTCCGGCCTTGACTACCTTGTTCTAGAAAATTTCCTTATCAGTAAAAATAAACTATGAAACATATAGCAATTACGGGCGGTTCAGGATTTATCGGGACATTTCTCGTAGAAAAACTCAAACAAAGACGCGTTTCATATACGCTTCTTAATCGCAAAAAGCATAATCTTTTGTATCCCAATTCCCTGAAAGACTTTGTTTCTTCCAAAGATGCCATTATTCATCTCGCCGCAAAAGACAAAGATAGCGGGCTTACAGAAATGATGAAGACAAATATAGGAGGAACAATGGGGCTAATGGGAGCTATAAAACAGTGGAACCCTTCTGTGAAACTGATAGCTGCATCGTCTTTTTTAGTTTATATACCAGAAGATGCGTTTGGCGCAACGAAAAAAGCCGCAGAAGAATTAATAGAGGAGTATGGTAAACAATTACCAATAAAAGTTGCCATTTTACGGTTTTCGAATATATATGGCCCCGGAGGGAAGCCGTTTCATAACTCTGTAATCTCTACATTTGTCCATCTCATCAAAAAAGGGAAAAAAATAACTATCGCCGGAGACGGATCACAAAAACGGGATTTTATTCATGTAAACGATGCAGTGCAGGCAATTTTAAAAGCGATAGATTATAATCCTACCGGTATTGAATATTTTGACATATGTACGGGGACACTTACCTCATTAAATGACATCGTAAAAATATTAGCTTTGCATACAAAGAAAGAAATTCAAGTTGCGTATGATACTTCTGTACAAAATGATCCTTATTTACTGCAAAAAAAATACCTTTCCGCAAAAGAAAAACTTGGTTGGAAGCCAGAAATTACGCTCTCGCAAGGATTAAAAACTGTATGATGATTGAATATGGATTGCAAAATAAAACATCTGAATGTTAAAATAGATAATCGTGGTTGGCTTGCCGAACTTATCAGGTCTGAAGATGTCGGAAAATCTTCTTTCGGACAAGTACTCGTTACTACTGCTCTTCCCGGTAAAACCAAAGGGGGGCACTATCATAAACGTAAGACAGAATGGTACTGTGTCATTAAGGGATCTGCTCTCTTGAGTCTTACTGATATGAAAACTGGAAAGAATTATGAGATCAAAATGGGGACAGATAATATGGTTCAAGTGAAAATCCCGCCTTATTATTTTCATACCATCGAGAACATCGGTGATGAAGAAATCTACTTAATCGCATACACGAGTCAAGTATTCGATCCAAACGATCCTGATACGTTTACCAACTAACACAGCAATGGCACAGCAATATAAAAAGCACATAAAAAACAAAGTCTTTCTTATAACCGGGGGGACTGGCTCATTTGGCATGACTGTTGTGGGGCGTCTCTTATCTGAGGACCCTAAACAAATAATTGTCTTTAGCCGCGATGAAAAAAAACAGTTTGACATGCGAAATATATTTGATGATAAACGTCTCAGATTTGTTATTGGGGATGTTCGTGAAAAGGAAAGTCTGGACAGAGTTTTTGAAGATATACATATAGACTACGTATTTCATGCTGCGGCGCTCAAGCAAGTCCCAACGGCTGAATTTTTCCCTGTTGAAGCGGTTAAAACAAACATTTTGGGTGCAGAAAATGTTCTGCAAATGGCGCTTCGGTATAGCGTAAAAAAAGTCGTCATATTAAGTACCGATAAAGCAGCCTATCCTATCAATGCTATGGGGATGACGAAAGCACTTATGGAGAAAATTATGGTGGCGTATTCTCGGGAATACGATCATTCATCTCCCCGAGAAACCGTATTTTGCGGAGTCCGGTACGGTAATGTATTACTTTCGAGAGGATCAGTGATACCACATTTCATTTCTCTTATTAAGCAAGGAAAAGTATTACCGTTAACAAATGCCCGTATGACCCGGTTTTTGTTGCCATTGCCTGACGCAATAGATCTGGTATTACACGCATTTATCCAGGGTAAAAACGGCCACCTGTATGTACGTAAAGCTCCGGCAGCCACGATCGAAACCGTCGCTCAAGCGCTTTGCAAAATTTTCAAACACACCGTTGGATATAAAGAGATGGGAGTCAGAGCAGGCGAAAAAATGCATGAAACTCTTTTAACAGTTGAGGAAATGGCAAGAGCACATGAGCTTACCAAATATTATGAGGTACCTCCTGAGAGCCAGGGGTTTGATTACAATAAGTATTTTATTAAAGGAGAACGGATAACGACGAAACCAATTAAACCATATACTTCAGAAAATACGAAAAGACTTACTGTTGAGGAAACCAAAAAACTACTCCTTGGGCTTCCTGAAATCAAGCAGGAATTAAAAACCTATACGGTTAACATCAAAAATATTGATGAGACGGTATACAGTAAAATATAAGATATGAAAAGAATTGAGAGGCTAAAAATTATGACCATCCTTGGTACGAGACCGGAGATTATCCGATTGTCCCGCATTCTTCCCACATTTGACGAATTTTTTGATCACGTCGTCGTGTATACACAGCAAAGCTATGATTATGAATTAAGCACTATTTTCTTTAAAGAACTTGAATTGCGAAAACCAGACTATATTCTTTCGGTAAAATCAGAAACAATCGGTGGGCAAATCAGTAATATTTTGAAGCAAACAGAAGAAGTAATGCTGAAGGAAAAACCAGATGGACTGTTGGTATTAGGGGATACAAACAGTTCTCTTTCAGCCCTTATCGCCAAGCGTCTGAAGATCCTCATTTTCCATATGGAAGCGGGGAATAGATGTTTCAACTGGGATGTTCCAGAAGAGGTAAATCGTGCAGTCATTGATGTACTCAGCGATTATAACCTGCCCTACACACAGCGCAGTTTTGAGTTTTTGGTTGCCGGAGGAATTCATCCGAGTAAAATGTTTATAACAGGATCTCCGCTTCGGGAAGTATATAAGTATTACCATCAACGTATAGAAGCTTCTCCTATTCTTAAAAAAATAAAGCTTAAAAAACAAAAATATTTTGTTGTCAGTACACACAGGGAAGAAAATGTTGACCGACCGGATCGTTTGAAGGAACTTTTTTCCTCTTTTAACCACCTAGCTGAGCGCTACGGCTATCCTATTATCGTGACTCTTCATCCGCGGACAAAAAGTAAATTGTCTGTTGTAAAGGATATACATCCGCTTATACAACTTCATAAACCTTTTGGAATTTTAGATTATATAAAACTGGAAAAAAATTCTCTTTGTGTGTTGTCAGATAGCGGAACTATTGCAGAAGAATCGGCTCTGCTTGGGTTTCATGCAGTCCAAATACGGTCGAACATTGAAAGGACAGAATCAATAGAAAAAGGAATTATTATGTTAACCGGACGTAATAGAAATGCCATTATTAACGCTATACAATTAGTTGTTAAAGGAGGCAGTGTAGAAAATGCCCCCATTCCAGATGACTATAACGACACAAACATTTCTTTAAAAGTAGCTAAACTCGTGATGGGATTGTCGTCCGTGCGAAAGTAT
>Ga0209211_10000759_pt1 | contig 64019 bp, 68 predicted proteins | sample RifGroA2_FD_183992 | JGI IMG/M metagenome (GOLD analysis project Ga0209211, IMG submission 183992) | Groundwater microbial communities from Rifle, Colorado, USA - Groundwater A2 (SPAdes) (version 2) | ecosystem: Environmental > Aquatic > Deep subsurface > Groundwater | place: Rifle, Colorado... | reverse complement strand
AGGAGGGGGCCTTCGTCATAAGTCACCGCTTTCTTTTGTTGGTCATTTAAACCGGTCAGAAGCTTGTGAGTTTTAGGCATGGTAGAAATGGTAGAATAAGGCAATTCTAACATGGAAGAAGTTACCCAGTCAGTGGAATTTGCCCCCAAAAGGGATAAGTATAACTTAAGACTTCGTCAAAGAACCCTACAGAGAATAAAAAGACGTCTTTTAAAGCACATTTGGCTGGTAAGAATCGGCCTAATAGCATCAGTTATTTTGGGCACCTTCTTATTGATTGCTTTAACTGGTTTTGTTTTTGAAAAAGTCGGGATTACCAACTATGGGAAAGTCATCTCGAACTTCATTTTTGCACCTACCTCCAAAGTCAAGTCGTCAGGGGAAAGAACAAATATTTTGATTTTAGGAAAGGCAGGTGAGGGGCACGCGGCTTCCGAATTAACGGATACTATTATTTTCGCGTCGGTTTCTCATAACAATCCCAGAGTAACAGTCGTCTCTTTACCCCGTGATATTTGGATACCGGAAATTCGAGCCAAGGTTAATAGTAGCTATTATTGGGGAAAACAAAAAATGGAAGGTGGCGGTTTAATCCTTGCCAAATCTACCGTAGAAGAAATTGTCGGGCAGCCTGTCCATTATGGACTGGTGGTGGATTTTTCAGGGTTTACAAAAATAATTGACGTCATGGGCAAAATAAATGTCGACGTGGAAAGAAATTTTATTGACGAGAAATATCCGATTCCCGGTAAGGAAAATGACGAATGTGGAGGAGATGCCCAAAGCGCCTCTTCGCCTAAAGAGTTTAAGTGTAGATACGAAACTATTCGATTCGAAAGTGGAATCCAAAAAATGGACGGGGCGACGGCGCTAAAATTTGTAAGGAGCAGAAATACCCAAGGAGAAGAAGGGACTGATATAGCCAGGGCGGCCAGACAGCAGAAAGTGCTTCTTGCTATTCGAGAAAAAATTCTCTCTCCTGCGACGCTTCTTTCGCCGAGGAAATTGTTAAGTATTTGGAGAGTGGTCAAAAGTTCCATCGAGTCAGACATTTCGGCAGACATCGGAGCGGTGCTGGTTAGACGCGCCTTTGATGCAAGAGAAGAGATAAGTACTTTTGTTCTTTCAGAAGAGCTTTTGGAGAATCCGCCGATTTCTCCCCGCTACGATAACCAATATGTTTTTGTTGCAAAAGCGGGCGACTGGAGCGAAGTATGGGAGTGGATCAGAAAAAACTTTCTCTAATTATTTTTTTTGCCCTGATTGTGCGTCTGGTTTTGGCTTTTTCCCCAAGCTTTACCGTTGATATGAATAACTGGATAGCTTGGTCGGGCATGTTGGCTGAAGCCGGCCCTCGGGGATTTTATTTACTTCCGGGCTGGACCGATTACACACCCGGTTTTCTTTATTACCTTTGGATATTGGGAGTTATTAATAAAAGTCTGTATTTCAATGCTTGGCTCTACCCGTTTTTAATCAAGCTACCGGTGGTCTTGGCGGATATCGGTATTGGAATCCTGCTTTATAAAGTGTTATTGAAAAGAAGGCCTAAGTTGGCAACTTTTGCTTTTTTCGCTTATATCCTCAACCCGGTGGTTGTCTTTGCCAACAGCATTTGGGGGCAAACTGACGGGCTGATTGCCTTATTTTTACTTCTGGCCGCCTATTTCCTGGCTGAAAAGAAAAATGTGCTGTTTTCTGCACTTTTCTGGGTGCTGGCTTTGTTGGTTAAACCCCAGGCTTTATTTTCTTTGCCCGTGCTTCTGACTTATCTTTGGCTTAAATTTAAACCAAAGCAGGCGGCACTTTTTGTCGTTACTGCCGCTTTCTCTGTTTTTATCCTCGGTCTGCCGTTTTTTATTGATAAAAATCCGATTCTTGGCTTGCCGGCTTTAATCTTAAAAATGTCGAACGAATCCCCTTTTACTTCAGTGATGGCCTTTAATTTTTGGGCCCTGGTAAAAGGAATGTGGATTCCTGATTCCGGAACGTTTTTGGGAATTTCCTATCTTTCCTGGGGGGCGGTACTTTTTGTCAGCGCCATTTGTCTGGTTATTAATAAACTGGTTAAATCAGAGAGAAAACCTCAACATTTATATTTTTCCTTGGGCCTAACCTATCTGGCTTTTTCCCTTTTTTCCACCCGGGTGCACGAGCGCTATATTCTGGTATCTTTACCGTTTTTCCTCCTTTCGGCCGGCCTTATTTATTCGAAATTTGAGCTGGCTTTGTACTTTGTCGTCTCGGCCTTAGCCCTTATCAATATTTACCACCCCTATGCCTACTATACGCCGGAGAGTTTTCTTTCTAATCCTGGGTTGCTTGAGGCGACCACCTCTTCTTATAAATTCTTTTCGCTTCTTTTTGTCTTAATCTTTTTTGCCTATTTCTTTAAAGAACGAATTTCCAAACAATTTAATTTCGATTTCAAATTTGCCGCTATCCTGAAAAGAAAACCAAAGCTGAATTTTTCATTTCCCAAACACCACCTGTCAGAAAAGAAAGTTAAATATTTGTTAATCGCAATTCTTGCCTTTACCTTAATCACCAGAGTCGGTTGGTTGCAAAATCCCAAGAATGAATACTTCGACGAGGTCTACCATGCCTTTACGGCCAGACAAATACTTAATGGTAACCCCAAAGCTTGGGAGTGGTGGAATACCCCACCCGAAGGCTTTGCCTATGAATGGACTCACCCGCCTTTGGCTAAGTTGGGAATGGTTCTGGGGATGAAAATTTTTGGCGAGAATTCTTTCGGCTGGAGGATTCCGGGTGCAATGATGGGCGTCGGGAGCGTCTTCCTTGTCTATCTTATCGCCAAGAAGATTTTTAAAGATGAACTTCTGGGAATTTTGTCTGCCGGGGCTTTTAGTTTGGACGGACTGCCTCTTGTTATGAGCAGAATTGGCATGAACGACAGTTACCTGCTCTTTTTTGTCCTTCTTTGTCTCTACCTTTTCTTGACCGATAAGCTCTTTCTTTCGGCCATCGCTTTCGGTCTGGCAATCTCTTCCAAGTGGTCGGGAGTTTGGGTCTTACCCATACTTTTTGTCTCCCATTTTGTTTTCAAGAAAAAAATAAAAATTAATTATCTCTGGTTCTTAATCCTGCCCGTGGTCGTTTATTTGGCAACTTACGCCCCGATGTTTTTGACTGGACACGGAATAGATATTTTTTGGGGAATGCAGAAACAGATGTGGTGGTATCACACGCAACTAAAAGCAACCCATCCTTATACCTCTTCCTGGTGGAGCTGGCCGTTTCTAGCTCGTCCCATTTATCTTTATACAAGCAATGAAGTTGGCGGAGCCGTTTCGAGAATTTATGCCATGGGTAATCCGATTGTTTTCTGGGGAGGTCTTGCCTCCATCATCGTTTCTTTTGTTTATACTCTCAAGTTTAGAATTAAAAAACTGGCTTTAATAATTTTTTCGTATTTAGTCTTTTTCGTTCCCTGGGCAGCCTCTCCCCGAATCATGTTTCTTTATCACTACTTGCCCTCAATTCCGTTTTTGGCAATGGCGCTAGGTTATATCTTGAGGAGAAATCTCAAACTAATTGTTCCGGCAGTTACCATTGCTCTGTTACTTTTTCTCTATTTTTATCCACATTGGGCCGGACTCAATATCCCGCTGGTCTTAGACACTTCCTATTATTGGTTTTCTTCCTGGAGGTGACCTAGAAATCTACCACAGGTGGGGGCGACATCATAAATACTGATATCTGAAATTCGGGAAAAATAGATTTGCTTAAAATTTTCTTCAAAGAATCGGTAATTTATCTTGACGCCTTCAATTGAGGTTGGGTTTTGAATTTCAAGATAGTCTATCTTTTCTTGATTTAGAAGCGGACAGACCTCTTCAAGCTGGGATAATTGCAAAATGTCTTTCATTAATTCAAACCGGGCATTGGTCTGATACCCGGCTGACCAGGAAAAGTAAGACCAACCCAAAAAGACTTTTCTTCCTGCTAAAGAGGCGGGGTCGTAGATATATGACCCGTTCAGAAAGACCGACTCTTTGGGTGTGTTTTCGATAATGAATTGGGCGACGTCGTTGTTTTTACCGTCTTTAATTTCGACATAGACGTCATTGGCAATTGGGAAAAGATCAATAATACCCGAGAAGGTCATCACCAGGACGTAAAAGATGGCGGCTGCTTTCCCCAGGGTTTTATGTTGCCAAAGTCGGTAAATAAAGTAGGCAGCCAAGATATTGGCAGTGATGATAAAAAGGTTAAAAAATTTGTGGTTGCCAGCCATTTCCGGGGAAAACTGAAATAGGTTGCCGATGACGAAAAAAGCCAGAAAAGGAAGAAAGATCTTCCTTTGTTCTCTTTTGGCCAGCAAAAACCCAAATGGAGCCAAAATTGACACCAAGCCGAGATTGAAAAACCAATATTTAAAAAAAGAGAAGAAGGTTAGTCCTTCGATCAGGTAGCCGGGATGGAAAAAATTGGCCTGACTGTTGACCTTCCCCAGATAAATAATTTGCGGCAGGGCAAGGACGATCGATACCGAGGCAATGATTAAAAGCTTTTTTCTAAGATCGGGAAATAGTATAAATAGGATAAAAAGAGCAATTCCCATCATAATAAAAACGGAAAGATGAATAAAAGGAAAAAGTCCGACCGCAATTCCTAAAAGCAGTGATTTATTAAAATTAAGCCAGCCGGGTTTCTTTGCGGCCCGCCAGATGAAAAGCATCAGGGCCAAAAATGAAGCGTAGGCCAAAGCCAGATGTCTTTGGTTGGTGTAGATGTTGAGGCTCCAAAAAGCGCTGACTAAATGACTGCCGTCATAGGGGGCAAAGGCAGGAAAAGTGGTATTTTGGGCAATCTCGCGAAGGAAATTAAATGAAAGCGGGTGCTTCTTAAAAAATTCCAAAAACGACAAAGAGCCATTAAAAAGAAAAAAAATACAGGCAAGTACCGAAACCGCCCTTTTTCGAAAAACTTCCCGGGAAAAAAGATAGATCGCTAAAAGAAGCCCAAAAAAGCCAAGAGTACTTAAAGAATTTAAAGCCCAATCAAGACGAATCCCGATTTTTTCTAAGCTGGCGACGGCCCAAAAGAAAAGAAAATGGTAACGGATCGGCGGGCCGGCAAAGAGAGGATATTGCGGCGGGAAATTGTCTCCCAGCGAAAAAGATCTGATTAAAGGAATGGTCGCGGCAAAATCACTCCAGACTTTGGTGGCAATTTCCAAATTTCCCGCTTGGTTGACTCTAAAAGTTTTCCACATCAAAGCCCAGGCAAAGCCCAAAAGGAAGATAAAGAAAACCAGTTGAATTGCCTTTTTCTTATTCATCGGCGTCGATTAGGTCGGCCACCTTTTTTCCCAACTCAACGGCATAATTAGTGCCCCGATCCCAAGGATAGACCTGTTCGATGGTTGCCCGATATAACCCGGGAGTATCAGTGACAACCGGTGGGATTGACCCGGAATAGTTTAAAGGAATAATCGGCTGGGCAAAAGGAGCTTTAAAAACATCAAAACCGATTAATGATTTTCTATAACCGGGCTTAAGAACGTTAAGATATTGATCATATTGGCTCAAGAGTTCTTTTTTAGATAGTGAAAAATATTTGTGGCCGGGGGCGAGATATTTACCGACATAGACAAGATGTTCATCCTGGTAATATTTTTTCGGAATCAGGTGTGTATGCTCAACCACACCGAGGAAGGGAAAATTATTTAATCCGATATTCAGCCAATAGATATCATTGGGCAGAAAGGGTTTATTAAGACGCATAACCAAAGTAATTGCCCCCAAACTTTTTAATTTTGGTTTACTTAAAAAAGGAAAGGTGGCCACCACGCGATCATATATTTCAATTCGCTGCTCCCCGTTTGTTTTATAGGCCACTCTAAATTTATCTTTGACTTTGGTTAAAGCGACAATTTTGCTTTTATAATTTATCTTTCCCTGTAATCTGATGATTGCGTCAGCGGCAGACCTGGCCAGCGTGTCAAAACCACCTTCGGGATAACCCAAGTAAGCGCTTCTTTTTTTGATTCTGGCCCAAAACCAGGAAGCGGGAACATTTTTGGCGTCTTGCCCAAATTTTCCCCTAAACAACGGTTCCCAAAGAAGCTGCCAGGATTTTTCCCCCATTGTTTTAATAATAAAAGATTCGGCGGTTATCTTTTCCAGGGGTTTCCAAGAGGGGGTGAGTTTAAGATAGCCGAGAGTAATCCCGGTTCTTACCTTCGAAGCGAAATCTAAATCAGGAAAAGAAAGAAGAGTCCCGGCTGAGTCGAGGCGACTGATCCCCTTAGAGGTCAAAATCGAGGTCTTGGCCTTGAAGAAGTTAATTTCTATACCGATTTCCTTGGCGAAGTTGACCATTTGGGAATCGGATTGGAAAAGATGGTGGTAATGCCATTCCAACGGCCAACTCCAACCTGTCTTTTTAAATCCGGCCGCCAATCCTCCCGGCCGATCTTCTTTTTCCAAGATTGTTACCTGGTGTCCTTTTCTGGCCAGATAATAACCGCAGGACAAACCGGCAAAACCAGCTCCCAGGACCGCTACTCTCATGCTTGAAGTATATCAAACGAGCTTATAGAGCAAGAAGTAAAGACCCCAAAAGAAGAAGTACCCCAATACCCAACCCGACAATTGTTGGCCAAGAAGTACCCGCGTCAGGAAGTGAAGGCTGGGCCGTTGCGCCGGGTGAGGCTTGTGCCAACGGGCCCGCTGTAGATGTAGCCGTTGGAGAAACCTGAGCAATCGGGCTACTTGTTGGCGTTGCTGTTGCGGTTGCCGTAGGACTTGATGTTGACGTCGCCGTCGGTGTAGCGGTTGGACTACCCGAGGGAGTCGCGGTAGGAGAACCAGTAGTAGTAGGTGTCGGTGTCGGGCTACCCCCCGGTGTCGGTGTCGCAATGGTAAAAGTAAGGGCGGTACAAGCCTCCGGCACAGCTGCTTTGGGTTTAGACTCCGGTGCAGTCGGAGCAACCGCTTGTTGTCTTAACTGATAAAGCCTGTAGGCGGTAAAAATGGCAACGCCGGCTAGAATCAGGGTAGCAACAAGTATTAGGACCGTTACGATTTTATTTTTAAAAAATGTCTTCATTTTAATTTGACCAACCAAGGGTTGTATGGTGAATCTGCGCACCGATACTAAAGGTTGTTATTCCCTCGGGGATTGTATATTCGTCGTAGTATTCTTCGCTTGAAGGTTTTTTCTGAGTAACCTCCGGCCTTTGTACTCCGTTAATCTTGAACCTTGCTTTATCAAAGTTGCCACTTGAAGCCTGCCCCGCAACCGTAAATCTTACCTTGTCTCCCGGCTTTAGGTTGGAAAGGTCGGTTGAGCTTAGTTTATTCCAACTTGTGTCAAATGCCTGAATATTTAGACACTGTGCGGTTGGCGGCGGAGGCGGCGGCGTCGGCGTCGACCCCGGCGGCGGGGGAGTAGGTTGCGGAGTGGACGTAGGCGGAGGAGGAGTCGGAGTGGGAGTCTTAGGCGGCGGAGGTGGGGCGGCCCCTTTTTGACATTGACACTCCGCATTGGCTCCGCCCTGATTTATGACGACGCAGGTTCCAGTGCCCCCTCCACACTGGCTTCTTATAGTACAAGACGAGCCCTCGGTTTTATCTGTGCAGTCTGGTGTATTCGGAGCGCTTCTATCACAGTAGCCTTGAGAGTTAGGGTCTCTTTGGGAAAGAGCACAGATGTTTGGCGTAGCCTTTGGTGGGGGTTGTGTGGGGGGAGGCTCGGAGGGAACACAGCAGGTTCCTTTTCCGGTTCCACCCGAAGCTCCACTACAGGCTTGCCACGTTCCGTTTCGATTTAAGACACATTCATTTTGGTTGGCAATTCCCTGGCATTGATAGCCCGATGAGCAAGCAGGAGGAGAAGGAGGAGGAGCTGGAGTCTTACATGGAACACCCGAACACGCGTTACCAGCGGGTTGCCCGTTGATTGTAACAGCTATACAAGTGTAACCATTGCTACAACATGAACCGATAGAGGTACAAGTGGGAGCGGCTGCCCTTTCCCTTATATCCTGCTGTTGTCTTAGCAGAATTACCCCTGCCCCAAGCCCCCCCACTAGAACCAGAAGTCCGAGGATGGTGGCAATGACCCTTTTCCCGCCGAATTTTTTCTTGGGCTGTCCCGGCGTAATAACCGGGGGAAGATCAAAACTTGGAGCGGCAGAGCCGGCATCGGACGGAGGGGCAGCACCTTCCGGGGGAGCAACTTCAGGCGGAAATGGCGGGGGGAGAGAAGCATCAGCCGGTGGTATGTCCATTGGCGGAGGAGGGGAAAAATCTGAAACAGGAGGAGTTACCTGGGAAGGATTGAGGTTAGTATCGGTAGGATTATTTGGGTCGGGCATTTAAATTTCTGATTTTTTCCAAACTAACAAGGCAAAGGCGAGAACGCCTACACCCATGATAGAGAGTAGGATTGTGGGAGTCAAGCTACCGGAATCGGGGACGGGCGCGGCCGTTGTTGTCGCCGTCGCCGTGGGGCTAGCGGTGGCCGTTGGGGAGGGAGTTGGTGATGTTTTGGGAGTTGCGGTTGGGGAAGCCGACGGGGTTGATTCAAAAGCTGGCCCCTCCGCCGCTTGAACAATAAAAGTTCGGCTTAAGGTCCTTAATATGCCGCTTGCATCCCTCCATGAAATTGTAATTTTGTGGGCTCCTTCGCTTAAGCCTTGGGAAGGACTCCAGTTCCAATTACCAGTCGAAGGAACCTTGACAGAAGTGGAAATGGGTTCGGATTCAACGGTGATTGTGATGGTTGTTCCGGAAGGCCCTTCGCCAAAAAACTCGGGTTTTGTCGAAGTGATTATTTCTCCTTCGTCGATGCTCTCTAGAGTAACCGTTTTTGCCGAGGGTGTCGCCGTTTTTTCTTCGACCTCAAATTTAGATGAGGGCGTTGCCGTATCGGGAAGACCAATGGAAGCTTTGGGAATTCCGCTCACTTCGGAAGGCGAAAGGTTTTTGAAATCGTGGGTATCCCCCAGAATTATAGAAGGCACTGGGCGGGCCGATTGAGGATAAATCTGAGCGCTGGCGACTCCTGCCGGCCCCGCATTGACCGAGATTTCAATAAGGGTATTCTTTTCGTCAATAACAATATAAGAAGAGAGGTCTTGGGCTCTGGCCTGCGAAAAGGGAATTACCCAGCTGCCGTTTTCTGAAGTGATGGTCGAAAGGAGACTCCCACCCCCTACCGTCAGGTAGAGAAGGGTGTTTTTCGCCGGCCCCCCGGTTGAGGTCAAAACAGAGCCCGAAACAAGATTTGTTTTAGAAGGAATTTCCAAGGTGGCACCATTTGTTACCTGCCAAGCGATGCCGTTATTGTCAAAATCTTCTCCCCCGGAGTTTATCTTGAAAAAGTAGGTTGTTTGGGGAGTTAGCCCCCGCAGGGTTAAGAGGTGGGTAAAACCTTGGTCCTTTAGTTCATCAAGCTCGGTTTTGTCTAGAGAAGTGGCGCTTTTTCCCCATTTAACGAATCCGGAGGTCTCTTTATCGGTTATCCAGGAAATCGTCAAGGAACTATCGGTAATGTTTGAAATCCTGACGTCCTTTGGCGCAAATTCCGCCGCCGCCCCCAGTCTAAAAATATTCTGGTTTCTTACCAAAAGTACCCCCGCAGTTAGACCCAGAACCAGTAAAAATAGCCCGATGATTGTTGGAATTTTACTTTTTCTCATGGTGTTGGTGTGGCGGCCGGGGAGGCTTCGGGGGTAGAGGTGGGTGTAACGACTTCTCCTTCAGAAAAAAAGATACGGCTCTCGATTTTATCGATTAAGCTAGCGTCTAGCGTTGGCGAAACGGGCTCAAGAATTTCAGCAGGAACAGCGTAAGAGGGCACGTCGGTAAAGACACGGTAAACGCTGAAAAAAACCCAGAAGACAACCGTAATTGTCGTTAAAATTGCAATTGTTACCAGATTTGGCGTTTTTCTTTTTCTCATTTACCGATGTAGGGAGCCCTTCCGCTCACTAGTATAACCAGTGTCTTTCCTTCTTCTGTTTCAGTTGTCGTCATCCCCGTTGTATCAATCGCCAGCGGTCTTCTTAATTTTTCCAAGTCAGCCAAAAATCCCAAAAGCTCTGAATAATTACCCGATAGGCTTACGGAAAAGGATATCCCCAGGGCGTCTTCGGGAAGAGGGGTGACTCCCTCCTCGGGAGGGACCTTCTTGACTTCCCCCAAAAGGGTGACTTGTCCCAAAGAGACTCCTAAGAGGTTGATACCGTTTTTGGCCGCCAGACCCTCAAATTGTCTGACGAAAGTCTCGGGCGAGGCTGTGGCGGGGACGGCGTTTTCGATGAGGGGGAGCCTGGCGGTTTCCGACTCCATGAGAGAAGTGGCGAGCGCCAGATTTTGGATTTTGGTGTCGAGTTTCGTCACGATTTCTTCCTTTGAGTCAATCTCGGTAAGGAGTGCCGTGATTGTAACAAGAGTCGGACGGAGTGCAAAGGCGCCAAAGAAAGAGACCGTGACCAAAGAAAGAAGAATTTCCAAAAACATCCTTAAATCTTCCTTTTGTTTATAGATAATTAGAACGTTCAGGAAATATTCTTTGTACCTGATGTATTCTTTTCGCCAACCAAGTGCCATTTTAGTCTCCTTTTTTGGGTGTAATCAGCAAAGTAAACGTAAATCGAAAATCGTCCGAAGTATCCAGATTGGTCAGGGTTACTTTTTCGAAACTTGCCGATTTCTCAAGATTAACGATAAACTGGGCAATACTGATTTCATTTTGGGCAACCCCTTTAACTTGGGCTGATTGGCTATTGAAAGAGTAGGTGAGAAGGAAAATGTCGCTAGGCAAAAGGGAAGTAATCGCGCCGAGGGTGGTTGAGGCCGTCCCCACATCCCTCGAGAGCGAAGAAAATATTTTCAGCTTTTTTTGAGTATTTTTAAATTCCTTTTCAAAATCTGCCGAGGCGGAGAGGACCGCCGATTTTTGCTTAATCAGCTCATTTAAGTCCGCATTTCTGGCATCCAACCAAAACCTTGAGAGGAAGGCGACCATGACCACCATTTCGGTCATAATAACAATTATCCTAAAGGTTGACATCGCCCACTTGAGCGTTCTGCCTAAGGTTGTACCAGCAAATTCCTCTTGGGGAAGAAGATTTATTTGAGCCTTACTTTTACGGGCAGCCATTGTTTCAAAAGCGCCTGCGGCGCCTTTTTCAACTATAGCACATGAAGCTAAAAGGCTAAAGGATTATCTTTTGGAGCTGGGAAGAATTTTAGTCAGTGCCCTTTTTATTCGATTGGCCTTATTTTTGTGGATGAGTCTACTCTTGGCGGCCCGATCCGCCAAAGATATCGCCTTGATGATTTTATCTTTGGTGGGGTTCTTTTTTGCCAAACGGACAGCCGTCTCAAGACGGGAGGCGACAAGCTTATTGACAACCGCCTTTTTCTTCGAACCCCTCAGGGCGCGCCTGGCGGTTTTTGTTACTGGCATAGCCGTAAAGTATAATCTAACATTATTTCGATATCAAGACATTATGGTTGAGAAGATTTTAGACAAAGGTAAAAAGATTCTCTTTTCTCCCCAAGGCTCCGTTCTTTCCGCTGCCACGATAATAATGCTCATGGTGGTAGCCTCAAGAGTTTTAGGGCTAGTCAGACAAAGAACCCTGGTTCACTTTTTCGCTCCCGATGAGCTTTCTTTATTTTTCGCCGCCTTTAGACTGCCGGACCTGGTCTTTGAGGTTCTGGTCTTTGGCACTTTTTCTTCAGCTTTTATCCCGGTTTTTACCAAGGTATTAAAAAAGGGAAGGCGCGAGGCCTGGGAGATAGCTGGAACCGTCACTAACCTGGGGCTAATCGTTTTTGCATTTCTGGCAACTTTGGTAATAGTTTTTGCCAGCAATCTCTACGGCCTTTTTGCTCCCGGATTTAGCCCTGAGCATCGGGAGCAAATAGTTTCTCTAACGAAGATTCTTTTTGCCGCTCAAGGTTTTTTTGTTGTCAGTTATGTCTTGACTGCGGTTCTTGAGAGCTCAAGAAGATTTTTAATTCCCGCCTTAGCCCCTCTTTTTTACAACTTAGGGATTATAGTAGGGACCTTGCTTTTAGCTCCTAAAATGGGGCTTCTCGGTCCCACCATCGGCGTGGTTATCGGGGCCTCTCTCCATTTCTTAATCCAACTTCCCTTGGCGGTCAAGCTTGGATTTAGATTTAGTCCAAGAATAAAGATCACCGAGTATGTCAGAAAAATCGGCAGGCTGGCCTTACCCAGAATAGTTGAGGTTTCTTTCCTTCAAATTTCAAAAACGGTTGAGCTTTTTTTGGCCTCCCTAATTTCAACCGCTAGCTACACCTACTTTACTTTTGGAAATACTCTTCAGCTTCTTCCCGTGGGGCTTTTTGGGACATCGATAGCCAAGGCGGCTCTTCCCACTCTCTCTCGTCAAGCCGATGAGCCCGACGAGTTTAGAAAAACGCTTTTTGGCGCGCTCTACCAGATAGTATTTCTGATTCTTCCTGTTTCAACTATTCTAATAGTTTTACGCATCCCTCTTGTTCGACTAATTTTTGGTACCGATATTTTTAGTTGGGAAGACACGGTCCAAACCGGAATGGTTGTTTCCGCATTTGCGTTAGGGGTAGTTTTTCAGGCTGCATCCGCTCTTTTAGCCAGGGGATTTTATGCCCTTCACGACACGAAGACACCGGTGGTCATCTCTCTTTCTGCGATTATCTTGGTCATTTCGGCTGATTTTATATTGATTAAGGGGTTTGGGCTTCCCGTCTGGGGTCTGGCAGCCGCCTTTTCTCTGGGCTCTTTCTTACAGGCTTCTCTTCTTTTCTTTTTAATCAATAAAAGAATAGGCGACGGAACCTTTTTTAAGACACTGTCCCCAATTATTAAATCGGTTATCGCTTCCTTGGCTGCGGGGAGTGTGATGTACCTTCTTCTTAAGGTTTTTGACCGGTCCGTTTGGATTAAAAAACTCTCTTTCTTGGGCAAGATTGAAATTGCCAAGGAAATCGCTTTCGAAAGATTTGTTTTGGACACAAGGTATACCGTTAATCTTTTGGCTCTGGCTTTATTTGTAATGGCGGTAGGAGTGATTGTTTACCTTGGAGTTTCAATTATTCTTAAATCAAAAGAGGTTTGGTACTTCTTCAATCTCGTCGTGAGGATTTTTGTCAAAAGAAGGTTGACACCCATTCCGGCCAAAGAATCCGAACCGATTGCGCCGCCCCCAACCGAGAGCTCTTCCTAACTGGTCTTGACCCCGATTAAATCGGGGTTGACAATACTTAGCACTCATGTTAGATTACTGCTAAACACGCAGTGTTGTTATTCAGTTTAACCATGACCGAAGGACTGACCGCTCGTCAAACACAAATCTTAAAGGCTCTCATTGATGAATATATAGAGGCAGCGGAGCCTGTTGGCTCCGAAGCCTTGGATAAAAAGTATAACCTCGGCGTTTCTCCGGCCACCATCCGAAACGAGATGGTGACCCTAACCAAACTTGGCTATTTAAGACAGCCCCACACGTCGGCCGGAAGAGTTCCGGCTCCGGTCGCCATGAAATTTTATATCGACCAACTGATGGAGGAAAGACAGATGAGCTTGGCCGATGAAGTCAAGGCCAAAGAAGAAGTCTGGGACTCCAGGAACGATTTGGATGAGCTTCTTGAGGAAGCGACCAAAGCCTTGGCGGAGCGGACCAGAAACGTGGCGGTTGCGGCAACAGATAAAGGAAAGGTTTGGCACGCCGGCTACTCCAACGTTTTTAATAGCCCCGAATTTTCCGACATCAGAATCTGTGCCAATCTCTTCTCTTTCTTGGAAGAGGCGGAGAAACTTCAAGAGCTTTTCTTTGAAAGAGAAGTCTCCGGCAGCCCAATCGATGTTTTATTTGGCGAAGAGTTGGGCTGGCCGGAATTAAACCCTATCGGCATTGTCACCACTCACTTTAAGGCCAAAGGAACAAACGGAGCCTTGGGAGTCATTGGGCCGGTTCGCCTTAGCTATCCAACGGTAATACCGGTCCTAAGATACTTTAGGAATTTAATTGAGGAGGTAGCTGGGGCATGAGAAAAAAAGAGGGAGAATTAAATAAGCTTAAAGACCAACTGGCCAGGGCCCTGGCTGATTATGATAATTTAAGAAAGAGAGTGGATAGAGAAAGGGAAGATTTTGAAAAAGTCGCCAACATTAAACTTGCAATCAGACTTTTACCGGTTTTAGATATACTAAGACAAGCCCAGAAGCATCTTGGCGATCCCGGAATCGCAATTACAATCACCCAATTTGAAGAGGCGCTAAAGGGAGAAGGGATAGAAGAAATTAAAGTGGCTGCGGGAGATGAGTTCAATCCCCAACTCCATGAAGCCGTTGAGGTTGTCGAGGACAGCAAGGGAAAAGGCAAAGTAAAAGAAGCAGTCTTATCCGGCTGGAGATTTAGCCAAGGCCCGGTTATAAGACATGTTAGAGTAAAAGTTATAAATTAAAAATATGGCAAAAATAGTTGGAATTGATTTAGGAACAACAAATAGTGTTGTTGCCGTTATGGAAGGGGGACGTCCCAAAGTCATCCCCGCGGCCGATACTGGCCGAAACATAACTCCTTCGGTCGTTGAACCAATTAAAAACCTCGTCGGCGATGTTGCCAAGAGGCAAGTGATATTAAACCCCAAAAACACGATTTATTCGATTAAAAGACTCATGGGGAGGCGAGAGGAAGATAAAGAAGTTAAAAGAACTAAAGAGATGGTCCCCTATAAGATAAAAAGCGGCAAGGACGGTATGGCCACGGTTGAAGTTGAAGATAAAACCTATACCCCCCAGGAAATCTCGGCCAGGATTTTAATGAAGCTCAAAAAAGACGCAGAAGCCTATTTGGGAGAAAAAGTCGAAAGTGCGGTTATTACCGTTCCGGCTTACTTTGACGATTCGCAAAGACAAGCCACCAAACAGGCGGGAGAGATTGCCGGGTTTAAAGTTGAAAGAATTATCAATGAACCAACAGCGGCGGCACTCGCCTACGGACTGGATAAGAAAAAAGCCGAAAAGATTGCCGTTTATGACTTAGGTGGAGGAACTTTTGATATTTCCATTCTTGAGCTTGGCGATGGAGTTTTTGAAGTCAAGGCAACCAACGGAGATACACATTTAGGGGGAGACGATTTTGACGAGAAGATAGTTGACTATATAGTTTCGGAATTTAAGAAAGAATATGCCCTTGATTTAAAAGCCGATAGTCAAGCACTGCAAAGAGTAAGGGATGCCGCCGAGAAGGCAAAAATTGAGCTTTCAGCGGCTAATGAAATTGAGATAAATCAGCCCTATATCACCCAGAAAGACGGACAACCTCTTCATCTAACTTTGAAACTAACTAGGGCCAAGCTGGAAAGTTTGATAGAGGAACTTATCGAAAAAACAATGGGGCCGGTTGAAGCCTGTCTTAAAGACGCAAAACTTGACCCCCATGATGTTGACGAAGTGATTTTGGTCGGTGGAATGACCAGGATGCCCAAGGTAATTGAAACCGTTAAAAACTACTTTGGAAAAGAACCCAATAAAAGCGTCAATCCGGATGAGGTCGTTGCGGTAGGCGCCGCCATTCAGGCTGGAGTTTTGGGCGGAGAAGTAAAAGACATTCTACTTCTAGATGTTACACCCCTGACCTTGGCAATTGAGACCCTGGGGTCAGTTGCAACCCCCATGATTCCGAGAAATACGACAATTCCTACCTCAAAGACGGAGGTTTTCTCAACGGCAGCCGATAACCAGACTCAAGTTGAGGTCCACGTTACTCAAGGAGAAAGACCGATGGCTGCCGATAATAAAAGTTTGGGTCGATTTATCTTAGATGGAATTCCTCCATCTCCCCGCGGCGTTCCCCAAATCGAGGTTACTTTTGACATGGATGCCTCCGGAATTCTGACAGTAACTGCCAAAGATAAAGCAACGGGCAAGACCCAGAACATAAAAATAACCGGTGCTGTCGGCCTATCTGATGATGAGGTCAAGAGAATGCAGGAAGAGGCAGAAAAACACAAAGCTGAGGACAGCCGAAGGGCTGAGCTTGTCGAAGCCAAAAATCGTGCCGATGCTATGGCGGCAACAGCCGAGAAGGCTTTGAAGGATGCCGGTGACAAAGCCCCGAAAGAAGTTAAAGAAAAGGTTGAAGAAAAAATAAAAGCAGTCAAAGATGTTTTGGCAAAAGAGGACGCCGGGAAAGAAGATTTGGAATCGGCCACCAAAGATTTATCAGATACCTTGAGCCAGATTGGTCAGGCAATGTACGCACAGGGCAAACAAGAGGAAACTAAAGAGAAGAAAGAGGAAAAAGAAGAAAAAAAGCAAGACAAGAAAAAAGAAAAAGCCAAAGGTCCTGAGCCTGCCGAACGGGTTGAAGAAGGAGAGGTAGTAGAATAAAGGTGTGGCGGCAAAATTAGATTACTACGATATCCTTGGAGTTTCCAAAAACGCCTCAGCCGAGGAAATAAAAAAAGCCTATCGCAAGCAGGCTTTAGAGTGGCATCCGGATAAACATAGAGACGAAAAAGAGGCGGCGGAAAGACGCTTCAAAGAAATAAACGAGGCTTACCAAATTCTTTCAGATACCCAAAAGCGCTCCGCCTACGATCAGTTTGGCCACGATGCCTTCTCGCCGGGAGGGATGCCGGGAGGGTTCGGTCGAGCCGGTGGGCCGTTTAGCCAAACTGGCCGCTACGGCCCCTTCACTTATACCTATACGACGACCGGTGGTGATGGGGGAAATCCATTTGTGGGATTTGATTTCGGTGACCCATTTGATATTTTTGAGCAATTCTTCGGGGGAGCCTCCCCCTTTAGACAAGCTCGCCAGGTTCCACGCTACTCGGTCAAGCTGGACTTCATGGAAGCCATAAAGGGCGTTACCAAGGAAGTAGTTGTTCAGGGGAGAAAAAGGAAGATAAAAATTCCAGGCGGAGTGGATGAGGGTTCAAGAATTAACTTCGGCGATTTCATTCTTTCGATTAATGTTAAGCCCCACGAGGTTTTTGAAAGAGACGGGGACGACATTTTCGTTCGGGTGGCCATTGCCTATTCATTGGCTATCCTGGGCGGAGAAATTAAGGTCCCTACTCTTGACGGGGATATCAAAATAAGAATTCGGCCGGGGACGCAATCGGGAACAATGCTTAGGCTGCGTGAGAAGGGTGTCCCCAGGCTCCACGGACGCGGCCGGGGGGACGAATACGTTCGGATAAACGTTTTGGTGCCAGAAAAAATAACCAGAGAGCAAAGAAGAATTATTGAGGAGATGGAGGAAGAGGGGCTGTAACAATCTTTAAAGGCTTTGCTTGCTGGAGATATTAGCTCTTATTGTCTCCAGAGTTTGGTATCCTTGTGCTCCGTTGGGGTTTTGAGACATCTCCCGGCTGTTTTCCTCGATTGCAAGAGATAGTTTTTTTGCCAGATCTGGATTATTAATTTCTCTTACTGCTTCTATGACACCACAGAATATCGAAAGGTAATCTGAATCTATGCCTCCATGGAAAGGAGCTAAACTTCCAGACTGTTTTCCGTCTACCACCGATATGAATTCTTTTACCTGATTAGAGAGATGGCTTCCTCTTGTGTTTAGAGCGACGACCCTTGTTTTTATTGATCTTTTAGCTTCGTCGTCATCGAAAGAGGCAACTGATTTTGCGAGAACATCGACCACTAAAGGTATGGGGCCACTCAGGAGAACGCTTCTGTCTTGATCGGAGATTATTTTGCTAAATCTATCATTAGTAGCAAGAACCGTCTCGGGCCTTTGCTGGTTTTCCAGGGGTTCTGCCATGACTCAAATTGTATCAGGATGTTTAATTTTTGCCAAATAAGATCTACAGACTGTTTGACTTCTTTTAGCCTCTTTAGTAAACTTACAGCGTCAGATAGTAGAAATGGTGGGACGAGTACCCGCCATTTTTTGTAATAAGGATATGCAAACACCAAGAACAGAATTTGCCCAGGCTCTAAAAGCCATCGCCACCGAGCGAGGGCTAGATCCTGCCGTTATCTTGGATACCATCAAGCAGGCCATCATTGCCGCTTATCGAAGGGACGCCAGAGAGCGGGGTGACGAAACGGAAGAATATGATTTTGATGTTGAGATAAACCCCACCAACGGAGAAGCAAGAGTCTTCTCTTGGCCGCTTGAGAAACCCGAAGAAAGAAAAGACGTGACTCCCCCAGGCTTCGGCCGAATTGCGGCTCAAACCGCCAAGCAGGTCATCCATCAAAAAATAAGGGAGGCGGAAAAGGGCGCCATCATGGATGAGTTTTCGGGACGAGTCGGAACCCTGATATCGGGGATGATCCTTCGCTTTGACGGGCCGGATGTCCGAGTCGATATGGGCCGTACCGAGGCCGTCATGCCGGCGGAGGAGCGAATTCCCAACGAAAGATTATCTCTTAACCAAAGACTGACCTTTCTTTTAAAAGACATCGTTGAGGGTCCAAAAGGCAAGGAAATAATTTTGTCTAGGGCCGACCCAACCTTTGTTGAAAAACTTTTTGCCAGAGAGGTTCCCGAGGTTTCTTCAGGCTCGGTTTTGGTTAAAGCCATCGCCAGAGAACCCGGCGTCAGAACAAAAATCGCGGTTGCTTCTATCCAGTCGGGTGTTGACCCGGTTGGTTCGTGTGTCGGCCAAAAAGGAGTTCGTGTTCAAGCCGTCACCAATGAACTAGGCGGAGAGCGGGTAGATATTATTCTTTGGAGCGATGATACTGCCGAGCTTCTGAAAGCTTCGCTTTCACCTGCCGAGAACCTAAGTGTCAGTTTGGATGATGAAAAGAAGCTGGCCAGGGTGAGCGCCCCGGAGGACCAGATTTCCTTAGCCATCGGCAAGGAGGGGCAAAACGTTAGGTTAGCGGCAAAACTTACGGGTTTAAGGATTGAGGTCGAGGGAGTTCCCGCACCTCAGAAAGCGGCCGTGCAGCCCAAGACGAAAACGAAGAAAACAAAAAAGAAAACCAAACCCACAGAAGTCAAGTGAGAATCGTTCTAGAAAGGAACAAGTTTTATGGAAAAAGGAATGCGAGCCCCAATAGTGACTGTTTTGGGCCACGTTGACCACGGTAAAACGACGCTTCTTGACGCCATCAGAAAAACCAGCGTCGCTTTGAAAGAAGCCGGCGGAATTACACAAAGTATGGGTGCTTCGGTTGTCACCACAAAGGAAGGTAAAAAAATAACCTTTATAGATACACCCGGACACGCTGCCTTCTCGGAAATGCGTTCTCGTGGGGCAAAAGTAGCCGATATTGCCATTTTGGTGGTCTCGGCAGACGACGGAGTTAAGCCGCAGACAAAGGAGGCGCTTCAATTAATTAAAGAGGCCCAAATACCGGTGATTGTTGCCATCACGAAAATCGATTTACCCTCGGCAGATATTGAGGGAGCAAAAGGACAGTTGGAGAAAGAGGGACTTTTATTTGAAAGCCGCGGCGGCGACACCCCGGTCATTTCCGTTTCTGCAAAAGAAGGAAAAGGAATAGACGAGCTTCTTGAAACAATAAGTTTAGTGGCCGAAGTTCATGAAATAAAAGGGGCTCCTAATGGAAATTTAGAAGCGGTCGTTATCGAAAGCTCAAGGGATAAAAAAGGAGCATTCGCAAACGTCGTTGTTAGAAACGGTACCCTGAAGGCGGGAGAGGTTATCCAAGTTGAGAATATTAAGTCTAAAATTAGGGCTTTATTTAATTTTAAGGGTGAGTCGGTAAGAGATGTTCTGCCTGGAGAGCCGGCCCAAATTATTGGATTTAACCAAATCCCCCCTATTGGAACTAGGCTGACAAAAGAGGGAGTCGGAGAGACTACTTTAGCGCCTAAAGACGTAGGAAAAAAATTAGGAAAAATTAAAGAAGGAGAAATAGCAGTAGTTATAAAGGCAAGAAGCGTGGGTTCTTTGGAAGCTCTTTTGGGAAGCCTGCCCCCAAGCATCGTTGTTATTGATTCGGGGGTAGGGGACGTTATTGGTTCGGACGTCTTGGATGCAAAATCGGCAAATGCCTGGATTTTTGCCTTCGAAGTGGCTGTTCCCGCCAATGTCGCCAAACTTGCCGAAAGCGAGGGCGTCCACATTGAGAAATTTGAAGTAATCTATAAACTGCTTGAAAGACTCGGGGAACTTCTTAAAAAGGGGCAGATTGAAATTTTGGGTAAGGCAGAAATACTGGCAACATTCCCCTTCAACAACAAAAAGGTTGCGGGTGGCAAAGTGCTCGAGGGGAAAATATCAAAAAACGACCTGATTATTGTAAAAAGAGGAGAAAAAGAGATTGGTATCACCAGGGCTGTTTCCATGAAGAGGCAAAAAAACGAGTTAACGGAAGCAAAAGCGGGAGAGGAATTCGGTGTTATTTTTGAACCCCAGCTTGATTTTGAGATAGGCGATGTGTTAGTATCCGTGCGCAGATGAACGAAAACTCTTTAGGCTCGATAATTGATTCATCCCGCTCCATTCTTATTCTTCTGCCCCTCAAACCTTATTTCGACCAGGTGGCAGCCGGACTCGCCCTTTATCTTGTTCTAAGGGAGACAAAAGATACAGCGGTTACCTGTCCGTCGCCGATGTTGGTTGAGTTTAACCATCTGGTCGGAGTCAATAAAGTAACGGCCGAACTGGGAAACAAAAACTTGACCATCCGCTTTGCCAATTACAAGGCGAACGACATCGAAAAAGTAAGCTACGATATTGAAAATGGTGAATTTAGGTTAACCGTTGTTCCCAAACCTGGATTTGTTTCTCCAAAAAAAGAACAAGTGGTTTTCGAATACTCCGGATTGTCGGCTGAAACGATTATTTTAATAGGCGGTGTTAACGACACCCATTTCCCGGCTTTATCTTCAAAAGATTTAGAGGGGTCAAGAATTATTCATGTCGGGACAAGGACACTCTCGCTCTCCGGCGAGAAAGTGATGTCGTTTGCGGCCCCGGCATCTTCGATTTCGGAACTGGTAGCCACTTTAATTAATCAAAGCGGATTAAGGCTTGACCAAGATACGGCTACCAACCTGATTATGGGAATAGAAGAAGGCAGTCAGGATTTTAAAGGGCCTGACGTCACCCCCGAGACTTTTGAAATAGTTGCCCAACTTCTCAGGGCCGGCGGACAAAGAATGCCGAAAGAAAGAATCGAGAAGAAGAGTTACCCGGCCGGGGCAATTCCGGGCCAGGAAGTAGAAATTGAAAAGAAGGAAGAAGCCCCAAAAGACTGGCTGGAGCCGAAAATCTACAAAGGCACTTCGATTAGTTAACAATTGTAACTCCGGAAAAAATATGATATTATCTGTCCGATGCTGACAAGGTTTTTCCTTCGACTCCTTTGAGTCGCTCAGGATTTACTTTGTTTGACACGACTTATGGCGCTGACACTAGAAGAAAAACAAGGCATTATCAAGAAGTTCGCACGAGAAAAAGGCGATACCGGTTCTCCTGAAGTTCAAATTGCACTCCTTTCAGCGCAAATTGATAAATTGATCGGCCACCTTAAAGAACACGCCAAAGATACCCATTCCCGCCGGGGACTTTTGGGAATGGTCGCCAAAAGAAGAAGGTTGTTAACTTATCTTCGAAAGCGCGATGAGGAACGCTACAAAAGCCTCATTAAAGAATTAAAATTAGAGAAATAAAAATTAATGAAAAAAGTTGATAAGACGATTGAGTTGGGGGGAAGAAAATTAACCCTCAAAACAGGCGTCCTGGCCGAACAAGCCGCGGGTAGCGTCCTGGCCTCTTATGGAGAAACAGTCGTTTTGGCCACGGTTGCCACTGCCAAACTTCCCCAAGATTTGGGCTATTTCCCATTAACCGTCGAATATCAGGAAAGGCTCTATGCCGGAGGAAGAATTAAGGGCAGCCGTTGGGTCAAAAGAGAGGGCAGGCCATCCGATGATGAAATTCTCTCGGCCCGGCTGATTGATCGATCGCTTCGGCCCCTTTTCCCCCAAAATTACAAAAAAGACGTCCAGGTAATGGTTACGGTTCTTTCGGTTGATATTGAGAATGACCCGACCATTCTTTCGGCCATTGCGGCCAGTGCCGCGGTTGCCATTTCCCCCATTCCTTGGAAAGGCCCGGTCGCCTCTCTTCGAGTGGGCAAGAAAAACAGTACTTACTTTGCCAACCCCCTTGATTCGGAAATGGCCTTCTCGGAGATGGACCTGGTTGTCTCCTCGACCAAAGATGCGGTCATCATGATTGAGGCTGCGGCCAAAGAAGTTTCCGAAGAGGCAATTTTGGGAGGCATCGAATTCGCCCAGGGAGAGGCTAAAAAGATTGTTGGAGCTATTGAGGAGTTGACCAAAGAGGTCGGGGCCGAAAAAGAGCCGGCTCCGGAAGAGACAGTTAGCACGGAACTAAAGTCAAAAGTTAAAAAACTGATTGGGGACAAGATTGAGGGTTTGATCAAAGGTATGGCTGCACACGAAGGGGGGCTTCTCGAACTCGATGAGGTAAAACAAGCGGTCATAGCGGAGCTTTCGGAGGAAGACCCCCAAGTTCTCAACGCCGCAGTTGAAAAGCTTGTCAAAGAAGAAGCCCGAGAAATGACCCTTAAAGGTAAAAGGGTGGACGGCAGAGCCCTCGACGAAGTAAGAGCCCTATCGGCCAGTGTTGGGGTTTTACCCAGGACCCACGGAAGCGCAATTTTCCAAAGGGGGCAAACCCAGGTTCTTTCGGTCACGACCTTAGGGGCTCCTTCTTTGGAGCAACTGATTGAGTCGGCCGAAGGCGAGGAATCCAAGCGCTATATTCATCATTACTCAATGCCGCCTTACGCGACTGGGCAAACCGGCCGGGTGGGTTATCCCTCTAGGCGCGAAATTGGACACGGGGCTTTGGCGGAAAGGGCACTTGAGCCGGTTATCCCGACAAATGTGGTCTTTCCGTATACGATTCGGGTGGTTTCGGAAGTCACCAGTTCAAACGGCTCGACTTCCATGGCCTCGGTTTGCGGCTCGACCTTGTCTCTAATGGATGCGGGAGTCCCCATAACCAGGGCCGTTTCGGGAATTGCCATGGGAATGGTTTTGGAAGATGCCAAAAAGCACGTCGTCCTTTCGGACATCATGGGCATGGAAGATTACATGGTCGGGGATATGGATTTTAAGGTTGCGGGCACCGAGACAGGAATTACGGCCCTCCAGCTCGATGTCAAAACCCTGAATTTGACCAAGGATATTTTGGAAAAAGCACTAAGCCAGGCCAAAGAAGGCAGAGTCAAAATTCTCAAGATGCTAGTTGAGACGCTAAGCGAACCCAGGGCTAAGGTTTCAATCCATGCCCCCAAGATTAAAGTCATAAAGATAGCTCCAGAAAAAATCGGAGAAATAATCGGTCCCGGCGGCAAGATGATTAGGAAAATTATTGCCGAAACCACGGCCCAGGTCGAGGTTGAGGATGACGGAAGCGTCAATATCAGCGGCACGACCGAAGAGGCGGTTAATGCCGCTGCCAACCGCATCGAAGGGTTAACCAAGGAGGTAGTCGCCGGTGAAATTTATGAGGGAGAAGTCAAAAGGATTCAGCCTTTCGGAGCTTTCGTAGAAATTTTACCGGGCAAAGACGGCCTGGTCCATGTTTCGGATATGAAAGAGGAATTCGTCAGCGACCCCAACGAGATTGTTAAAATTGGAGACAAGGTTCAAGTTAGGGTCAAAGAGATCGACGATTTGGGCAGAATTAACCTTTCCATGCTTCTTGACCCATCCAAAGATAAGCCCAGAGGCGAAAGAAGAGAAGGTGGGGGGGCAAGAAGACCATTCCCTCGAAGAGATTTTGGTCCAAGGCGTCCCTCCGGACCCCACTTCCCGACCAGTCGATTTATTGATTCGAAAAAGAAAGACTTCGGCAGATGACCCTCGGTGACTAATAGCCTATGCCGTGATAAAGTTAAGTAGATGGAAACTGCCGCTTCCGAGCTTGCCAAATTAGGTGAAAAAGTCAAATCTATCAAGATTCCTCCCAAGCTGGCGGAAGAAATAATCGTTAGACTTGAACAACTTTCAAAATTGATAAATTCACCCACCTTCTTGCCCGAATTCGATCGGATTTCCAAATATATAGACTGGGTAATCATCTTGCCTTGGGAGGTACGTACCCAGGATAATTTGGACTTGGTCCATGCCAAGCAAATTTTGGATAAAAATCACCAGGGCTTGGTTGAAATTAAAGATAGGATTTTGGAATATATTTCGGTCATGAAGCTTAAACAGGAAAAAGGGGAAGGAGAAGAAATCTTTAGAGCCCCAATTCTCTGTTTTGTGGGCCTGGTTGGAACAGGAAAGACGACAATCGCAGCTTCAATTGCCGAAGCCATGGACAGAAAGTTTGCCAGAATTCCTTTCGGAGGGATGGGAGACCCACTCGACCTAAGAGGACAATCAAGAATGTATTCCGAAGCCGAACCGGGGAAGATAATCAAAGCTCTAAAAACCACCCAAAGCAAAAATCCAGTCATCCTTCTTGACGAGATCGACAGGGTGACGGATTCGGGCAGGGCCTCAATCATGGGAGTTTTGGTGGAACTACTTGACCCGGAGCAAAACCACACCTTTGCCGACCACTATCTGGACTACCCTTTTGACTTGTCGGAAGTTCTTTTTATTGCCACGGCCAATAATACCACCAATATTTCTACGGCGGTCCTTGATAGATTGGAACCGATTGCCATGCCGTCCTATACCGATAGCGAAAAGATCTCTATCGGGACGGATTATGTTTTCCCCAGGGTAGCAAAAGCAGCCGGAATTCCCGAGGGATCATTGGTGATTGACCAAGAAATTTGGCCGATGATAGTCAGACCCCTGGGGTATGATTCCGGGATAAGAACCTTGGAGAGAACCATTGAGGCAATCGTCAGAAAGATAGCCAGAATGATGGTTGAAGGAAAAGGACAAAGCTACCGAATTACAAAGGAGAATATAAAAGAATTTTTACCACAATAACCCATAATAGTTTACAAGTTTTTCATACTTTTTACCACATGACCCTGCCTGAATTTACAAGAAATAAATTGAAGTATTCTGTAGATGAGGACTTCTTCAATAAATGGTCTAGGGAAATGGCCTATATTTTAGGATTTACTTATGCTGACGGGAATGTCTATAAAACTTCTTTAGCTTGGGAAGTTCAGATAAGAGACGATGATATTCTCCCAAAAATTAAAAAAGCATCGAAGGCTACTTATCCAATACAAAAGAGATCTAACTCTTGGCGTTTAAGAATAAGTAATCAGATTTTAATCAATGGGGCTATTAAGAAAGGTTTGTTCCCCAAAAAGAATATGAGGAATGCCTTTCCAAAAATTCCCAAAAATTTTATAAAACACTTCATAAGAGGTTATTTAGACGGAGATGGATGGATAGTTCTCAGAAAAAATAGAAACGAAGTCGATGTTGGGTTTGCAAATGGCAGAAGAGAATTTCTCGATATTTTAAATAAGACAATTAGCAAAATTCTGGATATTGTTCCTAGCAAGGTTAGGACAAAGATTAAACTAACCCCCCGAAACATAACGGCGACAACCCATCAACTAGAATTCTATTCTTCTAACGCAATTAAAATCGCTCGTTGGTTATACGGAGGTTTGAATAAAAGAGATCTTTACCTAGATAGGAAATACAATAAGTATATTGAGGCTGATAAGCTATATGATTTTTTAGAGTCTGGGACTAGAAAAGTTAGAATAATACAAAAGACGTTTGGCAAAAATATCAAAGAGATTCTTGACGAATTTTATAATGGGGAAAGTTTAAATGGAGTTACTATTGCAAGAATCTTAGATGTTCATTCTTCTTCCGTCTATCGATGGCTGGCAAGGACGGGTATAAAATATCCCAAAAAGAGAAAGGATAAATCGTTATGGACAAAGCTTCAGAATTAAAGAAAATCAGAGAAACAATGGAGCAGGATAAAAACTTGCCTTTGATTAAGAAACCAAAGGATATAATTCCAGGTGATGGAAATCCAAATGCAAAAATTGTATTTGTTGGGGAGGCAGGAGGCTATCACGAATCTATACAAAGAAAACCTTTTGTTGGTAATGCCGGTATGCTTTTGAACCAGCTACTTCATTCTATTGAACTAGAGAGAAGAGGCGTTTACATAACCAATATGGTAAAAACCAGGCCTCCCGAGAATAGGGACCCTTTGCCTGAGGAATTAGAAGCTTTTGGCAAGTATTTAGACCAGGAAATCGAAATTATCAATCCTAAAATTATTGTTACTCTGGGCCGATTTTCCATGGCCAAGTTCCTGCCCGGAGTTAAAATCAGTATTGTTCACGGCAAAGTTTTCGATGTAAACTGGAAGAGTAGGCAAATAAAAGTTGTCCCGATGTACCACCCAGCGGCCGCTCTAAGAAATGGAGACGTGATGTTTCAAATAAAAGAAGATTTTTCGAAACTCCCTGAGTTACTCAAGGAACTAATATGAGTGCTTTAAAATTTATTGCGCTCTCCGGCACGACCGGAGTCACACAAAATTTATATATTTACGAATACGAGAACGATTTAATTGTCGTTGATTGCGGCGTGGGATTCCCGGAATCTGATATGTATGGGGTGGATTTGGTTATTCCGGATTTTACTTATCTCAGAGAAAACGCCAGGAAAATAAGGGCAATCTTGATATCGCACGGCCACGAAGATCATTTGGGAGCCCTACCCTTTCTCTTGAAAGAAATTAAAGCGCCCATTTATTCAACGAGGTTGGTGGCCGGGTTTATTGAAGATAAGTTTTTGGATTACGGAGTAAGGAATATGAAAGTCAACGTTTTCGACCCGGAAAGAGACGTCTTAACTTTCGGTTCCTTTAGAGTCACTCCCTTTAGAGTCTCCCATTCGGTTCCCGATGGAGTGGGATTTGCTATCGATACCCCGGAAGGGAGAGCTTTCCACATTCCCGATTATAAGTTTGACTGGACGCCGGTTGACGGTCGGCCTTTTGATGTCGGTAAGGTTTCGGCGCTTGCCTCCGAGGAAGTTCTGGCCGTTGCCTCAGATTGTATTGGAGCGACCTCGCCGGGGTATACCGAGAGCGAGAGGGAAATTGAAGGCAAGATTGAAGAAATAGCCTTTCATGCTCAAAGGCAGATTTTCTTTACGACAATTTCTTCTAATATTTCGAGAATGCAGCAAGCACTAAACGTTGCCGGGCGGGCCGGAAGAAAAGTGGCTTTTATCGGCCGCTCGATAGAAAGAAAAGCGGAAATTGCCAGAACCCTGGGGTATTTGCACTACCCGAGGGAGCTGCTTATTAACCCCAAACAAGCAAGAAAACTCCCAGTCGATAAAGTAATGTATATCATTTCCGGAAGTTACGGACAGCCAGGGAGTGCTCTATATCGGGTCGCCCTTAAAGAGCACGATTTTCTTTCTTTGCAAGAAGGCGACGTCGTCATTTTTTCTAGCGACCCGGCTCCGCCCGGCTCAAAAGCCAACGTGGATTTTGTCGTTGATAAACTGATCGAAGCCAACGCCGATGTCCATTATTACGACATGCAGGAAGACCTCCACGTTTCGGGCCACGGCAGCCAAAAAGATATCGAAATGCTTTTCGCCCTGCTTAAACCTAAATATTTTATCCCCATCGGCGGAACAATCAGGCACATGAGAGCCTATTCCCTGATTGCCCAAAAGATGGGGGCTAAGGCTGGCGACGTTTTCGAGCTTACCCCGGGACAGGTTGTCGAATTTAGGGGAAAATCGGCCAAAATTGCGGGGAAAATTCCGGTCAAGGATGTTTTGGTCGACGGCCTTGGCATCGGCGATGTGGGCAATGTGGTTCTGAGGGATAGACAAACCCTGGCCAAAGACGGAATAGCCATCGTTCTTTTGACTCTGGATAGAATTCAAGGCAAATTGACCTCGGATCCGGAAGTTATTAGCCGGGGATTTGTTTATGAAGGCAAAAATAAAAGACTCCTGGCGGTTTCTGGGAGCCTCCTTTCTAAGGAGTTGGCTAGAAAGCCCAAACTTGACGCCAAAATTGCCAGGGACGCAGCCATCGAATTTTTGGAAAGGTATTTCTTCGAGACGACCGGGAGGCGCCCCATGATTCTTCCTGTTGTTGTAGAAGTTTGAGGGTATAATGGATTGGTAAAATGAAGAGAAGAAGATTTACCAAAAGGGCCTTCAAGCTTAGACTCAAAAGGGCAACCGTATTCTCGATTGCCCAGGTATTCTTTTTCGCCCTTTCCTTCTTGATTCTTATTTCCTTCTCAAGGCAGGGGCTAATTTTGGTAAAATTTAATGACTTTCTGACTTCTTCCTTCTCTTGGGCAACGATTTTTCTTCCTTTTATCTTCCTTTCTTTTGCTTTCATGCTTTCCAAAATCAAAATTCCGCTTTCTCAGCCCAATGTGGTTGTCGGCAGTCTTCTTTTTTTTGTTTCGGTGGCAGCGATTGGCAAAGCCGGCAAGGTAGGGGCAGTTGCTTGGGAGGGAGTTTCCTCTTTAGTGACTCCGGTCGGAGCCTTCATCGTTCTTTTAGGAACTTCGGTTGTTGGCCTGATTATTCTTTTTAACACCTCTTTTGATGCGGTTTTTAAGCTCTTGGCCGCAATTTTTACACAAGCAAGGGCTTATATTTTCGGCGAAAGCCGGTTTGATAAAGTCATCAACCGCGGCCAACTTAAAGTTTCCGGAGGACCCCCTACTTCCACTTTGGCCAAAAATGCCCCGGGGGAGCCTTTGGCACCAAAGCTTGTCAGCAATGTCCCGGGCGAGCAAATAGTTTGGAAATACCCACCCCTTGAGCTTTTGAGCGATATTGAGGGAGGCAAAGCCGACAGGGGTGACATCAAAGGCAACGCCGCCATTATCGAAAAAACCCTGGAAAGTTTTGGCATTACGGCCAGGGTGGTTGAGGTCAATTTGGGACCGGCCGTAACCCAGTACGCGCTTGAGGTTGCCCTTGGAACCAAACTTTCAAAAATCACAGCCCTTGAGCGGGACTTGGCTCTGGCTTTGGCGCACTGGCCGCGCCAACGGGAACGATTAGGATCGAAGCGCCCATTCCCGGAAGAAGTCTGGTCGGAATTGAACTGCCCAACCGCTCTCCCGAGTTTGTACCCTTAAAGAAAATGATGGAATCGGACGCCATGAGGGAGCACGCCTCGAAGTTGGCCGTTTCTTTGGGACTTGATGTTTCGGGTAAACCCATTGTTACCGAAATAGGAAGAATGCCCCACGTTCTCATTGCGGGGCAGACCGGTTCGGGAAAAAGCGTTTGCATCAATTCTTTCTTGGCCTCGATTCTTTTCAGGGCTACCCCGTCCGAAGTAAAATTCATACTCGTTGACCCCAAAAGGGTGGAGTTGACAGGCTATAACGGCGTGCCGCACCTTCTCTCCCCGGTAATCGTTGACCCGGAAAGAGTTATTTCGGCTCTTCGCTGGATACTTTCCGAAATGGACAGGCGTTATAAGCTTTTTGCCCAGGCGGGAGCCAGAAATATAGACGGCTATAACGAAATGTCAGGTTTCCAGGCCCTTCCTTATATCGTCCTTCTCATTGACGAACTTGCCGACATCATGCTTTTTTCTCCGGTTGAGGTTGAAGATGCAATTACAAGAATCGCCCAAATGAGCCGGGCAACGGGAATACACATGGTTCTGGCAACACAGCGGCCGTCCGTCGACGTGATTACCGGACTGATTAAGGCCAACATTCCCTGTCGGATTGCCTTCGCGGTTTCTTCCCAAGTCGACTCAAGAGTAATCTTAGATACCCAAGGGGCCGAGAAACTTCTTGGTCGGGGAGACATGCTTTATCTTCCGCCGGAGCAGGCGAAACCTGTTAGAATTCAGGGCTCGTTCATTTCGGACAAGGAAATAAATGCGCTTGTCTCTTTCCTTAAGAATCAGGGAGTGACACCCCAATATACGGAAGAGGTCACGACCATGACGAAATCCGGCCTGGCTCCCGTAGCCGGCCTTGCGGAAGTCGACCCGCTTTTTGCCGGAGCAGTTAGAGAAGTCTGTCAGTATGATCGGGCCAGTGCATCGCTTCTCCAAAGAAGGCTTTCCATAGGCTATGCTCGGGCCGCGAGAATTATTGATCAGCTGGAAGCAACAGGGGTGGTGGGACCCGCGGAAGGTTCAAAACCAAGAGAGGTTTTAATTCGAAATGCAGAAGAATTCTTGGCTGCCTCGCAAACGCCACAAGAACCCGCAATTTAAATGAAAACCATTGGAAGGGCGATAAAAGAAGCCCGCACAAAAAAAAGATATTCTTTGTCCAAACTTGAGGATGTGACAAAGATAAAAAAGGATTTTATCGAGGCTCTTGAGAAAGAAAACTGGCAGGATACCCCCGACTTTCCGGTTCTTGTCGGTTTTGTCAAAAGCATTGCCGGGGCTCTTGGGACGAGCGAAAAAAGTCTTCTCGCCTTACTTCGCCGCGATTACCCCCCCAAAGCCCTTTCCATTAACCCCAAGCCCGATGTTGGCAATAAATTTGTTTGGAGTCCAAAACTTACTTTTGCCCTCGGGGTGGGGATTATCGTGGTCCTTCTTCTTGGGTATCTTATTTTTCAGTATGGGACATTTGTTGCTCCCCCATCCTTAAGCGTTTCTGAACCCAAGGAGGGACAGGTAATTACGCAAAGGCTGGTTAGAGTTTCCGGAAAAACCGATTCTGACGCGATAATCAAGATCAATAACCAACCGGTACTGCTTGATTCCGAAGGAAATTTTGTCGCCGAGATTGAAATATTCGAGGGAACGAGTGAAATTGAGGTCAAAGCCCAATCTAGGGCTGGAAAAGAAACCGTTGTTCGTCGTAAGATAAAGCCTGAACTCTAAAACAAAATGGACGGCGTCCAAACTTTACTCGTCATCGTAGTCATCTCTCTGACAATTCTTCTAATCGTTGTTGGCGCTCAAGTTCTTCTAATCATTATTGACCTAAGGCGGGCAATAAAGCGGCTAAACAGTATTTTGGAAGACGCGATTTTGGGCGGAGGCCTGATAAGACCGGAAAAACTAACCGGAGTGATCGAGATTCTTCGCAAAACAAAAAAACTGGAAACCCACGGACAAGAGTCTTAAATTCCGCTATAATCTAGCCATGGGCTCGGATGAAATTCGGGAGAAGTACCTCAAATTTTTTGAAGAAAGGGGACACACAAGAATTGAGCCTTCCCCACTGGTTTTAGAAGACGACCCGACCACCCTATTCACTTCCGCGGGTATGCAGCCCCTTGTCCCGTACCTAAAGGGTGAACCCCACCCCAAGGGAAAAAGACTGGTTGATATCCAGCCAAGCTTTCGAACCGTAGATATTGATGAGGTTGGCGACAATCGTCACTTAACGTTTTTTGAAATGCTCGGAAATTGGTCTCTGGGAGATTATTTCAAAAAGGAGCAACTTGCTTGGTGTCTGGAGTTTTTTACCAAGGAGCTCGGACTTGACCGAGATAAACTCTGGATTTCGATTTTTGAAGGCACCAAGGAGGTTCCCAAAGATTCCGAGTCGGCCGAAATCTGGAAAAGTTTGGGAATTCCGGAGGATAGAATTTTTTACTACGGAGTTAAAGAAAACTGGTGGAGCCGGAGCGGAACGCCTGAGGCGATGCCGACTGGAGAAATCGGCGGGCCGGATTCTGAGGTTTTTTTCGACTTCGGCACGACACATGACCCCAAATTCGGCAAAGTTTGCCACCCCAATTGTGATTGTGGAAAGTTTATAGAAATCGGCAACTCGGTGTTTATTCAGTATCAAAAGAATGGGGACGGAAGTTTATCGGAGCTTTCGCAAAAGAATGTGGATTTTGGAGGAGGACTCGAAAGAATAGCGGCCGCAGTTAATAATACCCCCGACATTTTTCAGACAGATATCTTTAAACCAACAATTGCAAAACTCGAGGAGGAGACAAAAAATAAATACGGAGAGGCCGAAGAAAAAGACAGGAGGTTTAGAATTATTGCCGATCATTTAAGAGCAGCGGTTGCCATTGCTTCGGAAGGAGTTTACCCGAGCAATAAACAGCAAGGCTATATCTTGAGGCGCCTAATAAGAAGAGCGGCCTTGAATCTGCAAAGGCTTTCTAACACTTCGGCCCTTAAAATTTCCGAGGAGGTTGTTAAAAGTCTTGCCGAAAAAGAAGAGATTTCAACCCTGATTGGAGAAGAAGTTGGCAAGTTCGAAGCGGCATTGAAAAAAGGAGAGGATATGGTTAAGAGTGATCCAAAGTTGGATCCTTTCGATTTGTACCAATCGTACGGAATTCCCTACGAAGTTTCGGAAGAGCTATTTCACGATGCGGGAAGAGCCCTTACCGAAAAAGACAAAAAGGATTTTGAAGATAAACTTGTAAAGCACCAAGAGCTTTCAAGGGAACTCTCGGCCGGGGTTTTTAAAGGAGGCCTCGCCGATACTTCGGAGCAAGTCGTTAGACTCCATACGGCAACCCACCTTATTCACGCCGCTTTACGAAAAATTTTAGGTGAGCACGTTTCCCAAAAAGGCTCAAATATCACGAGCGAGAGGCTGCGTTTTGACTTTTCCCACCCGGAAAAACTTTCGGAGGAAGAGATTAGAAAAGTTGAGGATTTGGTCAATGAACAAATTGAAAAAGACTTACTGGTCTCTTTCGAGGAAAAGACATATGACGAAGCTATCCAAGAGGGAGCACTGGCCTTTTTTGGGGAAAGATACGGGCAGAGCGTAAAGGTTTATACGATAGGCCCTTCGACAGGCTCAAGGTCTCCTTTCAGCAAGGAGATTTGCGGAGGACCCCACATCAAATCTACCTCGGAGATTGGGCGTGTTAGAATAGTTAAGCAAGAGAAGTTGGGTACGGGTGTAGTCAGAATTTATGCCACGGCCGAGTAAATTATGAACCTCAAGGATTTTTTGGCAAGTGGTGGTGGCAAGGACGGCGAATTCTACTGGGCTCTCGTTATTGAGCCGGGTTGGATTCAGGCTGGGATTTGGCAAATAATTGCCGAAAAAGCAGAAGTTATTTCCATAAGTCCCCCCGCAGCTTGGGAAACAGACGAGGAATTAATCGGAGCAGCCGACACCGCCCTCTCGGCCGCTATCCAAACCCTTCCCGAGGATGTTAGCGAGCCCCAAAAAACTGTTTTTGGTGTTCCCCCTTCTTGGGTTTCTGAGGGACAAATCAAAAAAGAACACCTTGATGCGATAAGAAAAATTTGTGCAGATTTGTCTTTGGAGCCGTCGGGTTTTGTCGTTTTGCCTGAGGCAATTGCCCACTATTATAAATCTCAAGAGGGTTCTCCCCTAAACGCAATAATTTTGGGAGTAGGAAGTGAGAACCTTGAACTTGCGGTTTTTAGGCTGGGTAATTTATCGGGGAACTCGGTCATTGCCAGGAGTGTTTCTGTTTCCGACGACGTTATTGAAGGCCTGGCCAGGTTTGCCTCGAGTGAACCCCTGCCCTCGCGTATTCTTATCTATGATGGAAAAGAGGGGGAGCTTGAAGACGTCAGACAGGCCCTTCTTGATACTTCATGGGATGAGCACGAAAACACAAAATTTTTGCATACACCTAAGATTGAAGTTATCGACCCCAATAAAAGAGTCTTGGCAACGGCTCTGGCAGGTGCCTCCGAGATTGCCGACGTTTCCCAAATAGGAACGGTTAAGCAGAACCTAAGCGAGCCGGAGGAGGAGGTTTCCGCGAAAGACCTGGGTTTTGTCATTGGCGAGGACGTTGCCGAGGAAAAACCCCAAGCGTTTCCCCAGCCAACCCCCGCCGCACCAGCCGAACAGGAGAAACCCTTTTTCCAAAAAGCTTCACCCATCGGTTTTTTGGAAAAAATCAAATTGACGGTAGCCGGGATTCCGGGAGCGCCAAGTAAGAGAGTTTGGTCGGTTGGCCTTGCTGCTTTGGGTCTTCTTTTGGTTACCGGTTTTATTTACTGGTGGTTTTTCCCCAAAGCGGTGGTCACGGTTTATGTTGCCCCGAGAAGGCTTGAAGAGGAAATTACACTTGTCGTTGACACCGCCGCCAGCTCGCCGAATTTTTCGGAAAGGATTCTACCCGGCGAAGTGATCGAAACAGAAGTATCGGGAGACAGGACTAAATCAACGACTGGGACAAAGGTTGTCGGGGAAAGAGCAAAGGGGACGGTAAAAATTCAAAACGGTTTAGCAACCACAATCAACCTATCGGTAGGGACAATACTTGTTTCTTCCGGGGACTTACGCTTTAGCCTGGACAAAGCCGCTTCGGTTTCTGCCGCCCTTTCGCCTTCGGAGCCCGGAGTAGCCAACGTTGAAGTCACCGCCGCCAATATCGGGGCCGAGTACAACCTTGTCAAAAACGAAAGCTTCAAGGTGAGCAATTATCCAAAAGCGGAAGTTGACGCAATTTCTCTCGCCGACCTTACGGGCGGTTCGAGTCGAGACATATCGGCCGTTTCGGAGGGGGACGCGGAAACTCTCGAGAAAGATTTGACCGAAGAGCTAATCGAAAAAGCCAAAAATGAACTGGCCGCGATGGTTGTCTCGGACAAGTTCTTTATAAAAGACGTCATTATCGCCGAGGCGACCGGTAAAGTCTTTAGCAATAAGGTGGGGGATGAAGCCTCGAGCCTTAAGCTGACTCTGGCTCTTTCGACAAAAGGATTGGTGGTAGTTAGGCAACACCTTTTTGACCTGGCCCGGGAGGACTTAAAGGACAAGGTTTCTTCCGGCTTTGTTTTGAGGGACGAGCAGCTTTCGGCAGAATTTGGACTTAAGGATGAGTCGGGGACAGAATTTGAACTCGAAGGATCATTTGTCGCCAACCTTTTGCCTGAAGTCAAACCCGATGAGCTCGCCGAGAAAATAAAAGGGAAATACCCGCCCTTGGCAGAGAGCTACTTAACCTCGATACCGGGCTTTAGCCGGGCCGAAATTAAACTCAAGCCGCCTTTCCCGGGCAGACTGGGAACGCTTCCCCGGCTTAGCAAAAATATAACAATTGAGGTCTCGGCCGAAAGATAGCATGAAGAGGGCAATACTACTAAAAATTTCTGCTATCGTTTCCGGCATTTCAGGAATAATTATTTTAGCCGGAGTTTTAGCTCCGATCCTTTTTTACGAAGCCTCGCCCATCAAAGGAAATCCCGACATCGTCAGCCCCCTGCCGGAGAAAGAAGTAAAAGGAAGCGTCGGGGAAATAGACTATACGAAAGCAAGCAACTGGTTTGTGGGAGGGGCCAGAAGCGAAGATTTTAGTAACGAGAAAATTGATTTTTATACCCTTTCAATCCCAAAACTAAAAATAGAAAACGCAACAGTGGCAATCGGCGGCGAAGATTTGTCAAAGTCCCTTATTCAATATCCGGGGACGGCGACTCCGGGCAAGCGTGGAAACGCAGTTATCTTTGGCCATTCGATTTTGCCGATTTTCTATAACCCCAAGGACTATCTAGCCATTTTTTCGACCCTCCCGACCCTTAAAAAGGGAGATGAGATTCTTGTAAGTTACGACGGGGTTTCGTATAAATATTTAGTTGAAGATATGTTTGAGGTTCTTCCTACGGATATTGAGGTACTTGAACAGAACACATCGGATTCATTCTTGAGCTTGATTACCTGCGTTCCGCCTGGTGATCCCAGAAAACCAAGAAGGTTAGTAGTTAGGGCAAGGATAGTGCCACCCCAAGGAGGCTAATGCGAATTTTAGGAATTGACTACGGGTATAGAAAAATAGGCTTGGCAATCGCGGAGACAGGCCTAGCCGAACCCTATGACGTGATCAGGATTCAAAAGGAGGAGGAGGCGATTACCAAAGTTGGCCAGATTGCTAGAAAGGAAGCGGTCGATGAAATCATCCTCGGGATTTCGGAGGGGGCGATGGGAGAAGAAACGAGGTCTTTTGGGAAAAGGCTTTCGGACCGTCTTGGCCTAAAAGTGGAATTTTGGGACGAGACACTCTCGACCCATGATTCCCAGGCTTTGTCAATTGAGGCTGGTCTATCAAGGAAAAAAAGGAGGGGCCTTGAGGATGCATTTGCCGCAGCCGTTATGTTACAATCCTATTTAGAAAGAAGATAAGGTGTTTAAAAATGTTATCGCTCCCATTCAAGCCTGGCTCCTTTCTCAGAGACGGTGTGTTGGTTGCGGGAGGGAACTAACAATCGGCAAAGAAGAAGACAGAAAAGACGGAACCAAGAAAGTGACTTGCGAATGCGGCCGAATATTTATTTTAGACTCCAAGACCAAGAAATATCGAAGAGCCCTTCTGGAAGAAGTTTAATGAAGCGTTTTTTATTCCTCCTTTTAATTATTGTTGCCCTAGTCACCGGGGGAACATTTTGGTGGTATTCAGTTGCCAAATCGCCTTCGGCCGAGACGTCCTTACGAGATTTCCTGATTGTTAAAGGCTCCTCCGCCTCTCACATCGGCAATAAACTGGAAAAGGAAGGTCTAATAAGAAATGCTTTGGCGTTTAAAATTTATGTTCAGGTTTCGGGTAAGGCCGGAAGAATCCAGGCTGGGGAATACAGGCTTTCCCCGAGCTATTCTCTTTTTAGAATGGTGGATGAGCTTACCCGGGGCCCAGCCGAAATTTGGGTGACGATACCGGAGGGCTTAAGACGGGAGGAAATTGCCGCCAGGTTTGCTTCTGCCTTTGGCCAAGGGGAAGGCTTTATCCAGGAATTTTTGAGTGCTTCGGCTGAACTTGAAGGCTTTCTTTTCCCGGACACCTACCTTTTTCCCAAAGACGCCGAGGCGATCAGCGTGGTTAAGAAAATGAGACAAACTTTTGACATCAAAACGGCAGAACTTAAGGATGGAATCGATGTCTCAACCTTAACCTTAAAGGAGATAATCATGCTGGCATCGATCATCGAAAGGGAAACTAAAATGGATGAGGAAAGACCCATGGTGGCCGGGGTATTAATTAATCGACTCAATATTGACATGGGTCTTCAGGCGGATGCGACGGTTCAGTACGCCGTGGGTACGGCCGGGAACTGGTGGCCTATTTTGACCAAGGAGGACCTATTAGTTAATTCGCCGTACAATACCTACCGTTTCCGCGGTCTTCCGCCAGCCCCCATTGCCAATCCGGGCCTTTCTTCAATTACGGCCGCGGTTTTTCCCGAGGAGTCTGATTACCTCTACTACCTCCACGATGCCAAAGGCCAAGCCTATTTTGCCAGGACATTAGCGGAGCATAACGAAAACGTCAGGCAGTATCTGGGGAATTGACGGGATTTACTTCTTGACAAGGCAAGTGCCTGCTATATAATCCCAAATTAGGCGTACGAATGTACGCACTCCGCGCGTCGAATACGCGGACTTTTTGTTGTCATTCCAGTCCCTAATGGCCGCCAAAATCCTAAAAACTCGCAGAAATTTTGGAAAAGAAGAAAAAGGCTTGCCCAAACTAGACCTTTCTTTGGTACAGAAAGAATCTTGGCAGTGGTTTCTAACCGAAGGAATTGCCCAAGAACTAATCGAAATTTCTCCAATCGACGACTTTACCGGTAAGAACTGGCAGCTTGTTCTAGGCGAACACGCTTTGGGTGCTCCCTCAATCCCCCCGAGACTGGCCCAGGCAAAAGGGCTGACCTTCTCTTCCCCCTTAAAAATTAAAGCCACTCTAATCAATAAAAAAACAGGTAAGGAAATCAGTCAGGAGGTTTTTCTGGGAGACCTCCCCCAAATGACTTTACGGGGAACTTTTATCATCAACGGCATCGAAAGGGCGGTAATAAACCAGATAGTTCGCTCCCCGGGAGTTTATTTTTCGGGGGAACTGGATCCATCGAGCGGCAGAATGCTCTATAAAGCAGAGGTTCGACCCCTTCACGGCTCTTGGCTTGAGTTTGAAGTCGGGAAAAACGATGTGATCGCGGCCAGGATCGACAGGCGAAGAAAAGTTTTGGCCAGCGTTTTGCTTCGGGCCATGGGAGTTGAATTTGACGGTGAAATCGCCGCTCTCTTTAAAGAGATAGACGTCGGTGCCCAGCACAAATATATCGCCGCCACTCTTGAAAAAGACCCCACCAATTCTCAAGAAGAAGCCGTTCTTGAGATCTATAAAAAACTTAGACCCGGAGAGCCCGCCATTCTCGAGAATGCCCAGTCTCTTTTTGACTCCCTCTTTTTCGACCACAGAAGATACGACTTGGGAAAAGTCGGAAGATTCAAAATCAATAAAAGACTGAGACTGACGGTTCCAAACGAAAAATCCACCTGGGTTTTGACAAAACAGGATATCATCGGCACAATCTCATACCTCATTAAGCTTCAAAACGGCGAAGGTCGGGTTGACGATATCGACCACCTGGCCAATAGACGGCTAAGACGCGTGGGCGAGTTGGTCGCCACCAATGCCTTTAGGGTGGGACTCTTAAGACTCGAGCGCTCGGTTAAGGAGAAAATGAGTCTCATCTCGGCGGATGATAAGCCGCTGCCGGCAACCCTCATTAATGCCAGGCCGTTAATTGCCTCCCTCAATGAATTCTTTAGGTCCAACCAACTTTCGACCATACTCGATGACACCAATCCTCTAAGCGAGATTGATAATTTGAGGCGTGTTTCGGTTTTGGGGCCGGGAGGAATAAATCGAGAAAGGGCCAGTTTCTCCATCCGGGACGTTAACTCTTCCCAGTACGGAAAAATTGACCCGGTGCGCTCTCCTGAGGGACCGAATATTGGGCTGGTTACCTACTTGGCCCTCTACGCCAAAGTTAATGAGTTCGGATTTTTGGAGGCCCCCTATCGAAAAGTCGAAAAGATTAAGAAAGGGAGGGAGACAAAAGTAAAAGTTTTAGACGAGATAGTCTATCTTTCGGCGGATGATGAAGAAGAGTATTACATTACCCACTCTGGAATTAGCCTCGACGGCCGCGGTTATCTAGCCGACGAGAGAGTTGCCATCAGACACAAAGGAACATTTACCGAAGGCCCCGCCGAACTCGTTGACTTTATCGACATTAGTCCAAGACAGGTGGTTGGAGCCTCTGCCTCTTTGATTCCTTTTTTGGCACACGACGAAGGCAATCGGGCCCTCATGGGCTCTAATATGCAATGTCAGGCGGTTCCCTTGGCCAATCCGGAATCGCCGATAGTCGGAACGGGGATGGAGGCCGAAATCGCCCAAGCCATGGGTCGGGTGATTCGGGCCAGGCACCAAGGTATCGTTGAATATGTCGATGGGGAGAAAATAGAAGTCAAGCTTGACAGACGGGCGGATGAAGCGGCGACGGAAGACATCGAAATTATCGATGGGGGCAAGAATGAAGTCTATTATTTGATGAAATTCAAAAGAACGGCCCATTCCACTTGCTATAACCAAAGAGCCGTTGTTAAAGCCGGACAGAAAGTAAAAGTGGGAGATCTTCTTGCCGACGGCCCCGCTTGCGAGCAGGGGGAGCTTGCCTTAGGCCGTAACTTGATTGTTGCCTATACTTCTTTCGGGGGTTACGGTTTTGAAGACTCCATTTTGGTAAGTAACAGACTTGTTAAGGACGACCTTTTAACCTCGATTCATATCGAGGAGTACGAAGCAGACATTGTTGATACTAAGCTTGGCCCGGAGGAGCTGACTCGCGACATTCCAAACGTAGCCGAAACCGAGCTGGCAAATCTTGCCGAGGACGGAATCGTTGTCAACGGCGCCGAAGTCGGCCCCAATGACATTTTGGTCGGTAAAATCGCACCCAAAGGGGAGACGGAGTTAACCGCAGAAGAAAGGCTCCTAAGAGCAATTTTCGGAGAAAAGGCTCGAGAGGTAAGAGACACCTCCCTAAGAGTCCCCCACGGAGAAAAAGGAATAGTCGTTGACGTTTCAATTTTAGATAAAGACAAAGGGGATGAGCTTGGGCCGGGAGTGATTAAAAGGGTAATTGTCAGAGTTGCCCAGATGAGAAAAATTACCGTGGGAGATAAGGTCGCCGGTAGACACGGAAACAAGGGAGTGATTGCAAAAATAATGCCGGTTGCCGACATGCCTTACTTATCGGACGGTACCCCGGTTGACATTATTGTTTCTCCCCTCTCGGTTCTTGCCCGAATGAACTTGGGCCAGCTCCTCGAGTGCCATCTTGGTTGGGCTCTTTCCAAAAAAAGGCAAAAGGCGGGACTACCCGTTTTTGACAAAATAGACGAAGAGGTAATTAGCAAAGAACTCTCAAGTGCTGGCCTTCCGGTTTCTGGCAAAACAAGGCTTTACGACGGAAGAACGGGAGAGCCTTTTAAAGAAGATACCGTAGTCGGGGTAGGATACATAATGAAGCTTACTCACATGGTTGAGGACAAGACCCACGCCCGTTCAACCGGTCCTTATTCGTTGGTAACCCAACAACCCCTCGGCGGAAAAGCCCAGATGGGTGGGCAGCGTCTTGGGGAAATGGAGGTTTGGGGACTTGAAGCTCACCGAGCCGCCTATGTTTTACAGGAGATGCTGACCATTAAGTCCGATGACATTCTCGGCCGCGCCCGTGCCTTTGAAGCGATAGTTAAAGGAACGGATATACCCGAAGCAACGGTTCCCGAGAGCTTTAAAGTTCTGGTGAGGGAGCTTAACTCACTCGGTCTTTCCATAGACGCTAAGGGTGCAGAGCTTGCCGCCGCGGCTGGCGCCGAAGTTGTTCCAACAGAAGAAGTAAAGGAGGGTTCAAACTAAATGGAACCATTATCAGACTTAAGAACCCTGGCGGATTTTAAGAGCCTTCTAATTAGGCTTGCCTCGCCTGAAGATATCAGGAAGTGGTCGCGTGGGGAAGTGACCAAGCCGGAAACAATAAACTATCGAACCTTGAAGCCGGAAAAAGACGGTCTTTTCGACGAAAGAATTTTTGGTCCCACCAAGGATTGGGAATGTTACTGTGGGAAGTATAAGAGGATTAGGTACAAGGGAGTGGTTTGTGATAAATGTGGCGTTGAGGTCACCCAGAGTCGGGTGAGGCGCGAAAGAATGGGCCATATTGCTCTGGCCACCCCGGTTGTTCATGTCTGGTTCTTTAAGGGAGCACCTTCGAAAATCTCTCTTCTTTTGGGAATAGCACCAAGGGCAATTGAACAGGTAATCTATTTTGCCAAATACTTGGTGATTGAGGTTGACGAAAAAGGGAGACGCGAGGCGGTCAAAAACCTGGAAAAAGCCAGGGATGAGCGACTCGGCGATATTTCTTCGGCCTTTAACGAAAGAAAAGACGTTTTGAAATCCGAGGCCGACGCAGCCAAGGAAAAAATCGAAGGGAAGATTAAAGACAAAGAACAATCGGCCTTGGCTTTGTCCGAGGTGGATCTTGACTTTAGGAAAAAAGAAACGGCTCTCTCCGAAGAAGAGAAGAGTACGGGGGAAAAGACCAGCCAGCTTTTTGATAACCTCATTTCCCTGGTTAGGGCCATTAAATCCCTAAGCGTTCTTTCCGAGGAAGAGTACGACGAACTCTCGGTCCACGGAGCCACCAACTTTCTGGTTACCAAGATGGGGGCGGACGCTGTCCTTTCTGCCATTGAAAAGATTAATTTAGAGGAGCTTACCGCTAGTTTGAGGAAAGAAATAGAAGAGATTAAGGGTTCTTCTCCCCGCTATGTAAAAGTTGCCAAGAGGCTAAAGCTGGTCGATGGGCTGAGGCGGGCCAAAATAGACTCCTCATGGATGGTTCTTAAGGTTCTCCCCGTCCTTCCACCGGACCTAAGGCCCATGGTTCAGCTTTCCGGGGGACGATTTGCGACCAGCGACTTAAACGACCTCTATCGGCGGGTTATCAATAGAAACAATCGCCTGAAGCACTTAATTAGCCTTGGGGCACCGGAGATAATTCTTCGCAACGAAAAGAGAATGCTCCAGGAGGCCGTGGACTCGCTCATCGACGCCTCGCAAAGAAAAGCAGTTAGGCGTGGACGAGGCAGACAAACGTTAAGGTCCCTTTCCGACATGCTCAGAGGAAAACAGGGAAGATTTAGGCAAAACCTTCTGGGAAAGCGCGTTGATTATTCGGGAAGAAGCGTCATTATCGTTGGACCCGAACTTTCGCTAACCCAGTGCGGACTGCCTAAAGAAATGGCCATCGAGATGTTCAAGCCTTTTGTCTTAAAGGAAATGATTGCCAGGGGAATTGCCCCCAACGTCAAAAGCGCCAAAAACATGTTAGAGCGAAGACCGCCCGAGGTTTTTGATATTTTGGAAGAAATTACCAAAAACCATCCGGTCATTCTCAATCGAGCCCCCACCCTGCACAAGCTTTCGATTCAAGCCTTTTATCCGGTCTTGATTGAGGGGAATGCCATCAGAATTCATCCTGCGGTTTGCTCAGGATTTAACGCGGACTTTGACGGAGACCAGATGGCGGTTCACGTTCCCCTTTCGGGGAAAGCCATCGACGAAGCCAAAAACTTGATGCTACCGGCCCACAATCTTTTGCGTCCCGCCGACGGCTCGCCGATTGCCACTCCGGCCTCAAAAGAGATTGCCCTGGGTGTCTATTATCTGACCAGCGAAGACACGAGAATTACCCCGTGGGAGAGTGTTTTTGCCGACAAGTCCGAAGCCATTTTTGCCTATCAGGCAGGCAAGGTGGAACCAAGACAGAAAATTACAGTCAGAGTCGAGAAAAAACTGGTCGAAACAACGGTCGGCCGGATACTTTTCAACGAGGTTCTTCCCGAGGTTCTTCCCGAAGGATTCGACTTTGTCAATGAGCCGGTAAACTCCCCCGTCATCAAGAAAATTTTTACCCAAGCTTATGCAACCGTTGAGAAAGACAAGGTGGTCGAGATGGTCGACGCCATCAAAACCCTCGGATTTTTCGGAGGAACGATTTCTGGAATATCTTTCGGTATGAGTGACGCCCAGATTTTACCCGAAAAGAAAATAATTCTTAAAGAGGCCGAGGCAAGAATCAAAGAAATAGAAGCCAACTTCGAGCAGGGACTAATTACGGCCGAAGAAAAAAGAAGACTTTCACAGGAAGTTTGGATTGAGGCCACGGAAGACTTGGCCGATAAGACCTGGGAGTCGATGGATGTCAATTCTCCAATCAGGGTCGTCATTGACGCTAAAGCAGGCAGAGTTTCCCGGGACCAGGTTAAACAGCTGGTGGCGATACGAGGTCTGGTCGTTGACCCGCTTGGAAAAATTGTCGAACTGCCCGTCAAAGGAAACTTCAAAGAGGGTCTTTCGGTTTTTGAGTATGTCACTTCCTCTCGAGGTTCAAGAAAGGGACTGACCGATACCGCCATTAAAACCGCAGACGCGGGGTATCTAACCAGAAGACTGGTCGACGTTGCCCACGACGTTATCATTCGACTGACGGACTGCGGGGCAAAAGAGGGGCTGACCGTTAAAAGGTCGATTAGACCCACTGTCTTTTCGGCCAGAATTTTCGGAAGGGTTGCGGCAGAAGATATTATTTCTCCGAAGACAAAGAAAATGATCGTTGCCAAAGGAGAGCTTATCGATGAAGCCAAAACGGCCCAAATAGAGAAAGAAGAGGTTTCGGAGGTGGTCATTCGCTCTCCGCTAACCTGCCAGGCAAGGTATGGAATGTGTGCCACTTGTTACGGATGGGACCTTTCCAATAAAAAGATGGTTGAAATTGGTACTCCGGTTGGGGTGGTGGCGGCCCAGTCAATTGGGGAGCCGGGAACCCAGCTGACCTTAAGAACCAAGCACATGGGGGGTATCGCCGGAATCGACGTTACCCAGGGACTACCCCGCGTCGAAGAAATTTTCGAAGCAAGGGTGCCCAAGGTTCTTTCCCCCCTGGCGGAAATTTCGGGCAAAGTGATAGTTGCCGAGACCGAGGAGGGCTGGAGGGTGACCATTGCCTCGGTTAACCTCAAGCCCAAAGAAGAAAGAGGATATTTAATTCCCAAAACCATAAAACTTTCTGTTACCGACGGGCAACTCGTTGATTCCGGAACCCAACTTGCGGCGGGGTCCCTCGACATGAAAGAAATTCTAATAATTAGGGGTTTAAGAAGTGCCCAGGAATACCTGGTTCACGAAATTCAAAAAGTTTATGAGAGTCAGGGAATTCCCATAAACGACAGGCACCTCGAGGTCATTGCCAGAAAGATGAGCGATGAAGTCAGAATCGTTACTCCGGGAGACACCAGATTTTTGCCGGGAGATTTGGTCGATAAGGCAAGCTTCGAAGAGGAAAACGAGAAAATTTTGGCAGCCGGGGGTGAGCCCGCCAGCGGCCAGCAGGTGATACTTGGAATTACAAGAAGAGCGCTTTACACAGAAAGCTGGCTTTCGGCAGCTAGCTTCGAGCAAACTACAGATGTCCTGACCGATGCGGCCCTTCAGGGCAAGGAAGATAGGCTGGTGGGTTTAAAGGAGAATGTGATCATCGGCAGATTAATTCCCGTTACCCCAGAGCGAGCCGTCTTGCCGCAGGAGCCAACTTCGTTGTAAAATACCCCGACAATGCCTACAGTTTCTCAGCTCATTAGAAAAAGAAGGAAAGCGGTCCGCAGGAAAACAAAAACGGCGGGGCTGAGGCGCTGGTTTAGCGCCAAAGACAGACGTTTCGGTGAGACCCCCTCCCCGTTTAAGCGCGGGGTTGTCTTGGCCGTCCGAACGATGACGCCCAAAAAGCCGAACTCGGCCCTTAGAAAAGTGGCCAGGGTGAGATTATCAAATAAGCAGGAAGTAACCGCCTATATCCCCGGCGAAGGCCATGAACTGGCCGAGCATTCAATTGTTCTTATTCGTGGGGGAAGAGTTCAAGACTTGCCCGGAGTCAAATACCACGTCGTCAGAGGCAAGTACGACACCACCGGAGTGGTCGGGAGACAAACCGGAAGAAGTCGGTACGGCAGTAAGAAAGGAGGGGCACCCAAGTCGGCTCCGGCGCCAGTAGCTCCGGCTCCCGAGACCCCGCAAAAATAAATGGCCAGAAAAGGCGCCACCAAGGCAAGAGAAGTCGCCCCGGACCCGATTTATGGCAGTAGGCTTGTCGCAAAACTGATCAATCGGTCGATGTTTGATGGGAAAAAGTCAGTCGCCCAAAAAGAAATTTATGCTGCCTTTGACGTTATCAAAGAAAAAACCGGGGAAGACCCCGAAAAAGTTTTTGAGCAAGCTTTAGAAAATATCAAACCAACCATGGAGGTCAGGCCCCGAAGAGTCGGCGGCGCCGCCTATCAGGTTCCGATTAGCGTTCGGGGTCCAAGGAGGGAATCGTTGGGAATCAGGTGGCTGATTGGTGCCACGAGAGCCCGTTCCAACTCCGAATACCACACCTACGCCGAAAAATTGGCCGCCGAAATTATGGACGCGGCTAAAAGTGAAGGGGCGGCCGTTAAGAAAAGACAGGAAGTAGAAAGATTGGCAGAATTAAATCGTGCCTTCAGTCATTTTAGATGGTAGAATCGGCTCTTTTTGCCATTGACTTCGTATTTTCTTCGGTATAGATTTAATTAATGCCCTTAAGATCTCGTGGTAAAGAAAAAATATGTATTTTGTGTGGAAAACTTCGCTCTTGGGGAAATAAATTTTGTTCAAGAGAATGTAAATCTCTTAGTCAAATTAAAAGAATTACTCTAGCTTGCTTTGGATGCGGGAAAGAGTTTCAAGTACACCCCTACCTTAAAAGGAAAACTAATTATTGCTCAATGAGGTGTTATTGGGATAGTACAAGGCTAAAAAAAGAGCGTTTTTGTAAAGTATGTAACAAAAGGTTTGTTGCAAAGAACTACTTGATTGTAAAAGGGTTTGGATTTTACTGCAGTAGAGAATGTCAATATAAAACTTATCCCAAACAAGTTAAAAAGACTTGCCCTCAATGCAAGAGGATTTATTATGTTTGCCCATCATGGGCTCCTAAAAGGACCTTTTGTAGCAAAAAATGCCAAGATGATTCAATGCGTGATTATGTTTCAAGAGTTTGTCGAAAATGCAAAAAGAAATTTGATTTACCAAGAAGCGATTTAGATAGAGGTAGAGGGAATTTTTGTACGTACAGATGTTATCTTACATATCGTGGCCCGTCAACTTTAGAGGAAAAGATGGAGAGAGCTTTGGATTTGGCGGGAATTAAGTTTGAAAGAGAAGTTAAGTTTAAGCGGTTCCATGTAGATTTTTTATTAGAACACGCAAAATCAATAATCGAATGTGATGGCGAATATTGGCATTTGAAACCAAAAATACAGGAAAGAGACAAAAGAAAGGAAAAACTGCTAAGTCGTATGGGTTATAGAGTGCTCAGATTTTCTGGTAAGACAATCAACAAATTTTCAGATGACGTGCTAGCAACAATGGTTGGAGAAATAGTTTATCAGCAAACTGGTTGCTAAAAGCCAAGAGAATTGTTAGAATTCCCCAAGGAAGCGAAAGCTTCCGGTTTTTTGTGCGATAATTAAGATATGGCAGCTGAAGTAACCAAGAAAAAATCGGCGATGGTTGTCACGGTCACCAAAGACCGCGACGTCCCTTTGGAAAAAATCCGAAATATCGGGATTATTGCCCACATCGACGCGGGAAAAACTACAACCACGGAGAGAGTCCTTTTTGAGACCGGAAAAACTTATAAACAAGGCTCCGTTGATGAAGGAACTACGGTTACCGACTGGATGGCACAAGAAAGGGAGAGAGGGATTACAATCGTCTCTGCCGCAATTACGACCTTCTGGGATCTGCAAACGGCTTCGGCAATTGAAAACGGCCACTACCGGATAAATATTATCGATACCCCGGGACACATCGACTTTACGGCCGAGGTTGAGAGAAGCTTACGGGTTTTGGACGGAGCCATTATGGTTTTTGACGGCCGGACAGGGGTTGAGAGCCAGTCCGAAACCGTCTGGCACCAGGCGGATAGATACAAAGTCCCGAGAATTTGCGTTCTTAATAAACTGAATCTAATCGGAGCCGACTTTGAAGGTTCAATTAAATCTATCCACGAGCGTCTTGGCGCCAATGCCGCCCCCGTAACCATTCCAATCGGGGTTGAACACGCCCACCGGGGAGTTGTCGACCTTGTAAAAATGAAGGCCCTGACCTATTCCGGGATTGAGGACAACCATTTAACGGAGGAAGAAATTCCGGCTGATTTGGTCGAAGAAGCCAAGAAATATCGAAAGCAGCTTATCGAGAAAGTTTCCGAATATGACGACGAAGCGCTGTCTAAGTATCTCGAAGGCCAGGAGCCAACCGAAATTGAGCTTAAAAGGGCAATCAGAAAGGGAGTCATTGCCGGCAAATTCTTCCCGATTTTCGGAGGAGACAATCGAACCGTAGAGGTTCAGCTTCTGCTTACGGGAGTAGTTGAGTATCTTCCCTCTCCCTTGGATTTGCCGGCCGTTAGCGGGGTTAATCCCAAAACAGGAGAAAAAGAAACCCGTGAGAGGAAAAACGAAGCTCCTTTTTCTGCCTTGGCCTTCAAAGTGACGACGGACCCGCATGTCGGACGGCTTGTCTACATCAGGATTTACTCGGGAAAGATTTCCTCCGGGCAGGTCGTTTTAAACAGTACCAAGCAAAACCAGGAAAGAATTGGCAAGCTTGTCCTTCTCCACGCCGACCAAAGGGAACTTATTGAGGATGCCTTTGCGGGCGAGATTGTTGCGGCGGTCGGCATTAAAGATACCACCACCGGCGATACCGTCTGCGACCCCGGGCATCCGATACTCTTGGAGTCGATAAGCTTTCCGGAACCTGTCATCTCCTTGGCTATCGAGCCGGCCACCAAGAGCGACCAGGAAAAAATGGGGATGGCACTAGGGAAGCTTTCGGACGAGGACCCGACCTTCAGGATTAAATCCAACTTCGAAACGGGACAGACAATTATTTCCGGCATGGGGGAGCTGCAGCTCGAAGTTTTGGTTGACAGAATGAAGAGAGAATTTGGGGTTGAGGCGGCCACCGGAGCTCCACAGGTAGCGTATAAGGAAACAATCAAGAAGATTGCCCAAGGAGAAGGAAAATACATCCGTCAAACCGGGGGCCGAGGTCAATACGGGCATTGTCTTCTCAGGGTTGAGCCCAAGGGCCGGGGTGAAGGATTTGAATTCAAAAGTGAGGTAAGAGGAGGGGCAATTCCTTCGGAGTTTATCTCGCCCATAGAAAAAGGAGTCAAAGAGAAACTGGAGAACGGAATTCTGGCGGGCTTTCCAATGGTCGATATGTTGGTGGCAGTCTATGACGGGAGCTTCCATGAGGTAGACTCTTCAGAGATTGCCTTTAAGATTGCGGGCTCTTTGGCTGTTGAGGAGGCTGCCAGGAGGGCAGATATGGTCCTTTTGGAGCCAATAATGAAGATTGAGGTTTCTACCCCGGAGGAGTTTATGGGGGACGTCATTGGCGATTTGTCCTCAAAAAGAGCTCAGATTCAGGGGACAGAAAAGAGAGGAACAATGACGGTCATCGTGGGTGTTGCCCCCCTGGCCGAGCTTTCGGGATATGCAACCAAACTGCGTTCCATTTCCCAAGGCAGGGCCAGCTATTATATGGAGCCTTCCCATTATGAGGAAGTTCCGAAGAATATTGCCGAGCAAATTGTGGCTAAATCAGGAAAAACACCTCAAATATAAATGTTGCACTTGTGCAACAAAGTGGCCAAATTGTTGCATTAACTTGACTTTCCGCAACATATCTAATATCATCTTTTTATGAAGCCCCATCATCCGAATAAGTTTCCAGTCCGTCTAGATTATTCCAAATTTGCAATACTTCTGGGAAAGGCTCAATATGCACTTGGCCAGCTCAATGGTTTACACCAGAGGCTTCAGAATCCATTTCTTATAATGGCACCATTAAGCACGAAAGAGGCGACGGTAAGTTCAAGCATCGAGGGTACCCAAAGTACAATTTCTGATGTATTTTTATTTGAGGCTGGAGAGAAAACCCGACATAAAGATGTTATTGAGGTGAGTAATTATAAAAGAGCTTCTTCTTATGCAATGGTTGCTCTAAAGGACAGATCTTTTAATATCAGTTTTATCAAATCCTTACATTCAATTTTGTTAAAGGATACCCGGGGTAGCAAGATGAGAGGAAGGTTTAGAGAAGATCAAGTTTGGGTAGGAAAATCTGGAGACCCGATAGAAAAAGCCCAATATACCCCCCCAGAGGCACTATTAGTTCAAGAATATATGGAAAATTTGGAATCTTTCCTATCTCTTACTGATGAGGATTTGCTAGTCCAGACAGCGCTAATTCACTACCAATTCGAGGCCATACACCCTTTCAATGATGGAAATGGAAGAATCGGCAGATTATTGATTCCACTTTTTCTATTTCATAGACAAAAACTGGCTTTCCCCATCCTATATCTCAGTGGATATTTCGAGGCCCACAGAGATGCTTATCTCGATTCTCTTCACAGTGTGGACGTGACCGGTAAACATGAAGAATGGGTAAGATATTTTTTAAAAGCCGTAATTTTACAGGTAAAGGAGACAACTAGGTTGATAGATAAAATATTGATATTGCATGAGAAAGCCAGAAAAAAAACAGATAATATAAAATCTCCATATATTAGTAAGGTTATTGACTTTATCTTTAAGCGACCAGTATTTACGGTCCGAATGGTTATGGGGGACATAAAAGCTCACAGAAGTACCTTGATTAGATTATTCGATGAGCTTGTTAAAAAACGTATTCTTGTAGAAGTAACCCCTAGGGGTAGGAGAAAGAAGATTTTTATATTCCGAGAATTAGTGCGCATGCTTTAAGCCTATCGATATCTAAACTAATTAACTATTGACAGGCTTGGTTATCCTTATCTATAATACGCTCACAGTAAGGGCTTTTATGCCCTTCTTTGTTTGTAAAGACTAGTTAAATAATCTATAATTTACTAATATGGCAGGCGAAGCAAAAGCAAAATTCGATAGGACAAAACCGCACGTCAATGTCGGCACCATTGGTCACGTTGACCACGGAAAAACGACCTTAACCGCGGCCATTACCACCGTTCTGGCGAAGCACGTTAAGGGTGGAATAAACCGCGCCTACAAATTTGACGAAATAGATAACGCCCCCGAAGAGAAGGAAAGAGGCGTTACCATTAATATTACCCACGTCGAATACGAAACGGAGAAGCGACACTATGCTCACATCGACGCTCCGGGACACGCCGATTACATCAAGAACATGATTACGGGTGCGGCTCAAATGGACGGAGCGATTTTGGTTGTTTCAGCCGCTGATGGAAAAATGCCCCAAACTTCAGAGCACGTCATTTTAGCCAGGCAAGTTAACGTTCCGGCGATTATTGTCTTTTTGAATAAGGTCGATACGGTTGATGACCCCGAAATTGTTGATTTGGTTGAACAAGAGATTAGAGAGCTACTCAAGAAATACGAATACCCGGGAGACGAAGTTCCGGTCATCAAAGGCTCGGCCCTGAAAGCCTTGGAAGGCGATGCCGAAGCTGAAAAGCAAATCCTTGAGCTGATGAAGGCCGTTGATGAATATATTCCGGAGCCGGTCAGAGATACCGAAAAGCCTTTCCTGATGCCTATCGAGGACGTCTTCGCCATTAAGGGTCGAGGAACGGTCGTTACCGGTCGGGTTGAACGAGGAAAATTAAAAGTAAACGAGGAAATCGAAATAGTCGGACTTAAAGATACCAAAAAGACGGTCGTTACCGGTCTTGAGATGTTTAGGAAAACCCTGGATGAAACAATTGCCGGAGACAACGTCGGGGTACTTCTTAGGGGAATTGAAAAAGACGACGTTGAGCGCGGCCAGGTTCTGGCCAAACCCGGCTCAATTACGCCCCACACCGAATTTGAAGCCGAAGTTTACATTCTTTCCAAAGAAGAAGGCGGACGACACACTCCTTTCTTTACCGGTTATAAACCCCAATTCTTTGTCAGAACAGCCGACGTCACTGGCGAGGTGACCCTCCCAACCGGAATTGAAATGGTCATGCCCGGCGACAACGCCAAAATGAAGGTCAAACTTATTCAGGCGGTTGCCATGGAAGAAGGTTCAAGATTCGCCATCAGAGAAGGCGGACAAACTGTTGGTGCAGGAGTTATCACCAAAGTTATAGCGTAATACTAATTAGCTCTTTTACGGGCCTATGCCATTAGGACGACTACGAGTCAAGCTTAAAAGCTACGACCACAGGGTCATTGACGATGCGGCAGCAAAAATCCTCGATACCGCTTTGGCTACTGGTGCAAAAATTGTCGGCCCAATCCCGCTCCCAACCAAAAGGACGGTTATGGCCGTCAAAGAATCCCCTTTTACCGATAAAGACGCTCAGGAACACTTTGAAGTACTAGTTCACAAAAGACTGATAGATATAATTGACCCCTCAGAGCGAACAATCGACTCACTTTCCAATCTCGACCTCCCCGCGGGGGTCTCCATCGAGATAAAGATGTAATCTTATCTCTCTTGCGTGCCCTAGCTTCATTTGATATAATCCAAGCACCGTGGAGGTGGTTTGTAAGAATTAACCACATAAATTTGTAGGATGTGCCGATTTGGGCGCCTCCGGGCGCCTTTTTTGGTGATAAAAAGAAGAGAATAACCCATCAGAATGATCAATACGATTTTGGCAGAAAAAGGTAGGATGAGCCAGACTTTTGTAGAAGGACGAAGAGTTCCAGTAACCAAAGTTATGGCCGGCCCTTGCGTGGTCACCCAGATTAAAAAAGAAGATAAAGACGGGTATTGGGCGGTTCAATTGGGATTCGGAGAGAAAAGGATTAAGAATGTTACCAAACCCCTTCAAGGACACCTCAAAAAAAGTCAAAAGTCAAAACTCAAAAGTCAAAACTCACTCCCAAGATATTTAAGAGAAGTAAGATTAGAAAAAGAACCGGAACTGACTGTCGGAGACACGATAAAGGCCTCCGACATTTTTCGTGTTGGGGACATTATCCAAGTAACCGGTACCTCCAAAGGCAAAGGCTTTGCCGGAGTGGTTAAGCGCTGGGGTTTTGCCGGAGGACCGAGGACTCATGGACAATCCGATAGAGAAAGAGCCCCCGGTTCAATCGGTCAAACTACTACTCCCGGCCGAGTTTTTAAGGGAAAGAAGATGGCCGGAAGAATGGGGGGCGAGAGAGTTACTCTAAAAAATCTTCAGGTTGTTTCGGTTAACCCCGAAACTAACGAGATTGATATTTCCGGTCCGGTTCCCGGAATTCCCGGGGGGCTACTGACCATCAAAAGACTTTCAGAAGGAAAACTTGAAGGAATTCAGGAGGTTCAGGCCCAGGTTGTTGAAGGAGAAGCACCGGCCGGAGAAGGGGTAGGGGAAGTCAAAGCCGAAACTCCGACTGAAGTAGCGCCCAAAGGAGGACAAAATGAGCAAGGCTAACGTTTATTCGGCAAAAGGGATTAAAAAGGGTTTTTATTCACTGCCTGCGATTTTTGGGGAGAAGGAGAATCTGCCTCTTTTGGCCCAGGCGGTCAGGGTTTATGAAGACAGAAAACATTTGGGTTTGGCCAAGGCAAAGACCAGAGCCGAGATAGAGAGAACAAAGAAGAAGTGGTATCGACAGAAAGGAACCGGTGGAGCAAGACACGGGGCCAGGAGTGCCCCTATCTTTGTCGGCGGTGGAGTTGCCCACGGACCGAAAGGAGTCAAAAGGACGCTGACCCTTCCCACTGAGATGAAAAGAAAAGCTCTTGCCGTCGCCCTTTCTCTTAAGGCCAAAGAGGGAGAGGTGGTTTTGGTTGATGGGATTGGCACCTTGAAAAAAACCAAGGATGGACAGAACTTGATAGACAAAATTGTCAAAAATGAATTCAAGGATAAAAAAGTGACAAGGTTGACGTTTGTCGTTTCCGATGAGACTTGGGGAGTAGCCAGACTATTGGCCAACATCAAAAACACCCTGGTTGTTCCTTTTGGCTCCCTAAACGCTTACAGCGTGTTTTTTGGCGGGATTCTCATTTTTGACAAAGGGATATTCGTTAAAAAATGAAACTCATACCGGTCTTAACCGAAAAAAGTCTAAAGCAGGCCAAAGAAGGCCATTACACCTTTTGGGTAAGCCCTTCTTTGACTAAGGAGGGTGTCAAGGCCCTGATCGAGAGGGTCTTTGAAGTCAAAGTTGGGAAGGTGCGGACAATGAACTTCAAAGGCGGAGTAAAAAGAAACCTGAGGGGCCGAACCCAAGTAATTAAAGGAGCAAAAAAAGCGATTGTCAGCGCGATTGTCACTTTGAAGGAAGGAAAGATTGAGATCTTCGAAGAGAAAGGAAAAAAGAAATGAGTTTAGTCAGAATTCTGAAAAAGAATAGCGGCAGAAGTAGCGGCAAAATAACGGTTCGCCACCAGGGCGGTCGTGCCAAAAGGTTCTTAAGAGACATTGATTTTGACAGAGACAAAAAAGACGTTTGGGGAAGGGTGGTAACAATTGAGTACGACCCCAACCGAAGCGCCGAAATTGCTCTCGTTTTTTACGAAGACGGAGAAAAGCGCTACATCTTGGCCCCCAACACTCTTAAGGTTGGAGATAAAATAATTTCCTCGGAGGTGGCGCCCATTGAGGTGGGCAATGCCCTCCCCTTGGACAAAATACCGGCCGGAACCGCCATCCACAATATCGAAATTAGGCCCGGTAAAGGCGGCCAGCTGGTCAAATCCGCCGGGAGCCAAGCGACAGTTCAGGGCAAGGAAGAAAATTATGTTCTGGTGAGGCTCCCCTCAGGAGAAGTAAGGAGATTTTTACCCGGTGCCTTGGCAACAATCGGACAGCTCGGAAGAATTGAAGCCAAAGAGGAAAGACTGGGCAAAGCCGGAAGAAAAAGATGGCTGGGAATAAGACCGACGGTTAGGGGGGTAGCGATGCACCCCAAAGCCCACCCTCACGGAGGCGGAGAAGGCAGAAGCTCAGTCGGGCTAAAATATCCGAAGACCGTCTATGGGAAGGCCGCTGTAGGAAAAACCAGACGAAGGCGAAAATATTCGGATAAATTGATAATTCAAGGAAGGAGACCAGGAAAACATGGCCAGGTCCGCTAAAAAAGGTCCATATGTCGACCCACGCCTCGTTAAGAAGGTAACCAGCGGTATGGGAACAAAAGAAAATCCGATTAAAACCTGGAGCCGGGCTTGCCAGATTCCTCCTGAATTTGTGGGCAAGTATTTCCAGGTCCATAACGGCCGGATTTTCATCGACGTTTTTGTCACCGAAGACATGGTCGGGCACCGCTTGGGAGAATTTGCTCCGACCAGGACATTTAGGGGCCACGGAGAAATAGTCAAGCGAATATTGGAGAAAACATAAATGGAATTTATTGCAACCCAAAAATATTTACTACTTTCCCCTAAAAAAATTAGGCCGATTATTGACGTTGCCAAAAATCTTGCCCCGCTTAGAGCAATTGAGGTCCTTCCTTTTACCGGAAAAAGGGCGGCGGAGCCGATTATTAAAGTCATCAAAACGGCCATTGCCAATGCCAAACAAAAGGGAATCTCTGCCGATGATTTAAAATTTAAGGAGATTCGGGTCAGCGAAGGCCCGAGGTTAAAAAGGGGTCGGCCCGTTTCCAGGGGACGCTGGCATCCTTTTAAGAGAAGGATGAGCCATATCAGGGTTGTCTTGGAAGTAGTAAAAAAAGGAGTCAAACGTGGGACAAAAAATTAATCCGGTGGGTATGAGGGTTGGGGAATTTATTCCCTGGAAGTCTCGTTGGTTTTCCGAGAAGGGATTCAAGGACTATTTGATTGAGGATATAAAAATAAGAAAAGCCCTAATGGAGAAACTGAAACTGGCGGGAATCACTTCGGTTGAAATCGAAAGACTGCCCAAAAGCATGGCCGTGACAATGACGGTTTCCAGGCCCGGTGTCGTTATAGGTAGAGGCGGAACCGGTATTGAGGATGTTAAAAAATATGTTCTTGGTATCATTCGGGAGGTAAGAAAAGAGAAAGTAAAAGACCTAAAAATAGATTTAAGGGTAAACGAAATAAAAAATCCGGAGCTTTCGGCCTACCTGGTCGCTACCCGAATTGTCGCGGAACTCGAAAGAAGAATGCCCCACCGCCGCGTCGTGACCAAAACAATCGAAAGAGTCATGGCCTCGGGGGCCAAAGGCGTCAAGGTTGTTTTGGGAGGAAGAATCGGCGGGGCAGAAATTTCCAGGGTTGAAAAATTCCAGGAAGGATCGGTGCCAACCCAGACCTTAAGAGAAAACATTGATTATGCCCAGGTACCGGCACTCCTCAAGCGCGGCTATGTGGGCGTCAAAGTCTGGATACACAAGAAGGAGGCAGACTAATGTTACAACCTAAAAGAAGAAAATACGCGAAAGATTTTAGAGGCAAAAGAAGAGGAATTGCGACTCGCGGAGCCGCACTTTCATTCGGAGAATTCGGTCTTAAGGCCATGGGTCGTGGTTGGCTTTCGGCCCAACAGATTGAAGCGGCCAGGCGTAGCATTACCCACAATTTAAAAAAAGGCGGACGAGTCTGGGTCAGAGTTTTTCCGGATAAACCGGTTTCGGGAAGAGCGGCCGGAAAAAGAATGGGCGGGGGAAAAGGGGATGTCGTCAAACACGTCGCCGTGGTTTTACCCGGAAGAATCCTTTTTGAGGTTGCCGGAGCCTCAGAAGAAATTGTCAAGGATGCTTTCGCCAAAGCCAAAGCAAAAATCCCTTTCAAAACGAGGATGATTTACAAGGAGGGCCTATGAAGAGGAAAGATTTGGTCGATTTAAAGGTAAAAGAAGTTAAGGACTTTGGTCGATTTAAAGGTAAAAGAAGTTAAGGACTTAAATAAAATATTGGGAGACAAAAAGGCCGAACTTGAAAAAGTGATGGTTAATATCCGAGTGGGAAAAGAAAAAAATCTCAAGAAAGCGAGCCATTTAAGACGGGATATTTCTCAAATTTTGACCTTAATTTCCGAAAAGAAAATACTTGAAAAGGAGGTAGCCAGCCCATGAAAGTTTTTCAAGGAAAAGTGGTGGCGACAAAAATGGCCAAGACGGCAACCGTGGCCGTCAGTCGAGTGGTTGTCGACCCTCTTTACAAAAAAAGATTCAAGAGGATTAAAAAGTACCACGTCCACGACGATATCGGGGTAAAAGAAGGAATGATGGTGAAATTTGTGGCCAGTGCGCCCATTAGCAAATTAAAAAAGTGGAAAATTGTGGAGGTAATTACTAACAAGAAAGTATGATACAACTAAGAAGCATTCTGGTCCCGGCCGATAATTCGGGAGCAAAAAGGCTGATGGTCATTGGGATTTCCCAGAAAATAGGCAAGAAAGCCAGCCTCGGCGATGTGGTTCTCTGTGTCGTCAAAGGGGCGGATCCGGCCGGAGTCGTTACCGACCATGAAAAAGTCAGAGTTTTAGTGGTGAGGACCAAAAAAGAGGTCGGCCGCCAAGATGGCAGTTACGTGCGTTTTGACGACAATGCGGGGGTCGTCATTGATAAACAAGGGCTTCCCAGAGGAACCAGAATCTTGGGCCCCATCGCCCGTGAGGTCAAAGAGGCCGGTTATAACAAGATAGCGTCTTTAGCGAGGGAGGTTGTGTAAGCGGTAATCCGCTGTTATCCCTATGTTGAAATTTAAAGTCGGAGATACAGTCAAAATTACGGCAGGCAAAGACAAAGGCCGGGAAGGGAAGATCGAAGTTCTTTTCCCGAAACAAAACCTGGCCGTTGTTCCCGGAATAAATATATACAAAAAACACCTAAAGGCTCAGGGGAGGCAAAAAGGGGGAATTTATGAGCTTCCCAGACCTCTTTCTTTCGGTAAAATTGCCCTGATTTGTCCAAAGTGTAAGAAAGTAACCAGAGTCGGATTTAGAGTCCTTGAAAAGGAGAAAGTCAGAGTTTGTGCAAAATGCAAAAAGGAGATAAGCGAAGCTTAAAAATAATGGATAAGGTGAATAACACGATGAGGACATCGTTAAAAGATAAATATGAAAAAGAGATTACCCCGACATTAAAGGAGGAGTTTGGGATTAAAAATCCCATGGCCACCCCCAAGGTAATTAAGGTGGTCGTCAATATGGGGGTGGGAGAGATGACCAAAAACAAAGAAATCGGTCCGTCTTTAAGCCGAGATTTGGCGATGATTACCGGGCAGGCTCCGTCAACGAGGTTGGCTAAGGTTTCCATCGCCACTTTCGGATTGAGGCGCGGCATGCCGGTCGGACTCTCGGCAACCTTACGGGGGGTAAGAATGTATGATTTCTTGGACAAGCTTTTTTCCATCGTTTTACCCAGACTCAGAGACTTTAGGGGGGCTTCTAGCAAAAGCTTTGACATCAAGGGAAATTACACCCTGGGCATGAGCGAACACACGGTCTTTCCCGAAGTCGACATTGCCAAAGCCGGTTCCCCCCACGGACTGGAGATATCGATAGTAACCAATGCAGGAGGCGCCGAGAGGGCAAAAAGACTACTTTCTTTATTGGGGATGCCTTTTGAGAAGGAGGAAGGGTAAATGTCAACAACGGCAAAAGAAGTTAAACAGTCACAAAAACTTAAATATAAGACTAGGTACAGAAACAGATGCCGCCTTTGCGGCCGGTCTAGGGGTTATATGAGGAAGTACGGCCTTTGCCGACTTTGTTTTAGGGAGCACGCCCTAAGAGGCGAAATTCCCGGAGTCAGAAAGGCAAGCTGGTAACTGAAATGACAAACTATCCGATAGGCGACTTTTTGATAAGAATAGGCAATGCGGCCTTGGCCAAATCAGGCGAAGTTAGCGTGCCGGTAACCAAGCTTATCAAGGACGTGGCCAAAACTCTTGAAAAGTCAGGCTACTTATCAGAAGTTAAGCAAGAAAAGGGAGTTCTTGTCGTCAAGCTGGCCATAAAAAGAAAAGAACCGGTGATTATGAGAGTGAAATTAATTTCCAGACCCGGCCTGAGAATCTATATGAGGGCTGACGAGATAGGAAAGAAGAGGGGTCCTTCTAAGTTTTTGATAACAACGCCAAAAGGAATAATGATGTCGGATGCAGCGATAAAAAATCACCTTGGTGGAGAAGTAATAGCCGAAATTTTGTAGTTCGGCAAGCTCACTATGTCAAAAATCGGAAAGCAACCAATAAATTTACCTGAAGGTGTCGCGGCCGAGGGAACGGGAAACGTCATCACGGTTAGTGGTCCGAAAGGGAGTCTTAGCAAGAAATTTTCGAGAAAGGTTATCGTTGAAGTTACGGACGGAAAAATTCTTGTTAGCGTTACCGGCAAGAGCAAGCGCTCAATGAGCGTCTGGGGGGGAGCGCGCTCGATTATTTGGGGGATGGTCGAAGGAGTTTCTCGGGGTTGGAAAAAGCAGTTGGAACTGGTCGGGACGGGTTACCGGGCCGAGGTTTCCGGCAATATCTTGGTGCTGACGGTAGGCTACTCCCACCCTGTCAAGATTGAGACACCCGAAGGGATTACCCTTAACGTCGAGAAGTCGGTCATTACCGTTTCCGGGGCGGATAAAGAAATGGTTGGGCAAATTGCCGCCAATATCAGAGCGGTTCGGCCGCCCGAGCCCTATAAAGGAAAAGGCATAAAATATTTGGACGAGGTCGTCAGAAGGAAGGCCGGTAAGGCCGCCAAGACGGTTGGCGCACCAACGGGGTAATATGAGAAGCAAAATAGAAAAATTTAGACAAAGAAAAAATCGGGTGAGAGCGAAGGCAGGCGGGACGCCGGCTAGGCCCAGGCTTAGCGTCTTTCGTTCGAACCGATATCTCTATGCCCAGATAATTGACGATAGTCAAGGTAAAACCTTGGTGGCCGCCTCAAGTAGAGAAAAAGAGGCAAGCACGCTTAAAACCAATATGGAAAAAGCTGGCAAGGTCGGCGAGGCTCTGGCAAAGAAGGCGGCCAAAGCTAAAATTAAAAAGGTGACCTTCGATAGAAGCGGCTATAAATATCACGGGATCATTAAAGCTCTGGCCGAAGGAGCACGGAAGGGAGGATTGGAATTCTGATGCAGCGCTACTATCGCCCAAACGAAGTCAAAGAATTCGAAGAAACGGTTGTTCAGATAAATAGAATCTCCAAAAAGACCAAAGGAGGAAATCAGATCCGCTTCTCGGCTTTGGTTGTTGTCGGGGATAAAAAAGGCAAGGTAGGAGTGGGTTTAGCTAAGGCAACGGACGTCAGGCACGCCATCGGCAAAGCCATTTCCCAAGCAAAAAAGCACTTGATTATAGTTCCTTTAAGGGGGACAACCATCCCCTACTCGGTCAACGAGAAGTTTTCAGCCGCCAAGGTTCTTTTAAAACCGGCTCCGCCGGGGTCCGGAATTATTGCCGGAGGGCCGATGCGGGTGGTGATTGAGGCGGCTGGCATTAGGGATGCTTCGGGGAAAATCTTGGGAACAAAAAATAAAATTTCCAACGTTTATGCGACGCTCAAAGCCCTGGAAACAATTTCGGCAATAGTTAGAAGGAAAGAAAAAGAGGTTTAACGGCTATGGTGACACTTCCAAAAGTAAAAGAAAGAAGCGCCAAAAGAGTGGGGCGCGGGCGTGGTTCCGGAAAAGGGGGACACACGGTCGGTCGTGGCCAAAAAGGACAAAAGGCAAGAGGGGGTATTGGAATTTTGTTTGAGGGGATTAAAGTCAAGAAGTCTTTAATCAAAAAATTGCCTCTTCAGAGAGGCAAGGGAAAGAATAGACCGGAGACTAAACCGATCATTGTAAAACTAGCCTACCTCAATCTTTTGCCGGCCGGGTCCAAGATTAATTTAGAAATATTAACTAAAGAGGGTATAGTTAAAAAGCAAGACGCCGAGGAGCTTGGGTTAAAAATTCTTGGGGACGGGGATGTTGCCAAAAAATTTACGGTTGAAATTCCAATTTCAAAAAACGCCGCCAAGAAAATTGAAGCAGCCGGCGGCCAAATCATAGGAAGCAAAAAATAATGCTAAGCGCAATTGCCCATTTTTTTTCAAAAATTGTCTCCTCTCCCGAAACGAGAAAGAAAATAATCGTGACCGCGGTCGTGCTTCTAGTTTTTAGATTCGTTGCCCACATTCCGGCGTCGGGAATCGATAGGACAAGTTTGCAGGCGCTTTTTGCCGGCAGCCCGCTTCTTTCCCTTCTTGATGTTTTTTCGGGAGGGACCTTGGCCAACTTTTCGATTATGGCCTTGGGCCTAAACCCCTACATCAACGCCTCAATCATCATGCAGCTTTTAACTTATGTGATTCCCTCCCTGGAAGAACTTTCCAAAGAAGGCGAATACGGTCAGGAGAAGATCAACCAATACACCCGGTTTCTGACAATCCCTTTGGCGGCCATGCAAGCCTTCGGCATGTACTCGCTGCTGAGGTCACAGGGAATTCTGACGACTCTTTCTCCTTTAGCCCTTTTTTCCCTGATTTTAACCATGACCGCGGGAACCGTTTTTGCCGTCTGGTTGGGAGAGTTAATCACCGAATACGGTTTCTCAAACGGCGTTTCCATCCTCATTTTCGCCGGTATTATTTCCAGGCTTCCCGTCGTTCTTGGCCAATCGGTGACGGCGATTCAGGCTCAGGACATGATGAAAATTGGCGTCTTCCTGGGTTTGGCGGTCATTATCGTCGGCCTCATCGTTTTTATGAATGAAGCGGTCAGAAGAGTCCCAATAAGCTATGCCCGGCGTGTCGGCCGGGGAGTTTCTCCTTTTAACTCCTACCTTCCCTTGAGGCTCAATCAGGCTGGCGTTATCCCGATTATCTTTGCGGTCTCCCTGGTTCTCTTGCCATCGATTGTCAGCCAATTTCTGACCGGAATAGACAACGTGCGGCTGGCCAATTTGGCGGCCGGAATTGCCGCTGCCTTTAATCCCCAGTCCTTAGTCTATAACCTTCTTTACTTTCTTCTGGTTTTCGGCTTTACCTATTTCTATACCGCCGTCGTTTTTAACCCGACAAAAATTGCCGAGAATCTTCAAAAAAACGGGGGCTTTATTCCCGGAATCAGGCCGGGGACGGCCACTTCCCAATACCTCTCCTTTGTCTTAAATCGAATTACCCTCATCGGAGCTTCTTTTTTGGGTTTTGTCGCCATCCTCCCTTCTTTTTTCCAGAACTTCGTGGGGGTGGCTAATTTGGCCATCGGCGGAACCGGAATTCTCATCGTCGTCTCAGTGGTCCTTGAGGTCACGCGGGAGCTTGAGGCCCAGCTGGTCATGAGAAGGTACGAAGGATTTGTAAAATGAATATCATCATTCTTGGCCCCCAAGCCTCCGGCAAGGGAACACAGGCAAGGCTTCTTTCCGAAAATCTCGGGCTTTTCTATTTTGAATCCGGCGATTTTTTGAGGGAAAAAGCAGAAAGTGACCCTCGAATTGACGAAATAATCAATAAGAGAGGTGAACTTTTCCCGGACGAGGAAACTTTTAACCTAGTTCGGGACTACCTTAAAGAGAAAGTTCCCACACTCGATAATTTTATTTTAGATGGCTACCCCAGGAGTTTAAAACAATACCAGCTTTTAGTTGATTGGTTAAAAGAAGAAGGTAAAAAAATTGATTTAGCCATGCTTCTTAATATCAGTGACAGAGAAGCGGTCAGACGCCTTTCGGCAAGGGTGGTTTGCGAGAAGTGCGGCTCGGTTTATAACCTGATTACAAATCCTCCGCCCGGGGGAAAATGTCAGTGCGGTGGAAATTTAACCCAAAGACCGGACGATAGACCCGAAGCCATCGAAAAAAGACTCCAAACCTATCACGCAACCACGGCCCCCCTGATCGAGGTTTTTAAAAAAGATGGAATTTTGGTTGAAGTGGACGGGGAGCGCCCCATCACGGTGATATCTGACGACTTATTAAAAATTGTGGCCGGCCATGGAGAATAAGATTTTCGTCAAATCCCCCGGGGACATTCAAAAAATGGCCGAAGGAGGCAAGAAACTTTCCAAAATTAAAAAATCCCTTAAGAGAGCGGTTTCGGTGGGGGCAACGGCCGGGGAAATCGAAGAGCTGGCCGTCCACCTCATTAAAGAAGAAGGGGGAAAGCCTTCTTTTATGATGGTTCCCAACTATCAATGGGCAACTTGCGTCAACGTCAACAAAGGCTTGGTCCACGGGATCCCCAAACCCGAAATTGTTTTTAAAAAAGGCGATGTTGTCAGCGTCGATGTTGGCCTTTTTTATCAAGGTTTTCATACGGATACCTCTTTTAGCCTGGGTCTTGAGGCAGACGCCGCCAGAGAGTTTCTCAAGTGCGGCGAGGAGGCCCTAAAAAAGGCAATTAAGACCGCTAAGACCGGAAACTATATTTTTGATATTTCCAAAACCATCGAAGAGACACTTCTTGCTGGCGGCTATCGTCCTATCCGGGCTCTGGTTGGTCACGGAGTCGGCCGACACCTCCACGAAGGGCCCCAAATCCCCTGTTTTACAAATGGAAGGAGGGAAGAAAGTCCAAGAATCGTTCCTGGCATGGTCCTGGCGATAGAGGTGATGTATACGCAAGGCTCTGGCGAGGTAGAAATAGGCAGCGACGGGTGGACAATTTTCATGCGTGATGGTAAAATGGCTGCGCTCTACGAAGAGACCGTGGCGGTAACTTCCCACGGTTCTCTTGTTTTGACCGGGTAATTATGGAAACAACCGAGGCAACATTTTTAGACGGGACCGTTCTGGCTGCTCTACCAAACACGATGTTTAAAGTGGAGCTAGCCGACGGGAGGATAGTTCTTACGACATTAAGAGGGAAATTAAGGCGAAATTTTATAAGAATTTTCCCCGGGGATAAAGTCAAAGTCGAAATGACGCCTTATGACGAAGAGAGAGGAAGAATAGTATATAAATATTAATAAGCAAAGCTTGTAAATAAGAATTTATGAAAGTCATTTCATCCATACAAAAACGTTGCAAAGACTGCAAGATTGTTAAGCGAAAAGGGGTTTTATATGTAATATGCAAAAACCCTCGTCACAAACAGAAAACCCCCGTCACAAACAAAGGCAGGGCTAAATTATGGCTAGAATTGCTGGAATAGAACTGGCTGATACTTGGAGAGTAGATTACGCCCTAACAAGAATAAAGGGCATAGGCTGGTCGTTGTCTAAAAGTATTCTTGCTTCTCTCAAAATTGATCCTGCAAAAAGATTGACGGATGTAAGCCCGGAAGAACTGGCAAAAATTTCAACAAAATTGGACGAATACCCAATCGAAGGAGAACTGGCCAGGGGAGTTAAGGGAAATATTTCAAGACTTCAAACAATAGGTTCTTATCGGGGACTAAGGCATGCAAAAAATCTACCATCTAGGGGACAACGAACTAGAACCAATGCCAGAACCAAAAGAGGTAAGAGGAAAACCGTCGGGGCATTTAAGAAAGAAGTCTTGACACAAATGAAAGACGTTAGGGGTGAGGAGAAGAAGTAATGGCAGCCAAAAAATCGATTACTACGGGAAAAATTTATATTTCGGCGTCTTTTAACAATACCTTGGTTACTATCACCGACGGGGCAGGGGCAGTCCTTACTTGGGGCTCATCGGGAGCCTCGGGTTTTAAGGGAACAAGGAAGGCAACTCCTTATGCGGCCACCACCGCGGTTGAGAAAGTGATTAAGAAAGCCAAAGACGATTACGGACTCTCTGAAGTGGAAATATATGTCAAAGGGCCGGGACCGGGGAGGGACGCGGCGTTGAGGGCGATTCGCGCCCAAGGGATAAAGATTTCTCTTATTGCCGATATTACCCCTATTCCCCACAACGGCCCGAGGCCAAAAAAGAAAAGGAGAATCTGATTTATAGCGGAAACGCTGTTATTCATATGGCACGATATACAGGACCGACTATTCCCCACAACGGCCCGAGGCCAAAAAAGAAAAGGAGAATCTGATTTATAGCGGAAACGCTGTTATTCATATGGCACGATATACAGGACCGAAAGACAGACTATCAAGGCGTGAAGGATTTGATCTCTATGGGGCTGGTGCTAAACTGACGCGGCTTGCTGTCCCTCCGGGAGTCCACGGGCCAAAAGGAATAAGGATGCTTTCCCAATACGGAAGGCAACTCAGGGAGAAGCAAAAAGTAAAAAGGCTTTACGGAGTTTTAGAAAGACAATTCAGGCGCTACATTGAGGCGGCTCTTAAAACCAAGGGAAACACAGGAGAAACGCTTCTTTCGCTTTTAGAAAGACGCTTGGACAATGTGGTTTTTAGGCTGGGATTTGCCGTATCCCGACCCTCTGCAAGACAGCTTGTTTCTCA
>Ga0209211_10000758_pt1 | contig 64116 bp, 29 predicted proteins | sample RifGroA2_FD_183992 | JGI IMG/M metagenome (GOLD analysis project Ga0209211, IMG submission 183992) | Groundwater microbial communities from Rifle, Colorado, USA - Groundwater A2 (SPAdes) (version 2) | ecosystem: Environmental > Aquatic > Deep subsurface > Groundwater | place: Rifle, Colorado... | reverse complement strand
CAATAACCCTATTTTCAGAAAATGCGTAAGGACTATTCCATGGATAATCTTTCGTTAGTGGGTCAATAGATAAAAACTTCCCAATTCTACTATCATAAATTCTATATTCAAAACTCAAATGGCTTCCTGTTTGCCCTGTAATCTCGTCATCTTTTTCCTGCCCGTTAAACCCGTACAGGTACGCCACTGCACAAGGTTTTTCAAAGGTTTTTAAAGTTCCTTGCACAAGGTTTTTTCTTGTGTTTAATGTTCCGGTTATGGTGGTTTCGTAATTCATTTCAAAGCACTAAAGTACATCTTTTTTTTCTTTTCAAATGAAAAAAATTTCAATTGAAAAAAAAAGTTCCTGATGTTGTTATAATTTAAAGCTAACATCAAGCCGAATGAAAGATATTTGGATTGCGGGTAGCTCGTGCGTATCTTTTATTCGGATTGATGCTCCAACCGAACTACTAACCTCTTTAAAGCTGTGCTGTTGTTTGAGGGCGGAAGGCTTGCAGATATTTTGTTTAAATTTTTAAAAAATAATTCATATTGTTAATTTCATTTTTTGGGGTGGTGGTCGGGGTTTGTCGGTGGATTAGACAACTCAGCAAGTGCAATAAAAAAACAAATTGGTTTGATTCGTGTGTCAGCTTGGTTTTTTATTGCTCTTGCTACCGCTTTAATGGCGGCAAACAGCTTTTTGATTTTTGGCTTTTACCTTTAAAAACCCGTGGTGAGCTTGTCGAACCATAAACTATTCAAAAGACAAAAATAAAAGGGCTGTTTGTCAGCGGTGGCGTGGGTTTGGCGTGTGGCTACTTAACATAATTTGGTTATGGGACTGCCGGATAAAATTCATTTATACCGCTTAAAACAGGCTGTACCATAACTACTTGTTATGTTAATGTTGCTTTGGGTTGTCTTTTTTCTGGCACGTCTTTTTGTTTGAGTGTCGGGACAGCTTTTTATTTTTTTTATTTTCCTCTAAAAAACTTTGATTCAAATGAAAAAAATAATGTGCTGTAGATGGGTTTGGCTACAAAAAGCGTGATTCATTTTACAGAAAAAAAATACAGAAGGGAACGGCAAGCGGAAGGGCAAAAAAGACCGTCGAAGCCCTGCACCATTGCGTTTGCCTGTGTGTCGGCGATGGTAAAGGGCGGGGATTTTTTGCCCTGTGGGTCTGTGGGTGTTTTTATTCTTCGGATTCTTTCCGTAATACTTCTTCTACCTGCTTCAACAACATTTCTTTTTCCGGTAAGTACAAAACGTAAGTAGAAGCAAAAACCTGATTTGTCAAGCCTCCTAAGGCGTATTCAGCTTCAATGTCGTCTTTTGATGCACATAAAATTATTCCTATTGGTGCGTTGTCTGTTGGCTCGTTGATTTCTGTTTTGTAATAGTTCAAATAAGCATTCATTTGCCCGGCATCCGTGTGTTTCAGCTTTCTTGTTTTCAGGTCAATCAAAACATAAGCTTTCAGTATCTTGTTGTAAAACACCATATCAACGTAGTTGTGCTTGTTCCCAAGTGTGATGCGTTGCTGAGAACCTACAAACATAAACCCTTTGCCAAGTTCCAGTAAAAAATCTTCTATGTGCCGTATCAGCTTTGCTTCCAGTTCTTTTTCTAAAATAGGCTTCTTTTCCGGTATGCCTAAAAATTCAAAAACATAAGGGTCTTTTACTGCATCTGTAGCTGTTTCCAATATTTGCCCGTGTCGTGATAACTTCAAAACAGTTTCTTTATTGGCTTTTCCATCACTGAGCAACAACCTTTCAAACAATGAACTGTTTATTTGTCGTTGTAATTCACGTACACTCCAGTTTGAGTTTATGCTCTCTTTCTCGTAAAATGAACGTTTGTCAGCATCTTCCAATGAAAGCAACTCGCAGTAATGCGACCAGTTCAAGTGTCCAGACAGCGTCTGGACATCGGGGTAAAATATATAAAAACGCCTCATGTTAAACAGATTGGAACGTGAAAAACCTTTGCCATGCAAAGTGGTTAAACGCTTTGATAAATCAAGGATTAATGAGCGTGCCGTTTGTTCGTCTATTTTATTGGCGGTCTCCTGATCAACTATTATTTTTCCTATTCGCCAATAGGTAAGCAAAAGCTCGTTGTTTATGTACTGATATGCTTTATTTCTGGAACTTGTAATGACTTCTTTTATCTGTTCTTCCAGTGTTTTAAGGATGCTATTTTGTGTCTTGGATAAATTCATAAAAATTATTTTTTACAAAACTAATAAAAGGATTTCATTTTATTGGATGATATTGATTTACGGCTGTTTTCAGAGCTTCTACGTTGGTTTGTTTGTATTTTTCTGTTGTACTTGGGTATTTGTGCCCTGCAAAGGTTTGTACTATTCTCAGGTCGTTTCCGGCTTTTAAAAGGTTTGTAATTAAACTTTGTCTTATCGTCTGGGCGTTTACTTTTCTTCCTTTAAATCGTTTTCCGTAATTTCTTTTTATGTGCTTTGTAATGTCTTCCGCTGCCATGGGGTTTCCGGTACTGCCAAGTAATAATTTTTGCAGATCTTCATTTTTATTCTTTATAAGCTTTGTCCGGATCTCAAAAATGTATTGATAAAAAAGCATGATTTGAGTTGGTTTTAATGCAAGTTCCCTGCTGTTGCTCTTTGGCCGTGCTTTTATGTAAATGGTTCCCTGTTGTAAATTGATATCGTTTAATGTTAATTCTTCCATTTCTTTTGGGTGCAATGCCTGATAAATCAATAAACTCATTAATACTTTGTTCCGGTATTCTAATTTGTTAAATCGTTCTTTCCGGTTTAAAAGTGTTTCTAATTCTTCAGTTGTAAATAAATCCTGTAATTGTATATCCCTGCTTTGTTTGTCTCTCAGCTTGATTGACTTTGCCGGATTGTCTTTTCTTTGCCCTGTGTAGTTTAAAAATTCGTAATAGGCTTTTATACTTGCTAATATTCTGTTTATGGTTCTCCCGTTGCTGTAACGGCTTCGGAGTGTTCCAAGATAATTAACAAGGTCTTTGTAAATGGCTTTGTTTGCTCCGGGTAAGTTTCCTAAAAAAATGGTGATTTCTCTTTCGTAGGCTTTCGCTGTGTCAGGTGTATAGCGGTTTCTCAGATATTGTATTAATTCACGGTTGTCTTGTTTCATAAACTCTTGAGTTGGTATTTACTGACTTTTGTATAAATCTGTGTGGCTTCTAAATAACTGTGTCCTAAAAAGTCTCTTACATTTTCAAGGCTTAATCCGTTTTCAAGTAAATGGGTGGCGATGCTGTGCCGTAAGTGGTGTAATGTGCAAAGTCTTGCTATTCCTGATGTTTTAACGATTTCTTTTATTATGCGGTTGTAACTGTCGCCTCTCATCCGACTGCCGATCCGGTTTAATATAAATGCTTCCGTGTCTTTTGCTTTTCTTTGGCTGTCGCTTCTTTCCTGTAAATAATAGTTTTCTAATTCTTCGCTTACTTTTACTGTCATGGGTATTGCCCGCCGTTTATGTCCTTTGCCTTCTCTTACGTACAGCAAACAGCTTTTAAAATGGATGTCTTTTGTGTTTAATTCAACGGCTTCGCTTCTGCGCAGTCCGCAGGAGTAAAATAAATGAAGCATCGCGGTTTCTTTAAGGGTTTGGGCGGTTTCAAAAAGGCGGTTGATTTCTGCTTTTGTTAATGGTTCTCTTGTGTTATGTTTCGGGCGTTTGAACTTCATTACGCTGATGGGATTGTATTTGATTTGTCCGGTTTCTTCCAGATAACTAAAGAAGAGTTTTAATGCGTAAACATGATGGTAAATGTAACTTTCACTTAATCCGCCTTCATTTCGTTTGTGCGGCCGTACCTGCAACCAGTTGTAAAAACTTTCTATATGCTTTTGTGTTACTGCTTCCGGTGTTGTTGTGCTGTGATATTCCAAAAATTCTTTTACGCATTCGGGCAACATGTAAACGCTGCTTTTGCTGTAACCAAGTTGTAGTAGGTAATTCCTAAAGTCCTGTATTGTTTTTGTCATCATACTTTAAACGTCTTAGATATACTTTTTTTGCTCCCGCTTATACATTCCGCCGAACACCGAACGCCAAGCCGTTTCTTAACTTATTTCCGCTATCAGTGCGGTTTCTGGTGTTCGGTTTGGTGTTCGGTTGGGAGTGAACGCCAGAGCTTTTATTTGTTTATGTAAATGGTTTTTTATCTGTTCTCTCAGCTTGGTGTAATCGTCCCAGTAAACTATTTTGTATTTAAAGCCACGGTTTGCAAAGCCGTATTGTTGCAGGTATTCAAGTTCCAACAGTTTGTTTATGTAATGGTGTTGCTGTGTTTTTCCTAATCCGGTGGCTTCTATTACTTCAAAGCGTGTAAATTCAAGGCTTCTGCTTCTCTTTTCCACATACTTTTTTAGTTTCTCGAAGAACTGCCGGAGTGATCCGTCTAACTCATCAACTTTCAAAACTATACTTTCAAACATGATGTCTATGGCGGTTTCTATGTCTTCGGCTTCTGTTATTAATCTTCCTTTTTCGTCTTTCTTTCGTTGGTATTGGTTTATTACTGTAATCATCTTTATAAAGCTTTGGAACAGGTCGTTTAATCGTCTTATTTTGTGGGCTTCTTCGGGTAGTTGTATTTGATTGGCAAAGGGGTTCAGCACTTCACAGGGTTTTATTTCTCTTACCATGTTTTGTATAAAGCGTTTTATTTCCTGCTCTTTTCGTGTGTCTATCTGCCCGGCTGCTTTGTTGTTCTGATATTGTATTATTCTTTTTGTCTGCTCCTGGCTTTCGTCAACTGCGATTAAAAATACTCTGCTCATATTGTCTTCGTACATCTCGCCTTGTGTAGTGCATGCAAGCGAAGCAATAGGACCTTTTACCCTTTTTTCTCCGCTTACTATTTGTCCGTTTTCAAGTTTTACACTGGTGGCCGAGTTTAACTCTCCGTTGCTCTGTAGTTCTCTGAATGCAAAGTTTGCTTCTTCGCCCAGCCCGTCAACGTCTTCTAATGATACGAGTTTGTTTCTCAGGTATTTTTCAGGGTAATTATAAAATCCTTTGTCGCTTACTCTGGTCAGTCTTATTACTCTTTCGGGCGGCATGCAATCGCTGATTTGTCTCAGTAGTCTTGTTTTTCCGCTTCCTGAACTGCCTTGTATTAATGCGTGTAATGGTTCGGGCATTTTGTAACTGATGGCGATAATAAGCAAAAATATGCGGTTGGTTTCTTCTCCTGCTATGCCTGATTTTCCTAATAGTTCATTAAGGTTATAAATTAACTTTTGTTTCTTCAGGAAGTTTTCTGTTTGTTGTCGCTCTTGTGCTGTAAGCGGATATATTTTTTCATTTTCATTGTGTTCATTGGCTTTGTTGTTGCTGAGTTCTTTTTCCCTGTATTCGTCTAATAAATCAGTGAGCTTGTAAATGTCGGCTTCTAAAAGGTCTTTTCTAAGGTTCAGTTTTTCGGCTACTTCTTTACAGAGTTTTTCTACTTGTTTATCTTCGTATAAGTCTATTTTATTTCGTGATTTGGTAAGGGTTTCAGGATGCTCGATTACTAAAGTTACTTTCATGCTGTCAAGTATTTTGCTGATTCCGCCTTGTATGTAGTAGTTTGCTGTATCGGTTGTGTAGCGTAGTTTGTAGGGGTTTTTAGTGTCTAATTGGTTTTGTGGTTTCGGTTTTGGCTCTTGTCGGGGTTCTGTGTCATTGCTGTTTTTCTTTTCAATTGATTTTTCAACTGAAAGAAAAATTCTGTTCTCTAATAAGTGGGTGAAGATTTCGGACTGATGGGCAAGGTAAACGCTGTTGATGTCTTCGTTTTCGGGTAGTTCAAGTTTTGATATTAATACCTGTGGTAAATGTTCTTTTAGTTCCTTGCTGTATTTCTCTGTTGCTTTATTCCCTGCTTGATCATTATCAAAGGCAAAGATTATCTCTTTTAAATTCTTTAGTTCTTTTATGGCCGTGATGTGTTCTTTTGTTAGTCCATTGGTTCCGTAACAGCTTAGTAATTCGTAGTTGTTGGAGATTTCAGGGATTTGTAAAAGGCTTGCCGTGTCTATGATTGCTTCTGTTAAAATTAATTTTCCCGTTTCTGCTTTCGGGTAATGCGGATATAATCCTGAGCGGTCTTTTAAATAGTAGTGCTTTGCCTGATCTTCGTTTACTGTACTTCTAAAATACAATCCTGTTACCTGGTTGGCTCTGTTCCTGAGTGCAAAAACAATACAGTATTTCCCGAAGGGCTGATATGCTTTTTCGCCTGTTCTGCTTAACCTGTCATGATCTGAGAGTAAACCGACTTTTAAGCAATTTTGTATTAAGATTTCGTCTTTGCGTGCTCCATGATGGAACTGCCCGGAGTTGTAACCGATTTCAAGTTTTTCATAATCCAGGCCTCTTTGCTTTATGTATTCCTGTGCCGGCTTACTGTTGTGAACTGCGTTTTTGAAGTAGGTAAAAAGATTGGTTAAAAAACCGGTCCGGTTAAAACTGTTATTATTTGTCGTTGTGTTGGGTTCTGTAATCCCTGCTATCTCTTTGGCTTTTTCTATGGCTTTGTGTTTTCCTTCTGCCCGGAGTGTGTCCCAGCCTTCTTTGTACATTATAAAATCAATTACATCGAGACTTTTGCCGTGTGTCCGGCAGTTGGAAGAAAAACAATATCCTGTATGCGTTTTGTAGTAAACCTGGAAGCTCGGCGTTTTGTCTTCGTGGAACGGACAGTTTAAACGTAAGTTCTTATCGGGTTTCAGGTTGTAATATTTCAGCACCTGAGCTAAGGTTAAGCGGTTTTTGATGTCGGAGATTTCCATTGTTGATAAAATTATTATATGTCCTATAAGACACAAAGAAAAACATAAAAGGCATATTATAAAAATAATCGAAACAGAAACTTATAAACAATACGACATCTATATGGTATAGAAATCAATCTTATTAGATATATTTGCATGTTAATAAATACTTTTATGATATGATTTCAGTTGGAAGACAAATACAAGACCTGAGAAAAACAAATAGCATAAGTCAATCTCAATTGGCTAAAAAAATAGGAGTGTCTTTAACTCAATTACAGAGATATGAAAACAAAGGCGTTCAGCCTCCTGCAGATGTTTTAAAAAAACTGGCTGATATGTTTAATGTCTCTATTGATTTTCTTGTGTATGGAAACACAGAACAAAAGGCTCAACAAAGTATTAAAGATAACGAACTGCTTTCGCAATTTAAAGCGGTAGAAGAGTTAGACAGCAAAGATAAATCTACCATTAAAGATATTATTGACGCCTTTATCAAAAGAAGTAAGCTAAACCAAATTGTTGCAATGTAAAATAACAAGCCAAGCATTTGCCTGGCTTGTTTAGTTATTTGTTTAATGACAGGTGCTAATTGAAAAATTGCCACATTACTTCATTTGCCAAGAGCAGGGAATTTTCTAACATAAATTTCTTTTAATTGCGAAATTGATAAATTAATATCATCCAACACTTTTTCGTTTTTGGTTATAAAATAATATGTACAAGAAATTAGGAGTGCCATTTCTGGTTGATTTTCAAATGCCTCATTAAATTGTACACTATATAAACTATCATTATTATCAAAAAATATTTTTTCAAAATTTTCATTTGAAGTAATATCATAATCCATTTTTATTTCTTTATCATTTAGCGTTTTAATAGCTTTTTTCTCTTTTAATAAATTATTTTGTATAAGAACAATAGAAAGCATTAACACATTTATAATTATAGAAGCAAAAAGGAAATATTTTATTTTTTTCATACTAATATATTTTAATTAGAATTTCAATTTCTCTTATTTATTTTCTTTTATTTCATTAGTATTTGTATTAGAGTTATTTGAACTATTAGAACTTTTATTAGGAGTTAAGTACATTAATTTATCATACCAATCTGGAGCACTACTTGCATCATAATCCTCACCACTATAGCTGCCAGTTTTCTTTCCTCCCTCAAAAACATTCCAATTTCCCGACTCCTTATTTACTGTATGTTTAGCACCATCTTTATAATCACCTCTTAAATTTTTAGGGGAATCAATTTTACGTGGACCAAGTTCTGTTTCACCAGAAAATGCATCACGTTCATCTGGTGCAATTATAATTAAATTTGGGAATTCCTTACTCATTGTTTCGGCATAAGAAGGATGATAATTACCCTTTTCATCAGTATATGACCTTCCAGTTCTACAAGAGTGAAGTATCACAACAATCTTTTCATTCTCACTTTTAACTTTGTAAACATCACTTTTTTCTAAAACAGCTTTAAAATCATTCTTATCGTGAGACCATTTTTCTTTTCCACTTATATCAATATTAGTAGGTGTACCATGAGAATAGATATGGACAGCTGAATTATCTGTATTCTTTACTCCTGCATTGTACAAATCGGGGTCAGTTTTTTCATTTATTAAAACTACCTCCATTCCCTCTAATTCTATTCCATCAATAACCCTATTTTCAGAAAATGCGTAAGGACTATTCCATGGATAATCTTTCGTTAGTGGGTCAATAGATAAAAACTTCCCAATTCTACTATCATAAATTCTATATTCAAAACTCAAATGGCTTCCAGTCTGCCCTGTTATCTCGTCGTCTTTCTCCTGCTTTTGATACCCGAAACGGTAGGTTGTTGCACCAAAGTAATTTCGACCAGGAGTAGGAAAACCAAAAGGCATATAGTTATTTATATTTGTTTCATTAACTGTAAAACTGTTTGGTCCGCCAACGGTATCGCTGTATTCTTTAACATCGTTAAAAACTAAACGCACATTTCCTAAATGGTCGGTTAATTCGTATTCTTTGTTTTTAACATTTCGTGTAAACAGGTTTTCTTCCTGTGTGTATATGCACACAGGTTGGTTCATCATAGCGGTAGCGTATTTCCAGTTGGCATCTGCCATTGTTTGAGTGTTTGTAGCAGTTGGCGTACCTGCATCGGGGTTTGTTATTATATATTGATTTTGTGTGTTGTTACGAGTCACATAAATATTGCCGTTTTTGCTTCGGCGTACCTCGCCTGTGGCAGTTGCAAGTACTGTTACATTGCCTGTAAAGTTATTTATAAGATGGCGTTTTATTTTATCAACTGTACCTAACATGCTATGGTTTTTTTCGGTGAAGTAAAGATAATTACTATTTGGCGAAAAATCAAAACTTTTTATTAATTTTTCGTTGGGCAGTTGTACTGTGTCTATTACAGCCGATAATGTGTCGTGGGTTGCATTAAGATTATATACACGTATTGTTCCGCGTATATAACTGCCTGTTCCGTTTTCTATGTCGGCAACTGCCAGCATTGTACCATCGGGCGACACACGTATTTGTCCTTCGCTTAAATTATCTTTTGAGTATTGTTTTTTAAGTATTTTTCCGGTACCAATACTGTCGGCATAAATTGGAAATGCCCATATACTTGTTGAATCGCTGACGTAACTTCGCAAATACAAATAGCTTAAGTAACCGGGGCGGTAATCGGCTAATAATGCCATTGTTCCCCTAAAAAATGCATTCTTAAGGATTTTTTTGTTTCGTGCAATTGGAACTGCAGTATTTGTAAGGTCAATGGTTGTACAATATGGTCGGTATTTAATAGTAAACAAGTAAAATTGTCCTGCCGAATCAGGAGTCTGCATTGCTATAGCTTCGTTGGAATACATAGAGGGTATAAGAAAGCTATTGTTAATTATATTATTTGAACGGTCGCGTAATACTACTGCATTAGTCATGCTGTTAAGATGGTTATAAGTTACACCATCAAACCATACGTTTCCATAACGGTCTTCGCCTGCCACTATTGCACCCGGGTTTATACCTGTAGAAGATATAAAGCTGACATTAGGATAAGCCGGTGTTGTATTGCTGAAGTTAGCATATTTTATACCTGTTTTAGGTGACTGTATAGGTATCACTATATTGGAGTTAAGGGACAAAAGCTTAAGAGTGCTGCTGCTAACATTATGTAAACTAGGAATAATAAAAGCAGGAAAAATTGCTGTTGAGCCAAGTCTTATTTTTTCTGATTTTATCTCAGAGTAATCAGGTTCTTCAATTACTCCATCGGTTATTGTTTTTACTATTAAATCGGCAGTATGCGTACCCAAACGACTACTACCGTAAATAGGTTGTTCTTTCAATTTATAAATAATAGTTTCATTCGGAATATCTGTTTCATTTTCGTAAACAGCCATAATATTTCCCTGTGCATCGCGAATATAAAATGTCTTAAACACATTATCGTAAGAATCTGTCACCTTTTTTATAACACGGTTTCCGGCTGCATCATAAAAATATTCGAGCCGGTCTTTTTCTGAATTTGAGGTACGTACTATTTTCTTTACTTTGCCAAAGCTTTGGATGTTTCGTTGGATGTTTTAACAGGCTTAAATCAAACTTCGAACTCCGAGGTTGATAAACTTACGGCGATGGCTAAAAAACTTAATACGGGCGATTTAAAGGCGGTTTTACATGTTGTGGGAAAGATGGCGGGGAAAGAGGTAAAATGAATAGGTAAGAGGGGGGATTGGCGTTTTATTTTTATATAATTACGGTAAGATGCCTTTAAAATATTACTCACTCGCTAAAAGAAGCGAGGGCTGGGGTCGCTTACGGATAAAAGAGATGGCGGATTAAGTCCGCTATGACGAATGTGATGGTCTGTTCAAAAGGTTATAAAGAGAATTTGGCTACAAGCCCAAATCAGTAATGTTTTTCTAAATAAAAAATCCTGTCAATATAAACTATACAGGATTTTTTGATGGTTTAACCACTTTTATTTTACAAATTCATAACTGATTGCTTATCAATGAAGGTACGAATATTCGTACCTTTTGCATAGATATGCTTGTAGAAGGTGCAAGGCAAAGCATTCTGGTCACCTATTTTGTAACTGGTTCTGCCTTGTGTGCCCATGTTGCAAAAATAATGCTTTGCTTTTATAAAGCAAGGTACGCAGGTAAAACCTGCTTATTAACTGTTAACGTGTGGGTTACAAACCCACACGAGCCGGGTGCAAATTGGAACACTAACTAATATTTCCTTATTTTTTCTTTACGAAAAAATTTAAATAAACTGGTTGCTCAATTTTTGAAGGTATAATATGTGGTTTGAATATATCTGTATCAATAATTTCTATGTTTCCACGTATTCTGTTTTTTCCAATATTACAAGGATTAACTGCACATTTTAGTTCAAATTTAGAGGATCCTTGTTTTTTAATTAAAGTATCCATGAAAATAGTGCTATCTTGATTATTTACAAGAAATAACCTTACACGGTAAATATCATAAAATAAATATGAATACAATAAAAAAGAAAAATTAAATTGCATATTTGAATTTATAGTATCTGTATCGTAATTAACTTTGTAAAATGATGATAAGGTATCAATAATATAACTTCGATTAAAAACAATATCCCCAATTGGATAAGCAGTATCGTTAGAGATTGTATAAAATTCCTTAACCCACAATGTATCTGAGTATTTTCCTGTTCTTGCTGTCATTTTGCGTTTACCCATCTCATAAAAATTTTCAATGCCATAATCATCAGCGTTATGAACATATTCCTTACCGTCTAAAGTATCATTAATATAATCTGCGTTATATTTTATATGGCCTAAAGAATCATATTGAATTTCATATCCATATTTATGCCCATTTAATAAAGATATTATGGACTTTACTTTACCATTTGAGAAATATGTAGTGTCTGTTTTATTCAATGAGTCAGATAAATTATTTGAATCATTTGATAAAGAACAACTAATAAATAAAAAAATAAAAACAAAATGGAAAATGATTAATTTTATTAATTTCATATATAATTAATAATTATTATGTTATTTACTTGGAACATTTACGGTGTCTGGGTCATCTGGACTAATTTTTTTATTTTTCCAACTTATTTTTCGATAATGTGCATTTGGCATTAATTCTATTGTATCTCCTCTATTGTTAACAACTGGAAAATTCTTTCGATTATCCATATATACTGTTGTATCAGATTGGTTTTTAGGTCTTTTATAGTTATTATCTTTAGGGCTTTCTTTTGGCATTTCATCTTCATTTAATCCCCAGATAGTATTAATTAACCAATTTGTAAACATATCGAAAATACTTTCTCCTTTTGGGAAATCTCTTTCTGGTTTTCTGTTTTCATTTTCAAATCCGGGTAACTTATCGCCTACACTAGAATACCCCCCAAGATTACTACTACTCTTATTCTCTCTTTTTTCAAGAACATCAACTTCAGGCAGTTTTACAACATCCACTTCAGGATTAAATTCTTTACCTCCTTTTGAAGGATCTCCTTCTATAACATTATTACTTGAAATTGTATCTAAACCAAAAGGATCAATGAACCATATTGGATTATTAGCAAATGTCGCATAAGGAGATTCATGAGGCTTTACAATAGGATCAATATTCCACCGCCTGCATAACCTACTATCATACTCCCAATATTCGGCTGTTAAATGGCTTCCAGTCTGCCCAGTAATCTCGTCATCTTTTTCTTGTCCGTTAAACCCGAATTTGTAACTATTTGAGTTATAGTTTCTTCCCGGTAACAGCATGCCAAAGGGATTGTAATCCATATAAGAAACTGAATCCGCTCTGAAATTACCCGGAGCTCCTCCACCAATTAATGTAGAAATCTTTCTGTCGGAAAATACAAATCGCACATTACCCAAATGGTCGGTTTCTTCGTATTTTTTATCGCCAATATTTCTTGCATACATTAATTCCATTTTCGAGTAAATACGATAAGGGTTAAAACTTCATGTAAACACCAACAGAATCTACATATTCCTTTTTCTTCTTACTATAGCAATCACATTTTTTTAGAAGGGAAATAATATTAGGATAAGATTTTACTTTAAGATAATTGATAGTTTCATTTTTCAACCCACTATAGTTATTTTTTATAAATTCAAAATACACAGTATCATAAACATCTTTTTGTGCAATCATTGTTTCATGTATAATTTTATATATTGTAAAGTTCTTATTATAAAAATATACCATTCTGTGATTTGCTGTACCAATAGGCTCTAGCAACATTACATATAAATCATATTTGGGTAAATACTTGTTAATGATAATGTAATCGGTTGAACCCAAAGGAACTGTAAGAGGATATTTATTTAAATTATGATAGTATAAAAAACAAGTATCATAATTAAGTGTAAGAAATGGAGTATAAAAAGTATCAATATCAGTATTGTCCATATCTGAGATAATTGTTATGTAAAAAACTTCATTTTTTACTTTTTTCTCCATATGCCTATACGAAAATCTCGGAAAAGTATCATCATCAATATAGATTTCTTCTTTTATATTGTATGAATTTAATGTATAAGCTGTATCTGTATATTTTAATCTAATTTTATTTTTAAAGAAATAATCTGACGATAATAAAACATAATCTTCTTTATTACTTGTTTTTGCACAACTCAAAACAACAATAATAATAACGAAAATTAATAAAATAACAGAATTAATTATTTTCATTGTGTGTTTTTATTTGAAAACTGATTTATAAGAAGGATTAGGCTTAATTAACTGACTTTTTATTGAAGAATATCTTTTTACTCCTTCGTGCTGCAAGTTGTTTTTATTTAATGCCTTATGGTCATATTCACCCCAGGGTTCTGGGTTGTATTTTTGTTTAGCTTTGTTATAGGCATTTACTCCACCTTGTTTAAAGGCATTCATTTCATATTTTGCAGAAAAACCATGCAATTGGTTTTCATGTGAATGCGATTCTACTAAAGATATTACATTTTCTGTTTTACATGTCATTATTTGAGTATAAAAATCAGGTCTACCTTTACTGTTAATTTTTGAAGTAAAAGCACCTGCTATTCTTGGATCTATTGGTGAACTTTGAGCAGTTTCTTTATCCAAGGAAAAATCTTGGATAGTAATATTATAGTCACTATATTTTCCACTTTCTAGAAAAGTGTATCCACCAAGAATTTCACCTTTTACAGCATATTGACTATAAAATGCACGTCCTTCATCTGTTTTCATATATTCTGTAAGCATTTTTTCTGCAGATGAAGATAATCCTTTCTCCCATTTATATTTTCCTGATGGGTCAGTAGCATGGGTTACTTTTTTCTTAATTGTATCACCATTAGCATCGTTATAAAAAATAGGATTATTTCCCATACTAACGTAAGGACTTTCCCAAGGTGTTAATTGAGTTTTCGGGTCGTTACTCCACCAGCGTAACGTCCTTGTATCTAATTCTCTAAAGAAAGTTGTATATACATCTTCTGAGTTATATATTTCTCTATCCTTAAGGCTTCCCTGGTAACCAAATTTTGTATTAGTAGGGAAAATGCTCCTGCCTGGAGTAGTGAATCCACCTGGCATTGGATCATAAGCACTTTTTATTTCTAAGCTAAAGTCACCTGGAATACCACTATTTAAAACAGATAACTTCCTATCTGAATATACTAACCTCGAAGTACCGAGCATATCCTGTGTTTCATAGCGTTTATTAAACGTCCTTGCAAACATGTTCTCCATTTTGGGGTAAATACGGTAAGGTTGTAACGGAAACGCACCGGTTAAAGTCCAGTTGGTTTCGGTTAATATGGTATAATCACTAACGGTGGTTGTGTAATTCGGGTTAGTTACTTTTTTTACCGTTGTTAAACCGGGCATACAAACATACATGGCTGTATCTTTTCCACGGCGTATATCACCAAAATAATTAGATATAACATTATTTCGGCTTCCGGTTTCAATATTAAACCTGAGTATATTATCGGGAGGTGTACCTAAACCGCCTAAATTAATAACATTTGATATGGTTGAAATATACATGTATTTACTTCCAGTTGTAAAATCAAAAGTATTACATTTTGTATAATTATCAAAATTTACTGTGTCTTTATATGTTAAAACTGAACCGTTTTGAACTAAATCATATAAAACAACTTGTCCGCCGCCTGTAATGAACATATTTTTTCGTCGGTAATGAGCAACTCCCAAATACTTTCCATCTGGCGATATCTGCATATCGCCTTCGCCATCCCTGTCTTTTGTTCTTATTCGGGCAACAACGTTACCTGAACCTATGTTACTTGCTGTAACCGGGAAGCTCATAACTAATGTACTATCTATATTTGTAGCTGTATCGAATGTGTCTCTACGCATATATAGGTAACTTGTTGCACCTTCACGGTAATCGGCATAAACCGCCATTTTATAACCGTAGTTTGCATTATTATCGAGTACAAGGTTAGAATCTCTTACTATTGGAGAGTTTCCGGTAAAATCAATTATACTATAATAAGGTTTTCCATTTGTTCCAACGGTAAAATAATACCAGATATTTGCCGAATCGGGTTTTGCCATTGCAATTGATTTACGTCTCCAGTCAGACCGTATGTTTTGCGAACCAGGAATAATTATTTCGTTTCTATCATAAAGCAAGCATACATTATTCCAACTATTAACATTCTGAGCTGTAACTGCGGTAAATTTCAGATTCCCAAAGCGGTCTTCGGCGGTGCAAATATTATACGAATTTTTACCTGCAAAAATATCTTTAAGCGATGTTAATGTTCCGCTGCCCGATGAAAAATCTATATCTTTTTTTCCTAATTTATCGAGTATTAATGGTAAAAAATTATTGCCTATTTCCAATAATTTAAAGGTAGTTATAAATATAGGATTTATCTGATTAAAAATCGAATGCAATTTGGCTGGTACAGACAGTTGCATGTTTTCTGAAATAACTTCAATATAATCAGTTGTATCTGAAAATGCATTTCCTCCCACATGATGTACAACTTTTACAATCGAATCGAGTTCTGAAAGTGTACCTACACGTGAACTTCCATAAATGGGTTGTTCCATTAATTTAAAAACTTCCTTGTATCCACCAGTTTCTGTTTCAAGGGTTCGTTCGTAAAGGCTCATAATATTCCCCTGTGCATCTCTGATATAATATGTTGTAACATTGCTCATAGTATCAGAAAAAATATTTTCTTTCATTATACGATTACCACCGGCATCATAAGTAAAGCGGATATCGGGCATTGCAGGGTCGTTATGTGTTACATAGGCAACTTTTCCGTAAACATTCCACAAAATAGTATCAACTTTATTGGTCGAATCTTTTACCAGATTCCCGATTTCATCATATAAATAAGGGTTATAACCTGCAATGTCATTAACACTAACCAATGATAATGAATCACGTACATTAAGCAGGCGATTGGAACTGGTATCGCCCATATAGGAATAACTCAGCGAATCGAATACCGAGGCACTTTCGTCTTTCCTGTAAAGTCCGAGAAGATTACCATTAGGGTCGTACCTGTATTTTGTCTGGAAACCGCTGCTGTTTATTGCTCCCCAAGTTCCGTTAAGTTGTTCGAAATTGCTCTGCAGGATACGATTCAATTCATCATATTTATAAATATTACCTTCAGACTTGATGCTTGTTTTGTTATGGTATGACCATGTAGCTATATTTCCGTTATAAAGACTCATGCTACCTGGTAATATTTCAGAGCTATTATTTATAGCAGAACCGGTACGGTCAAAATCATTTGTATAATATCCTAATTGTATACCAAAAGCATCGGGGGCAAATTTTTCGTGAATACCTGTGGGGTATCCGTCTTTACCGGGTTCAATAGATGAATCGGCAACGGCCAGATTAATCGCTTTAAGCCATCCTTGTAATGTATAAGTATAATCAAGCCCCTGTAATTTATCTTCTCCAATTTCAGTTCTGCGTAAAGGCCCGTGTAAATAATATTCATAACTGGCATCACGATCCCATATTTTACTGTCGCGCGATGTTTCAATAAGGGTAATTCTGTTATCTGCATCATACGTGTACCTGTGATAGAATTGGTCTCGCAGACCTTGATTGTACTTAACCTTGTTTACTGTTCCACTAACAAGATTATATTCATAAGCAAGATACTGTTTACCTAATTGCGGAATATCGTAAATAATCCACTCTACATTGCCATGCGGGTCATAACTATACCATGTTTGCACGTTGTCATCGGTATTGGTATGGCTAACCCTATTGTAAAGATTACGCTGGTAGGAATTGTCAAGAAACTGAACAGTTGAATCTGCAGTAGTGTAAGTTGTATAAACACGTTGAGAGCAATGTGTAACCGGGAAAATAATACTTTCAAGACTGTCTAAGAAATTTCCTGCAAGTGAATCTGATTGACCTACTTCAACTACCCTGCCTAAGTTATCATATTTTGTATAAGAAAAAGTACTATCGGTTTCCTGTCGGGCATTAACGCTAAACCGGATTTGCCCAAGCCCATTGTAAAAGAAGTTGGTTTCGCCGCCATCGGGTGTAATTTGCTTTACCATTTGCCCGAGACTATTATACTCGTATTTGGTAATTAAATTATGATGCGTAGGAGTTCTTCCAGAGACTGTTATTACTCCTTTTGGTGGAACTGTTTTAATCAGATTTCCAGCTCTGTCATAATAGTAGAGCGTGTAATGATAGAGTTTTGTACTATATGATGCAGTAAATGAATCATTAATTTGGTCAGGCACAAGACAGGTGGTCTGGTACTGTGTGTGCATAGCCTGAACTTTCTGGTCAATTAGTAAATTCTTTTTTGCTTCCATTAATTGAATAATTGCTTCGGCACTAACCTGGGCACAACTAATTGTATCGAGTGTATCAGCAAAATCGGGAATCGGAAAATCTGAAACAGGAATCCAGCGAATACAAATGGTATCAGGGGCACAGGTGTATCCATAGTTAATTATCCAGAAATCACTCAAAGGTATTGAATCTATATAACTATTTTGACTTTTTTCATAACCCTGCAAACACCTTGAAGTGCCACCAATCAGGAAACTCCTGTCAGAGGATTGTATTATGGAAGAAAATGTACTGTTATATGCTACTGCATTTCCTCCTCCCGTAAAGCATTTGTCCCATAAATACCGGCCATCCTTATCAACAAACAAAGATAAATATAAGTGTGTTACGCCTGCATTAGTAGTATCGTGCCTGGTAGAAGATATATCATTTATGCCTATTTTCTCGGCAGAACCGGCAATTATGTAATTGCCTGATTTGGTTTCAATAATTTTAACAAGTGAAATAGAATTTGTAACAGCTTTTTCATCTTTAGCAGTTCCATAAGTCCTGTCCATTTTGCAATTTCCGAACCTATCTGTTTTAACAAGCCAGAAATCATATTCCCCATAGCAGGTATCTTCATGAAAATAACTTCCGGTAGAGGATTCTGAATATCCCGAAATAAAAAGGTCGAAATCATACTGGGTTTCAATAACGCAGGTGGCAACATCATTTCCTGTTCCGCCAATGGTTTTATCCCATTCAACCGTTCCTGCTGAATCTAATTTTACTATCCAATAATCAGTTCCACTTGATCCTATCAGGTTATCTGTTTTGTGGCCGGTAGAACTTGCATTTCCGGCAGATGACCCAGCGAGTACAAAGCTGCCATCATGGGTAAGAATAGCCGAATATAGATTATCATTTGATGTAGAACCGACAGTTTTATCCCAAAGTATATTGAAGTGATTATCAGTTCTTACAACCCAATAATCAGATGTAGCTAATGTGTAATCTACATTATCTTGTGACTTATACAAACAACTATCGGATTTTGAATTACCTACAAAAAGATAGCCTTTACCGGGAATTTCGACAATACTCATAAGGTTATCATTCCCATTCCCGCCAAAAACTGTATCAGTAACAACTGTTCCCAAAGAATCCGTTTTAACAATCCAATAATCATAATTACCGATGTTTGGGTCACTTTTATCCGCTACAGAATTGGAATTTGATAGACCACCAAGGATGTACCCTCCGTCACAGGTTTGTTTTACGCATGTAAGAATATCTGTGTGATTTCCTTTAATTACATTATCCCAGACTTTTACTCCGTAACTATTAAGTTTTACTGTCCAATAATCGCGTGTAGTATCATTTCCATTTATATAATTGGCTTCAGTTTTATTACCTGATATATCTGAATTTGAATACCCTACAAGCAAAAATCCTTTGTCTTCGGTTTGTATAATATTCAATAATGTGTCAATATTTGTTCCCCCATAAATAGAATCCCAGTACTGTGTAATATCGTTTAATGTAAAAGGTTCACTTTTAACCTGGTTAGTATAAGCAGTTTCCCAACCTCCGCCAGAAGTGTCTGCCGGTTTAGCTAATTCATAATGAGCAGTAAATACATTAATAAAAGCATCCTGTTGTGCTTCGGTTCCGTTGGGATTCTGACACATACTAATACAATGGTCCACCAGTCCATTAACCAAACATTCTACTTCGGTTTTAGTTATTGAATAAGTGCCAGAAAAAGGTTCGATGTGGTTATAAATATAAGTACTCCAGATAGAATCATATGCGAGTTCATACTCATCTCCTTCAACATATATGGAATCTGTATGGAACATTTGTACAACATCTTCCTGAAAGCCTCCTCTACGGTCATCACAACGTTTTTCGCAATCGCGGATTATATTATGTATCACACTTGTTGTGTCAAAGTTTTCAGTAGAAGTAAAACAATCGGCACAGTCGTCCCACCATTGGTCAGTTTGTGCCTGTAAACAATAATACAAAGTATCATACATTGCTGGTGACCAGTCTGTAAAATCATATGCTCCAAGATCATCAATTCCGTTTTTACAAATAGAATCATTTGTTGCCGGATCATAAATAAGAAGTTCATATGCGTGAGCATAATAATTTGCATCAGGTTCAGTTTGATAATCCTGAATACAACGACCTGTACAATTCAAAAATTCCCTTACCAGATCTAATTTATATAAAGTATCCGACTGTGACATACTTAGATAGCTCTGATAACTACCGGCAATGGTCTGCCAGCAGTTCCATATTTCCGTGCACTGGTAAGCACCACAGGGTATATTAACATCATCAAGCATATTGTTCACAAGTGAATCAAAGCCTTCGGGGGTGTAATGATAATCGAAAATTGAAAGTGTTCCGTTTGATGCTGTCATCCCGGTAGTATCCGGGTTTTCCTGAAAGAAATAATCCCAGCAGGATAAAGGGTCTTCGCCTAACTCGCATGGGGTTTTAGGACAGGTGATAACGGGGATTCCTAATGAATCGCATTCACCTAGATTAAAATATAGTTTTATTGTATCGTTACTATTAACTAACGGGATATCAAAATATTCGTACATCGAATCGGCGCCATAAGTCTGGATCAGTGTATAAATAGGAGTAAGAACGCTGTCATAAAGATGTGTGTAACGATTTCTTACAGAGTCTGTCCATTCCTGCATGTAAGTTTGATTAATTGCAGGATCTTGATTAAGTATTGTTATCTCACGCGACATAAGGTAAGTTCCCTTGTAAAGATAAGTAGTCAAACTTAATGTGTCATTATGACCTGAACATAATCCATCAGGTGTAATAGTAAGGCTGTCATGCCAAACTGCACCAGAATCGGGGTGATTAAAATCCCTTACTAGAATATCTACCTTATAATCACATACTGCACAAAAATTAATACAGTTATCTTGCACATATCCGGGATATATTCCATAATTAAAAGTTACCAACGCAGAATCTTCAAAAATTGTAAAAGGAACACCTGCAAAAACTACATTTCCCTGTAGTGTGTTTTCAGAAATTGAATAAGAATTAGTAAAACTATCTCCCATATCTAGTCTCTCCAAGGCAGGATTAGCATCAGGTCTATCACCAAGACAGGTAGCGATAAGTTTTCCTTCCTGATCAACATATTTTATTGAAGTAATATTATTCGGATCTACAGTAATTTCTTTATAAACAGATTTTCCGGCAGGTGCTTCATTTCCAAAAACCCGTTCGAGTTCTGTATCAGAAACTCCTGCATAAAAGATCCTCGTCGTTTTAGGATTAGTAGATTTTAAGCAGTGTACGTTTCCAGGAGAGCTTTGTTCGGTTACCCGATTAGTTCCACCCTGATAAAGCATTCTTGTAAAAGGATAACCATTCGCATCAGGTATTTGAGTATCGGGATTATTATCTGAATAATAACTAAAAGGTTCATGATTATTTGTTTGATCAAATACTAAAGATGGATTATTGAAATTATTGTCTTTATCGAAATACTTTGCAGTATAAATTGTATCCTGAGTCAATCTCATAAGAGAATCCACATAACCTAATGATTTCATATCAACAGGTACAGGTAACGATTTCAAAGCTGGTCGTCCGGAATAATCATAAACAGTCTTAGTTACTAGTATAGTATCCCGCGTTTCGAGGTGTGCCTGCTCTTCAAGTACCTGTTGAAGTCCATTAGCAAAAGTCATTTTTTCACTAACACGTACCTGACTTTCTGTATTACCACCACCCTCTGTAAAAGTGCGACTATAAATCCAGTTAATGTCATCGTTAAACTGTGTGTAGTAAAACAAATATGGATCAGTTGGTCCAGTAACAGATGTATCTTCCACCATTCCACAACTTGTTGACCATTGCCCCCAATTAAGATAATTTGCAATTCCACCAGAATAAAGGCTCCCTATAGGTCTGACCCTCCATGCATAATAACCTGTACCTTCTGCAATAGTCAACTTTATAGATGTTTCTGGTGATTGAGTTTCAATTGTAAGAGCCTTATTCCAGTCAATATCTGTAACAATATCTAATGGAGTAGTGCTATTTGCTGTATCTTTGTTGTATAAACGTAATACCTGAATTTCATAATCTGTAAAAGGGCAATCGCTACCCCACGAAAAAGTAAGTTGATTAGTTCCTGTTGGAATTGTATCTACATTGGATAAGGTAATAAGGTTCTCGCTAGGACGAGCATCCCATTTTAGGTCAATTCCCCATGATAAACCAAGTTCTATATAGTCGTCAATATTTGCACTATGAGTGTATGAAGCAAGTATTATTTTAAATGTTTTGATATCATATACAATATCCGTAAAATCAAAACTAAACATTAATTCAGGACGAGTAGTATTAATAGAAAGTATTTTTTGAAACTGAGCAATTTCATTGCCAGAATGATCAATACCTATAACAGTCATTGTAACAGATGCATTCCATGTTATTTCGCCAAATTCGTAATCTTCACCTAGATTTAGTATAGCATCCAAATGACCATTACCAAACTCATAATGGCAACCGGATATACCAGCTAATGAATCTACAGAAAGTGTTATTGTATCACCAGAAGTTGAATAATAATCAATAGAGTCATTTTGATACGTTAATGTATCGCCAGCTTGTGCAAAAGTAGCTTTTGCTGAAAATATGAATAAAACTACTGTTAGCAGAGCTACTATTATTCGAAAATGCCTGGAGTATATCATAAATCTGAGTTTTTACGGTAATCATTCAGTTCGTAATCTTTATAGGTCTCTATGAGTTGACCTTTGCTGTTAAGAAAGAAAGATGCAAAATCTTTATTCAGTATATCTGTTTTATAATCTTGCGTTCGTTTTATAAAGGTATATTCAGCGGATCTATAGTATTCATTGTTATAATAATATATCTTCATTCTTCGAACCTCCTGTGATTTTTCGTCCACATAGAAGTCCACGGTAGCAATTCCAAACAATTTTGCACCATCAGTGTTCAATCGAAGCCGAATAAGTCTGACGACAAAATTTTTACCTTTAATAAGTTCATTCTTTTCAATTTTAGACATACTAAAAAGAGTATCTTCTAACAATTTTAATTGTTCAGGATGTTTGGCACTTGACTTTGATTTAATGTTCAATGCTATCTGAATAGACTTTTCTATTGTCACTATTGAAACTGTATAATTTCCATTGTTATAAATTTCGAGTAGAGGAGTCTTTACAATACTTTTTCCAGCTCCAGCAATAACTTCAACTGTTGTTAGATAATTAGGAACTTTCTTGCCTTTCACTAAAGGAAGTTCTGTATTTACCGAATATTTAAAATAAATATTCTGATTTGCAACAGGAAGATAATCAGATGAGAGTTTTTTAAAAATAGACTTCAGTTGTTGCATAGAACCATCTCTTGCATACGGAACTTGCAGTTGCAACGGGACTTTTGTCATCAAAAACGATAATATCAGGAAGAATGTTATTCTCATTATTTTATCCTTTTTTTATTGTCTGTTCTTTTTTGTAGAATTGTATTGAGTTTCTTGAATGGTTTTCATTCCTCTTTCTGTCTCCTTTAATTTACGCACAAGTTTTCCTTCTGCGTTGTATTGATAGAACAATCCGAAATGCTGATCGTCAAAACTTGTTACAAGTCGATGTGTACTAACATCGTACACATAAGTAACGACCTGTGCATCTATTGGTTGTACCCGAATATCGTCAAACCATATATTTTCCGAACCTGCAAAGGAATAATTGATAACCATTTTTACATCAGAAGTATGAACCGAACCTGGAATTACTCCTTCATATAAAGCCCATTCACCTACCAAAGCTTTTCGTATCATAGTTATTGATTTATATGAAGTGCTTCCACCGGCATCCCATACCTGAGCTTTGAGTTTTCCGGCAAGAATATCAGGATTACTCGCATCGGTACGAACCCATGCTTTTATAGAAATGCCTCGTTTCAATAAATCTGTTGAAAGAGCAGAAGAAACATTTCCAATAACCAATGTATCTGTACCTGCATGATTCAATAGTAATGAAGCTCTTCCTGAATGTGATATAATAGTGTCTATTGTTCCATTTCCAATCAGCATTCCGTCTTCAAGAATATCTGTACCATAAATATTTTCATAACTTTCAAACATTGCATACTTGTAATTACAATTTTTAGCTACTATATAGGGTAATGTTCGTTCATATCCATATTTTGCAAAACTCTTTATACCCAGAATATTTTGTTCCTCTAAAGCATTTCCATCTGGAGAATAGGAGTTAGTTTTTGTTGTTCTCAACCATTTTTCTGAATTGTTAGCAGATGGGTATTTCCAATTAAACAACTCCATATCGTACATACCTGTCTGATAATTTAATAAAGAATCTGTTTGTACACTCTTAATTGGTGTTTTGTATGCATATATTGATTCAGTTCTCCACTTGCCTAGGAAACCTCTTTCGTAATCGTTTGCTTCGAAAGTATTGTAAGGATAGTATCTGAGCGTATCATAAGGCCAGTAGTTTGTGTAGATTTGTGCACCTGAAGCAACAACATGCTTAAATGTTACTGTACGTATAGAATCTGTTGCAAATTTCAAACAACTTGGATATTGAGGTTGAGGATGCCAAATACCGCTCGACAAGTATGCCAATTGTGAAATATTTGTATCAAGAACAAAGGTTCCAATGTCAGAAGATGCATTATAGAAGAAATCCTGACATTTAATAACTGCTCCATTTTTAATAGTAAAATAAAGTGTATCCCCATTATGTGAAACAATAACTGTATCGCCTGAAACAATTCCATATAATGTTGAGTTAGGGACAGCGGCAAGTATATCATTCGCAGTCAGTGTATCATTATTGGCAAATTCCTGATTAAGAAACTCTGGCAATGATTGACGGTTTAAGATTACATCCTCCATAAGTGTATCTACCTTAACCGTATCAGCACCATAAGTTGTAAATGTACCAGCTACAGCATTTAATTGATTTGTATGCCCACTTCGAATAACCTCAACAGAAATATCATCGCCCACAAATGTTGGTACAGGCGAATAGTAAACTTTTTTAAGGTCAATACGTGATCCGGAAACAGATAGTATATTGAAAAGCGCCGAGGATGGTGTGGCAATTTTCTTTACTAAAACGAGATCGCCTGGGGCTAGTTTTGAAACGTTTTTGCACACTATAGTAGTATCTAAAGCATTTACAGAGATATAAAAATTATCATTTACATCTTGTTGTAGTTTTAAGGTAATATGACCAGAAGTAGGGATATACAATCTTTCATTCGCCGCTTTTTGCCCCATGTTTTCATAAACTAAAGAGGCTGGAATAGTCACAGATTTGTATGTACCATTAAATTGAGCAGATACCATCTTATCAAATCCATCTCTGGTTGAAACAATTATTGGCTTACCTGTTTCTTTGTTAAAAGCTTTGTTCTCTGTTAGATGATATATACCATCTTTATATGAAAGAACACTTTTAACAACTGCCGGATAAGATATTATTCTACTTGTAGCATGAGAATATAAATAAGACTTCATTAGATTAATATAGGGAGCAAAGGTCAATTGGAATAAAAATATTGCTGGTGGAGTATAACCAACACTAATATCCATTTCAAGAGAGATTGCATTATTCCAGTCTTTTATTTTTCTGGTTTCAATTACAAGATCAGATTCTTTACCTAAAGGAAGTTTAGGTAAGTCGTTTAAATTACCAATTTTCTCGAAATCTGAAAGTTTTTCAATGACCGGTAACTCTTCTTCAGGTTCAAAATAAGTATATTGCTCAGAAGATACAAGCATACCAGATGCATTCTCTACATTTTGTTCAAATGAATAATTCCCTGCATAACTGGAAGTCGACTCTGGTTTTCCATGCATAGCATTAGTTTTAAATAAAAAGCCCTGTGAACTTTTTAAATCATTCACATACAAACTGATATTGTAAATTGGAACTGGCGGAATATAAAGCGGAATTTCATGAATTTCTGTCATCTCGCATTCAAATGGTTTATCATACGCAGTTAAAAATTCTTTTACTGTATATCCTGGAGATGTAACACCACTATGTATATTACTTACTACTACTCTGGAATAACCTACAGATGGAGATGGCAAAAGACTTTCACCTAAAGGGCCTTCAGTTTGTTTTTTATCAGTACCAGAAAGTATTTTATCTAACCATGTTTGATGGTTTCTTTCTATTGCTTCAACAAGAACATTTTCTTCCCGGATAGTAGAAGGTTCATTTGTGGCAACACCACTACTGCGCCAGCGTTTACGATTAGTATCATAAAACTTGTATGTATATTCGCTTCCATAAAGTGAACTATTACCACTTTCTATACCATTATCATATAACATTATTCTTTTAACTCGAATTCCTCCACCTTTTTTATCCTTTACGATTGGAACTCTAAAATACGATAAGGCAGGATTCATTGTATTACAAGTTGAATAAGACAAATCCAGATTAAACAGGTAATTTGTCAATCGATCTACAACGTGAATTGGATTGTCATCTGAAAAAACATTTACATTACAACCACAATCTCCGATAGTTGTTAACAAACCTGCTCTTTCTTTATGTACAAAATCTTTACAAACTTTTTCCGGCAAAAGATATTTGTCATCAGGATTGTTCGGAAGTTCAATATAAACATTATTTGACCCATCAATTGCAGCAGATTGAATATACACATAGCCTGTGATATACTCATTGTTACACTTTGATTCGATTAACGTTGGAGGGGTATTTCCAACCAACTTATAAAGAAATTTAAAATAAATTCTTTTTGCTTGATTTGCGTATATTTCATTGATTTTATTTACAAGTTCCTGCTTCTCAGCCAAAGTATAAACTCCCATTTCAGAACAATTCAAATAATACATATTATCATCAACCACTGTTAAACTTGCCATAACATGAGCGTCTCTATTCTGAACATAACAATAATCATCTTGTTCATATTGCACGTGAATTTCCCCTCCGGAAGGAAGTATAATATTTTTAAGTTGCCATGCTCCAGGATCAAAGTTAAGAGCAGGAGTCTGGTCAATCCATGTTTTCATAGAATCATACCGCTCTTTACCACTAAATTGGTAATTACCCCAAGCATCAATATTATATTTATTGTAATCAGGATTCTGTTTCAAAGTATCACCACCAGTTACCAAAGTATCCACATTCAATGAACTGTATTCGCTAGGGTACTCAGTTTCAGGATAACGATAATCAAACTCATAAGGGCTAATCTTCGAATTGTATATCCCTTCGTATTCGAACCATACTTTCTTTAATGTAAGTTTTCCAGATGTTTGAGGATAATCTTGATTTATAACACCCTTACAAAGTGAATAATCATAAGAAAAATTAATTATTTTAATAAGTTTTAATTGGTTACCGTTTCGGGCAAATAATTTAATACGGTCAAGTTTTTTTAGGTGTTGAGTTCCTTTAGTTTGTGTCGCCGATGCTTTTTCGCGGTTGTGAACTGCTCCAATTGCATCACTTCTATCGGAGGTTTCGAAAACAGCAACGTGAGTTTTTGTAATGATTGAATCAAGGTAGTATATCTCTTTCTCTCCTTCCGAAACTGTTCCTAAATCATCAGTTGGATTAGAAATATCACTTTTCTGATATAATAACCCATTGTAAGGTATTCTCCATTTATACCAGGTTGAGTCAGTTCCTGTCTTTAATTTAGAACCATATTCTTTATTATAAGCAAATCGAGTATAACCCCCGAAATCATCATCAGAAGGACCATTATTTGTTCTATCTATATAATCAGGTGATGTTATCTCAGTCAGAAGATATGTAGTAGCATATGGCGAATTATATGTTTCACCGACAATAGAAGTTTGTGACCCCGTTACATTATGGTAGACCAAATAAGAATTATCATTCCATGCAAGAGAAGAAGGAATTCCGTATGCTAAGTTTTTATCATTACGTGAAAAAACAGGTAAAGAATAGGAATAACGTAATCCATCTTCATTAACTATTGAGTATTCTCCAATTTGAGACTGAAGACAACTTTCACTTCTATCAATAAATTTATTAAGAACTGTATCCTTAGAAAAACTTCTGTAATGAATAGAATCACTTCCATAAACAAAATAGTCTTGCATTTTTGCAATAGTATTATAACCAATATAAGAAGACCTGCCACTTCGTTGGTTTTTATCAAGTATCATCTCATCACTTGAAAGACCTCCTCTGGTAATTTGGTCGCTTGTTCCGTATTGTACATATCCTCCTAGATCGTTGTTAAACCTACAAAAAACAGGTTCATCATAGTCATTTGATCCTTCACTAGTAAAAGTTAAATCTCCATTCCATGCTTCTTGTTCAAGTTTTTGCCATCCTATAGGAATATCTATTCCACCACCAAAGTCCATTCCCAATTCGACTTCAACACCTACCGACCAATGCCTTGTAATACTTGTAACATTATTTGGTTGATAATTACCTACTTTGTGAGTAAACATTCGAAACCCCCCAGATAAACCCTCTCCTGTTACACCATAATCATCAGCATCATTTATGGGTACACCAAGAAAGACATCTCTTTTTTTATATGGAGTAGCTTTTTCAAGATGATAATCCATCAAACCATTTGTTGCATTTTCAGAATACATATAACCATAAGATGAGTTATTTATTGCAGGCCAGTTTGTCTGCACTGTATAACTCCCCCATGCGTCAAATGAACCCCCTATTTGTAGAATATAAGGCGTACCACAAACTGCAATATCCAATTTGTAATCATCTCCAGAAAAACCTGTAACAGCTGAAGGTCTTTCAGCACTATTACGAGTTAGATATCCATATGAACTACCTGGTAATTTATCTAATGTACCAACTAAAGTAGGACCTTGAACTTTCAATTTAGTTTTTACTTTAGAACCACTACCTTCAGTTGTTTTTTCTCCTGTCTTAGCTTTTTCTTTTGGTTCAGTTAGCAATCCAGCTGGTGATACTGCAAAAGAAAAACTGCCATCTCCATCAGCAATATGATAACCTAATGAAACAGAGCCATCATCAAAACTTAAACCGAAACCAGTTGTATAACCAAATCCCTTAAAATTGTTAAACCGAAGGCTTCCGCTTAAACCAAATCCCAAATCACCACTAAAAAATTCAGCATTTACGCTACCACCAACAGTTGCTGTTTTATTTGAAGGAGTTTGGTTAAATGTTGTTACAGTTTGCCCATTCCAGTCATCAGGGTATCCTTTTTTATTGCGATTGATAGCACCAGGATTCATTGTCCATCCATAACCCACCCACGATGATTCTTCTTCGGGAGTTGTTCCTCCATGATATGACAGAGTAAGCGGATAACCAGCCCCATTAGCTCCCGGAACTTCAACAATAGGAATATTATAAACAAAATCACCACTAAAATCATTGACCATGTTTGTTGTTGCAACTGGTTCAAAGCTCGAAAATTCAGGTTGACTTGGACCACTAGTAAGTGCAAGTGCTACCGTTGGAAAAGCAATTTGCGCCAACATGTTGACAGCCATAAAAATTGCTACCTTTTTAATAATACTGTATCGTAACTTGAATCGGTTCATAGTTTACATCTGTTTATTTGAAAAATCTATTGCAGGAGCATTTTCAATATCACTCCTTATAAATTGAAAGTGACTTATTCCAGTTTTAAATATTTCATCGTTAAAAATGAAATCTATATTCCCAGATGCAATCATCTTTGCTTGATTTTCATCTGATGGTGTAAAAACAACTATTATATCTCTACCTTGTTTTATTCCATAAACATTCTCAAATGAAGTCAATACCGGTGTAATCTTCATGTTTTCAATTTCAACTGAAATCAGCTCATCTAATCGAAATGATAACTGATAAATTCTAGCTTTGTAATCACTATAATCATTCACTTCACGATACACTATATCCTTTTGATTAACCTGCTCTGGATTTATCGAAAGCAAAAAAGAAAGTGAATGTGAATAATAATCTTTTAGACTATCAGTATTTCTTGAACTTTTATCTTTTAACGACAAATAATCCGGCGGTAAATATTTTACTTTAATTTGCAATCCATTAATAATTCTTTCCTTCATCAAACCGTTTTCAGAGTCATTCAACCAAGTTAGGTAGTCATCCATTGAATTAATACTTTGCTTTTTACAACTGTATAAAAAGCACGCAAACAGAAATAACAAAGTCAGAATTTTTTTCATGTTGATTTATAATTTGTTCTTATACTGACTGTTCAATTCTAGTAAGATTTTATTTGTAAGATCAATAGCATTATCCCCGTACAAAACACTTCCAGAAGTGGTTGTGCCAAGAATCACTTCAAATCCATTTTTTAAACCATAGCTTTGAACATAAGAATTGACTTGATTCAACACTCCTTCGAGCATTTTATTCTCTTGCTCTTTTGCTTGTTGGTTTACAGTCTGAGTATATTGTATAACCTCTTCTTGACGTTTTCTCAAGTCTTGCTCTGCAATGTTACGATCTCCAGATGAAAGATTCTTCATATTCTTATTAAAATCTTCCCGCCGGAACTTGAACTCTTTTTGAAGTGTATCAAGATTAGCTTTCCAAACCTGAAATTTATCATTATAGAGGTTCTTGGCATCTTTCATTCCAATATATCCATAAATTAATTCCTGTGAACGAACAAAACCAATCTTAGGCGTTTTGAAAAAACTTATACTACTTATTGCTAGATTTCCTGCAAGGATTACAGCGAAAACTATCAAAATTAAATGTATTCGTTTCATAATATTATTTTTATTTTATTAATATTCTACTAAAAATTGACCATTTAGAGTTTTATCATCAGCCACTAATATGTATTTATATACCCCCCTTGTAACAAGAACCCCACTTACCTTCCCATCCCAATACTCTGTTTTATCGACAGTTGTAAAAATAGTATTATCACTTAAGTCCTTGACTGTAATAGAATAAATATTGATTTTATCTAACATGCCTGTTACTTTCAGGCTATCATAAATTCCATCATTGTCAGGACTCATTACCAAGCCATGATCAAGTTGCAAACTCACCAATACTGAGTCAAAAATCTCAAGTGTTGTATCACCATTAAAAAAAGTAAGATCATGGTCATTATCAATAGAGTAAAATGAACTATCCAAAAGTATAGTTTGAACATATCCTGAACTATCAATCTTTCCAATCAAATCACTGATCTGATAATCATTATTTATTACAAATTCAAGATGTAATGTATCCGATGGATCTGTCCTGTGCTTAAAAGTCAAAACAAATGTTGCAGAATCTGATGGAAGAATACGGGTAAGCCAGAATTCCCTTTTATTTCCTGTAGCATAAGTACTATCTAATCCCTGACCTAAAACAGAGTAATTATAAGAAGTGTCCAATAAAAGGGTATTTATCGAAAGAAGAGGATAATTACCAAATGACACTTTCATCCCTTTAAACCATGCATATTGTTTCCATATTGAACAATCTGCTATCAACTCCTTACTCATTGTTGTGTTTGTCTCATGTAAAAGATTTGAGTTTTTATAGTACTTAATTTTATTTTCTTCACGCACTATTATTAAAGTATCACCTGTTGCATACGTTCCGTATGTGCCTATAAGTATTCCCTTTTCAATAATTTTAAGACTATCGTACTTTAAATTAAAAGCATAGTTTATAGAGTCGGCTGTTACGCTCCAGTTACGTTCGGAAAGTCCGAAAATTCTTTTCCAGGAATTATAACTGGTTTCTTTTATAATATATTGAACACGTCCTTCTTCATTAGATTTCAAGATATTTCGCGAACACGCACCACTTGTCCATCCATCTGAGGTTGTTTTTTTAATAGTGTCAGCTAAATATAAAACTCCGACTGTATCTGTCCATGATGCATCAACTAATACGTCAAAAGATGCAGTAGCAGAATGATTATAATAATCTGAAACAGTTAATGTATAACGTCCCGCAAAAAGCTTATATATAGAGGATGAATCTTCACCACTGCTCCAAATAAAAGAATAAGGAGGCATTGCTCCAGAAGCACTTGAAATAATATATCCTAATAAAGAACTGTCAAGTTCAACATGATGAATTTGTGCAGAAATTTCAGGATTGGTTGCAATATATCTATGTGCTGAAAAATATCCCGATCCTGAAAAATCTTTAGCTTTAAAACCATTTTTTAGCCGAATAATTTTACTAGACACATATTCAACTTGAGCTGTTGATGAAATTAATACCGGTTTACTTGAAACGCTTGGAGAAATTATTGTGTCTGGATAAGAAAAATTATGATAACCACTGGTAATTGTCGTATCCTCAATATAGATCTGAGCATTAGCTGTTCTGGAAAGAGATAGCAGACATATAAGAATTAACAGGTAAGAGATTTTATTTAGTATCATAGTCGCCTGATTAATAAAGTAGTTTCATCTAATTAATTTTAAAAGTCTACATCAGTTTATTTAATTCTGCAAGTGGTTATTTAACTTTGTTTCTAATTCTAAAAGCCTTTGTTCAAGCTCATTGTTTTTTGTTGTTAATGTCTGAATTTGTGTATTCAAATCAATAATTGTTTGAGATTGAGTATCTATTAACGTTTTTTGTTCTTTTACAGATTCAACAATTACTGGTATTAATGAAATATAATCAAGAGAATAATATCCATTTTTGTCTACACTTACAATTTCAGGGAATATTTGTTGAACTTCTTGAGCTATAAAACCTATACTTTTTTTGTTTAAATAAGTGTTTGATGGCAATAGAGGTGCAGTTACTACAGATGTATCACTTATATTCATTAGAGGCATAGTTCCTGGTAATGGCTTGAGATTATATGTTTTTGCACTTAATTGGTAAAGTTTGTTTACCATGCTACCTTGAACAGGTAATATGTTATCTTTTAATCTTTGATCAGAAGTATATAAGACTGCTTTAAAACGAACAGTGTCATTTGGAACATCTATCTTATATGCCGGAGATGTTGTATTTACTCCAAGTTTCGAGCTAATATACACATCTCCATTAAAATACCCTGCCCATTTTCCACTGATACCTACATCCCCTGATGTTGTACCGTAAACCGCTGCACCATCGTTGGAACCTCCTAAATAACCGTACACGCTATAGTTATAACCATTTGTACAGTTACCAGCATAACCGTATAGTCCATATGACCGACCAGAACTTGTAGCTGATGAACGTATAGCATTTCCATATACTCCGACACAACTGTTCGATCCGGAATTGCTAATATATCCATATATCCCATATGACCATCCGCTTGTAGGAGCAACACCTTCAACATATAATCCTTTTGAGCCATTTGCATTAAGAGTACTTATAATATTTGCATTTATTGAACTCGAACCTGCTCCTCCTATACAGAATGTTGATGTAGGAGCATTAGTTCCTATACCAATTTTACCTGCATCGCTAACAAAGAATTTAGTTGTTCCATTATCCTGAATATCAAAATCACCTGTACTACTTAAATTAAAAGTTGTATTTGCAGTACCATTATTTAATAAAGTAAAACTATTTGATCCTTGCGTAATCGTAGTATTTTTACTTAATGTTCCGCCTAATAATATTGAGTCATTACTAATATTTACCCCACCAGCTGCAAGTAACCATGTTGGTGTTGCTGCTCCGTTTGCCTTCAGAAGTCTTCCCGTAGTTCCAGCTGCTAATCTTGCCCAATCAGTTCCATTATACCACATTAAATCACCGGTTGCATTACTGGTTAAATCAATTTTAGCTCCTGTAACAGCATTGTCAGCAATCTTTGTATTTGTTATAGCATTTGAACCAATAGTTAATGCTCCAGCGTTAGATAATGTAGCATCACCACTCATTGTTACAGCTGTTGCAATATTAGAAACATTTCCTACCCATATTTTTGCACTAGTCAAAGAGGTTCCAAGTTTATTATTAAAAGTTGTCCAGTCTGTACTTGACAGCTTCCCAGTATTTGTTCCACTTGCAACCGGAATATTGAATGTATGAGTGGTTCCAACCGAAGATATTCCAAAATCTGTACCTGTTGTACCTGTAGCAAATGTCTGGGTTGTCCCGGTAAGTCCACCTAAAGATGTTACCGCAGTACTTAACTTATTATTAAATGTACTCCAATCTGTACTCGACAATTTTCCGGTATTTGTTGCACTTGCTACTGGAATATTGAATGTGTGAGTGGTTCCAGCCGAAGATATCCCAAAATCTGTACCTGTTGTTCCTGCTGCAAATGTTTGTGTAGTACCTGTCAGTCCACCTAAAGAAGACAAAGCTGTGCCCCAAGATGGGATTGTATCGTTGGATTTTAGAAATGTACCGGAACTTCCTATTGCAAGTCTTATATAGTCTGTACCATTATAATATATTATATCACCGTTAGCATCGCTCCCCATCGCAATTTTAGTCCCGTCAACTGCATTGTTTGCAATTTTTGTGGTAGTGATTGCATTTGAAGCAATTGTTATTACTCCTAATGAATCAATGGTTGCATCACCTGACATTGTGCGGGCAGATGCAAAACCACCTGCGTTACCTACAAATAATTTACCTGCATCTAATTTAGAACTTACGACTTTCCATGCTGATCCTGTATAATAAAAGAATTGCTCTAAATCAGTATCAAAGACCAACAAACTTGTTGCAGGACTTGTAATACCGCTTCTTTGGGCTGTTGTTAATCTTGGAACAAGCAGACCTTTAGATGTTGATTTTACATCAAGTATAGCCGAAGCATCTGGGGATGAGTCATCAAAATTTACGGCAACACCCGATGTATCCACTCGAATTCCTTGTGCTTCTGATTTATTATAATAAGATAAAAAAATCACCAGAAAGAGAACAAAGGCAAGATAATTTTTCATGATATATAAATTTTTAGGTTTGCAACTTTAAATTCAATATTATTTGAAGAATAAAACATTTGTTAAAATTTCTTTAACTATCTTAATTTTATAAAAACAAATAAAAGATATATTTATAATTAAGGGCGTAATTTTTAAGGTTAGTTATCCTAAGCTATTTTTTTTAATCTAACGCTAATATTTTTTATTCTAAAGTCATTTTTTTAAATTGCCTTTAGCGGTATTTTTCCTATATTTTCAAATTATTTTACTCAAAACCGTCATATTTTGGAGTAAAAGTTACTTTATACAGAAAAAAAAATTTATAATACTTCTATTCATTTTTTATATAATTCAAAACTCAAAGTCTTCCTAACAAAATAAAAAAAGAGGCAGTTCTTTTAAGACAGCCTCTTTTAAAATAATTTTAAGATTTTTATTTATTCCTTATCATTTTCTTTGTATCAATAGCATTATTATTTATATTAATACTGTATGAATATATTCCAGAAGCAAGATTTTCCGTATCCACTTCTAAATTACCAAATCCTTTGATTGTAATTTCAGTTCTGTTCATTTCCTTTCCGTACGTATCATAAAATATAATAAAAGTTTTCCCATTTATATTTTCCGGAATAAAATAACGAATAACCGTTTTTTCTCCAAATGGATTAGGTTCATTCTGATAAAGTACTACTTGATTATTATTAGCGAGTTCTACTTGTAACGTTGTAATAGATTCATTTTGATCTTGAAAAGTAGATTCCCCCATTCCTTGTAAACTTGTTACTTTTGCTTGCAACTCTTCAATCATTTTTTGTTGTTCTTGTATTGCCTTTACTAATGGAACTACTATTTCACTATAAGATAAAGCATAAGGATCGTTATTATTGGAAGGTTTGGTCACAATAGAAGATGTAAAACCGCATTCATTTTCCGCCTGTTCTACTTCCTGGGCAATAAATCCAGAGTGAACGATACTCTTAGATTTTGAATAATCGGCTGTAGGGGAAGCTATAACATTTCCCAAACTATCAGTATGCTGACGAGCATTCGGGTTAATAAATGCTTCCAGTTGCTGTGTGTTTAACTGATATGTTACCGGACGAAGTTTCTTTATAAATTCCAGACCTTTTACATTTTCCTGAACATTAAATTTGAAACGACCATCACTATAGCTACCCCAAGTGCCTGTATAATTATAACAACCTGTAACATTGGCATTGCCAAAATACATCCTATCTGAAGCCGATGCTGTTGCACCATATCCAAAAGCAGCACAGTTGTTTAAAGTGCCAGAATTTGCATTTGCATTATAGCCTACGAAAGTACAGGAATCTCCGGTACTTATTGTGTATCCCGCACGCCATCCTACGGCAGTATTGTTATCACCTGAAGAGTTAGTGTAACCAGACTGAAATCCAAGAAAAGTATTATTTCCACCTGTATTACTATAGCCTGAAACATAACCTAAAAAAGTATTATATGTTCCTGAAGTGTTGGCATTACCACTACCCATGCCAACCATTGTATTGTAGCTGGCAGTATTGTTATAACCCGCTTGTTGTCCAATAAAAACATTTTTTTGTGCTGTTGTATTTGCACGCCCTGCATTTTGGCCGTTAAATGTATTATAAGAGCCTGTAGTGTTTAGGTACCCTGCATTATCACCAATAAAAACATTGCTAGCACCCGTAGTATTCGAATAACCAGACTTGTAGCCGCAAAAAGTATTACTTGCACCTGTCGAACTTTTTCCTGCTTTTGCTCCAACAAATGTAGAATAGCTGTTTGTTGTATTTAAAACACCTGCAGAATCACCAATAAATGTATTTAATGTTCCTGAAGTATTGGCCCGGCCTGCTGTATTGCCTATAAAAGTATTATTTGTACCTGTTGAATTTGTAACACCGCTTTCTGAACCTAAAAATGTATTGTAGCCTACCGTTGTTGCATAACCCGATTTATAGCCATAAAACGTATTGTTTGAGCCACTGCTATTAGAAAATCCAGAGTTGTAACCTGAAGCCGTATTGTTATTTCCTGATATGTTATTTTTCAATGTTTCATGTCCTGTTGCAGTGTTTTTAATTCCTATAGTATCATTAAAAAGTGAATAATTCCCTAATGCAACATTATAACTGTTTGTGGAATCAGGAAACATTTGTAAATATAAAGCACGATATCCAACAGCAACATTTTCATTGCCATTAATATTATAGTAACCCGCTTCATAACCAATAAATGAATTATTTCTACCGTATTGATTATAATTACCTGCCCCACATCCAATAAAAGTAACATTAGTACCGTTGGTACCAGCAGTTGTTCCACAATTATTAGTACCGGTACCACTCAGATATGTTATCTGACCTTTTACCTGGTAAATGCCAAAATTTGCCAAAGCAAACAGCATAAAAATAAACTTAATGTAATTTGTTTTCATTTTTTAAGATTTTAGTTAATAAATTTTTAAATATTTTATAGTTGCAAATAAAATACATATTTATTTATAACAAAGAAAAAATCACATTTACTTATCTTACGCTTATTTTTTTATTCTTTCGCTATAATAATGTATTTCAACGCTAACTTTTTATTAATTTTTATATTAATAAAATGGTGTAATGGACAAAATTAATGCTCAATTTTTTACATTTTTTTCTTATAATCTAAAAACACATATTATATTTGCCCTGTCAAACTAAACAGAAATAGGCTCTGCTGGGGAGCAACCTATTAAGGATACATTTAACGGGTGACGGAAATATCAATGGTAATGGATTGCCTTATTAACAGTAAGCAATCCATTATATTTCTTGAACCCGCCTATGCCTTAAAAAACCCATCAATAAATCTCTTTTTACGTTCCAAAGATAAACCATTGTGATTACGTAATTTATTTTTAAGGTCTGAAAACGAGCCATCTAAAGCGTTTGTTGTATTTGGTATCTCTAACTCTGCATATTGTTCAAATGTAAACAACCAAGGTAAGTTTCGCCTTAAACTCCAATAAGCACTACGTAATCTTTCGTGCGTGTAAAAACTTTTTCCAGTTTTACTTGACATACTTCGCTCTTGTAAACAATTTTCCCATTTTAAATGCCAAGCATCTAATTCTTTAACAAATTCTACTTTGTTAACTTTTGTAAGTTTTAAGCAAACTCATTGAGGTTCTTTTGCAACTTATAGCTTTGGTTTTTTAGTCAAATACCGCAATACTGTTTGTATCTGATGAAACTGACACATTTGTATAGGAATACCTTCAAATAGTGTTAATAAGCCCTTACGCCCATCACAAATAATAGCTTGAATAAAACGCCTCTTCGTGAAATTTCTTTGATACCATCAAGATATAGTTCATTCGTTTCGTATTTTACATACTTCTTTAAAAGATAAACTCCTGATAGGCTGACTTTAAACACCATCACGCCAAACTTTCGTCCAAAGTAGATAGTCAAACCTTAAAAACCCTTTTTAAAAATTAAAGTCATTGGTAATTTTAATTTAGATTTTTTTATTTTTCTTTTTTCACCACCAAAAAAGAAACAAAAAACCCTCCACGAAGTCCAACTCCAATTTTTTAACTAATTCTAAATAAATAACTTAATAGATGGAATAGCTTTGTTGTAACACCGTGTATAATTAGCCCAAAAATTGTAGTTCGCACACTTCGTGGACAGCCCACCGCACCGCTTCGATTAAAAAGTATAGAAAATAATTAACCTTTTTACATTTAAGAAACTATTAAAATATACAAGGTTTTAACAAGTTTACTAATATTTCTTGCAAATAAAAATGGATTATTATTAACTTAAATACTTGATAATTAATGCGTTTAATACTTTTTAAGGGACGACTAGATAGTATCAATAATTAAATTTACTACACTATTAAATGTTGATGTCTTTTCAAGAACTACATTATTGATTTTACGTTGAATAGTCATGGAACAACAATTATATTTTTTAGATAATTGTGTATATGTCTGTTTTCCAGAACTATATTCATGCCATAATTCACTGGGGTCTAATACCTTTTCTAAGTATAAACTGACGATTATATAAATAACATTTATACCTTATGTATGCCCTTAACATATCCATTTTTCTTTGTGATTTTTGAACTACAGAAAATGCAGATTTTTTACTCATAATTTTAAAATGCTGCAAAGCTAATAAATACAAGCCATTCAGAAGAATTTAGCATTATTTTTGTCTATTAGCCCCGGAGCTTAAATTTTAAAATCTTGCCCGCCTCGAAAAATCTAATTTTTAGAACCCCTCAAACTAACAACTTTTATTTGTTAACCCAGTCGTAATAGGGTTTTTTATTGTCAGGTTTTGGCTGACCATCATTCTTTTTATTTATTAATTTCCAACCAAGTGTAATTTCATGTGTGCCACCAGAACTACTTGCAATACCTCGTTGATACAATTCGTACGTATAATTAAAAACGAAGTTGGATTTTAGTTTTGCACCCACTCCGATTCCCATACTAGATTTTTTATAAAGTAGATTTAGCCAAATCTTTTGTTGATAAATAATAGGAAGACTAATTTCTGCAAACTGTGGTTCTTTTGGTAAATAAAGAATAGTTGGCTCAACGGCCCAGGTGTTATTAAAAGAAAATTTATACTGTAAATGAACCTGCCTGTTTGTCCAAATAAATCTACTTTCAGATTCTTTATTTGATAATACTCTGGGTGATCCAAAACCAAAACTCAGATTTTTATACCGAAACAAAATCCCAAAACTGGCATCCAGCATTGATGAGGTTCTATCCACAGTATATACATAAGGATCATTGATGGATTCATTATTTGATAAATCAAGATGTTTTTCAAGAATACCTATCCCTAAACCAAAACTTAAAAAACTTGAACCCGAAAGTTTAACATGATAAGCATAACTTAACATAGCCGAAAGATTGGTGAAAATACCAGCTTGCTGTGCAGAAATACTTCCACCTAACCCCATATTTTTACAGACGGAACCATTTGCAGAAATAACCTTCAATTCAGGTGCTCCAGAAACCCCCATCCAATCTCTGCGATAGGAACCGAAAACACCAAAAAGTTCACCTGTGCCGGCATAGGCAGGAGAAAGAGAGTATTTATTAACAATATGCTGATTGCTTAAAAATATTTGTTGTGCATTTACTTTATTTTGCACTAAACAAAAAACAATTGTCAATAAAAATAAAAGGCGGTGTATCTTTTTCATTCTTTTGAAATGTTATTTTTTCCTGTTAATTTACTTTGTTAGAATATTAATATTTCCTTTAAAAGTTAGTTGGTCTGTTTTAATAATATAATAATAAGGTCCCTCAGGAAGAATCATTCCATTTCCAAGTGTGCAACCCCAATCGTTACGATAACAATGATCTTCCCAATAAACCCTAACGTTCCACAAGTTATAAACTTCCAGTTCACAACAGTAATAAGTTTCTATATTATTGAACTTAAGATAGTCATTAAATCCATCACCATTTGGAGTAAGGATGTTGGAAACAAGAGAAAGTTCCTCTTGAGTACCTTGATAAATAGTAATACTATCTGTTCCCTGGCAACCATTAGGAGTTGTGCCAATTACCCAATAAACGCCACCGTTGAATACTTGTACACCTTGATTTTGTGAACCATTCCACCATAAATAATTACCTGCTCCATTCCCAAACAGCATTATTTGTTCACCGCCATTGTTTATTATGGTATCATTATTTTGAGAGGTAATAAAAATATCTGGAGTTGGGTTTATTGCAACATTTACTATATCACTTGTATCACGGCAACCGTTAGTTGTTGATGCAATTAATGTAACAATATAGTTACCCGAAACAGAATATTTATGTTTTGGTGAAACATCTGCAGAGGCTTCGTCATCGCCAAAATCCCATAAAAAGAAATCAGGTGAAGAAATATTGGATGTATTTGTAAATAAAGTGCTGTCATCAATACAAGCATTTGATACAGAGAAGGAAGCTGTTGGTTGAGGAAAAACTTCAGTTGTTTTAGTGGCAAAAGCACTACACTCTTTATCCGAAACGCATGTTAGCCTTGTTACATAAGATTGAGCTGGACCACAAATATAATTTATAGTATCATTTGAGTTTTCGTCAGTAATTCCGTCATTATTAAAGTCCCAAAGAAACTGATTAATACTTCCGGATGCAATAGTTGACTGGTTATAATAAGTAGCATTTTTAAAAGCACAAAGATTATCAACATGAAAATTTACATTTGGTAAAGGATCAATAATTACATTTTTAGTAATGGAATCAACAGAACCAACAATAGGGATAACTTTTAAAGTAACAGAAATAGTATCATTTGAAATAAAAAGATAAACAATAGTTTTTCCGGAATAATCATAAGTTCCATTCCCATCAATATCCCATTGCCACAACTGGACATCGGCATCCATCAAAGATGATGAGCCAACTAAAGTAGTTTGTGAACCAAAACAAGTCGAAGTATAAATAAAATCAGGATTCTGGCCAAAGCAAATATTAGCAATGAATAAAACTGATGTTAATGTAAGAATTTTTTTCATAATTCGAATCTTATTACAATTTATTTCTTCCGAAAGATATGTTAAAAATTAAAATATTAAAACAAAAATAATATTTTTTTTAAAATGCAAATATAAATAAAATATACTTTTATTGATAGATAATTTTTTATAATTGTTTTTTTAATAATTTTGTATTTATATATTTAGTATTTTTTAAATAAAATAATTTTATTAAAATGAAAAGATTATTGTTTTTATTTATATTGTTAACAATTTGGTATGGAGAGTCCTTCTCTCAAGATTTATTAAAGAACAAAGAAAATGCACATGCCAGCGAAATTCTTACAGTAGCCATAAATAGCGATGCTACTTTTTTGGTTACCGGTGGAACGGATAAGCGAGCACAAGTATGGGATGTTAAATCGGGAGATAAATTAAAGGTTTTTGCTCAAGCATCACCTGTATCTGTCACTGCTTTCAGTACTAATGGAAAATATTTTGCTACAGGTTCTACTGATGGCAAATTGATAATTTTTGATGCTACTGAATGGAAGATTAAAAAAATTCTAAAAGAACACTCTCTTGACATTACATCGCTTTCATTTAATCCTATTAATGATTATATCGTTACCGGGTCTAAAGACAATACGGCAAAAATATGGGATGGCATTTCTGGTGGTTCTTCATTAACTTTAAGAGAACATACAAAAGCTGTAAATGCTGTAGTTTATAGCCCTGATGGTAAAAGCATAGCTTCCGGCTCATCTGATAATACAATTAAAATATGGGATGCAACAACAGGTCAGATAAAAACTACTTTAAATGCAGATTCTAAAGAAGTTACAGCCCTTACTTGGAGTTCCGATGGAAAATACATTGCAAGCGGAGGTTTAGAAGGTGCAATAATTATATGGGAAGTAGCATCTGGCAATAAAGTTGCCGAAAGCAATTTCAAATCAAAAATAAACTCCGTTACTATAAGCCCCGATGTTCAGTATTTGGCAGTTGCAGGAGCCGATAAAAAAATATCTATCTGGAATATTGAAACAAAACAGCTTGTTAAAGAATTTGATGCCCACGAAAAAGAAATTAATGCAATTACATTTTCTGAAAAAGGTAGTTTTCTTGTTTCTGTAAGTAATGATGCAAGTATGAAAATATGGGATTGTGGAAATTTAAAAATAGGAAAGAAAAAATTTATGAAAGATGCTGGCGAACCAAAGTTATCAGTAACCAATTTAACAATGAATGATGATAATCACAATGGTATTATCGAAAATCCCGAAAAGCCAGTAATTAACTTTGTATTAAAAAATTCAGGAAAAGGACAAGCTTATAATTTAATTGCCAAAGTTACTATTGATAATACTATTGTTGGTTTGCATTTTGAAAAAGAAATTCTAATCGGAAATCTTGAGTCTGATAAATATAAAAGCATTGCTATACCCTTTTCTACAGATTCATTACTCGAAACAGCTTCAGGCAATTTTACAGTAGATATTCTTGAAGGAAATGGATTTAACCCTTCACCTTTCAAAGTTAATTTTCAATCGCGGGGTGGTGTAAGTTATAGCTATGTTATGGTAACAAGCCATTCATACAGTTCTGCTACAGGGAAAGCAGAAGCAGGTGCTCCAATTACTCTGAAATTAAAGTTGAAAAATACTTCAAGCGGAGGAGCTAAAAATATTAAAATAAGCTACATTTTCCCTCCCAGTATAATGGCAGTAAATAAACTTTCTGAACTTATACCATCAATTGCACCAGGTGAAGAAAAAGAAGTAAGTGTTGAATTTTATGCCACTAAAGAATATACCAAACCTAAAATTAATATTGGACTGAATTTAGAAGGTGCATATACCAATGCAAACGACCAGATACTTGAAGTTAAAATGAATGAAGCCCTTCCAACAACTGATATTGCTTTTGCAGAAGTTACTACACAAGCTGAATTACCTGAAGTATCTTTATATAGGGGAAGTGGGGACCCGCTAAAAGGATTGAATGTTTCCAAATCAAAAGATATGGTAATAGGAAAATATTATGCTCTGATTATTGGTGTAAATAAATACAAAGGAACATGGACTCCACTTCAAAATGCAGTAAACGATGCAAAAGCGATTGAAGCAATGCTTAAAATAAAGTATAAATTCGATAATTTTCAAACTCTTTACGATGAAAAGGCAACACGCGTTGGAATAATAAATCAGTTAGAATGGTTAACGCTAAATGTAAAAGAACAGGATAATGTTTTTATCTATTATTCCGGACATGGTGAATTTAAAAAGGAACTGAACAAGGGGTTCTGGGTTCCTGTTGATGCTACAACAAGTTCAACAGCAAATTATATTTCCAATGCCGATTTACAAACTTATCTGGGGGGTATAAAATCAAAACATACTTTATTGGTTGCAGATGCTTGCTTTAGTGGCGATATTTTCAGGGGAAATACTGTTTCTGTTCCTTTTGAAGAATCTGAAAAATATTATAAAGAAGTTCACGGGTTATCTTCACGTCAGGCAATGACTTCTGGTGGACTTGAACCAGTTATGGATGGCGGAAAAGATGGACATTCTGTATTTGCTTATTACTTTTTAAAAACACTTAACGAAAACCAGAACAAGTATTTTGATGCTGGCCAGATTTATAATAAAATAAAAATACCTGTTATTAATAACTCTGAACAAAGCCCTAAACTTGCTCCTGTTAAAAATACCGGCGACGAAGGAGGGCAGTTCCTTTTCATTAAAAAGTAATTGTAATTTTAAAAAAATTAATGAAAAAAACAAACAACATTCTTTTTTTACGTTTTTTGCTATTTGTTTTCATTAGTTTGTTTGTTGCAATTTTTCTTTTACCAATATCGGTTTTTTCTCAACGTAATAATTTTCAAAATTTTTCCCTTGAAAGTGGATTACCTCAATCTACTGTTTATAGTATTATACAAGATAAAAGAGGATATTTATGGTTAGGAATGGACGGGGGAGGTCTTTGCAGATTTGATGGAATTAAGTTTAAAACATTTAATAAGAAAAATGGTTTTTCAGGAGTAACTGTTCGCTCACTTTTTGAAGATTCAAAGGGTAGAATTTGGGCAGGAACAAAAGATGAAGGAATTATAGTATATGATGGTTATACATTTAAAAATATTGGAAAAAATTGTGGCTTGGTTTGCAATACAGTGCTTTCTTTAATCGAAGATAAAAATGGAACTATATGGGCTGGTACCGATGATGCAGGGTTAATTAAAATTATTGAAATGAGTAAAGACTCATTTCGGGTTGAAATAATAGGCACGGAAAAAGGTCTTAGTAATAATTCTGTTTTTAAAATACACCAAGATAAAGAAGGACATCTTTGGCTTGCAACTTTTGGTGGGTTGAACATTGTTACTCTATTAAAAGATACATTTAAAATTAACCATTTGAGAGGAGGAAGAGAAATTCCTAGTGACGTAATTCTTTCCATTGAAGAAGATAACAACGGCACACTATGGTTTGGAACACTGGAAGAGGGAGTTTTTACAATAGCTCCTTCATCAAAAGACGGCTCACAGGATTTTGGTCTCGAACTTTTATCAAGAAAAGTTACTTCGTATGATAAATTAAATGGATTTTATGCTAAAAAAATTTGGAATATATATCTTTCAAGTAAAAATGAACTTTGGTTTGCATCAGTTAATAATGGAATTGTTCGCCAACGATTTATTAAACAAACGAAAGACTCTGTCTCTACTTCAAATTTTGTTTTCGAAAATTATACTGTAAATGAAGGATTGCCAAGCAATCAGACACTTTCTTTATTCGAAGACAATACCGGTAATATTTGGATAGGTACTAGCGGTGACGGATTATGTAAGTTTATGGGTGATATGTTTTCGCACTATTCCGAAAAAGATGGTCTTGCCAGTAATAAAATTCAGGGAATAGATCAGGATATTTTTGGAAATTTCTGGTTTGCTACCGGTGGAGGTGGATTAGTAAAAGGAGAGAAAATAACTGATAAACCTGTTTTTACAAACTATACAATTAAAGATGGTTTGCTTGGGAACTCTTTGCTTTCTGTTGCAACAGGAAAAACAATAACTAATAAAAATATCTGGGCAGTTGTATCAGACGAGGGAATAACAAAGTTTGACGGTAAAAAATTCACAAATTACACTGATACACAAGGACTTCTCGATAATAGTGTTTACTGTATTTTTGTTGATAAAAATGGCATTATCTGGTGTGGCTCTAAAGATGGCATAAGTAGATTTGATGGAGTTAAGTTTTTAAGTATGGACCTTGAAACAATGAAGATAAATGGAAAAGATGTTAACTCAATTATTCAGGATAAGAAAGGAAATTTATGGTTCGGCACCCGCGGTGGATTGGCAAAATATGATGGTACCGGTAAAATTACAACATTTGATGAAGTAGAAGGATTGCTACATAAAGAAATTAAATCATTAGTTGAAGGACCAAATGGGAACATTTGGATTGGAACCAATGGCGGTATTTATATGTACGATGTTAAAACACTGAGCAAGATTAAAATACATAATGTTGCAAACGACAGTTTGCTAAGCTCAAATTCTATCAGATCAATGATTTTTGAAAACAAACAAAATATGATTATAGGAACTGACAAAGGATTTGACAAGATTATATTTGACAAAAAAGGAGACAATTTTACTGTTAGAAGTTACAACGTGTCTGATGGTTTCTTGGGAATGGAGTGTAACGACAATGCTATTTACAAAGATAAAGAAGGGAATATTTGGTTTGGTACTGTTAAAGGACTGACTCGTTATAGCTGTGAATTTGATAAAAACAATGTAAATTCTCCTAAAACAAATATTACTTCAATTAAATTAAATTATAAGGAGGTTAATTGGAAAACGAAATCGGATTCGATTCTCCCTTGGTTTAATTTACCCAATGATTTGGAGCTATCATTCAACGAGAATCATCTTACTTTTCAAGTATCTGCAATATCTTTAGATAACCCATCTAAAATTCGATATAGTTTTCTGCTTGAAGGATGGGAAGAAAGTTGGTCACTGCCCACAAATCAATCTGAACGCGATTATTCGGTACTTCCCCCCGGAACTTATACTTTTAAAGTAATAGCAGCAGGTGCTAATGGAAAATGGAATACAGAACCCGCTTCATTTACCTTTACAATAAATCCCCCATGGTATAATTCTATCTGGTTTTACACTTCTTGTGTTATTTTTATTATTATATGTATTTTTTTATTTATCTGGGTACGTGAAAAAAACCTGAAACGTGAGAAAAAAATACTTGAATTAAAAGTAAAGCAGCGTACAGCTGAAGTTGTAATGCAAAAAGAAGAAATAGAAAAACAAAAAGAAGTAATTGAAGAAAAAAACAAAGATATTACCGACAGCATTAACTATGCAAAACGTATTCAGCATGCTATTCTTCCAGAGATAGAAAAAGTGAAGAGGGCTTTGCCTGAATCTTTTATTTTTTTCCTACCCCGCGATATTGTAAGCGGTGATTTTTACTGGTTTAACGAAGTTGTACAAAACAATGAACCCGTATATTTATTGGCTGCAGCCGATTGTACAGGTCATGGAGTTCCTGGCGGCTTTATGAGCATGCTTAACAATTCTTTATTGAACCAAGCGGTAAATGAGAAAAAAATCATCCTTCCTAATAAAATTTTAAATGATGTACGGCAAGGCATTATCAGCGCTTTAAAACAGACTGGTGACTCCGGTAGCCAAAAAGACGGAATGGACATTGCACTTGTCAGCATTAAATACAATAATGATAAAGTTCTTTTGCAGTATGCTGGAGCAAACAACTCAATGTATATTTTACATAAACAAACAGAAACTTTGTTTGATGAAATATTTCCCGATAAAATGCCCGTTGCTATTAGCGATAGATTACAAGATTTTAAGAACAATGTGGTAGAACTCCATAAAGGAGATTTATTTTATATTTTTACTGATGGATTTGCTGACCAGTTTGGTGGAATTCAGGGTAAAAAATTCAAATACTCCAGATTTAAAGAACTACTAGTGTCAATACATGAAAAGCCCATGGACGAACAAAGAAATGAGATTGAAAAGGTATTTAACGACTGGACAAATAACATTAATCCCTTTGATAATAAACCATTCGAACAGATTGATGATATTTTGATTATTGGAGTAAAGCTATAAACAGCTTTCAATATTATTTACAATTCTTTTTAATTGTTTCATAGATGTCAAAATAACCCAACTCACCGGCTTTACTCCAATCTTTACAAGCACCTTTGTTGTCTTTCATTTGAAACTTTGCTGTGCCACGCTGAACATAAGCCTGATAATCTTTTGGATTTAACGAAATAACTTTTGAAAAATCAGAAATAGAAGATTTATATTCTTTTATGCTCAGATACGAAAGACCTCGGTTAAAATATGCGTCAGTAAAAGATTTATCTAATTTAATAGCAACATCAAAATCTTCAATTGAACCTATAATATCTTCAAATTTTGCCTTTAGTTTTCCTCTTCCCTTAAAAGCTTTTGAGTTGGTACTATCCAATTCAATGGATAAATTGTAATGCTCCATTGCTTTTTTATTTTCATTTTGAATCTGGCAAATTTCCCCGAGATAGAAATGTGATTCAGAATTTTTAGGATTTTTTTCAATAGCTTTTCTAAATTCTATCTCGGCGGCTTCATAGTTGCCTTCATTGAATTTTGTTATTCCATTTGCTAGGTTTACTAAAGAATCTTTTGATTGTGAATATAAAGCTAAAGGAATTACTATAAAAAATAAAGCAATAGTTTTTAAAGATAATATTTGTAACATTATTCAGAGTAGATTAATTTATTAATATGGTTTTTGTTTATTTCTTTAACACAATTATTCGTGAAACAGTTCCCTGACTTGTTAAAATTTCAATTGAATAAAATCCGTCAGCCAACATTTCGGTTGAAATTTCATATTTATATTTTTTCAAACCTTGCACATTTGTTTTTTCAATATTTAATACTTTAACCTTTTCGCCTACAATATTATTAATATAAATATTAATTGGTGTTGATAATAAAGTACTAAACTCTATTGTAAATTGTTTTGAAGCTGGATTTGGATAAATCTTTAAATCAATTAATGAAATATTTATTTCTTCAACTCCAATTGGATTTAACAAAACAAATATATTTGTATCCGATGAACACCCATAAATATTAGTTCCTATAACAGTATATGTTGTGCTTGTACTAGGAGAAGCAATTACAGTTGGTCCAACTGTAGTATTCAGTCCAGTTGGAGGTGTCCATATATAAGTTAATGCATTATATGCAACTAGAGTTACGGAATCTCCTGGGAATATACTGGTTGAAAAAGTATTTACTGTAACTAAAGGATTTGGATTAATTGTTAATATAACTGTGTCGGCTGTTGATTTTCCACAACCTGCTGCATAATCTGCTACATAGTAAGTATAATTTCCAACTGGTTTTTGCCCTAAATTTAAATTGTTTCCTGTTCCAATAATATTTATAAGTGTTGCATCGCTATACCATTGCGGATTTGTTCCGGTAGAATTTAAATCAGCAATTTCTCCATAACAAAGTGTTAAATCGTTTGCAAATGGTTGTAAAGGTACCGGGTTAATAAACAAAGTTACTGAATCTGCTGAACTGCTAATGCAACCACTCATGCTATCGGTAACAAAATATGTATAAATTCCAACTCCTGTCTGACCGGTATTAAATGTATTTCCTGAGTTTAGCAGAACAGTTAAAGCTACATCACTAAACCACATAACATTTGTTCCTGTTGAGGTAAGAGAAGGTACAGGGTTTCCTGTACAAACTGCTACATCATTAGCTGTAGGAACAGGCGGAGAAAGCAGAATTGTTAATACAGAGGTGTCTTTATAACTTTCACAACCGGATAATACGTCGGTTTGTGAAACATAATATGAATATATGCCAATATTTGTTTGACCTGTCGCAAATGAATTACCGTTAAAAACAATCGTTCCTAAAGTATCATACCACTGCACATTGTTGCCGTTGGCTGTAAGATCCGGAATGTTTGATGCAGAACACACAGTTGTATCTATAGCAATTGGAATTGCAGGTAATGTATTAATGGTAAGTGTAACTGAATCAGGAATACTTAAACAGCCTGTTATTAAATCAGATTGAGTTACTAAGTATGTATAGTTTCCTGTAGCTGTTTGACCTGTAACAAAAGTATTTCCTGTAAAAATTAATACCATTGAAGTATCAAACCATTGAACATTTGTACCAATTGCTGTTAAATCAGGTACAATATTCCCAAAGCATACAGAAGTGTCACCGACTGAAAGTGTTGTAGGTAAAGCATTAATAATTAATGAAACAGAAGCTGATGGACCTTCAGGACAACCGGGTGTACTATCGGTTGCAAAATAATTATAAGTTCCAATTAAAGTTATTCCGGTAGAAAAAGGGTTTCCGCTATATACAAGATTTGTTAATAAGGAATCGCTGTACCAGTTAATTAAGGTACCTGTTGTTGCTACCAAATCAGGAACCAATGAACCAAAGCATGCATTTGTATCCTGAACCGTTGGAGCAATGGTTGGAGGACTATTTATAATAAGGAATGCTGTATCTTTAGGGCTTTCACAAGTTCCAACAGAGGTCTGTGTTACATAGTAAGTGTAAGTTCCTACTGCTGATTGTCCAGTATTGAATGAATTTCCAGTAAAAAGAAGTACGCCCGAAGTATCATACCACTGGATGATTGCACCGGTTGCAGTGAGCGGAGGAACTGGCAGACCGAAACATACAGCTACATCCTGAACCACAGGAGGAATAGACGAATTGATGGTAATTGTTACAATATCTCCCAAACTTTCGCAAGTTGTTAAAATATCTGTTTGAGTTGCATAATAGAAATATATTCCCGGAGCTGTCTGCCCAATAGCAAATGAATTTCCTGAACCAACAACGACACCCGAAGTATCATACCAAAGTACATTTATTCCAGAAGCTGTAAGATTAGGAACAGAATCTCCAAAACAAATTGCAGTGTCGTTACTGGTTATTGGTGTAGATGGCAATGGATATATTGTAAGCGTATCAGCAATAGCTATGCTTTCGCAACCATTAAGCGATTGTGTAACAATATATATATATGTTCCTGCGGTTGTTTGACCGGTAGTGAAAGGACTTCCACTGAAGATTGGTGTCATGGTTGAATCGTACCATTGAATATTGGTTCCTATTGCCGTAAGGTCAGGAACAATTCCTCCTGAACATGTGCTCTGATTTGAAGAAACCGGTGCAGAAGGAATAGAATTAATGGTAAGGATTACAATGTCACCCGGACTTTGTACCGAATTAACAGTCTGTGTAACATAATAAATGTATGAACCTGCAGCTGTCTGACCGGTTGCAAACGGGCTTCCTGTACCAACAAGCATTGTTAATAAAGAATCGCTGAACCATTGAATGTTAGTTCCGGTAGCTGTTAGGTCTGGTACTGTTTGTCCAAAACAAATAGTTTCATCATTTGCAAGTGGAGCACCTGGGTAAATTGTTAATATTACTGTATCGAGAGTGCTTTCGCAACTATTCATCGTTTGAGAAACATAAAAAGTATCAGTTCCAATAGCTGTAAGTCCTGTTGGAAAAGGGCTACCGCTATATACAAGGGACATCGACGTGTCAAACCATTGTATATTATTTCCAGTTGCAGTAAGATCAGGAACAGGACTTCCAAAAGCAACAGAAACATTATTTGCAATAGGTACTGGAGTGTAATTGATAGTAAACTGAATGGTGTCAGAAGAACTACGGCAACCAGTAACGGTTTGTGTAACATAATAGGAATAAGTACCTGGAGTTGTAATTAATGGAGTATATGGATCACCATCAAGTAATAGATTTATAAAAGAAGGATCACCCCACCATTCTATATTTGTTCCACTTGCACTAAATGAAGGATTGGTATCACCTAAACAAATTGCAGATATTTGGGGAGATGCAACAGGTGCTACTGGTACAGAAAGAATAGTAATATCAATTGTATTAGTGTTTGAACAACCATTTATATTAGTAACAACAACATTATATGTTCCTGTTGAAGATACAACAATTGTCTGGCTTGTAGAAGTTGTTGACCATAAATAGACAGATCCCGGGTTTCCTGCATCTAATGTAATGGTTCCGCCGCACTGAGTCGAATCATTCCCTAAATTAACAACAGGTAAAGCATTAATTGTATAAGTAACTGTATCTGATGGACCTGTACAGCTACCTGTTGTTTGTGTTACATAGTAAGAATAAGTTCCTGACAAAGTTACAGAAGGTGTAAACGGATCTCCTGCAAACTCAAGTGTTGTAAGAGAAGGATCACTCCACCACTCAATATTCGTACCGGTTGCAGAAAATGATGAATTGGGCTCTCCAAAACAAATCACAGAACTTTGTGGCGAGGCAACAGGCGCAACAGGTGTAGAATTAATGGTTAGAATTGCAGTATCAGCAGGACTTTGCGGACATCCTGCAATACTGTCTGTTACATAAAAAGTATAAGTGCCAACAGCAGTAATGCCTGTATTATAAGAACTACCTGCAAAAAGAACAGGAGTTAATGAAGCATTGTTATACCATTGTGGAATTGTTCCTGTTGAATTAAGAACTGAAGGAAATAAACCAAAACATATTGTAACATCATTGGCTGTTGGTTCGAGCGGTACGGCATTGATGCTGAGAGTTACTGTATCGGAATTACTCCGGCATCCGGTTACAGTATCAGTTTGTGTTACATAATAAGTATAAGTGCCGACAGCAGTTTCTCCTGTGGTAAATGGGTTTCCGGTGAATATTACAGGAGTTAACGCCGGGCTGTTATACCAATTAACAGTATCATTCCCTGTTACAGAAGTAGCAACAAGGTCTGGTGTGGGATTTCCAAAACAGATAACTTCATCGGTAGCCACTGGCTGCGAAGGCAAAGCAAAAATATTCAGTGTTACAGTATCTGATAAACTCTGGCATCCGGAAACGGTTTGTGTAACATAGTATGTGTATGTTCCAGGAGCTGTCATTCCAGTATTATAAGGACTGCCAATAGCAATTAATGAAATTAATGTAGGGTCACTGTACCATTTTATATTAGCACCAGTAGCAGTAAGTGATGGTGTTGATTGTCCGAAACAGGAATTTTCATCGGGCGCAACGGGTACTGAAGGAATAGGATTTATTGTCAGCGTTACCACCAATGGTGAACTTTCGCACCCGTTCAGTGTCTGAGTTACATAAAACGGATATATGCCAACTGAAGTCAGTCCTGTGTTGTAAGGATCACCTGTAAATGCAAGTGTCATTGTGGAATCGTACCATAAAATATTGGTTCCGGTAGCAGAAAGAGAAGGAACCGAAGAACCAAAACATGCTGAAGCATTACCCGAAACTGGTTGTGCTGTATTGACAATAGTAAGTGTTGCTGAATCTCTTGAGCTTTCGCAGCCTGTTAAAGTATCAACTGAAGATACATAATATTTGTAAATACCTGAAGTTGTTTGTCCGGTGTTATATGAATAACCACTTCCAACAAAAACCATTGAAGAATTATACCAACGGATGCTGTCTGTTCCATCAACTGTTGCAGTAAGACTAGGAATTGGACCGGCAACACAAACAGTTGTATCATTTGAAACAGGTATGTTAGGCAATGTATATATAGTAAGAGTTGTAGTATCGGCAAGACTTTTCGGGCAACCGCCGGTACTGTCTGCAACATAAAAAGTATATGTTCCTGTAGCAGTTAATCCAGTGTTATAAGGATTTCCGATATAAACAAGGGTGGTTAACGAACCATCGTTGTACCATAATGGAATTGTTCCTGTAGCATTAAGTACTGGAACAGGAGAATCAAAACAACTCGATTCGTTCAATGATAAAGGTTCAACGGGAGCACTGTTAATATTCAAATAAACCGTATCGGGCTGGCTCTCACAACCGGTAACAGAATCAATCGAAATAGCATAATAAACGTATGCGCCTACTGCTGTTTCTCCAGTTACCAGTGTGTCCCCGACATAAATCAGAGTTAATGAAGAATTATACCATTTAATAGTATCGTTTAAATTCATGGAAACAGCAATAAGATCAGGTGTAGGGGTTCCAAAACAGATACTTGTGTCGTTTGCATTTGGAGCAACAGAAGGTAAAGAGTCAACTGTTAAATTAACCATTACTGTGTCAACTGAATTAAATGGGTCATTGGAATTAATATAAATATAATAGTTATAATTTCCTGCAACAAGCCCCGAGTCGGTAAAGAAAACGGTTACAATTGTTGTGTCGCTGGCAACAGTTGTTCCAGAATAAGGAACAGGAATAATATTTAATGATGATTGCCCGGCTGCCGATATAGAAACATTATCCAATGCCCAGTTATCATAAGATGAACCACTATGCGATAACTGTATCCATCTGAATCTTGTGTTAGTTGTTCTTGCTGCTAATGGAATCGGAATACTGAACGGTGTAAAAGTGAAATAGTTTCCTGAATAGAAAGTTGAGATATTTGTCCATAACCCTCCTCCATTATTGGAATATTCCAAAACCACATCCTCGCCGGGATCAAGATATTCGCAACTTCCCCCATCTCCAAGGCGAATATAAAAATTGATGTTTCCCCCGCCTGAAGTATTAATATCAATAGTAGCAGTTTGCCTTACTCCATTATCATTAAAATATAATCCATTCCCGCTTACTGAACCACAATTTGTGCTTATGAAACCATTGTTAACAGACCAGATAGGAGTGTTTATTGCCGGATCAAAATCATCTGATATATCGGAAGGGGTCAGAAGATTCCATTGCAAATCGGAAAGTCCTGAATTAATTATCATCAATTGGTCAGACACGGTATCCTGACAAACATTTATTGTAATATTGAAAGTATCTGGAATTACAGAAATTACAGGTCGGGGGTATGCAATTCCTTCCAAACAAATTACAGGGTCGGCATCGTTTGAGTATATATTTACTGTTCCTGAAAAATTTCCGGTTGAAACAGGTGAAAACTCAACAACTAAATTTCCTGTATCTCCGGGAAGTATAAATAAAGGTGTATTTATAGCACTAAATAGTAGTGTTGGTATAAATTTCAAACTATCAATGAAAAGAGTATCGCAACCTGTGTTAAATATTGAAATGGTATCGTTACTTGAGGTAAATTCCATTATAGAATCTAAATTAAGACAATTAACAATAGAATCATGAAGGAAGACATTAAACTGTGGAGCACCAACAACATGCAATGTTACAGGGACTGAATCCGGGTTGTTAAGCGGATCATTCGAATTAATTATAATATTTGAATAATAGTCTCCTATCAGAATATTAGTTGAGTTAAATGTTACTACAACTTGAGATGAATCACTAGGAATTATTGTATCTGAGACAGTACTTAAATTCAGCCAGGGATATCCGTATATAAATTCTACTTTCATGGTCTGGCTTGGACCATTACAAGTTGCAGTATTGATACCACCCCAGTTTGAGCTACCTATTTCCGGACGTATAATATATATATTACCGGCAGGTCCATCACAGCTACAATCTCCGGCATTTATCGAAAGAACAACGCCGGGACCACATCCTGTATTAACTTTCCAGGTATTTCCTCCAATATTGACGCTATAATATGAACCAGTTCTCAAAGCGTTGGCAATATTTAATACTGAAGCCGGGTCTGTAAGTGTAATTCCGGTCGGATTATTTGAACCGCTTATTTTTAAACTGGTATAGGGATATGAGTTAAGTTGAGATCTGAAAGCAGCCCATGCTGTTGCTTGTGTTCCGGGAGTCACTCCCTGAACAAAGGCCTGATCATATATTATAGGAGCATATCCCCCTAATAAAGAAATGTCAAGATTCATTCCTCCCGTATTGTAAATTGTAAGTGTATCAGTAATAGAATCGTTACAGCCCAGAGTTATATCGAAGTTAACCGGCAGATGAGTCTGGATTGGACGCTGAAAAGATTTACCTTTAAGGCATATAGCAGTATCAATATCATTAGTGTATATTGTTAAAGATTCTGTATAATTTCCTGTTAAAACAGGAGAAAATTTTATTCTGATTTTTCCCAAATTTCCAGGAGCAATTGTCATATCTCCAGAAAGGAAAGTGAAAATTGCTGAAGAAAATTGTAAACTGTCAATTATTAAAGTATCACATCCTGTATTTGTAATTAATAGTGAATCAATGCTGGTTGTATATTCCATAATTGAATCAAGATCAAGGCAGGAAGGAGAAATAATATCTGCTAAAGAAACTTGCATATCAGGATTTCCAACAACATTAATTGTACAAGGTATGGTAAGTAAGCCATTTGCCGGATCGTTGCTTAATATTGTTAATTGATTAAAATACTGACCAGCATTAAAACCAGTAGAATTAAATTCAACAAATACTGTATCTGAACCTGAAGGTAAAGTTGTTCCGGTAGAAGGAAAAACATCAGTTGTAAGTTGTGCGTCAATAGAAACATTATCCAATGCCCAGTTATCATAAGATGAACCACTATGCGAAATCTGTCTCCAACGGAATCTTGTAGATGTTGTTTGAGCTGCAACAGGAATAGGAATAGTGAAAGGAGTGAAAGTAAAATAATTACCTGAATAATATGTGGAAATGTTTATCCATAAACCTCCGGCATTATTTGAATATTCTAAAACAACATCCTCTCCCGGATCAAGATACTCGCAACTTCCACCATTACCCAATCGAATATAAAAACTAATGTTTCCTCCACCAATGGTATTTAAATCAATAGTTTCAGCCTGTCTTACGCCGTTATCGTTAAAATAAAGTGCATTTCCGCTTACTGAACCGCAATTAATGCTTGTAAACCCGCTATTAAATAACCATATTGAAGGATCAATTGCTGGATCAAAATCATCCGACTTGGTTATTGTAGTAAAAATAGACCAATTTAAATTTGCAGCACCCGAATTATAAATAAATAACGTATCTGTAAGAGAATCGCCACATGCTATAAACGCATTAAAAAAAGTTGGATTTGTACTGATTGTAGGAGCAGGCAGAGAAACACCCTGAAGACAGAAAGAAGTGTCTGCATCATTGTTCAGAACTGTTATTGTGGTAACGTGATTTGCTACTGTAGTTGGCTGAAAACTGATAAGTATTTGCGAGTTTGAATATGGAAGGATAAAAGCCGGAAATGTATCAACAACGAAGTGTGTGGAAGATGTTGTAACATTTGAAATAAACAGTGTATCACAACCAACGTTCTGAACCAATAAAGTATCCTGATCACTGTCCCCTACCATTATTGTATCAAATGAAGGGCAGGGACCCGAAAGAGAAATGTTAATATCAGATAATCCATTTACGGTTAATGTACATGGTATTATTATAACAGGATTAGCGGGATCGTTGGAATTAACATATAAATCAGAAAAATAAGTACCGTTAACAATATTTGTTGATTTAAATTTTAAATTAATTACAGTTGAACCAGAAGGAGCAACAGAACCAGTTGTTGATGAAGGGTATAGCCAAGTACTAATACTGTTTGCAATATAAATGTCGTCAAAATATGAGGTCATACCTGGTTCCCATCCGAATAAATGAATAACATCAATGTTGGTTATATTGGTATTCCAGAACAGAAGATTAGTAGCAACAGGGTTACCATTAACATAATAGTCGAAACTTTTTGTTGTATAATTTATATTACGATACTCAACCATGTACCATTGACCCTGAACCATAGGAACAGTATATGTACCTGAATTACACCATAGATATACTTCTGATGAATTATTATCAATCCATTGGTCTGCAATTGCACCATTGGCAACTATATCTGTGGAATTTCCAATGTTTACTCCACAATTCCAGCTTGTACTTCCAATTGGTGACATAAGATTGAATGAAATATAATCAGCGGTATTTGCTGGAAATGTATGATTAATACCGTCATAATTTGAATAGTTTCCACCGGTAATTTCAAAAGAATAGCTTCCATTTGCCTGTTGAGTATTTGTAACAGTTCTGGTGTAAGTACCTGTTCCAATATTCCACGAATTTATATTGCCACTCTCAAAACCATCGAAAAAATTTGTTGATAGTGCCGAAATATTATAATCAAGTGTACCTGCACCCGTATTATTAATAGTTAAAGGAAGTGTAATAGAATCGTTACATGAATTTATTGTAACATTAAATAATAATGGATTTACGGATATAACCGGCGGAGGAACTCCCACAGCGGTTAAACTGACTAAACTATCGCCGGCATTACTAAATATGGTTAGTGTATCATAAAAAGTTCCAGCAAAAGGAGGAGTAAAAGTAACTACTAATTTCATTGAGTCGCCAGGAATAACTGTTCCGGAAGTAACAGATAAACTGAAATAACTTGTCTGTTTTGTAATATTTGAAATAGTCAAATTACCACAACCGGTATTTTTAATATATAGGGAATCTTTTTTAAAAGAAGTTAACTGAACATTACCATAATTGATATTGTTTTTAGCAGGTATAATTAAAGGCAAAACTGCAGTTGTCATGTTAAACCTTATATTTGGGCGACTTGTTGAAACGGAACCGCTAGCTACTCCGCAAACCCCTGAGGCATCATCTCTGTAATAAATACAACTATTAAAAGTTGTATTTGTTAATCTTGTTTGAGCATTTAATGTATAAGAACCATTATTAAAACAGACTTCGATTAATAAGTTGGAGGTCCCATCCCAATTAAATGGGGTAGAAAAAGTATGTATATTCCAACCAGATGTTTCTGTATAAGTCTGAGGACCAAAAACGGTTACAAATCCGGTATTGTCAAAAGTTGAAGTGAGAACAGCGGTTGAAGTACTTTTTATACGTATGGTAAAATTGGCAAGTGGTGTACCTTGAACAGTTGCAACATCAAACCCAAGAGAAGTAATATTTCCGGGAAGTGCACAATTAGCTGAAAGTTCAGATGCTCTTATCAAAAATTGATGTTTAGCTCCATAATACCAATTACCGTAAGGTGCCGGGTAGCTTGTAGTACCGTTAACGGCAGTTCCTGACCCAATAGTTACTGTTTGTGCAGGAGTAATAAAAGCTGATAGCAGCATTAAATAAAGTGAAACTAATAAAGGACGTAAAGAATAATTCATAATTATAAAGTATTAGTTATGATTTTTATCTTTGAAAGGATAAAAATAATTAAAAATAATTAAAAAAAAAATTTTTTTAATTATTTTTTTTATAATTTTAGCCAAATATTTATTTTTAAATTTTAACAATTATTTTTATATTACTATGACAAAGCATTTTATCGTTATTTTTTTATTAGTTATTTTCTCTTTTACAAAAACCGAAAAGAGCTATGCAATTGAGCACGAGAAATCATTATCAAGCAATTTATCTGATGAAGGAAATAAATTGTTAAGTAAAGGACAGTTTAGTGCAGCTATTAATGTTTGGCAAAAAGTTTTAGAACAGGATCCCGATAACGCTAATGCCAACTTTAAAATGGGGATGTGTTATTTTAATTCTATTGACGAGCAACCTAAAGCTTTATTTTATTTTAAGAAAGCTATTAAAAATTTGTCATTAAAATACGATTTTTTTAATACTATGGAAATGGCTGCTCCCTATGATGCACTATATTTCCTTGGCAATACCTATTTAATAATGGAACAATCAGACAGTGCTTTAATGATGTTTTTTAAATATGATGATCTCTTTGCAGGCAATCCTCCTATTCCTGTCGAAAAAGTAATCCGAAATTGCATAAATGCAAAAAATGCACTTAAAAACCCAAGAGATATAACTCTTAAAAATCCCGGTAAAAATGTAAATACTTCTTTTTCGGAGACAAACCCGGTTATTACTCTTGATAATTCAGTTATGTTTTTTTCCACCCGCCGGGCATCCAAAGAAGGTAATAAACAAATAAGCAATGTTACCGGAAAATTAGATGAAGATATATATATTACTCAAAAAGATGCTTCAGGAAGATGGGAAACGTCTGTTCCTTTTAAATGGAATACAAATAAAGACGAAGCACCACTTTGTATTTCGGCTGATGGCTTAACACTATATTTTTATATGGAAGAAAAAGGTCAGAAAGATATTTTTCAAAGTAATTACATTGATAAAGTATGGAGTCAGCCAAAGCCGGTTTCTGAAATAAATTCTTCTTCAAACGAAACTGGAGTATCTGTTTCATCTGATGGAAAATATCTTTATTTCTGCAGCGATAGAGAAGGTGGAAACGGTAAAAATGATATTTATCAATGTATTAAATCTGGAAAGAAATGGGGTAAACCAAAAAATCTTGGAACCTCTATCAATACTTCATTTAGTGAAGTTTCTCCATTTATTAATCCAAATGGAAAAACTTTATTTTTTAGTACCAATGGATATGCTGACGGCATCGGTGGTTTCGATATTTTTTATTCAGAACTAAAAGATGATGGCACATGGACCAAACCCGAAAGTATGGGATTCCCGATAAATACAACCCGGGATGATTACAATTATTATATAATTGGAGGCGGAACAAGATATTATTCAACAATTCGTGAAGATGCTAATGGATATGATATTTTCAAAATTGAAGGAGGCGGTTTTGATATTGAAAATATTGACGCAACAGGTCAGGTTGTAACTCTTACAAAAGAAATGAGCGTTACAGATGTGCTTGAAGTTGAGAAAACAGTTGAAAAAGAAGTGGAAGTTGTTGAAACAATCGAAACAACAGTTGAAGTTATTAGAGAAGTAGAGAAGATTGATGTTGAAAAAGAAAAACAAAAAATGGATTCTTTGATGACTCTTGCCAGAAATGAAGCTCAGACTGAAAAACAAAAATTTGAAGCCGAAAAGGTGAGAGCCGAGGCTGATAGAATTAAAGCCGAAGCAGATATTAAAACAGCCGAAGCCGACAAACTGAAAGCTGATGCAGAAATTAAAAAAGCTGATGCTGATAAAGCAAAGTCCGATGCCGAAAAGGCCAAAGCCGATGCTACCAAAGCAACTGCCGATGCTGCCAAGGCAAAATCTGATGCCGTTATTGCTGCTGCACAAAAAGCAAAAGATGATCTTGCTAAAGCTAAAGCTGAACTTGAAATAAAGAAAGTAGAAGCGTCAACTGCTAAAGTTAATTCATTAAAAACTCAGGCTGAGGCTACAAAAGCAAAAAGTGAAGAAGCCAAAGCAAAAAGTGAAGTCGATAAATTAAAACTTACTACCGACAAAGCTAAAGCTGATGAAAATGTTTTGCAATTAAAAAACCAATTAGCCGAAACAGAAAAACCAAAATACGAAGCTTTGAAAGCTCAAGCCGATGCTGCTAAAGCAAAAGCTGAAGCCGATAAGCTAAAATCGCAAGAATTATTAGTAGCTGCTCAAAAAGCAAAAGATGATGCAGTTATTGCAAAAGTTGAAGTAGCCAAAGCTAATGCCGAGGCAAAAGCATCAGTAGCCCAAAAAGCAAAAGATGATGCCGATAAAGCCAAAGCCGATGCCGAAATTAAAAAAGCAGAGGCATTAGAAATTCAATCTAATACAATAAAAGTAAAAGCTGAAGCCGATAAAGCTAAAGCTGATGAAATGAAAACAAAGGCTGAAGCCGATAAAGCTAAAGCCGATGAATCTGCATTGCAGCTAAAAAATAAATTAGCCGAAACAGAAAAACCAAAATACGAAGCACTAAAAATTCAAACTGAAGCTACAAAGACAAAAGCTGAAGCTGATAAATTAAAATTACAGGATAAACTTGTTGCTGCTCAAAAAGCAAAGGATGATGCAGTTATTGCAAAATCAGAGACAACAAAAGCAAATGCAGAAATTTTAAAAGCAAAAGCAGAAATAGCCGTTGCCGATAAAGCAAAAGCCGATGCAGCAAAAGCAGATGCCGATGCTAAAAAAGCGCAGGCAATGGCTGATAAAGCTAAAGCTGATGCTGAAGCAAAACAAGCTCAATTAGAAATTTTGAAATTGCAACCTCCTAAAAAATAGTTGTTTTTATAATTGTTATACCGAAAGCATATATATAATAGTCTAATAATCCCAAATTCCGAAGCATCGCATACGCATCAAGTTAAGAATTAAAAAATGGGCTAAAGCCCGCATCAGATGGGGTATTCAAACCCCCCGACATTTATGCCGGGCTATTGATTATAATTGAATAAAATTATTAGCCCCGAACCTGAAGGTCGGGGTAAATAGATGCACCACAAAACAGGGGACTTTAGTCCCAATCATTTTATTGAGAATCAGGAGCTTTTAAGTTAAAAAATGGGTTCTTAGCTTGACGCGTATGCGCTTTGACGGGATTAAGTTGTTCCAAATTTAATAAGGAGGTCTAAATCTTGAGTTTACCAGCCTTATCGAAAACTAAGACAAAGGTATTTTCGGTGAAAAAAGCGAGAATTCTGATAATAGCGAACCGATGTATACGAGAACCGCTTGGTTTACACTGAGCGAAGTCGAAGTGTACAGTAGTCCCGCTTAAAGGCGGGATAAATTGTGAGAGGTTCTCCCCATCAGCATTGGCTGGTGGGGCAGTCTACTCGATTAGGGGCTGGTTTTATTGTTTATGTTTAAATTGTTTCAATTCTTTCAATTGCCATCGTCTTTCGTCAGATACTTTGTCGATGTTATCTGGAAAAACTAACTGAATAGTTTTTATGGCATAGTCAGAGCAAACCATAGCATGTTCTCTCATATGTCCAACCCCAACAGCTTGTCCAGAAGACCTGATTGCACTTTTTGCTAATTCTGTTTTACATTTTCGTGCAATTTCATGTATTTTAAATCCTGCCTGTCTGATTTCATGCACACTTGCTTTTCCAATCTGCCATAATTCATTTATTTTAAAACCATTTTCAATTGCTGTTGTGTCATATTCTTCAATTTCTGAGAAATGTAAAATATGTTTTGAACAATTAATTGCCCATTTAGCCAAGTCAATTTGGTCTGTTTGCTCATATAGCTTATCAATTTCCAATCTTAAGTTCGAGTCGTCAACTATTTTAATCTTTGCTTTTGTTGCCATTTCCTAAAACTTAATATTTCTTGGTTCTTTTTATAAACTTGCCCTTAACGTTTTAATGTTGAATTTGGCAGGCTTTTACTTGCAGTTATTGTCAAACCGTTAAAATGTTTGTATATTGTTATAATTGTCAAGTTGCCCATAACAGCCTGCTAAATTTTAACCGTGTATTAGCAGCATACCGTTTTCTTTTTCCGTTATTATCGTATGATTTCTTCCTCCTCAATTTAGCATTAAAATTAACTCTTCATTGAAGAGTTCATTCTTTGCTTTAGAAATCAACTCTTTTAATGAAACCTTATTTACAAAATACCTGAAGATATAACTATATTTTATGTAGCTCCCTCTGTCTGGTTCTCTCATGATATTAATCATTTCCTCTTTGCTGAGAACAATATCTGATTCTGAAAATTGATTTGCTGCATACATTGCAAACCCTTCGTAAAACCAAATAGGTCCCATTGCTTCTTCATTCCCGTTTAATATTCTCACATGCAATCTATGTGCGATTTCGTGTGTAAGCAATTTTTCAAATGATAGATCTTCAATTCCTTCGGGATATACTTTTGCATATAATTCAGGCGATACCGAAACCAAGGTTCTTTTTTCCAATGCAGCACAATATGTGTCTGGTAATTTCATTATAGTGTCAGCTTCTGCAAGTTTTAACAACGTTATATTAAAACTATTTTTATTATCAAAAATCATAACACTGTCAATAAATTCTTCTTTTGTTAAAGCATCCCATTCATATTTTTTAGCAAAATTCCTAATATTTATTCTTGCTGAATTTACATTGGCTTGGAACTCTATTCTCCTGTTTTCTAATGAACTTGGTAAAACTAGTGAAATGGAAATTTGGTCGCTGTTTTGGGTTACTAATTTTTCATTGATTGAATTTTGATTTCTATTATTGCATGAAATTAAAATGATTGCAATTAAACTGATAGAAATGTATTTCATAATTAGAATTTTTGTCGTTAGACGAACAATGACATTTAAATGTTACTATTAATATTTCAAGAAGCACTCATTCAGTTTATTCACTCATGGTTCTGACTAACGTCAGTCCGTCTAAAAACCCATTTTTTTTTAAATTTTAATCAAATATAAGGCGATTAAACGAGAGAAAAAAATAATTTTTAGTAACCGTTGGTAAAATAAATCGAAAAATAAAATGCCTTATTTTTGAGCTTATGGGCTTAACAAAAGTCAAAATAAAAAATGCAAGTATTTATTTTTTTGTCGGCTCTAAATAGTGCTTGTCTATAAAGTCAGTGTCTGAACTATAATGTTCGAGTTTGAGGCATGCGAAGTTTTGAAAACCAAGGAGTTTACTATAGTAAATGGCTGTTTTCAAAACGAGTATAACGAAAAAATCGGACATTATGGACAGACACTAAATATACGCATGAGAGTTAACATTACATTATTATTAAGGTAGGTTCTAAAAATAAATAATTGCGTCATGGCAGGCAGTCATCTTGAGCTTGTCGAAAGGCTGCCATCTCATATCACTCCAATTTTATAGGAGATTATTCGCTTCGCATAGTAGCAAAAGCATTGCTTCTTAACCCACATTGCAACTTTTTCTGCAAAATTATAAAAAAATCGGTTGATAACTCCTGTTTTTATCAACAATTACAAAGTGCAGAAAATGTATTGCTCAGATTATCAGCGATTACGCTTTAAATAATTTATTGGTTTTCAAATGTGTTCCCCCCTGTCCTATTGATAATTAGAATATTACAAACTAATTTTGCTGCATGTTTATTAAACCATCTTCAAAATATAATAAGACCACAAAAGAGCGTTATTTTATTTACAAATTATGCGAGAGTTATCGCAGAGATTGTGGTACTTATCATCACATTATAATAAATTTGGGTAAACTTGAAGAACTGGAAGATGCTGAACATAAAAGGCAGCTTGCATTGCGAATTGAAGATATGCTCAAAAACGGAGAGAACTCTTTACCAATAGATACTATAGATGAGAAAACAGAGAAACTGGCACAACACTTTTATAAAGAAATAAAAGCCAAAAAGCGATACGACGTTCATCATGGGAAAGAGGAATGGG
>Ga0209211_10000756_pt1 | contig 64146 bp, 36 predicted proteins | sample RifGroA2_FD_183992 | JGI IMG/M metagenome (GOLD analysis project Ga0209211, IMG submission 183992) | Groundwater microbial communities from Rifle, Colorado, USA - Groundwater A2 (SPAdes) (version 2) | ecosystem: Environmental > Aquatic > Deep subsurface > Groundwater | place: Rifle, Colorado... | reverse complement strand
AGTCGCGCAAGTACCAAACCAAGGAAGGTCAGGAGCGCTACATCACCGAGATCATCGTCAACGAAATGCAGATGCTGGGCGGCAAGTCCACCGGCGGCGGCAGCTTCGAGGTGATGGACCAGTCGGCTCCCGAGCAGCGTTCCGCACCGGCTCGTTCCGCAGCACCGGCGCGCTCTGCTCCGGCGGCCGCTCCGGCCAGTTCCGGCAGCAGCTTCGACAACTTCGACGACGATATTCCGTTCTAGTTTTTCAGGCAAACAGAACCCCCTGTGTCTCGCCGACACAGGGGGTTTTTCTTTGTGCGCGAACAATTCCTCCTGCTTCGAGCGGCGAGTGATCCCTACAGTCCGGTCGCGCCGATAAATACAGTCTTGCGCGTATCGGGATACGGGTTTCGCCTGAGTGTGCGAATCAGGTCGCTGCCCGATACTTGCGGCCAAGGATACACAGTAAGCGGCTTGTAAACAGTGTAGTCGGCCGGCTACGGGCCGGGTGCTTTTACCGGGACGGGTGCAGGGTTGCGCACGATGGCGGTAAGCAACGGGACGTAGCTTGTATGTATGAGCCGGGTGCGCCGGTTTGCGGTGTGGAACGCAGAGTCATGGGGGTGTCTGGATGAACAATTCGATTGTCAAAGTCGCAGCCACTGTCCGCAGCATGCTGCTGTGCTGTGCGCTTGTATTCCTGTTCTCGCCGGCATTTGCCCAAGGCATTTCGGGTGGGGCGACGCACGATGGCGGCATGTCGGCCAGCCTCGGCAACATGGGCGACCCCTGTGTCGGCGCCGCCGACCCGTTCGGCTGTTACAAGAGCGCGGCCGGCAAGTCATCGTCGCCGGATAACGCCGGGAACATGGGCCGCCAGACACCGTCGCCCGAGCAACCACGCTCTTCTAACCAAGCTTATTCGTCGCAGGAACATGGCGAATTCCAGATGTTCGTGTTTTCCTCGGTGGGCAGGATGTTGCCGCTGTACGGCCACAACCTGTTCGTGGATGCGCCCAACTCTTTTTCTCCGCTGGACAACGTTCCGGTCACGCCCGATTACCTGATCGGGCCGGGCGATGAGTTGGTGATACGCGGCTGGGGACAGGTGGATTTCGACCTGTCGCTCACGGTGGATCGCAATGGCGCGATCTACCTGCCCAAGGTGGGCAACGTGAATGTCTCCGGCATCCGTTATCAGGCGCTGCATGGCTACCTGAAAAACGCCATCGGCAAGATATTCCAGAATTTCGAATTGAACGTGTCGCTGGGCAAGCTGCGCTCTATCCAGGTGTTCGTCGTCGGCCAGGCCAAGCGGCCGGGCGCTTATACCGTCAGTTCGCTGAGCACGCTGGTCAACACCCTGTTTTCATCGGGCGGACCTTCGCTCAAGGGTTCGCTGCGCAACATCCAGGTCAAGCGCAACGGCATGGTGGCGAGCGAAATGGATATGTACGACTTCTTGCTCAAGGGCGACAAGACCAGAGACATTTCGCTGCTGCCGGGCGATGTCATCTATATCCCGCCGGTGGGTAGCCTGTCCGCTATCGCGGGGAGCGTCAACAATCCCGGCATCTATGAACTGAAGAAGGACAAGACCTCGCTGGCCGAGCTGATCGAACTGGCCGGAGGATTGACCACTACGGCGAGCGGCGACAAGGTGCGCGTCGAGCGCATAGACAACCACAAGATGCGCAAGGTCGAGGAATTCCCCCTGAATCAGGCGGGGCAGCGGCGCTTGCTCAAGGACGGCGATGTGGTTCGGGTGGAGATCATCAGCGGCCAGTTCGACAATGCCGTCACCCTGCGCGGTAACGTCGCCAATCCCGGCCGCTATCCCTGGCGCGAGGGGATGCGGGTAAGGGACATGATAGCCGGCATGGATGCGCTGATCGTGCCGGAGTACTGGATGATGCAGAACCGCATTTCCATGGTGGACATCGGCAGCGAGAAGCGGCTGCGCACGGAAATCAGGCGCAACGAAAACGAGATCAACTGGGACTACGCGCTGATCGAGCGCCTGAACAAGGACGACCTGAACACTGCGCTGATTCCTTTCAATCTGGGCAAGGCGCTTGCCGGCAACGACGATGAAAACAATCTGCCGTTGCAGCGGGGAGATGTAATCACCATCTTCTCCAAGGAGGACATCCAGGTGCCCGCCGCCAAGCGCAGCGCCTACGTCACGCTGGAGGGCGAATTCAACCAGGCAGGCGTCTACAAGGTGAAGCCGGGGGAGACCCTGCGCCAGTTGGTCGAGCGGGTGGGCGGACTGACTTCCAACGCCTACCCGTTCGCCGCCGAATTTAACCGGCAATCGGTGCGGGCGAGCCAGCAGAAGAAACTGGAAGAGATGGCCGACCGCATGGCCGAAGACATCGAACGCAACCTGGCCGCGAAAAGCCAGTCCGCGTTGAGCAAGGAAGACGTGGATGCGGCCCGGGCGCAGGCGGCCGGCCAGCGCGCCTTGCTGGAGCGCCTGCGCCGGGCCAAGGCGAGCGGACGCATCGTGTTCGGCAGGTCGGCGGACAAGATGAAGTCGCAGGTCATCCCGGACATCGTGCTGGAAGACGGCGACCGCTTCATCGTGCCGCAGCATGCCTCGACGGTCAGCGTGATGGGCATGGTCTACAACGAGAATGCCTTCATGCACCAGAAGGAAAAACGGGTCTCGGATTATCTGGATCTAGCCGGCGGACCGACGCGGGATGCGGACGAGTCGCGCATCTACATTTTGCGCGCGGACGGCTCGGTGCTGAGCAAGCAAAGCACGGGTTCGATGTTCGGCAGCCTGAACGGGCAGCCGATGATGCCGGGCGATGCCGTGGTGGTGCCGGAGTTGCTGGACAAGTTCTCGCTCACCCGCGAGCTCAAGGACTGGGCGCAGATTTTCTACCAGTTCGCGCTGGGCGTGGGCGCCATCAATCTGCTGCGCATGTAGCGACTGCATAACTGCTTGTGATGACTAATTCGACGAAGGCAGACGGAGCTAAACCATGACTGCAAACCAGATTGCCGCCCCCCATTCCGTCCCGCCGGAGAACGACACTCCGACGGAAAATGCCACCTCGGCGGAAAGCGATGGAATCGACCTGCTCGATTTGCTGATGACAGTTGCGCGCGAGAAGAATGTGATTCTGCGCGCGACCGTCGCCGCTATCGTGTTGAGCGCCGGAATCGCCTTGTTGTTGCCCGGCGTTTATACCGCCAGAACCGTGATCCTGCCGCCGCAGGAAGATCGTTCCGGGCTGAATGCCATGGCGATAGGGGCGCTGGCGGAACTGTCGGGGGGCGGGAGCGGACTGGGCGCCGCATTCGGCTTGACGAATCCCAGCGACATTTACATCGGCATATTGAAAAGCCGCTCGGTCGCCGACGCGCTGATTCAGCGCTTCGATCTGAAGGAACAGTACGAATCCGACACGCTGGTGGCGGCTCGCGAGGCGCTCGCCAAACAGGTTTCCATCAGCAGCGATACGGACGGCCTCATCAGCATCGTGTTCGACGACGAGGATGCGAAGCGCGCGGCCGATATAGCGAACGCCTATGTGGAGGAACTGGAGCGATTGACCCGGCATATCGCCATCACCGAGGCCTCGCAGCGGCGTTTGTTCATCGAGCGGCAGATCGTGCAGACCCAGGAAAAACTGGCGCAGGCGGAAAACTCGCTGAAGCGGACGCAGGAACAGACCGGGGTGATCGATCTCGACAATCAGGGCAAGGCCATTATCGAAGCGGTGGCCGAGCTGAGGGCGCAGGCCGCAGCCAGGGAAGTGCAGATCGCTGGCATGCAGTCGTTCGCGACAGCGGCCAACCCGGACCTGATCCGCGTCAGGCAGGAATTGGCAGGGCTCAAGTCGCAGATCGGCAGACTGGAACATGACAGCGTCGTCGGCAACGGCGACATCATGGTGGCCACGGGCCGGATGCCGGAGGCCGGCCTGGAATATTTGCGCAAGTTGCGCGACATGAAATACCAGCAGGCGGTCTATGAAATGCTCGCCAAGCAGTACGAGATCGCCCGAGTGGACGAGGCGCGTAACTCCGTGGTGATTCAGGTGGTCGATCCGGCGATAGCGCTCGACGAGGAATCGGGGCCACGGCGCTTCATGATCGTCCTGTCGGCAACCGTGATTACGCTGATTCTCGTCGTCTTATGGGTGTTGGTCCGGGGCAGTCTGGTGCGTGCGCAACGGGGTTTCGAGCAAGATGGGCGCTGGGCGGAATTGCGTGAGTTGCTGCGCATGAAGCGATAGCCGTGCGGCATTAATTAATTACTTTTGGAGGTTTACGATGAACGAATATTCCCTCAATCATGCAGTCCGCCGGAGCGCATGGACTGTTCTGGCCGGCGCATTTTTACTCTTCGGCAATACTGTTTTGAGCGAGCACGGCAATGCCATGGCATTCGAGCCAAAGCCATTGCAGAGCCTGAAGAAAGGCTGGAAGTTGGTTCCGCAAATGACGGACGAGTTCAACACAGGGCGACTGGATCTCGGCAGGTGGGACAACGACGTGAAGGACTGGGGCGTGTGGTCGTGGGAGCCGGAAAACACATGGGTGAACAATGGCCGCCTGTATATGCGCATGAAATACGAAAAGCACCAACGCGGCCAATGGACGCTGTATTACAAGTCGGGCATCGTGAAGAGCAAGGCGCCGCCCATCCGCTACGGTTACTTCGAGGCGCGCATGAAGGCGGCGGGCCGCTACCCCGGCGTATCCCCAGCCTTCTGGGGATACCGGGACGATGGCACCGAATGGACGGAAATCGATTTCGTCGAACTCACCCAGCGTAACTTGAGTGTCAGCCTGATCGACACGAATGTGCATGTGTTCAAGCAGCCCGGATTTCCCGGTGTGTTGCCGTTGCAGGAAGAGCGCACCTGGAAGGCGCCATGGGACCCGCGCAAAGCCTTTCACGTTTACGGTTGCGAGTGGGACGAGAAAGAAATCCGGTGGTATATCGACGGCCGTCTGGTTCAGGCCAGGAAGAACGACTATTGGCATCAGGCGCTCGATATCACCCTCTCGCTCGGTGTGCGCGGCGCCCTGAAAACGACGGCCAGTCCGGTCGGTTTTCCGACGACCGCCGAAGTGGACTACGTCAGGGTCTGGACTTCGATCAATTGAGTGCGGACGATCATGAGAGAGTCTCCACCATCCCGAATGATGAAACGCCTTGTAGGAGCGACTTTAGTCGCGATAGATACATTCCAACTCCACGTTACCTTCGCGGCTAAAGCCGCTCCTACGAAAACCGCAGCACCCTGTAGGAGTGGCAGCAACCACGAAATGAAGTGGTACTCCAACGAGTGTTGTTTCTCGTTAAATCAAAGCGCCGGATTCCCGCTTGCGCGGGAATGACGAATTAAAGAGATACCCATGAAAGATTTTCTCGTCAGTTTGTATACCGCCCTCAAGCTCGGGGGCAGGACGCATGGCTGCCGGATATCTCCGCTCGCCACGGTCAGGGGCGATGTGCGCATAGGCAAGTGCACATACGTGAGCAGCTACGCCGACATCCGCGGTGTCGGTTCGGCCACCCGCATCGGGAACTACTGTTCGGTGGCGCGCGGCGTGAAGATATTGTCATCGGGACAGGTTCACGGTCTCGATTCGATATCGACCTTTCCGTTTTACTTGATAGACCGCTCGCTTAGCCGCGCGGACTTCATGTCGTCCCGGCGCGATGTGGTGATAGGCAACGATGTGTGGATAGGCGTCGATGCGATCATCCTGCCGGGAGTGAGGGTGGGTGACGGCGCCGTGATCGGCGCGGGCGCGGTGGTGACCAAGGATGTGGCCCCGTTCCAGATCATCGCGGGCGTTCCCGCCATGCCGCTCCGGATGCGGTTCGCCGAACCGGTATGCGCGGCCATCGCCGCTTCGAAATGGTGGGAGCGCGATTACGACGAGCTGAAGCCGTTCATCCATCGCATCTATGCGCATGACCGGAATGGCGACGAGGGCATCCTGGAAACATTGGGGCTGCTGTCCGGCCGCCTTGCGGTTGCTCCCGAGTGATGCAGGGGCTCTTCGAAGACCGACTATATGAAAGCATTGATAAGCGCGATTTTTTCCAAGGCGGGCGGCTCGGTGTTCACCCTGGCGCTCGTGTTTTATCTCGGCCATGCGACGGGTTCCGAGGCGTCCGGCCATTTCTATTTCACGCTTGCGGTGGCGATGATACTGAGCCAGTTGCTGCGCCTGGGTATGGACGGCGTGGTGCTGCGCCTGTCGAGCCGGTATCACCATATCGGCGATACCTATGCGTTGCAACGGCTGGCGGGCGACATGCTGGCCTGCCTGATTGCCTGCGGGGCGGTCATGGTGCTGGCCGGGAAAGTGATCGAGCAATACGCCGCGCCGTTGCTGTTTTCCGGCGCATCCCCGCATTTGTTGTATCAAGTCGCGCTGTATTCCTTCGTGCCGTTTTCGCTAATGTGGGTCTGCGCCTCGCTGCTGAAAGGCATAGGCAGAACCTCGTTGGCAGTGTTCGTCGAGGCCGGCAGCGTCCCGCTGATCGTGCTGCTGGCGATGCAGTTCGGCGCGGGTGCTGCGGGTTACCGCGAGGCGGTGATGGCGTTGCTGTGGGCGAATCTGATCGCCGCAGCCATCGCGGTGGCGCTGGTGTTTCGTTACGCCGGTTGCCGCATGCAATGGCCCGGCTTGTTGCCGCGTTGCAAGGCGCTGCTGGGGGAGTCCGTCAGTGGCGTGTGGGTCGCCGTTTCGAACACGCTCATCGTCTGGTCTCCGCTGTTTTTCTTGGGAATGCTGGCCACGCCGGCGGATGTCGGCGTGTACAACGCTGCCTTCCGCGTGACCATGGTGATAGGCGCGTTCAGCCCGGTGTTCCGGGGCATATCGACTCCGAAGCTGGCCGGCCTGCTGCATCGCAACGAGTCGCCGGTCCCTTTCCTCAGAAAGTCGATGACCCTGATCGTCATCGCCGGCCTGCTGACGTTGCTGCTGGCCGAACTCAGCTTCGACTGGATTTTTGCGCATTTCGGCGATGGCTTCTCGTCTGCTGCAGGACTGGCGACGCTGATGCTGGTCGGCATGCTGGCCAACGTGCTGTTCGTCATCATGGAGACCCAGTTGATTCTGGCCGACAGGAACGACCTGTTGCGGGCCAATGCGATCTTCACCCTACTGGTCGCCTTGCCGCTCACGCTGGCGCTGATCGTTTCTTTCCAAGCGTACGGGGCTGCGCTGGGGTTCGTCGTCACCAATGTGTTGAGCCGCATCAACATGCTCTACCTGTTCAACCGGATGTACGGCTGCAGGATATGAGGAACGCGGGGAAGCGATGAGCATCGGCGCTACATGGTTGAAGTCCGCTCCCGTCCATCTCACGGGAGTCTGTGTCGTCCTGATGGTCTACGGCTTCCTGTTCCCGGTGCTGAACTGGCCGGACGAGTACCGCAACGTGACGCTGTTGCAGCAAGGTAGTGAAAGCGGCTATGCCTTCATCTACGGCCATTTCGCCGGAGCCGTCATGCAGAGCGCGGACGCGTTGTTCGGCCTGAACGAGTTGAGCGATGTCCTGGGCAGCGTTCAGCAAAGCGGCGGCTACCGGATGGTCCAGGGAGACCTGCACTACAAGACCGTCTCCGACGTTCCCGCCGTCTACTATTTCGCCAAGCTGGCCAATTCGTTCCTTGCATTGCTATTCGCCATCGCCGTGTCGCTGCATCTGTGCGGGGCGGGCCGGCAGTCCGGCAGCGGCGATGGCCAAGTGAATGGCGCGGTTCGGGTGAACGGCGATGTTCGGGTGCTGCTGCTGTCGCTGTGCTTTCCTTCGGTTGCTTACGGGGTCATGCAGATATCGACCGATATCCTATTCATCCTGTTTTCGCTGGTTCCGTTCTTCCTGCGCGGGCGGAAAGTCTCCATCGCCTTCGCGGCCGCGATGGCGATGCTGGTGGTCGAGGACCGCAGCTTTCTGCTGCTGTCGATATTCGTGTTGCTCAGGGAATTTTATGACGCACTCCTGTCGCGCCGGCTAGCCATCGCCGGCTGGAAGAAGAGGTTGGGCTGGCTGGCATTTTTCTCGGTGCTGACCATGGCGGCGGCTTTCCTGATTTCGTCCTGGCTGCGCAATCCCGGTTTGCTGAACATGCTGTATCCGGGTCTGGGCGACGGCGTTGCGATAGCGCTCGAATACACGCACGGCAAGTCGTACAACCCGGTCGTCAGTCTGGTGGTGTTCTATGCGGGCTTCATCATCCTGCCTTCCGCGACGGAATTCTTCGTCGCGCTGCTGCCGCTCTATCTGATCCTGCTGTTCGTGTTCTACCGCTTTCTGGTTTTCTGCCTGTCCGCCGCTTACGGCGAGGCGGGCACGCGGGCGTATCTCGCCTTGCTGTCCGTGCTGACGATCTTCTTTTTCCTGACCGGGGTCGTGCATGTGTTCGAATCGGGCCGGTATTACCTCTATCTGGTGCCGTACCTGGTGCATGCCCTGCTGTCCGGCGCGATCCGTTTCAAGGGGCTGGATGCGTTCAGGGCGGAATGGGTGATGCTGACCGGATTCACCCTGATGGCCGTCTCGGTCACGTTGCTGGCTTATGTTCTCGGCGCGTGAATACACCGTTCCGGCTCCGTTAAAAAACCACGTCATTCCGGCGAAGGCCGGAATCCAGAATGATTAAAAATTTCCCACGCCAGAGGGACAGCATCATGGTGTTGTCCGCTTCGCGGCGTATTTTTCTTCCCTGGATACCGGCCTTCGCCGGTATGACGGCCTAACGAGGAGGATCGCATGGTCGATTTCATTTTTATCGGGCCGAGCAAGACCGCATCGACCTGGATCTACGAGGCGGTCCGCCCGCATCCGGAGCTGTTCGTGCCCGCAGCCAAGGACATCTATTTCTTCGATAAATACCATGATAGAGGGAACGCTTGGTACGAAGGGTTCTTCAGGGATGCGCCGGCGGGGAGCCTGTGCGGCGAACTGAGCCACGATTATTTTTTCAACCCCGCCGCCATCGAGCGCATCCACGCCTTCGATTCCGCCGTCAAACTGATCTGCTGCCTGCGTAATCCGTTCGAGCGAGCCTATTCATCCTATCTGCACATGGTTCGCGTCGGCATGTTTGCGGGCAGCTTCGAGGAAGCGCTGGAGAAATTTCCGTACATCGTGGACGAGGGCAAGTACCACACCAACCTCAGCCATATCTTCTCGCTGTTCGACCGCGAAGCCGTCCTGATCCTCGACTTCGACGAACTGGAGGCCGACCCGGCGCGCTTCGCGCGCAGGATATTCGACTTCCTCGGCGTGGACGAAGCATTCGTGCCCGCGGTGCTGCACCAGAAGGTCAACCCTGCCCGCGATGCCAGGAGCGTGACGTTGGCCAGAATGGCGAAACGAGCGGCGCTGCTGCTCCGGCATCTGGGGTGCTCGAATCTCCTCGGCAGGCTGAAGCACAGTCGTCTCGTCGATAGGCTCATCTACCGGCCGGCCGCGAATGCATCCGGGAAACCGAAGACGCCGGTCGTGTACCCGGAACATCTGGTGAGCCTTTATCGCACCGAACTAGACGGCTTGTCGCAACTGATGCAGGCCGATTATTCGAAGTGGCGCAGTCCTGCAAATTGAACCGGGAGAGTGAATGATGATGGTTGCCGATAAAGTCGCCCTGTGCGTTCCCACCCTGAATGCGGGGGCATCATGGCATCGCTGGCTGGCCGCATGGTCGGCACAAATCGTCAGGCCGCATACGCTGGTGATCGACTCGGGTTCGACCGATACGACGCCCGCGCTGGCCGCAGTGACGGGCCTACAGCTTCATGCCATTTCGCGCGCCTCGTTCAACCACGGCGGGACGCGCCAGCGCGCGGTCGAGATGTTGCCGGATGCGGAGTTCGTCGTTTTTTTGACGCAGGATGCCATCCTGGCCGCACCGCATGCAATCGCCAGACTGCTGGAAGCCTTCGACGATCCCGAAGTCGGCGCGGTATGCGGCAGGCAGCTTCCCCATGCCGATGCCGGCCCCATCGGCGCGCATGCGAGGCGGTTCAACTATCCGGACTCCAGCTCGGTCAAGTCGGTTGCCGACATTCCCGCACTGGGGATCAAGACGGCCTACCTGTCCAATTCCTTCGCGGCCTACAGACGGTCCGCGCTGGTTTCAGTGGGAGGGTTTCCGGACGATGTCATCTTCGGCGAAGACATGTGCGTCGCCGCCCGCATGATCCTCTCCGGCTGGAAGCTGGCATACCGCGCCGATGCCGCGGTCCATCACTCGCACGATTACGGGATGTGGCAGGAATTCCAGCGCTACTTCGACATCGGCGTGATGCATGTGCGCGAACCGTGGCTGCTGGAGAAACTGGGCAAGCCGGAAGGGGAGGGCTTGCGCTTCGTCCGCTCCGAAACCGCCTGGCTGTGGAAGCATGCGCCGCACCTGATTCCCTCCGCCTGGTTGCGCACCCTGCTGAAACTGACCGGGTATCGCCTGGGCAAAGCCGAATCCCACCTGCCGGTGTGGCTGAAAAGGCGGCTGGGGATGTTTCATGGATACTGGAAAAAGTGACGCCGGCCTCATCCCCGCGTGGCACAAGATTCCCAGCCAGCCAAGAACCCAGCAGGCTATATTTCTTCCTTGGTATCATCGCGGAATAAAAGCAGGGAAGCCATTGTCTGCCATTCATGACTTGATCGCGCAAGCGTGCGTTCCGCGAAATCCTGCTGCTGCTTTAATGATGAAAAAGGAGGTGCAAAATGACTGCCCATGTCGAAGAGAAATTGCTGGCCAAGGCTGTGATTCGCGAGGTGATCGAGGCGCAGCCGGACGATGCCAGCTACGAGGAAATCATGCGCGAGCTGGCGTTCGAGCGCATGGTTGGCCGAGGTTTGGCCGATGCCCGCGCCGGGCGCAGCGTGAGCCACGACGAGGCCGTGCGGAGAATCCGTTCATGGCGGATTGAGATGGACGCTGGAGGCGCTGGACTGGCTTGAAGACATCCAGCGTTATATCGCGCAGGATAATCCGCAGGCTGCGGAGAATGTGATTGACGGGATTTTGCAGAAGGCCGATGTGCTTAGCGTTTTCCCCGACATCGGCACGCGTCTGCGCATCGTGCCGGAAGGCGAGGTGCGGATGATTCTGTACGGGCACTATCGCATCGCCTATCTGTACCGGAACGACACGGATTTAATCGAAATTCTGGGGGTGTTCCACGGCGCCCTCGATATCGATAGGTACATTCCCTGAAGATCAGGCTGTTCGCTTTTCAGAAAGCCTCGCTGTACAAGATCCGCCCCCGCGAGTATTCAGATCAATCCAGCCAGAATGCCGATCGATGCTTAAACTTTGAATTACTGTTGTTCGGCCATTGCGGACGGTGACAAGTTATCCGATTCAGCTTGCTACGCGTGACTGCTTATTGGTTCATCGAGCAGGTGCTTTTGACCAAATCAAATCCTCAGAGCCCAATACACTTATGCATAAACGCTCTGCCCTTCGCCCTGATAGCTCTGGTACACATGCTCGAACACTGCTGAGCATTTAGCCTCGTAGAGTTCTTTGGAATAGGCGCGCGGCAGCCCCTCGTCCAGCGCATTCTCAATCTCGATCTTCACGCGGGCGCGAGTGGAAATCTTCTGCCTCCAGCCAAGCACCAGCAGCTTATGCAGCTTCTCCAGCAGGTGATGCGCAACCTTCTTCACCTCTTCGCGCTCTTCGGTGCTCAACTCCGGCGCGGGACGGGTGAGAATATCCAAGATCGTTAGTTCTTCTTCACTCAGGTTCTCGCGCACATGGCGTGTTTGTTCGTCGGTTAATACCTGTGACAGCGCCAACAACTCGTTGAAGATTTCCTCGATGTTGCGGCTGCCGGAGTTATAGCCTTCGATGAGCTCCTGAAATTTCGCCAGGTAGTCCGCTCGGGTCGGGTTGAGGCGCACCATGCGCTCCAGTTGGGCACGCACCGCTGCTTTCAACCACTCGATGTCGGTATTGCTCGGCTTATTATTCTCGAAGCGCTTCCGCAGCGCCTCAAAGTTGATCTTGGAAAGGTCGATCTGCCCATAGGCAGCCGATGTTTTTTGCCGAATCTTGAATGGCTCCGCTGCAATGGATGCATCCAGCAAGTCCTGGATGCCCTGCATGATGTGCGAAATATCAGGCGGGTCGGTCACGGTGCGTATGCACTCGGCTATCGCAGCGAGACAGCCACAGCGCTGCATAAACTCAACCGCCACCGGATCGGGCTTCACCGCACGATACAAACTGTTGACCAGTGCCTCCAGCGCCAAGAAGTCGCGCTTGATCGTCTCCGGTGCCATCAAGCGGTCAGCAGCAGCTTGGATTGCGCCCGCCTGAGCGAAATTAGCCGTTGGCATGCTCTCAATCTCGGCCAAGACAACGCCATGCTCCATGCAATACACATTGGCATCATTCACGGCATAGCGCAGTTCATCCGCCAACGCCTTCTTGTCTCGCACCGGCATTTCGCCGCCGCCACCCTTGCCATAGATCGCCAGCGCCTTTTCCAACGAAGCGAACACGTTGGCATAGTCCACGATCAAGCCGCTCTGTTTGCCGGGATACACGCGGTTGGCGCGGGCGATGGTTTGCATCAGCGTGTGGTTGCGCATCGGCTTGTCGAGATACACCGTCGAACAATTCGGCGCATCAAAGCCGGTCAACCACATCGCGCAGACAAACACCAGCTGCAGCGGATCATTGGGGTCTTTGAACTTGTCGTCCAGCTTTTCGTCGTTGATGCGCTTGCGGTGCGGCACGATGTCTATATCCAGCTTCGCCATCTGCTCGATCTCGTTTTGCCCAGCCGACACCACCACGGCCATATCGGTCTTGTCATCCTTCGGCCAATATTTGCGCACCTTGTCATACATGCGTAGCGCGGTCGCCTTGTCTATGGACACCACCATCGCCTTGCCCTGAAATCCGCGCCCGAGGAAATGCTTCACGATGTCCTGCGCCACGGTATCCAGCCTGTCGTCACGGGTAATCAGGTGATACTGCCGCCCCAGCTCACGCTCCAGCTTCTTCTCCGCCTCATCGGAGAGATCGGCGTTCTCGATCAATTCGTAGATGTCGTCGTTCAGGTCGGGATTGTCGAGATGCAGTTCCGGCGTGCGGTTCTCGTAAAACAGCGGCACGGTTGCGCCGTCCTCGACGGATTGCTGGAAATCGTAGATGGAAACGTAATCGCCGAACACCTCGCGCGTGCGCTCCTCACCTGCAATCAGCGGCGTGCCGGTGAAGGCGACGAACATCGCATTCGGCAATGCCGCGCGCATGTTCAGTGCCAGCGTGTCGTACTGGCTGCGGTGCGCCTCGTCGGTCAGCACGATCACGTCGCGCCGGTCGCACAGCACCTCGGCGGTCTGAAACTTGTGGATCAGCGTGAACACATAGCGATTGTTGCCTGAAAGCAGCTCGCGCAATTGCGCCCCGCTTTGCGCGTGGCAGGCGGTCGCATCACTCACCGCGCCACAAGCGGCGAAAGTCTTGGCAATCTGCTCATCCAGCTCCACCCGGTCGGTGACAACCACAAATGTCCAGTTGCCCGGAATCTTGCGCAGCACTTTTTGCGCGAAGAACACCATCGAAAAGCTCTTGCCGGAACCCTGCGTCTGCCAGAACACACCGCCGCGCCCGTGGCCTTCCTCGCGCGCCTTGAGCATGGCGCGGATGGCGTTGTTCACGCCGATGAACTGATGGTTCTGCCCGATGATCTTGGTCAGCCCGCTCTTGTGCTCGGAAAACAGCGTGTAGTTTTCCGCCATATCGAGCAAGCGCGAAGGTTCGCACAGCCCGCGCAGCATCACCTCCAGCGACACGCGGCGCGGCTCATCCTCGCGCTCGATGCGCTTCCACTCAAAGAACCGCTCCCAGTCGGCGGTCAGCGAACCGACGCGACTATCCGTCCCGTTGGAAGCAATCAGCAAGGCATTCGACCAGAACAGCGCGGGAACGCCGTTCTGCGCGTGCTTGTAGCTGGTGAGATTGCCGTCGAAGGCTTGTTTGGCAGGCACGCCCGGCTTCTTCAGCTCGATTACCACCCAAGGCAGCCCATTCACGAAACCGATCAAATCCGGGCGGCAGGTGTAGAGCTGGCCGACGATGGTCATCTGGTTCACCAGCAGGAAATCGTTGGCGGTTGGATCATCCCAATCCACCACCCGCACCCGCTCGTCCTTCTGTCCGCCCCTTACCAGGTCAGGCACGGACACTTTCACTCCGTCGCGCATCAGCGCCCAAAGCTCGCGATTGGCGGCAGTAGGCAACATCGCCGAACGGTCGCGCGACAATTCATCCACGGCGGCAGAAATTGCTTCTGGTGGCAGAGATGGATTCAACCGCACCAGCACATTGTGCAAGCGCACAGCCAGCACCACCTCGGATTTCGTCTCGCGGCCAAGTGTGCCACTCGCGCCCATTACCTCATCCGAAGCGGATAGCGTCTCCCAGCCCAGCTCGGCGAAGAGCTGAATCGCTGGCTGCTCAACCAGCCCATCTTCGCTATACATGCCAGTTGCCATCGCTATCCCTCTACCTGCGCCGGCTTGATCCGGTAATGGCCGGTTTTCGGTGCGCCAACAAATTCGATCAGGTTTTGTTTACGCAGTCCCGCAATATCCCGCTCCACCGTGGCGACACTCTTCTTCCAGTGCTGCGCCATATCATCCGGGCTGACACGATGCCCCAACTTTAATTGCTGAAGAAACCAGCGTTGCCGCTCGTTCAGCGCATAGCCTGTTACTCCCTCATTTACGGGGACATTTACAGGGACATTTACGGGGACATTTACGGGGACATTTACGGGGACATTTACAGGGACATTTACAGGGACATTTACAGGGACATTTACGGGGACATTTACAGGGACATTTACAGGGACATTTACAGGGACATTTACAGGGACATTTACAGGGACATTCACAGGGACATAGGCTGCGACAACCAGATGAGAACGGAAGATGGCGTGCGTACACATGCCCATCTCCTGCCATTCCGGCTCCGGATACTCGCGCAAAGCCTGTTCAGTCATGAGAATCACCGACTCTGAATGCCGCTGATTGATCCGGCAAAAATCCGCGCTGGTCATCGCCGCGCAATGCTTCCACCCAAGCCGCAGAATCGGCCACATTCGCCCATGCCCGCGTACCCCGCTCAACCATGAGTTTGAACTCTTCCTCGTCATAGCTCGGTTGAGGGGCATCGAAAGCCGACGACCCATCTTTCCCCGAAATCAGAACATGCGCGACCTCGACCACCACATCGTTGATGCGGTCATTCATGGCAAAGCGTTGTTCGTTGATCGGATTCATGATGGCTATGAAATGTTGATAGCTGCGCGCATTTTATGCTGGGAATAGTTCAAGTTTTATCCTATTTATCCAATTATTTTTTCTAATAATTCAATCAACTACCAATAATCCGTAATCAAAAAAGGATAAGAATGGGATAAAGCGGGGAATAGCGGTGAATTGTGAGCATAGTTAATTTGATCCCGTTTGTGGCAATGACCACCCACTTCCTGGCCCTCTGCCAGTTGGCACTATTTCCCCTTCTCTACGCATCTCAGCCAGCAAGTTTTTAACCATATTTTTTTTCTGCTCTTCGTTTAGAACCTCTGGCAACTTTGGCAACAGTAGCAGTTCAATCTGTTCGCGAGTCGTAGCACCAAAACTCTTCAGGTGGCTAATCACCAACCCTTTGTAAAACGCCTTATCCAGCCCCTTGTTTCGCGTGTACTGTGCGGCATCACCGACAGCCGCAGCCACATCTGCCGCCACAAAGAAATTCGGCGCGCGGCCTTCGATCAGGTTCTTGCCGCGCAACATTTTCACCTCGTCGGGTGCAATATCCAACCGCTTCTGCACGCGATCCAGCAAGATGACCTCATGCAGCGTTAAATCCGCATGCCGGATCAGTGCGAAGGTATAACGCTCATCAATCAGCCGCCCCGCGATATGTGCTTCCACCCGCGAGCGTTCACGATCAATCAGGTAATCCGGCAAGGGGAAGAAACGATTGCGTTGCAACACGAACATGCGGCGGATGCCGCTGCCGATGGTATCAATCAGTTTCATTTCCACCATCGCATCGGCCAAACAGCGGTTGCGGTACTCTTCCGGCGGCACATCCTGTTCGATCACCTGCTCGACAGAGCCGGGAATGAAATTGCCCAGGTTGCTGAAAACCAGCTCGCCCGGTTTTTCCACCACCCGCACCAAGCCGCCCATCGCGTAATCCTGATGCGCGAGGCAGTTATGCAGCGCCTCGCGGATCACCCAGTTGTCATACTGCGGCACCTCGGTCGGGAACAACGTGCCCGGCGGCATGTAGCGCACCGTCAGGTTCCGCACCCGTGCAAACAACGCATCCGGCAGCTTGAGCAATGGCAGGCCGAAATGCTGGTAGTCCACATCCATGCCCTGTGCATCTTTCAAAATCCAACTGATCTTCGGCTGCGTGGGCAACTTGCCCGCAGCTTCATCCTTGCCGAACAGCAGCAACGCGGCGCGGGTGAGTTGGCCGTTGATACGCAGCTTCAGCTTGTCCAGAAACTTGGCGTCATCCCAAGTTGCTTCCTCCGCAAGCAAGCGCGCATTGCCTTCATGTTTTTCACGATATTTCTGCCGCCCTAACGACACAGCATCGGCATCGAGATCAGCCATTCCGGCATCAGGCACCAACTCCGCCGACCAATCCTCGCGCAAGGCCTGCCGCCGGATGCGTTCAATCTTCTCAATGGAAAGCCCCGCCAGCGATTCGCCGTTGCGCCCGTACATGTGCATCTTCCAGCTCACCGGCATCCCGGCGGGCGCAGAAGGAATCTGGAACAGTAACACCCGACCTTCCGGGCGGGGCAGCTCGAAAATCTCAGTAAAAGTGAGATGCGGCGACAACTCTCGCGCCACCTCCTGCTTCAGCGATTGCAGGCTGGCGGCAGTATTGCGGAATTGGCTGCCGACAATCTGGCGCGGCTTATCCTTCACGCCAAACACCAGCCAGGCGCACGGCTGGCGATGCAGATTAGCTTCGTTGGATAGCGCAGAGAAATACTGACCAAGATCATCGGCGCCAAAGTTGTGCTTTGCTTCCTTGAACTCCACCCATTCGGTTTCCACCGGCAACGCAAGCAGGCGGTCGAGCAGTGCGTTCAGTTCGGCTGCGTTCATGGCAACACCTCGCGGCATAATCTCGCCAGCGCGTTTTCTATCTGGTCGCGGCTAAAGCCCTCGACGAAATCATTCGGCGAGAATGCCCAGCCCCTTCCGCGCCCGTATATGCGTGAAATTGCTTTTTTATTAGGTGATTGCATAAGCACTGTGCAAACGTTTTTGATGGAAAAACAAACTACTTTTCCCATCGCAAAAAGGGAAGCGATGAATGATTGACCGGCCTTCTGAGTAAGTGTTATGACTCATGGCAATATGTTCATCAAGACGCAAATAGCTCTTCCAAATTCACCTCATCAGCCATTGCCTTAATCAGCCGGACATTGCCCGCCTTTTTTGCTGGTTTATTTTGGACATGTGTAGATAAGAAATTCTTTGCCGGCACACCCAACACCTTCTCAATGCGAGAAATGAAATATGGGTCATGAACGCCCGGCCCAACGATGTCGATTGGCTTGTCTTTGTTTACCCGAATGATGTCATTGAAGTGCTCATCTGCATTATTGAATGAATATCCGACCACAACGATTTTTGAGGCCTTCCCAACCCACTCAGAAGCCTGATGCCAAAGCTCAATATACTTGTGCGAAAGAATGGGCTTTAATCGAAGAGGTGGAACCAAAGATGGAATGACATGCCGCTGGTTTTCAGCATCATCATCAGCGACATCGATATTCGGAGCAATCTCAGTTTCAATAAATTGCTGCGGATCGCATTTCAATAGATTATCAATTGGAACAAGATCGCGCGTATCCATCCGCACATACTCAGCAAGTCCGCCGTGGAAATGAACGACGTGCGTCTTTCCAAGCTGAGATTCAAGGAAGGACGTGTAATTCAACGTAATAGCGCGAGTGCCTGACGGAATCCCCTTATAGAACGGAATCCCACTGGCCGAATAGTCAGATAGAACCTGTTTTTGGCGGTCAACCAAGAAAGCCCATAGGCACCACGAAATGTAGATGTAGTTTTTTATTTCACTACTTTTATTGTTATAGAACCCCAAGAATTTTTCGATCAACAACTGTTCAATGTTGAGCATATCCATGCCAAGGGCTTCAGCCACCGCATTGGATTTTGTTGTCAGACTTTGCTGTAGCGTCCGTTTCAAAATACTTTTGAAGGTTTCTGAAAGAGAAGTCTTGTGAAGGTCAACGATTGAGTCGTTATCAATTAGACCATCTACATCTTTCCCAAAAACTTCCTCAATCAATTTACAGGTTTCATCATCAAGATGATTTTCACTAGCGATACTAACCAGCTTGTTAAAAAGCCGGACAATGAGCAATCCCTGCTTCTTTACAATATCGTTTTCGTCCTCGATACCATTGGCTGCATGCTGCACCCGCTCAATAACCGTCCGCAATTCGGGAATCTCCCTCGTTGTCAGGCTATCAATTGCACTGTTAATCAGCCTGCTGAAGGTAAAACGAATTCCAGGCAAAGCTTTCCTCAAAGCCTCATCAACGCCCTTTCCATTGCCCGCAATGTACTGAGCCACCTCGGGGAGGAGCGTGTTAGCCATTGGAAAATCAATTCCACTCGTTCTGTCCGCACCCGCGCCAAGAATTAATAAATTTGTACTCATAAAACTATTGCCTTTCTTTAAGAGAAACGTCACCGCTTAGGAGTCGCGGCAGCAGCAGGTCGCGGGTACGGCGGAGGTTGGCGGTTTGAAAAATGAGCGTTTGCATTTGCTGAATGGCTGGTCTCACCACTGCCGAGAATTGACTTGCAACTGCCAAGGTCGGAATGGCGACGGGATACTCTTCCAGCACGCTCCAATTTGCGCGCGGCATTTTCGATCCGTTCGAGGTGGCGGTTGCGTGAGCGACAAACTCGTCACTAGAAACACAGCCCCCAACGATGGCGTAGTGCTCGGGTTGTCGTGCGCGAATGACGATGGTATCCGCAGAGCACAAACCATCAAACGGCGCGATGCTGACTTTGTGGAAATAAGGCCGAATCTTGCCAAAAAGGACTTCGCCTTTCTTGAATGCTAATTTATTCGATCCGAGTTCAGAGGCCGTTTCCCATGAGTCGAGAGCAAGCGAGCGGCGCGGGATATGTTCGAGACCGACATATGGCTGCGGTTCATCAAGCTTGCCTTTCTGGATGTTGCGGCGCATGTCTTCGGCAATGTCTCCGAGCTTCTTCACCTCCCACCCCTGCGGAATCTGCCCAAGCGGTGATTCGACGAGCGGGACGGATTCGTGGCCGGGGTAGCGGAAGTGGACGAACCATTCGCGGTAGAGGCTGCGCGCCATGTCTTCCAGTATGCGGATGCGCCGCTGGTTGTTTTCGATCAGCTCGTCGTAGGAGGAGAGGATGCCTGCAATGCGTTGCTGGATGGGGAGCGGGGGAAGTTCAATCTCCACGCCTTTAAGCAGAACAATCGTGAACGCTGATTGTGATGAGCCAATCGTGCATTTCTGGAGTTCAGCTTTTCCCTGTGGTGAAACCAACCAGTAGTAAAGAAACTTGCTGTCCAATTCCTGGAAGTATCGAAACCAGGTGAGATTTCCGTCTTTGAAATAAAACCTCTCGCCGGGCTTCACTACATACGGCGACCCGAGCGTACCCACGGAAGTTAAAAGCAAATCCCCTTTTCTTGGAGCGCCAAATTTACGTTCGATCTCGCTGAATTTTTCCTCGGTAATGAAGAGCTCTGTCGAGACATCCAGACTTCCTTTGTACTTCTCCGTTATTTCTTTTCCGCGATAGAACGGCACGCCTTCAGAGACGTAGTCCGCAGCAAATATGCGTTTGCTCGAAGTGATTTCGCACAGGTCAGCCATTCTCGCTTTGCGGAATTCTGCCATCGTCAGGCTTCCATAATTTCCGCGACATTCTGCGCGATGGTCTGCTCCAACTCGCGCGCCTGAGCATTCAGCACTTCCAGCTCCTCGTTCAGCGCTTCCAGCTTTTCCTTGAAATCTTCGTCACTGACTTCTTCATCCGCCGCCACGCCGACGTAGCGGCCTGCATTGAGACTCCAGCCTTGCGCTTCGATTTCGTCGAGGGTGGCGGCTTTGCACAGGCCAGGGATATCGGTATAGCTGGGCTTCTTGCCAAACACTTCCACCAGCTTGGCTTTGGCTTCTTCCCCGCCCAAGGTGTAGTCCGGCACTTCGCCGCGATACAGGCGCACGATGTTGGCGATGAAACCGATTTGCGCATCTGACCAGTCGCGGTGGGCGCGGTCAATCTGGCGATGGATGTGGCGGGCATCAATGAAGAGGATGGTGTCGGCTCGCGGCGTATCTTGCTTGCCTTTGTCGAGGAACCACAGCGTACACGGCAGCGTGACGGTGTAGAACATGTTGGGGCCGACGGCGACCATCACGTCCACGACGCGTGCTTCGATCAATTGCTTGCGGATTTCCTGTTCGCTGCTGCGCGCGTCACTGGCAGAATTCGCCATGACGAATCCGGCGCGGCCTTGGTCATTCAGGCTGGAATAGAACAGTTGTATCCACAACATGTTGGCGTTATCGGTGCGCGGCACGCCGAAGGGAAAACGGCGGCCTGCGCCCACGTCCGATGCCAGCCTATCCTTGTCCACGGCGTTGACGTTGAACGGTGGATTGGCGAGGACGAAGTCGAACTTGCCGACGGCTTCGTGCGGGTCGTCGTAGTAACTGTTGATGTGTCCGCCGTGGCGGATGTCGCCTTCGAGGCCGTGGATGGCGAGGTTCATGCGCGCCAGGCGTCCAGTGTCGTCGGTCTTTTCCACGCCGTGGATGAAGAGTTCGTCGGCGGCATTCTTCTGGTGCTCGGACACGAAGCGCGCGCTCTGCACGAACATGCCGCCGGAGCCGCAGGCGGGATCAAGGATGCGTCCGTGGAACGGCTCGATCACTTCGACCAGCAGGCGCACGATGGAGCTGGGCGTGTAGAACTCGCCGCCCTTTTGCCCTTCGGTGCGGGCGAATTCGCCGAGGAAGTATTCGTAGATGCGACCGAAGGCATCGTAGTCGAGGCTGACGGGAATCTCGGAGACTTTCTTCAGCAGCTCTTTGAGCAAGGTGCTGGTGAAGATTTGAAAGGTGCGCGGCAACACCCCCGCCAGTTGCGGATTGTGCTTCTCGATTTCCGCCATCGCGTCATTGATGGCCTGCCCAACATTCGCGCCTTCCGGCAGATTCAGCAGGTGCGCGAAACGCGCCGCTTGAGGCAGGAAAATCACGCCTTCGGCATGGTAGGCGGCGGGTTCATCGGCGCGGGAGGTAGCGCGGCGGGAAGATGCCCCGGCGGATTCCAATTCGGCGCGACGCTTGGCGAAACGGGTCTCGGCAAACAGCAGGAAAATGAGGCCAAGCACCGGCGCGGAATACTGCGCCGCAGTCAGCCCGGAATTGGCGCGGAACTGGTCGGCGGCATTCCACAGGCGCTTTTCAAGTGTATCGGAGGCTGTATCTCGTTCGGAGGGTGCTAACCAGTGCATTCATCTTCCCTGTCGGCATGTCGTTATTGTTGCGGAATGCTAACACGAAGGGGATGTGTGACATATATGCCGTTCGGCCTATGTTGCTCGAATATCTGAAAAAACAACCATCTGTTTGATGAGCAAAGCAGACGCTCGCCACCGACGGGCGTTGATTGAATACACCGTCCGCTTAGGCCGAGAAGCGAAAGTCTGGGATTGTTCGGTCGAATGACCGTTTACACGGAAATTATTACCCCTTCTCCATTCGACTTTTACCCGCAGTGGCGGTAGCATCGCCGCCCATTTTTATCGGCCCGGTTTTAGGCCATCGCCCGCACATGTCTGTTGAAACTCCCGCCCGCGCCTGCGGCATCGATTTCGGTACATCCAATTCCACGGCGGGCTGGCTGCGTCCCGGCCGGTCGCCCTTGCTGGCACTGGAAGACGGCAAGGTCACCTTGCCCTCTGTGATCTTTTTCAATGCCGACGAAAACACCGTGAGCGTAGGCCGGGCCGGCCTCAACGAATATCTCGAAGGCTACGAAGGCCGTCTGATGCGCGCCTTGAAGAGCCTGTTGGGCAGCAGCCTGATGGAAGGCAAAACCGAGGTTCAAGGGCGCTCGAAGACTTACATGGAATTGCTGGCCCAGTTCATCGCCGAACTCAAGTGCCGGGCCGAAACGGCGGCGGATCGATCTTTCGATCAGGCCGTGTTCGGAAGGCCGGTGTTTTTTGTGGATGACGATGAAGCCGCCGACCGCAAGGCCGAGGCGACCCTAGCCGCCATCGCCCGCGCCACCGGCTTCCGCGAAGTGAGCTTCCAATACGAGCCCATCGCCGCGGCCTATCACTACGAACGCCAGATCGACCGCGAGGAACTGGTGCTGATTGCCGACATCGGCGGCGGCACCTCGGACTTTTCCTTGATCCGGCTCTCGCCGCAACGGGCCCGGGTCGCAGATCGGCGCGACGATCTGCTGGCCAACGGCGGCGTGCACATCGGCGGCACCAACTTCGACCAGCAACTGAGTCTGGCCGGGGTGATGCCGCTGCTGGGTTATCGCAGCAAGCTCAAGCGCGGTATAGAAATACCCTCCAGTTGCTACATGAACCTCGCCACCTGGCACACCATCAACCAAGCCTATACCCGCCGGACTTGGGCTGACCTGCAGGAACTGTATCTGGACACCCAGGCGCCCGAAGCCATGGACCGCCTGTTCAAGCTGATCCGCGAACGCGCCGGCCATTGGCTGGCAATGCAAGTGGAGGAAGCCAAGATCGCCTTGTCCGCTGGCGATAGCGCTATCCTGCATCTGGATCGGCTGTCGCCTGACCTGCGCCACACGCTAACCCGGATCGAGTTCGAACAGGCTTCGACGCAGTTGGTGGAGCGGATCGGGGTCACCCTGAGCGCTTTGCTGGCAAATGCCGGCGTGCGTTGCGAGGCAGTGGATACGGTGTTCTTCACCGGCGGCGCCAGCGGCGTGCCGATGCTGCGCGAACGCATCGCAGCCCTGCTGCCCCAAGCACGACGCATAGAAGGCGACTTGTTCGGCAGCATCGGCGCAGGCCTCGCGGTAGAGGCGCAACGCCGCTTCGGTTGACGGTATCTCATCGGCCTTATGTAGCGCTCCACATAAGGCCGAACAGCGGCCTTTCGTAACTCCCCACTTCAAAGCCGATCCGGTGCCGGCGTGCCAAGCGCCCTTGAACTCATCGACGCCACGGGCATCGCCGGATGCGTCCCAAGTAAAAATACATACTAGTGCTTATTTGGAGGCGGCAAGCGGTGTGATTCAATCCGGAAACCTCGTTGATTCACGGCATCCGATGCAGAAAGCTGCAGTCCATCAAACTCGCGATAGTCGGAGCATTAACCGATGACGGTTCATATGCCGTGTTTGTGGCGCAAAGCGCCCGAGGACGAATTCTTGGCTGAGCGACGGGGAGGCAACATGACATCCGATTACGACTACGTGATTGTGGGCGGCGGGCTGGCGGGAGCTTCTGCGGTGGAAGGCATACGCGAGCGGGATGCGACAGGACGCATCCTGATAGTCGCCGAGGAAATCCACTTGCCCTACGACCGTCCGCCGCTGTCGAAGAAGCTGTGGTTCGGCAAGATGCAGTTGGAAGGCATCTTTCTCCATGAGCGCTCCTTTTACGAGACGCATGGCGTGACCCTGGCGCTGGGTGCTGCGGCATCGCAGCTCGATCCCGCAGTAAAGACGGTCACCGTCGCCGGCGGCGCGACCTACGGCTACGGAAAACTGCTGCTGGCGACAGGATGCAAGCCGCGCAAGCTGGACATTCCCGGCGGCGATCTCGACGGCATCTGCTACTTCCGCGGCCTGGACGATTACCTGCACATCAAGGGAAAAGCAGCGGAAGGAAAGTCGGCGGTGGTGATCGGCGGCGGCTTCATCGGTTCGGAGCTGGCCGCCGCGCTCAACATCAACAAACTCGATGTCACCATGATCTTTCCCGGAGAACTGCTGTGCGACCGGGTGTTGCCCGACTATCTGGCGCGAGCCGTGCAGCAGCGCTATCGGGAGAAAGGTGTCCGGATTCTGGCAACGGATCAGCCCGTTTCTTTCGGCAAGAGCGGCGGCCGGTTTGTCACCCGTACCGCAAAGGGTGTGACGGTTGAATCGAATATCGTGATCGTCGGCGTGGGCGTCGTTCCGGAGCTGGCGCTCGCCCAAAGCGGCGGGCTGGAAACCGGCAACGGCATCGTGGTGAACGAATACCTCCAGACCTCCAGCCCGGACATCTATGCCGCCGGAGACAATGCCTTCTTTCCGTATCGGGTTCTGGGGCAGTCGATGCGCATCGAGCACTGGGACCACGCCCTCACCCAGGGCAAGTGGGTGGGGCGCAACATGGCCGGGGCGCACGAGCCATACACCCATCAGCCGTATTTCTTTTCAGACCTGTTCGAGTTCGGCTACGAGGCAACCGGCGAGGTCGATTCGCGGCTGGAGACCTACGCCGACTGGCAGAAAGAAAACGACACCGGCGTCGTCTACTACCTGCGCGATGGCAAAGTCAGGGGCGTGATGATGTGCAACGTGTGGAACAAGGTCGAGGCGGCGCGCGAATTGATCCGCAAGGGTGTAACGATGACGCCTGGGCAGTTGCGCGGCCTCATTCGTAGTTACCGATAACGCAGGAAACCTTTGGAGGACATATGGACCGCATCCGGATTAGCGACCTGCTTGTGCGCTGCATATTGGGCGTCAACGAGAAGGAGCGCCACGAAAAGCAGGATGTGGTGATCAACCTGATCCTCCACTCCGACGTCAGCAAGGCCGGCAAGAGCGACAGCATCGAGGACACCGTCGATTACCGCGCGCTGAAGAAGCGTGTCCTCGCCCTGGTGGAGAGCTCGCAATACTTTCTGGTGGAGGCGCTGGCGGAGGCCGTTGCGGAACTGTGTCTGGGTTATCAGGGAGTGATGCAGGTCGACGTGTGCGTGGAGAAGCCGCACGCGCTGCGTTTCGCGAGAAGCGTGGCGGTGGAAATCAGCCGCAAGCGGTGAGCAGACCATGGCGCGCGCCTTCATCGGCATAGGCTCCAACATCGAACCCGAGAGCAACGTGCGGGCAGCGATCCGCAACCTGGCCCGGCACACGCATCTCATCGGGGTTTCCTCCGTCTATTGCACCGGCGCACTCGACCGCCCGGAGCAGCCATCCTATTTCAACTGCGTGGCGGAGATCGAAACGGATGCGCTACCCGGGCAGGTGAAGCACGCCATCCTGCGTCCCATCGAGGACGAACTGGGACGCAAGCGGACGCAGGACAAATGCGCGCCGCGCACGATAGACCTCGACCTGATCGTGTACGGCGACCTGGCGATGGACGATGGAGACATCCGGTTGCCCGATCCGGATATTTTCGAGCGCCCCTTCTTGGCTATCCCGCTCTTCGAACTCGCGCCCGATCTGGTGTTGGCTGGAGCGCGCGTCGGCGACATCGCCGCCGCGATGGCGTCGGACGGGCTGAAACCGCTGCAGGATTATTCCAGACTGCTGAATGACGAAGTGAGCTGCCGCAGGGGATAGAACCGATAGGCGTACAAACAACCACAGGAGATAACCATGTCAACCGAATCCAAATGCCCATTCCCGGGCCACGCGCGCACAAGCGCGGTCGCCGGATCCCAATCCAACACGGACTGGTGGCCCGATCAACTGAAGCTGAACATCCTGCACCAGCGATCCCCGCTGTCCGACCCCATGGGCGTGGATTTCAACTACGCCGGGGAGTTCAACAGCCTCGACCTGAAGGCCGTGAAGAAGGATCTGTTGGCGCTGATGACAGACTCGCAGGACTGGTGGCCGGCGGACTTCGGCCACTACGGTCCCTTGTTCATCCGCATGGCATGGCACAGCGCCGGCACGTACCGCACCGGCGACGGTCGCGGCGGCGCAGGCAGAGGCAACCAGCGCTTTGCGCCGCTCAACAGCTGGCCCGACAACGTCAACCTCGACAAGGCGCGCAGGCTGTTGTGGCCGATCAAACAGAAGTATGGCCGCAAGATTTCCTGGGCCGACCTGATGATCCTCGCCGGCAACGTCGCGCTGGAGTCGATGGGATTCAAGACCTTCGGCTTCGGCGGCGGACGCCAGGACGTCTGGGAACCGGAAGAGGACGTCTACTGGGGCGCCGAGGCTAAGTGGCTGGCAGACGAGCGCTACAGCGGCGACCGCGACCTTGAGAATCCGCTCGCCGCGGTGCAGATGGGCCTGATCTACGTGAACCCGGAAGGACCGAACGGCAACCCAGACCCGCTCGCGGCGGCCAAGGATATCCGCGAGACCTTCGCGCGCATGGCGATGAACGACGAAGAGACGGTGGCGCTCATCGCCGGCGGCCACACATTCGGCAAGACCCACGGCGCCGGTCCGGTGTCCCATGTTGGCCCCGAACCCGAGGCAGCCGGCATCGAGGAGCAAGGGCTGGGCTGGAACAGCAGCTTCGGCAGCGGCAAAGGCGGGGACACGATCTCCAGCGGTCTGGAAGTCACCTGGAGCAGCACGCCGACGCAGTGGAGCAACAACTTCTTCGAGAACCTGTTCGGCTACGAATGGGAGCTGACGAAGAGCCCCGCCGGTGGGCACCAGTGGGTAGCGAAAGGCGGCGCGGGTGCCGGCAGCATCCCCGATGCCCATGACCCGGCCAAACGTCACGCGCCGACCATGCTGACCACCGACCTTTCCCTACGCGTCGATCCGATCTACGAAAAAATTTCGCGGCGTTTCTACGAGCATCCGGATCAGTTGGCGGATGCCTTCGCCCGGGCGTGGTTCAAGTTGACGCACCGCGACATGGGCCCGCGCGCGCGTTATCTCGGCCCGGAGGTTCCGGCGGAAGAACTCATCTGGCAAGACCCCGTCCCGGCAGTCGATCATGCCTTGATCGACGCGCAGGACATCGCTTCGCTCAAGGGCAAGATTTTGGCGTCAGGTCTGTCCGTTTCGGAACTGGTTGCCACCGCATGGGCGTCGGCGTCCACCTTCCGTGGCTCAGACAAGCGCGGCGGTGCGAACGGCGCGCGCATCCGTCTGTCGCCGCAGAAGGATTGGGAAGCCAACCAGCCGGCCCAACTGGCGAAGGTGCTCAAGACCCTGGAGGGTATCCAGCGCGCATTCAACAGCGCCCAGTCCGGCGGCAAGAAAGTTTCGCTGGCCGACCTGATCGTGCTGGGCGGCTGTGCAGCCGTCGAGGCTGCGGCGAAGAAGGGCGGCCATGAGGTGACAGTTCTCTTCGCGCCGGGGCGCATGGATGCGTCGCAGGAGCAGACCGACGTGGCCTCGTTCACCGTACTGGAACCGGCCGCAGACGGGTTCCGCAACTATGTGCGCAAGGGGCTCGAAGGATCGGCGGCCGAGCTGCTGGTGGACAAGGCGCAGTTGCTGACGCTGACCGCCCCCGAGATGACGGTTCTGATCGGAGGCCTGCGCGCCCTGAATGCGAACGTCGGCCAGTCCGAACACGGCGTCTTCACCAAGCGTCCCGAAACATTGAGCAACGACTTCTTCGTGAATCTCCTCGACATGAACACGAAATGGCAGAAATCCGCCACCTCCGAACACATACTGGAGGGGCATGATAGAGCGACGGGTGAGTTGAAATGGACGGGCAGCATCGTCGACCTCGTGTTCGGTTCGAACTCCCAGCTCCGTGCGCTCGCGGAAGTCTATGCCAGCAGCGATGCGCAGCAGGCGTTCGTGCGCGATTTCGTGGCGGCATGGGGCAAGGTGATGAACCTCGATCGCTACGATCTTGCGTGATCTCGAAGATAGATTTTGCCGCGCGCAAACTCCCTGAATTCTGTGTAAGCTGCCTTGAACTATGGTTATCGGGAAAGTGGCTGCAATGGGTCGGACGCGGAGATTGGCAATTGAGCTATTCGGCGTCCGCTCAGATCGAAGTCAGGTCGTCGGCCATTACGGACATCAGCAGCACACACTGTAGTTGCCCCTTTAAGCCAAACTGCAGTCAGGTGGAGAATCATTGGAATTTCCAAATAGTACGGATTCTCGACGCCTGTATTAACCCATGATGGGAAATCTCCCCCGGCTATGTATGCCGGGGTGGCAGTAGAAGTTTGTCATATACGGGAGTCCATCAGCGACACTCCGAACGTGAACCGCAACGCGGCACGCCACGCACCATCAATCAACTTCTCTTCACGAGTTGTTACGAGAAGAAAGGAATATAACTTTACGTTTGCCACAGTTGTTCCGGCTCCGCCCAATCGGATTGTTTCATCCGGGAAGGTCAGGGACGGAAAACGGGGCGACGGAAAATCGAAACAATATGCAGACACTATTGCCACGCTGGAAAAACCGGATCAAGAAATTGCTGCATCCGCGCCCGCTTGCGAGTGAGCCGCTACTGAGCGGCGAGTTGTTCAGCGTCGAGCAATTGGCGCGGCATGCCAAAACGCTGGCGGATTACCATCTGGTCGTCACCCGCCGCGGTCCCAACAGCCTGTTGGGCAGGCTGGGCCAAAACGAGGACATCTTACGCAACTTCAATCTTTCGACACTCGACGAAAACCGCGCGCGACGCATCACGCCCGCCGCCGAATGGTTGCTCGACAACTTCTATCTGATTGAAGAACAGATCCAGTTGGCCAGACGCCATTTGCCGCGCCGTTACAGCCGTGAATTGCCCCGCCTCCTGAACAGCCCTTCGGCCGGTTTGCCGCGCGTGTACGACATCGTGCGCGAATTGATCTCGCACGTGGATGCACAGATCGATACCGAACCGCTCAGCGTCTTCATCGCCGCTTACCAGACGGTGGATTCTCTCAAGCTGGGCGAGTTGTGGGCTATTCCCATCATGTTGCGCCTGGGACTGATCGAAAATCTGCAGCGCGTTGCCACGCGCCTGACCATTGCGCGGGCAGATCGTGAAGTTGCCATCATGTGGATCGACCGTCTGCAGGCAATGGCGGAGAAGAATCCGTCCCGCCTCGTCATCGTGGTGGCGGACATGGCGAAGTCGGATCTGCCCCTGTCCAGTTCCTTCGTGGCGGAATTCAGCCAGCGTTTGTCGCGGCAAAGTCCGGTGCTGTACCTCGCGCGCAGCTGGCTGGAACAGCGGCTCGCCGAGCAGGGTTTGACCATCGAACTGCTGGTCCAGCAAGAGAGCCAAAGCCAGGCCGCCAACCGCCTGTCCGTCAGCCACAGCATTGCCAGCCTGCGCTACTTGAGCGCAATGGATTGGAAAGTGTTTGTCGAAACGCAGAGCCTGGTCGAGAAGACATTGCATGCTGATCCTGCCGGCGTTTACGGCAAGATGGATTTTTCGACGCGTGATCGCTATCGTCACGCGGTCGAAGCACTCTCCCGCTACAGCAGGCTGTCGGAAGCCGAGGTCGCGCACAAGGCCGTGCAACTGGCCGCAGACGCTGCGCAGCAAAAAGGCAATGAAGATCGCAGCGCTCACGTGGGCTACTATCTGATCGGCGCGGGCCAAGCCCTGTTGGAAAACCTGGCGAGTGTGCGTTGGCCCTGGCACATGTTCATCGAGCGCGGCATTCGCCGTTTTCCGCTGACCTGGTTTGCGGGTGGCATTGCGATGACGACCATGCTCGCCACGTTCATGCTGGTGCAGCAGGCCGTAACGCTGGCCGTGCAGGGTTGGGCGCTTTTCATATTCATGCTCATTGGCATTTTGTGCACCAGCCAACCGGCCGTCACGCTGCTGAACTGGCTGTCCACGCGACTGGTGAAACCCTGCCTGCTGCCGCGGCTGGATTTCTCAAAAGGCATCACACCCGAATGCCGCACCATGGTGGCGGTCCCCACCATGCTCACGAACCCAGCGGGCGTCGATCGCCTCATCGAGACCCTGGAGATACATCATCTCGCGAACCGGGACCGGCATTTGCACTTTGCCTTGCTGACGGATTATCGCGATGCGGCGCAAGAGACTCTGCCTGAAGACCCCGTGTTGCTGCAACGCGCGCGGGCCGGGGTCGAGATGCTGAACCGGAAATACTCCCAGAAAGACAACAACCTGTTCTTCCTGCTGCACCGTCCGCGCCGCTGGAACGCCGCGGAAGGCGTGTGGATGGGTTACGAACGCAAGCGCGGAAAACTCGCCGAGTTCAACGCGCTGCTGCGCGGCGGTGCGCGCGATTGTTTTTCGGCGATCGTGGGCGACACGGCCGTCTTTCCATCCATCAAATATGTCGTCACGCTGGACACCGACACGCAGTTGCCGCGCGATGCCGCGCGAAAACTGGCGGGCACCATGGCCCACCCCTTGAACCGTCCGGTATTCGATGCTGAAAATGAACTCGTCACCAGCGGTTACGGCATTCTGCAACCGCGCGTCGGCGTAAGTTTGCCGAGCGCCCGCCGTTCCTGGTTCGTGCGCCTGTTCGGTGGCGATGCGGGCATCGATCCCTACACGCGCGAGGTGTCGGACGTGTATCAGGATGTGTTTCAGGAAGGCTCGTTTGTCGGCAAAGGCATTTACGATGTGGATGCCTTTGAGCGGGCCATGCACGGACGCTTCCCGGAAAACACCGTGCTCAGCCACGACCTGCTGGAGGCGTGTCATGCCCGTTCCGCGCTGGTGAGCGATGTGGAACTGTTCGAGGAATATCCTTCCCGCTATAACGTGGACATCGCGCGGCGTCACCGCTGGATACGCGGCGACTGGCAGATCGCGCAATGGCTGCTGTCGCGCGTTCCCGGTTCCGCTGCCGGTCGCGTTGCCAATCCGCTTTCCGTGCTGTCGCAATGGAAGATACTCGACAATCTGCGGCGCAGTCTCGTGCCGGTCGCGCTGGTGTTGCTGTTGCCGGGCGCATGGCTGCTGTTTCCGCAACTTGGCGGACTGGGACTGCTGCTGGTCGTTGCCCTCATCGCCTTCCCCGGCTTGCTGACGCTAGCCGACGCGTTGCGCAAGTCGCCCGACATGCCATGGGCCATGCATTTGCGCGGCGTGGCGGATATGGGCGCGCGCCAACTCGGACAGATGTTGCTCGTACTGGCCTTTTTGCCCTACGACGCGTTCATCAGCCTGGATGCCATCGGCAGAACGCTGCTGCGCTTGCTGGTAACGCACAAACGGTTGCTGGAATGGCAAACCTCCAGCGATTCCGATCTGACGGCACGCAATGACCTGGCCGGGTTTTATGCGCGCATGTGGAGCGCGCCCCTGCTGGCACTGGCGTCGTGCATTTTCCTGGCTGTCATGCAACCGGCGCAATTGCCCTGGGCCTTGCCGATATTTGGTCTGTGGTTCGTCTCGCCGTGGATCGCATGGAGGATCAGCCTGCCGATCGAATCCGCTGCTGCGGATCTGACGGCGGCGCAACTGAACTTCCTGCGTATCGCCGCACGCAAAACCTGGCATTTCTTTGACACCTTTGTCACGGCAGACGAAAACTGGTTGCCGCCGGACAATTTCCAGGAAATTCCCGGCCCGGTCATCGCCTCGCGCACCTCGCCGACGAATATTGGTCTGGCGCTGCTGGCCAATCTGGCCGCACGCGATTTCGGTTACCTGTCGGTGGGACGGCTGCTACGCCGTACCCATGACAGTTTCGCCACCCTGCAAAAGCTCGAACGGCATCGCGGGCACTTCTACAACTGGTATGAAACGCGCACGCTGCAACCGCTACACCCGTATTACGTTTCCAGTGTGGACAGCGGCAACCTGGCGGGACATTTGCTCACGCTCGCCGCCGGGCTGCGCGAACATGCCGACGAACCCATCTACACACCGCAGCTCTTTGCCGGACTGCGCGACACACTCCAAATACTCACCGCGCTGTCGGACGAAAACACCGAACTGGCGCAACTCGACGCGGAACTGGCGACCGCACCCGCCACCTTGCGCGCGGGTTATGCTCTGCTGGAACGAGTGACCGATCTTGTGCGCGACATCGCCGTTGCATTCGCGCACACCACGCACGAGGAGAAGCAATGGAGTCAAATCCTGCTGCAAAGCTGCGAGGAACATCTGGAAGAAATACGCTTCCTCGCGCCGTGGCTGCACTGCAATGAAAGTTTGATGCACGCATCCGGCGACCTCGCCGAAAAACTGTTGCGCTTCGACCGGCCGCTCACCCTGCGCGAAATCGCGCTGCTGGCCAAATCGCTCGCCCCCTTGCTAGCCGCAGACGCGGGTCAGGCCGAACACTCGCGCTGCCTGCTGGAGGCCAGTGAGCATGCGCGCCAGCGCCTGCAGGCACTGGAATCCCTGGCCAGACAGAGCGAAGAACTGGCCGACATGGACTTTACGTTTTTGCTCGACGCGGAACGGAATCTGTTTAGCATCGGTTTCAATGTCGCCGAGAACCGCAGCGATGCCAGCTTCTATGACCTGCTGGCTTCTGAGGCGCGCTTGTGCAGCTATGTCGCCATCGCCTTGGGGCAGGTGCCGCAGGATCACTGGTTCTCCATGAGCCGTCTGCTCATCGCCTCGCGCGGCGAGCCGGTGCTGGTTTCGTGGAGCGGCTCAATGTTCGAATACCTGATGCCGCTGCTGGTCATGCCCAACTACGAGAAGACCCTGCTCGACCACAGTTGCCGGGCGGCGGTGCAGCAACAGATCGAGTATGGAAACACGCACGATGTACCGTGGGGTATTTCCGAATCGGGCTACCACCGCATCGATGTGCAGCGGAACTATCAATACCGCGCATTCGGCGTGCCGGGGCTGGGTCTGAAACGCGGCCTCGCCGACGACCTGGTGATCGCGCCCTACGCCAGCGCAATGGCGCTGATGATCGCGCCCAAGGCAGCCTGCGAAAACCTGCAACGCCTGGCCGCCGAAGGCCGCGCCGGCAGCTACGGTTTCTATGAAGCGGTGGACTACACGCCGGCGCGTTTGCCGCCGGACGAAACCAGTGCCACGGTCTTCTCCTACATGGCACACCACCAGGGTATCAGCCTGCTTGCGCTGGACAACCTGTTGCGCAACTATCCCATGCAGCGGCGTTTCATGGCTTGCCCGCTGCTCAAGGCCGCGGATTTGCTGTTGCAGGAACGCGTACCCAGAACCGTCGCCAGCGTATTCTCGGATGATTTGAAACAGGAGCAAAGCCAGATACCCGGCGCAAACGACGAAGACACCATGCGTGTGCTGACGCAACACTCCCCGCCAGTGCCGGAAGTCCACCTGTTGTCCAACGGACGTTATCACGTGGTCATCAGCAGTGCCGGGGGCGGCTACAGCCGCTGGCGCGATCTGGCGGTCACCCGCTGGCGCGAAGATGCCACGCGCGATTGCTGGGGCATGTTTGCGTATCTGCGCGATGCGGCGACGGGAGAATTCTGGTCCACCGCGTATCAACCCGCCTTGCGCAAGACCAAAGGTTACGAAGCCATCTTCACTCAATCGCGCGCGGAATTCCGCCAACAGCATGCCGGAATCGAAACCCACACCGAGATCAGCGTGTCGCCGGAAGACGACATTGAGCTGCGGCGCATCACCCTCACCAACCGCACATCGTCGCCGCGCGTGATCGAATTGACCAGTTATGCCGAAGTGGTGCTCGCCACCCCTGCCGCGGACACGGCGCATCCCGCGTTCAGCAATCTGTTCGTGCAGACCGAGTTTGAGCAAAAGTCTTCCGCCATCCTTTGCACCCGGCGTGCCCGTTCGCACGAGGAAAAACCGCCGTGGTTGCTGCACATTATGCTGGGTCGCGGCGACGAACAGAACGCCGTCTCCTGCGAGACCGATCGCGCGCGCTTTGTCGGGCGCGGCGGCAGCCTGACCAACCCGGCCGCAATGCTGAACATTGCCCCCTTGTCCAACACCACCGGCTCCGTGCTCGATCCCGTGGTTGCGTTGCGGCGCACGGTCTCGCTGGGGCCGCATGAGTCCGTCATCATCGACCTGGTGCTGGGCGTCACCGAAAGCCGCGCAGACGCGCTGGCACAGGTGGAAAAATATCAGAGCGCGCGCATGGCAGACCGCACTTTCGATCTGGCATGGACGCACAGCCAAGTGACGCTGCACATGCTCAACGCCACGGAAGCGGAAGCACAACTCTACGCCAGGCTGGCCGGCTCACTGATCTATGCCAACCCCGCACGCCGTGCCAGCCCGGTCATATTGCGCAACAACCGGCGCGGCCAAAACGGCCTGTGGAGTTACGGCATTTCCGGCGATGCGCCGCTGGTACTGCTGCGCATCAGCGACACGGACAAGATCGAACTGGTACGGCAAGTGATCAAGGCGCACTCTTACTGGCGCACGAAAGGGCTGACGGTCGAACTGGTGATCCTGAACGAGGATGTTTCGGTTTACCGCCAATCGCTGCACGACACCATCACCAGCCTGATCTCATCCGGCGTTGAAGCGCAAATGCTGGACAAGCCGGGCGGCATCTTTGTGCGTCGCCTCGAACAGGTTTCCAGCGACGATCTCGTGCTGCTGCAATCCGCGGCGCGCATCGTCCTGGACGACGAGAAGGGAACGCTGGCCGAGCAAATGGAAGCGCGCGCCGCCGTGGAAACTAGCGTCCCGTTGCTGACGCCCACCCGCTCCGGCTCTGCCGAATTGCCCGCGCCGCTCATACAACGCGAGCTGTCGTTTAAAAACGGACTGGGCGGTTTTACCCGCGACGGCCACGAATATGTGATCACCCTGCAGCCGGGCCAGATGACGCCCGCACCGTGGGTCAACGTGCTGGCCAATCCGTATTTCGGCACGGTGGTTTCGGAAAGCGGTGCCGCCTACACCTGGGTTGAGAACGCGCATGAATTCAGGCTGACGCCGTGGCACAACGATCCGGTGCAGGACACCGCCGGCGAGGCGATCTACATTCGCGACGAACAGACCGGACATTTCTGGTCGCCCACACCCGGCCCCGCGCGCGGCAGAACGCCCTATGTGATCCGCCACGGTTTTGGCTACAGCGTGTTCGAACATACCGAGAACGGCATCGTCTCTGAATTGTGGGTCTATGTGGCGATGGATGCGCCGGTGAAATTATCGGTGCTGAAATTGCGCAACGTGTCGGGACATCCGCGCCGCCTGTCGGTCACCGGCTACTGCGAATGGGTGCTGGGCGATTCGCGGTACAAGAATTTGCTGCACGTGCAAACCGAAGTGGACCTCAAGACCGGCGCCTTGCTGGCGCGCAATCATTACAACACCGATTACAGCGGACGCATCGTATTCATGGATGTGAACGATGCGACACGCACGCTCAGCGGCGACCGCAAGGAATTCATCGGCAGAAACGGCAGCCTTGCGCATCCGGCGGCGCTGAAGCGCACCCGCCTTTCCGGCAAAGTCGGTGCCGGACTGGATCCGTGCGGTGCGATACAGCTCGCTTTCGATCTGGCGGACGGGGAAGAGCGCGAAACCACTCTCCGCCTCGGCGTCGGCCGCAACCCGACCGAAGTGCATGACCTGATCCGGCGCTTCCGCGTGGCGGATGCCAGCCGCATCACACTCGAAGGCGTGTGGGACTACTGGAACCGTACCTTGGGCACGGTAAACGTGGACACACCCGATTCCGCTGTGAACGTGATGGCGAACGGCTGGCTGTTGTATCAAACCCTGAGTTGCAGGCTGTGGGGACGCACCGGGTTTTACCAGTCCGGCGGCGCTTACGGCTTCCGCGACCAGTTGCAGGACGTGATGGCACTGGTGCATGCCCAACCGTCGCTCGCGCGCGAGCATCTGCTGCGCGCTGCCACGCATCAATTCCGCGAAGGCGATGTGCAGCACTGGTGGCATCCGCCGGCCGGGCGCGGCGTGCGCACGCATTTCTCCGACGACTATCTGTGGTTGCCGTACGTCACTTGCCGCTACGTCACCTGCGTCGCCGATACCGGCGTGCTCGACGAAAAAATCCCTTTCCTCGAATCCCGTCCCCTCAAAGCGGAAGAAGAGGCCAACTACGATTTGCCGAACCGATCCGAAACGACGGACACGCTTTACCGGCATTGCGTGCTAGCCATCGAGCATGCGCTGACCTACGGCGAACACGGCCTGCCGCTGATGGGCTGCGGCGACTGGAACGATGGCATGAACTTGGTCGGCATCAAAGGCCGTGGCGAGAGTGTGTGGCTCGCTTTCTTCCTGTACGACGTACTCACGAAATTTGCCGAACTTGCGCGCACGCGCCAGGACACTGCCTTTGCCGAACGCTGCAACACCCACGCGCAGCAACTGCAACACAACATCGAGCGACACGCCTGGGACGGCAAGTGGTATCGCCGCGCCTGGTTCGACAACGGCGAGATGCTGGGCTCGCACACCAGTCCGGAATGCCAGATCGATTCCCTGCCGCAGAGCTGGTCGGTGATCAGCGGCGCCGGCGATGCGCAACGCGCGCTGCAGGCCATGCAATCCGTGGATAGCCGTCTGGTCCGGCGCGAGGCCGGGCTGGTGCAATTGTTCGACCCGCCCTTCGACAAATCCGCACTCGATCCCGGCTACATCAAAGGCTACATTCCCGGTGTGCGCGAAAACGGCGGCCAATACACCCACGGCGCAATCTGGACCGCCACGGCCTTCGCGCTCATGGGCGACCATGAGCGGGCATGGGAATTATTCGGCATGCTCAATCCCGTCCATCACGGCGGCACACCCGAGCAGATCGCCATCTACAAAGTCGAGCCCTATGTCGTCGCGGCGGATGTGTACGCGGTCGCGCCGCACACGGGCCGCGGCGGCTGGACGTGGTACACGGGATCAGCCGGCTGGATGTATCGCCTGCTGATCGAAACCCTGCTGGGTGCAAACCTGGAAGGAGACCAGTTGCGCCTGACCCCGCGCATACGGAAAAGCTGGAACAGCTACAAGATCCATTACCGCTACCGGCAAACCGTATATCACATCACGATCAGCCGACTTGATGCCGGAACGGATGACGCGAATCAACTCTGGCTGGATGGAAGTCTGCTTGCGGAAGAGACGCTGCCGCTGACGGACGACCGCCTTGAACACGAAGTCGAATTGAAAGTCCGCAGCACATGAACCAAAAGGCCGGAGGAAGGCCCCGGCCTTGATTCCAGCAACTGGTTGGCGAGAACATATCCGCAACTTGACGAAGTTATTCGTAACGCGACGTACCCTCGGCAACAATATATCCGTAACCAAGCGAGGCGCCCCAAGTGGGTGCTTTTCTTATTCCAGGTGACTGATATGGATATCGCGGAGGCGATTTTCAACGGAATGAAAAAGCATTGCGCTAAGCTGGCTGCTATCCACAGTTGAACATATGGGTTTTGAACCTGACCATTATTTTCTCGGCCTAAGTAGCCATTCCTAGTTCTCCGCGATATTCCTCCGCAACAAGCCTGACCACCCTGTAGTCGGTGACCTTCCTCGATAAATCCACGCAGGCCCGCCGATACGACCTTTGCGCGATGTGCGCCCGCAAATTGCGCGACAGCGAAGGACTCGTTTTTCTTTATTGGTGCTACACGGAAGACCGGACGGACTAGGGTTTCGCGCCTGTCCGTCATACGCCGTGCCGGAGTAAAGATTAGGTGGCTCTTTCCCGCCCCAATACGGCGGCCAGCATATTTATCGCCATACCTTTCACGAACAAGATGACTCCTCGCAAGCGCAGTGCTTGCACGGGCCCAGCCCCAGCCCGGTTCGCTGTCAGCCGACGGCAGTCAACTTTATTCAGGAGATCACCATGGCCAGCCAGACACAGCCGTTTTCCATTTTCGGGTTTCGTGCAGCATTCATGCGTCATGCTCGCGACGCGATGAGCGGCAGTTCGTCGCGAGTCGCGTGTTATCTGTTCGTGAAAAGATCGCTGGATCTGGTGCTGGGTTCGGTGCTGCTGTGTTGTTCGTTGCCGCTCATCGTCGCGGCCGCTATCGCCGTCAGGCTTGAAAGCAAGGGCTCGCCGTTCTTCATTCAGACCCGCGTCGGCCTGAACGGGAAGCCGTTCAGGATATTCAAGCTGCGCGGCATGTATGCCGATGCGCGGGAGCGGTTTCCGGCGCTATACGATTACAGCAAACACGACAGTCTCGATTTTCATTTTCATTATGAGCAGGACCCGCGTATCACTCGCGTCGGTAATTTCATTCGCAGAACCAGCATCGATGAATTGCCCAATTTTCTGAATGTCGTCCTCGGCAGCATGACCCTGGTCGGGCCACGTCCCGAGATTCCCGATGTCTCTGCACTCTATGGCGAGTATCGCGAGCAGTACCTTGCAGTGAAGCCGGGCGTCACCTGTCTGTCAAAAGTATCGGGACGCGATCTGTTGACCAAGGAACAAACCATCCGGATGGATATCGCCTATATCGAGAACAGGTCTACCGCAGTGGATCTGAAAATACTGTGGGCGACATTCTGGAGCGTAATCAATCGCAAGAATGTATTCGGGCGAAATTCCAATATTGCGAAAAGCTTTTGGCTGGGTGTTCTGCCGAATGCTGCCGAATGCAATAGCGAAGCCTGTGAAGAGGCGAGCTCGCAATGAGTTATCCGAACACCGCCGACACTTCAACAAACTACTGTCATTCACCCACGATGACTTAAGCAATTCAGCGTATTTCATATCGGGGGCTTTTTGCTCAGGATTCATCCATGGGTCGTCAGAAGTTTATGCCGCGAATGCGGCGTGGATTTCTGGCGATGATGGAATGGATCGGTGATCGGGAGGCAAGACATGATTGTAGGTTCCGGGTTGATAGCAAGGGCATTCCTTCACGGCGGCGCGAATGCTTGGGGCGACACATGCTTCTATGCGGCCGGCGTCTCCAACTCGGGGTGCAAGGACGAGCGCGAATACCTGCGCGAACGTGCGCGACTCGATGCCGCCATGGCCGAGTGTTCCCCGAGTGACCGGTTCGTGTATTTCAGCACCTGCAGCATCGAAGATCCCGCGATGCGGGACAGCGAATACGTACAGCACAAGATCGGGATGGAGAATCGCGTCCGCGAGCGCAGCAGGCATCTCATTCTGCGCCTGCCTCAAGTGGCCGGGAGTACGCCGAATCCCCATACCCTGCTGAATTATCTCCATGCCCGCATAGCGCGCTCTGAGCGATTCCATATCTGGAGCGGTGCAACGCGAAATATCATCGATGTGGAAGATGTCGTGAAAATAGCGATGGATCTGATTGCGACGGAAGGGGCGAACGCCGAGACGATCAACATCGCGAACCCGCGCTCGACCATGATGCTCGATATCGTGCATGCCATGGAACGTACTCTGGATACCCGCGCCATTTTCGACATGCTGGACAAGGGCTCGGGTGCGACTATCGACATCGGAAGGATATCGGCATCGATCAGGCGTTGCGGCATTACATTCAGCGACGCCTATCTCGGCGACATCATCGAAAAATATTATGGGGAATGCGGCTATGAAATGGAGCTTTTCCCTGCTTGCCTTGGCAGCTTCCCGACAGTTTTTCACAGGCCCGGCTGGCAGTTATAGAGCGGGTTTGTCTATGTATTGCTGCCGCGCTATTTGCACGGTATTCACCCCCCATGATGACGACGATTTCATCGTCATCCGTAAGCGAAAAGCCGGGGAGATTCCATTTCGCGGAAACCCCATTTCTCGGAAACCAGGCCTCCTACAGTCCGCCCCTTCGGAATGGAGTCTCTTGCATATCCGAATAAGGCATCTGCCGGAGTGTGCGAATTGGTTTCCAGTTCAATACTGGCATCCAGATTTTTAGTGCCGGGCTGCAAGCTCCTGCGTGAATCGGAGCCTGTGTCTACATGTCGTGCAACCGAGGGAGGCGTTATGGAAACCTATGTTAAAAGCAGTTTCAGGGTGGCATTTCAACATTTGTTTAGCGTGTTTTTTGCGCTGCTCCTGTCGAGTGTTTTTTTCCAGCCCGACGCCTATGCCCTGACCATCAACGTGGTCGGCCCCGCCAACGAGGCGGTGGCAGACTATCGCTGGCTGGTGGAAGAAGATGCCACCAAGGCCTCCGTGCCGAACGTTCCCGCCGATGCCAGTAACCGGTCGCTGAACTTCCACACCAGTTATATGCCGGTGGTCGCGGCGGGCAACAGCACGGATCCAGCCAAGTCTCCAACGAACCTCGCGCTTGATGCGGCAAAACGCTATTACGTTTCCGTCCTGCCGCGCAGCGGCTACCAGATGGGCGGTGCGGCGATCGCGCCGGGACAGACTGCGGTGACCATCGTGGTGAACAAGACGCCGGTCCCCACGGCACAGATATCCCTCTTCGTGTATGAGGACAACCATCCCATCAGTGGTGGGCCGAGCCTGCCGCAGGAAAAAGGGCTGGCGAACTTAAGCATCACCCTCAAGGAAGCTGGCGGCACCTACGGTCAATCCGGCGGTCAGGTCACCAAGGATGCCTTCGCCAACCCGATCGGGACGACTTACCAGCAGCTGGCCGACGGCAGTTTCGTCTACAACCCGGATGGCACACCCAAAGTCCTGGCGCTGGGCAACGGCTTCATCAAGTCCGGCCCGGATGGCACGGCGCTGATCAAATACTTGTTCCCGGGAAAATATACCGTCGAAGCAATCCCGCCTGTGGGGTGGCACCAGACCTCCACCTTCGAGGGCACCAAGGGCATCGATGCCTGGGTGAAACCTAACGAGCCACCGTTTTTCCAGGAATTCGGGCCGGCCGGTCACCATATCGACATCGGTTTTGTCAGGGATACCAAGGATACGACCGTGCTAAACGGCACGTCCACCATCACCGGCAGGGTAGTGAACCAGCACATGTCGCGTCCGCCCAATTTCACCTTTGTTCACGGCAGCCCCGTGCCAAATTGCTGGGTCGGACTGAACGAGATGGTCATGGTGGGCGGGCGCGCCGTGTACACCGGTCCGTGCAATGCCGATAGCACCTTCTCCATCCCCAATGTGCCCGCAGGCAACTATCAACTGGTCGTCTGGGACGAGTTTCTCGATCGCCTCTTTGCCACGACCAACGTGACGGTGCCGCCGGGCGGTGGCGTCGTCAGCCTGCTGGATGTGCCTGTGTTCGACTGGTTTGCCCATTACCAGGCCAGCGCCTTTTTCGACACCAACCAGAATGGATTCCGCGATCCGGGAGAAGTCGGCATACCCGACCAGGCGATGAACCTGCGCTTCCGCGATGGCAGCATCTACCAGTCCATGCCTACCGATCTGCAGGGGAATGCCTATTTCCACGAGGTGTTCCCGTTCTTCAACTGGCTGGTGGCCGAGGTGGATTTCGCGCGGTTCAAGGCGACCGGGGCAACGGTCGTGGTGGATAACGGCGGGCAGATACTTCCCCACAACGGCTGGACCATGCCGACCTGGAATCAGCTTAATCCGCAACCGCAATTCGCAACCGATCCCGTCACCGGTGCGGCGACGGCGACACCGCTGGTCGGGCCTGCCGGGAACAACCTGTCGCGGACCGAGACCGGTCCGGTGCTGCTGCAAGGCCTCCAGACCTTCCTCGGCCAGACCAACGTGATCGAGTGGGGAAAATCGAATTATGCGCCGGGCGAGAACGGCGGCATCAGCGGCATCGTCCATTACGGCATCACCCGCGCCGAGAACGATCCGCGCTACGCCGCAGCCGAGAACTGGGAGCCGGGCATTCCGCGCGTGCAGATCAACCTGTACCGCGACTGCGACAACGATGGCAAGATCGACAGGCCCGATCCGGCAGGCGCGGGCTGCCTCAGCCTCAGCTCGACGGGATACGTCGCGGCATTGGCCGATGTCGATAACCACCCGTTCGGCTGGAGCGACGGCACCGCGGCCAAAGGTGCGGAGGACGTAAAACGCAATGCAGCCGCAGCTTACAGCAAGGGCGATGCGGTGGACGTGGCCTGGACCGACAGCTGGGACGACAGCGTAGCCACCGGTTGCCAGGGACCGGCCTTTACATCGAACGGCGTGACCACCGATTGCTATGACGGCCTGCGCAACTTCAACCAGGTGCGTCCGGCCGTGTTCGACGGCGGCTATGCCTTCGGCGGTCCGGCGGGCAAGCCCGAGCTCCCGGCCGGCATCTATGTCGTCGAGGCGATGACGCCTCCGGGTTACCTCCATCAAGGCAACGGCGACCAGAACGTGGCCTTCGGCGATGCACCGGCTCCGTCTCCGCTGGCGCTGCCGCCGGAATGCGTGGGCGATCTGTTGCCCATACCGCAGTACCTCAACCTGTTCAGCGACAGGATGGAGCCCAACCCGGCTTACGATCCTGTCAATCCGGGCATGACCTGGAATCAGTGCGACCGCAAGAAAGTGTCGCTCGTACAGGGCATGAACACGCCGGCCGACTTCCACATGTTCACCGAAGTGCCGGTGGCGGGGCATGTCGTGGGTTTCATCCTGGATCTGTCTTCCAACGAATTCGACCCCAGTGCTCCTACCTACGGCGAGAAGCGTGCGGCATCGTGGGTGCCGGTGTCGATACGCGACTGGTCTGGGCGCGAAATTTCGCGCGTTTATGCCGATCAGTGGGGGCACTTCAACGCGCTGATGCCGTCCACCTACACGATTAATCCGCCTTTCCCGTCGGGCGTGGCGCCCAACATGGTCTCCACCTGCGTAAACGATCCGGGGCCTATCCAGGATAGTCGCGCCGGTTCGCCGACCTTCGGGCAGATGATCGTCGATCCCAACTTCAGCCGGCAGTACAGCCAGTTCTGCTATACCTTCCAGTACCTGCCGGGCAAGACCACTTATCTGGATACGCCGGTAACTCCGGTGGCTGCCTTCGTCGGTTCGGGCCAATTCCCGCTGGACTGCGAGTTCGACGCGGGTACGCCGGTGATCTACTCGGTGGAAGGCAAGACTGCTGGCGGCGTCAGTTACAACGGCCCGTATGTGCAGCCGCCGACCGCCAACACCGCTACCCAGCCACGGCTGACTATCGTCTCGGCTGGTATGGTGGAAGAGCCCAACCCGGCCTTCGACGGCACAGCGGCCACGACCAAGACGATATTCCGCGACCATGGTTTCGGCGCAACCCAGGGAACCGGCAATGTGACGATCGGCAGTCTGTCACTGCCGATCGTCTCCTGGAGCGACGGCATCATCATCGCCCGTGTGCCCAGTGGTGCAAGCACCGGTCAACTGCAGGTCACGCGCGGCAACGGCAAGGCCAGCATCACCGGCGTCACGGTCACGGTCGGCGGCTATGGGCCGACCGCATCCAACGTGATCCGCGTGGTCGCACCCGGCACCAAGATTCAGGCCGCGATCGACGCGGCCAACCGCGGCGACATGATCATGGTGCCGCCCGGGACGTATGACGAGCTGGTCATCATGAACAAGATGGTCCGCTTGCAGGGCTGGGGCGCGCCGGCCACGCACATCAACGCGGCCAAGACGGCCGGGGAGCTGGCGGCCTGGCACAGCAAGGTAGACCAGTTGCTTGCAACAGGCGGCTTCGACCTGCTGCCCGGGCAGATTGCAACAGACCTGTTCAATACGGAAGCGGGGCCGGGCATCATGGTGGTGTCCAAAGCCAGCGGACCGCAGGCCTTCGTCAATGTACGCAACGCGCGCATCGACGGCTTGACCATCAGCGGTTCGGACAATGCCGGCGGCATCTTCGTCAACGGTAACGCCAACTATCTGGAGATCAGCAACAACAAGCTCATCGGCAACAACGGTGTCTATGGCGGCGGCATCCGGCTCGGTCATCCGAACCTGGCCAACCCGGCCGTGGTGCCGGCCAATGACGGCTGGTTCGGTGGCTACACCAACGCGAAAAACAACTTCGTGAAGATCCACCACAACCACGTCACGCAGAACGGCAGCCGCAATGGCGCCGGTAGCGGTATCGCGCTGCATACCGGCAGCCATAACTACAGTGTTACCAACAACCACATCTGCGGCAACTTCTCGATGAGCGGCGGTGGCGGCATCGGTCACCAGGGTTTCAGCAATAACGGGACGATCGCCAACAACACCGTGATCTTCAACCAGACGTACAGCCCGGGCGCGAATGTTTCCGGCGGAGGCATCTTCATCGGCGGACAGGCATCGCTTGCCCCGGCGACCACTCCGCGTCCTTCGCCTGGTGCCGGCAACGTGACGGTGTCGTCCAACCTGATACAGGGCAACCAGGCTGGCGCCGGCGACGGCGGCGGCATCCGCGCCGAGTTCGTCAACGGCCTGGATGTGCGCAGGGCAGCAAACAACCCGGCAGGCTGGTACCAGTTGACGATGACCAACAACACGCTGGTGAACAACATGGCCGCCATGGCGGGGGGCGGCATTTCGTTGCAGGACACCGTGAAAGCCAGCATCACCGGCAACACCGTGGCCAATAACGACAGCACGGCCACGGCCGGGACGGCCTTTCCTCCGGGCAGCCCGAACCTGTCTGCGCCGCAGCCGGCCGGCATCGTAGCGCGTGCTCACAGCAAATTGCTGTTCAACACCATCGGTGCTGCCAGCGGCTATAAGGTGCCGTACTCCAACCCCGTTCTGGCCAACAACATCGTGTGGCACAACCGCTCGTTCTACTGGACGATAGACAGGACTGTCGTGCCGGCCACCTACGGCCTGGTGCCCGACATAAGCGCCGGCCAACCGGCGGTGTACTCCGATCTGGGGGTGCTGGGTACGGTGTTGCAGGGAAACTGGCCGAACTACGCGGATCCCTGGGCGCACAAGCTGAACCCGACTAACAGCATCCTGACCCGCACCCTGGGATATGGCGTCAGTAACAGTGCAACCGCTCCTATGTTCCTGGCGCAGTACTTCAACGGTGACAAGGGGCTGTCCATCAAACAGCCGGGAGCGATCTCCAATATCGCCACGGCGCCTGCGATGGATGAGGGTGGCAACTGGCTGGATGCGCGTTTTGGACCGCTCTCACTGTATCGGCCTTGCCCGACGCCCGGCGCCTGTCAACTGTATGGCGATTACCGCCTGCAGACATACGGCGGGATCGGGGCCAACCCCTGAATTTACTGATATCCGCAGCAAGACGACCGCCGGGATAGGCCCGGCGGATATTGACACCACGGTAGAGCGAAGCTGGCCATTTGACCATGCACACAGGGGAAGTTCGGTTCGACCAACCCTGTAGTCAAATTCCTGTGCCGAATACAGTCTTGAATGTACCCGCATATACGGGATACGCCTGAGTGTGAAAGCCGGCCCTCTACCGAATACTGGCACCCAAGGATATCTGGCAAGAGAGCCGCAAGCTCCGATGCCGAACCGGAATTGGTCAATTCATGTCGTGCAACCGAGGAGGGCATTATGGGAATTCATGTCGAGAGCAATTTCAGGACGACGGTGCAGAAAGTGTCGCGCCTGATCTTTGCGCTATTTATATTAGGCGTTTTTCAGCAGCATAACGCTTACGCCCTGACCATCAACGTGGTCGGCCCGGACGGAGTGACGCCGGTGACCGATTACCGCTGGCTGGTGGAGGAGAATGCCACCAAGGCTTCCGTGCAGAACGTGCCGGCCGATGCCAGCAACCTGGCGCTGAGCTTTCATGCCAGTTATATGCCGGTGGTTGCCGCCGGCGACAGCGTCGATCCAGCCAAGTCTCCCGCCAATCTCGTGCTCGATGCGGCCAAACGATATTACGTTTCCGTCCTGCCGCGCAGCGGTTACCAGATGGGCGGCGCGACGATTGCGGCGGGGCAGGATACTGTGACCATCGTGGTAAACAGGGACCAGGTTCCCACGGCGCAGATATCCGTGTTCGTGTTCGAGGACAACCAGCCCATCAGCGGTACGCCCAGCCTGCCGCAGGAGCTGGGGCTGGCGAACTTCAGCATCACGCTCAAGGAAGCCGGCGGCACTTTCGGCCAGTCCGGCGGTCAGGTCACGCTGGATGCGTTCGGCAACCAGATCGGGACGACCTACCAGCAGAATGCGGACGGCAGTTTCGTCACCAACACGGACGGCTCGCCTGCAGTGCTGAAGCTGGGTAACGGCTTCGTCAAGTCCGGCCCGGATGGCACGGTGATAATCAAATACCTGGTCCCGGCCAAATACACGCTGGAGGCGATCCCTCCCAATACAGGCTGGCATCAGACTTCCACGATAGAGGGCACCAAGGGCATAGATGCCTGGGTCAAGGCCAACGAGCCGGCTTTCTTCCAGGAATTCGGGCCCGCCGGTCACCATATAGACTTCGGCTTCGTGCGCGACCTCAAGGACGCGAGCGTGCTTAAAGGCGCCGCGACCATCACCGGCAGGGTGGTGAACCAGCATATGTCTCGTCCGCCCAATTTCACCTTCTTCAACGGAGGCCCAGTCTCCGAGTGCTGGGTCGGTCTGAACGAGATCGCCGTGATCGGCGGACGCGGTATATACACCAAGAAGTGCAATGCAGACAGCACCTTCACGATTCCCAATGTGCCTCCCGGAACCTATCAACTGGTCATCTGGGACGAGTTCCTCGACCGGATATTCGCTTCGACCAACGTGACGGTGGCCAACAGCAATGTAGACCTGCACGACGTACCGGTGTTCGACTGGTTCGGCCATTACCAGGCCACGGCCTTTTTCGATACGAACCAGAACGGTTTCCGTGATGCCGGCGAGATGGGCATCCCCGATCAGGCGATGAATTTGCGCTTCCGCGACGGCAGCGTCTACCAGTCTGCGGCGACCGATCCTCAAGGCGTGGCCAAGTTCCAGGAAGTGTTCCCGTTCTTCAACTGGCTGGTCGCCGAAGTCGACTTTTTGCGCTTCAAGGCGACCGGCGCGACCGTCGTGGTGGATGAGGGCGGCATGGTTCCTCCCGATAACGGCTGGACGATGCCTTCCTGGAATCAACTCAACCCGCAGCCCCAGTTCGATACCGATCCTGTCACCGGAGCCGTAACGGCAACGCCGCTGGTCGGGCCGGCGGGGAATAATCTTTCCCGCACCGAAACCGGTGCTGTTCTTGTGCAAGGCATCCAGACCTTCCTCGGCCAGACCAATGTGATCGAGTGGGGCAAGGCGAACTACGGTCCGGGCGAGAACGGCGGCGTCAGCGGCATCGTCCGCTACGGCATCACCCGCGCCGAGAACGATCCGCGCTATGCCGCCCCCGAAAATTGGGAGCCGGGCATTCCGCGCGTTCAGGTCAACCTGTATCGCGACTGCGACAACGATGGCAAGGTCGATCAGCCTGATCCTGCGGGGGCCGGCTGCATTGGACTCAGCTCGACGGGATATGTCGCCGTACTGGCCGACGTGGACAACTATCCGTTCGGCTGGAACGACGGCACGGCAGCACAGGGTACGGAAGACCTCAAGCGCAATGCCGCCGCGGCTTACAGCCAGGGCGACGCGGTGGATGTAGCCTGGACCGATAGCTGGGACGACAGCCTGCCCACCGGCTGCCAGGGGGCGACTTTCACCTCCAATGGCGTGACGACCGATTGCTATGACGGCCTGCGCAACTTTAACCAGGTGCGTCCGGCCGTGTTCGACGGCGGTTATGCCTTCGGCGGACCTGCCGGCAAGCCCGAGCTTCCGGTAGGCAACTATGTTGTCGAAGCGATGGCGCCCAAGGGCTATCTGCATCAGGGCAATGGCGACCAGAACGTGGCCTTCGGCGAAGCGCCGGCTCCGACGCCGCTCGCACTGCCGCCGGAATGCGTGGGCGACCCGCTGCCGGTGCCGGAATTCCTCAACTTGTTCAGCGACCGCCTGGAACCGAATCCGGACTATGCTCCCGGCAAGATGTGGAACCAGTGCGACCGCAAGAAAGTGGTCGTCGGGCAAGGCATGAACACCCCGGCCGATTTCTACCTGTTCACCGAAGTGCCGGTTGCAGGCCACATCGTGGGCTTCATTCTCGACGACACGGCCAACGAGTTCGACCCGAATTCGCCGACCTTCGGCGAGAAGCATGCGCCGTCGTGGCTGCCGGTGTCTATCCGCGACTGGTCCGGCCGCGAAATTGACCGCGTCTATTCGGACCAGTGGGGCGCTTATAACGCGCTGGTGCCATCGACTTACACGATCAATTCGCCGTTCCCGTCCGGTGTGGGCCCCAACATGGTCACCACCTGCATGAATGATCCAGGTCCGATCAAGGACATCCGTGCCGGTTCGCCGACTTTTGGGCAGATGATTATCGACCCGAACTTCAACCGCCAGTACAGCCAGTTCTGCTACACGTTCCAGTATCTGCCGGGCAAGACCACTTATCTGGATACGCCGGTGATTCCGGTGGCGGCTTTCGCCGGTCCGGGCCAGTTCCCGCTGGATTGCGAATATGACGCAGGCACGCCGGTGATCTATTCGGTGGAAGGCAAGACCAAGGGCGGCGTGAGCTTCAATGGTCCCTATGTGCAGCAACCGTCCAACGATGCCAACATCTGGCCGCGCCTGACCATCGTCTCGGCAGGCATGGTGGAAGTGAACAATCCGGCCTACGACGGCACGCCGGCCACCACCCTGACCACCTTCCGCGACTTCGGTTTCGGCGCAGCACAGGGCGCAGGCGAGGTGACACTCAACGGCGTGACGCTGCCCATCGTGTCCTGGAGCGACGGCATCATCATCGCCAGCGTTCCGAATAATGCGAGCACCGGTCAGCTGCAAGTCACTCGCGGCAACGGCAAGAGCAGCATCACCGGCGTTACGGTCACGGTGGGCGGTTATGGTCCTACCGCATCCAATACCATCCGGGTCGTTACGCCCGGCACCAAGATTCAGGATGCGATCGACGTGGCCAACCGCGGCGACATGATCATGGTGCCGCCGGGTCGTTACGACGAACTGGTCATCATGAACAAGCAGGTTCGTCTGCAGGGCTGGGGCGCGCCGGCCACGCACATCAACGCGGCCAAGACACCGGCCGAGAAACTGACGGCATGGCGCGGTAAGCTCAACCAGTTGCTGGCTACGGATGGCTTTGACCTGCTGCCGGGCCAGATCACCGGCTTCAATGCGGCCAACAACGAGCCCGACCTGTTCAATACCGAAGAAGGGGCGGGCATCATGGTGGCGGCCAAGGCCAGCGGACCGCAAGCCTTCGTCAACGTGCGCAATGCGCGCATCGACGGCTTCACCATCAGCGGTTCGGATAACGCCGGCGGCATCTTCGTCAACGGCTATGCCAACTATCTGGAGATCAGCAACAACAAGGTCGTCGGGAACTATGGCAGCTACGGCGGCGGCATCCGTCTCGGTCATGCCACGCTGACCGATCCGGCCATTCTTCCCGCCAACGACGGCTGGTTCGGCGGCTATACCAACGCGAAGAACAACAACGTGCGTATCCACCACAACCATGTCGCGCAGAACGGCAGCAACAAGGGCGCAGGCGGCGGCATCGCGTTGTATACCGGCAGCCACGGCTACAAGGTGACCAACAACTACGTCTGCGGCAACTTCAGCATGGGCAGCGGTGGCGGTATCGGTCATATGGGCCTCAGCAACAACGGCACGATCGTCGACAACACGGTGATCTTCAACGAGACGTTCAGCCAGCTTTCGAATGTCTCGGGCGGCGGTATCTTCATCGGCGGTCAGGCTTCGCTTGCGCCGGCGACGACTCCGCGTCTGTCGCCGGGTGCAGGCAATGTGACGGTCACCAACAACCTCGTGCAGGGCAACCAGGCAGGCGCCGGCGACGGCGGCGGCATCCGTGTCGAGTTCTTTAACGGGCTGGACGTGCGCAGGGGAGCGACTACTCCGGCATCCTGGTATCTGTTGAACATGTACCACAACAAGGTGGTCAACAACACGGCCGGGGCGGCTGGAGCCGGCATCTCGCTGCAGGATGCGGTGAAGGCCAATATCGGCAAGAACACCGTGGCCAACAACGACAGCACGGGTACTGCGGGCGCATCCTTCCCGGCCGGCAGCCCGAACCAGTCCTCGCCGCAGCCGGCGGGTATCGTGTCCCGTGCCCACAGCAGTCTGCTGTTCAAGACGATAGGCGCTGCCAGTTACAAGGTACCGTACTCCAATCCGGTGCTGGCGGACAACATCGTGTGGCATAACCGCTCGTTCTACTGGACGATCGACAACGCCACCGTTCCGGCTACTTTCGGCCTGGTGCCCAACATCGGTGCAGGCCAGCCTGCGGTGTATTCCGATCTCGGCGTACTGGGTACGGCGCAGCAGGGAACCTGGCCGGACTATACGAATGGGGACACGCTGAATCCGACCAGCAGCACGCTGACCAGCACCGCAGGCTACGCCGGCAGCAATACGTCGACCGCACCGGTGTTCGCCGCCGAGTACTTCAACGGCAGCCAAGGCCAGATCATCCAGCAGCCTGAGCTGACGACCAGCATCGCAACGGCCGGCGCCTTCGACGAGGGCGGCAACTGGATCACCGTACGCTTCGGGCCGCTGTCGCTGTACCAGCTGTGTCTGACGCCCGGCACCTGCCCGCTGTACGGCGATTACCACCAGCCGAGCTATAGCGGAAACGGAGCGAACCCCTGAGTCGAATCAGTAACGTCGAACCAGCAACTGAAGCATCGCGTTCCGCCGGGATGATCCCGGCGGACATGGAAACCGGAAGGAGATACATCATGAGTTCAGTCAAGTTACGCAAATTGCTGTTCCGGAAATCGCTGCCTTGGCTCGCGCTGGCTGCGTTCGGCGCAGCCGCACTTCCCGCCGGCGCAGCGGTATTCGTGCAGTGTCCCAATGATACCAACGGCGACGCCGTTCCCGACACGGCGACCCCCGGCGTTGTGTGCAAGCACCTGGCCGCCGGCGACGGTTTTGTGACGATGGCCGACGGCAGGGTGTTGTACATGTTCGGCTTTTCCGATGTCACCGGGGTGCCGCCGGATCAGGCCATCGCCAAGGGCATCCTGGCCGCCAATACACCGGGGCCGACCATCGAGCTGCAAGAGGGAGACAAGTTCTACCTGACGCTCACCAACGTCGGCATGGCGATGCGGCCCGATCTGTTCGATCCGCACACGGTGCATTTCCATGGATTCCCACAGGCAGCGCCGGTGTTCGACGGCATGCCGGAGGGCTCGTTCGGCGTCAACATGGGATCGAGCCTGACCTATTTCTACAACGTCTCCGAGCCCGGCACCTTCCTGTATCACTGCCATATGGAAGCGACCGAGCACATGCAGATGGGGATGCTGGGCCAGCTCTATGTGCGCCCGGCGCAGGACGGCACGACCAAGACCTATAACGGCAGGGACTACACCCGCTTCGTCTACAACGACGGCGACGGTTCCACCGGCTACGACAAATCCTACGCGCTGCAACTCAGCTCGTTCGACCACGCGTACCACGAGCTGCATCTGGGCGTGCAGCCGTTGCCGTTCGCCAACATGAAGGATACCTACGCGATGATTAACGGCCGCGGCTATCCGGATACCGCCAATCCCGATCCGCTGCCGGCACCGGCCGATAACGGCGGCCTGGTGTCTCAGAAAATCAGTTCGCTGATCACGCTTAACCGGGCGACGGAAGGCGAGAAGCTGCTGCTCAGACTGACCAATCTCAGCATCACCCGCTACTTCACGGTGGGCGCGCTGGGCCTGCCGATGAAGGTGGTCGGCGCAGGGGCGCATATCGCGCGCGGCCCGGGCGGCAAGGATCTGTACTACGACACCTCATCGGTGACGCTGGGTGGCGGCGAGAGCGCGGACGTCATCATCGACACCGCCGGCGTGCCGGCTGGGACGTATTTTCTGTACACCAGCAACCTCAATTACCTGAGCAACAACGACCAGGATTTCGGCGGAATGATGACCGAAATCGTCATTCAATAACGTGGCGCATATCTAACCGGAAACACAGGAGGCAAAATGAACAAGCTACTTCACCAACTGCCGCAATTGCTGGGTATGGCCACTTCCTTGTTGCTGCTCTCCGTCGCCAACGTGGCGTGGGCGGCGATAGACGGCATCAGCGGACCGGTATTCAACCTGACCGCGAAGGCGGATTACATCTCCACCGGGGACGGCGGCAGCATCTATGCCTGGGGTTACGCCAACGGCAACGGCACGATGCAATATCCCGGCCCCACGATGATCGTCAATCAGGGCGACACGGTCACGATCAACCTCTCCAACCAATTGCCGGTGCCGGTATCCATCGTGCTTCCCGGTCAACAGGGCATCGTCGCCAGCGGAGGCAGCGCGGGCATCATGACGCAAGAGGCTCCGGCGGCGGGTACAGCTGCGGGTACGGTGAGTTACACCTTCACCGCGACCCAGCCCGGCACCTATCTCTATCACAGCGGCACGCAGCCCTCGTTGCAGGTGGAAATGGGGCTGGTCGGCGCGCTCATCGTGCGTCCCTCGGCTGCCGATCCGCTGCACCAAGCCTATGGTCACGCCGCTACCAACTTCGATCACGAGTACCTGTTCCTGCTGACCGAGATGGACCCGGCGATACATGACCAGGTCGCGGCAAAGGTGGCGGCCGGCGGCGCGCTCAATGTGGACACCAGCGCCTATCACCCGGTGCTGTGGTTCATGAACGGGCGCAACGCACCGGACACCATGCTGGGGGCCAACGTGCCCTGGCTGCCGACCCAGCCGTACAACTGCCTGCCGCGCATGCATCCCGGCGAGAAACTGCTGATGCGCGTGGTCAATGCCGGACGCGACCTGCATCCGCTGCACACGCACGGCAACAACTTCACGCTGCTGGCCCGCGACGGTCGGTTGCTGGAAAGCGCGCCGAACGCGGGGCCTGACCTAGCGTCGTCCGACTTCACTCTGCGTGCCGTGCCCGGCCAGACTTACGACGCGATCTTCGAGTGGACCGGCAAGAATCTGGGCTGGGACATCTACGGGCATACCAGCGCAACCCAGGCAATGGCACCGAACGAATACGCGCCGGATCACGGCAAACCCATCCCGGTGATATTGCCCAACCTGCAGGATGTTTCCTTCGGCGCGCACTACAGCGGCAGTCCTTATCTTGGCAGCTTCGGCGCATTGCCGCCGGGGGGAACCATGATCAACGAGGGGGCCGGTTACTTCCACATGTGGCACTCCCACAACGAGCTTGAGATCGTCAATAACGACATCTTCCCGGGCGGCATGATGACGATGCTGATTATCGAACCGGCCAGCGTGCCGATTCCGTAATCCCATTCCGCAATCGCCCCATTCCGTAATTGAGAAGAGAGGAACGCAATCATGAAAATCCAATCGCTACCCATGAATCGGCTCAGCCAGGCACTGTTGATGGCCGGGTTGGTAACCGTTGCGGTGCCGGCATCCGCCGTCGAATACTGGCTGCGCGCCGACACGGTGAATGTGACTATGCCGGACGGCGTCATCGTGCCGATGTGGGGCTACGCGCTGACGGACTTGAACTTCGCGTCGGGTGTGCCCAGCGTGCCTGGACCCGCGCTGGTCGTTCCGCCCGGCGATACGACGTTGACTATCCATCTGCAAAACAATCTGCCCGAAGCGACCTCCATCGTCATTCCCGGACAGGTCGCCGCGATGACGCCGGTGTGGGACAACGGCATGACCGGTGCGCGGCCGTCGGCCACGGCACGGGTGCGTTCGTTCACCCACGAGGCGCTGGTCGGCGGCGGTACGGCGGATTACACCTGGACCAGCGTGAAGCCCGGCACCTACCTCTATCACAGCGGCACGCACCCGCAGGTGCAGGTGCAGATGGGACTGTATGGCGGCGTGAACAAGGATGCGGTCGCGGCCACGGCCACGACACCGGCGCAGGCTTATGCGGGCGTGCCCTACAGCAACGAAGTGACCATGCTGTTCAGCGAGATCGACCCCGCGCTGCATGCGGCGGTGGCCAACGGAAGCTATGGCAGCGCGACCGGGCCGACCAGCACGTTCGAGTACCATCCAAAGTACTTCCTGATCAACGGCAAGTCCTATGCCGCCGGAGATGCTCCGCTGGCGGTGGTGCCGGCGGGACAGCGGACATTGATGCGCTTCCTCAACGCCGGGTTGCAGACCCATGTGCCGGTGATCAACGGCACGTATTTGAAAATGATCGCCGAGGACGGCAACCCCTACCCGTGGCCGGCCAACCCGCGCCAGCAATATTCGGTGCTGCTGCCCGCAGCGAAGACCGTGGACGCAATCCTGACGCCGCAACTGGCGGCCGGCACCGCGCCTAATCGCTATGCGGTCTACGACCGCAGGCTCAACCTGACCTCCGGCGCGGCGCAGGACGGCGGCATGCTGGCGATGCTTGAGGTTTCCGGCGGCGGCACCGGCAGTCCGCCTGCAATCACTTCCAGCCCGACGCTGACGGCGACGCAGGGACTGGCCTATGCCTACAAGGTGACGGCCAGCGATCCGGACGGCGGGCCGCTCACCTTCACGCTGGACAACGCGCCTGCCGGCATGACCATCAAGACCACGTCGAACTATATCGCCTGGGCCGGCTGGCGGCCGACCAGTGCCCAGGTCGGGCCCCAGGACGTGATCGTGCGCGCGACCGACCCGAGCGGGCTGTCCACGACCCAATCCTTCAGCGTCGCGGTGGCCAACGTGAACGATGCGCCAGTGGCGACGAACGACGCGTACGACATGGTCAAGGGTGGCACGCTGAGAAAGAGTGCACCCGGTGTGCTCGCCAACGACATCGATCCTGATGTCGGAGACACGATCACTGTCGGAACATGGGGCCTGCCGTCGATCGGCACGCTTTCACGGAATTTCAGTGGTGCCATCGCTTATACCCCGCCGGCGGATTTCACCGGCATTGTGAAATTCACATACCGGGCGAAGGACAATCTTGGTCGCGCCAGCAATCTTGCCACTGCGACTATTTCAGTCCGGGCCAACCGGGCGCCGGTGACGGTGGACGACACGGTAGCCACGGCGGCCAATACTCCGCTGGTCATCAATGTGCTGGGCAACGACAGCGATCCGGATACCGCCATCGATCCGGCCAACCGCATCGCCCCTGCGACGGTGTTCATCCCGACCACCGGCAAGCCCAACAACGGCGGAACGGTGACGGTGAATGCGAACGGCACGATCGGCTATACGCCCAGACTGAACTTCACCGGCACCGAGGTATTCATGTATGCGGTCAAGGATACCTACAATCCGGCTTCGATCTCGAAGGCGGCCTATGTGCGGGTCAACGTGCAGTGAAGAACAGGCCGGCTCCGGCAGTCTTGCGGAGCCGGCTTAATCCTAGGCTGGCGTAATAACAAGCAGTAAGGAGGCAAGTTGTGAGCGAATACGACGATGTGAATTCGGCGATGTCCGGATGGAAAAAATCCACAGTCGGGACATTGCGGCTGATGGTTATTGCAATCGGCTGCGGCATAGTCCTGAGCGGTTGCGCCGGCAAATCGAACGGCAGCTATTTTTCCGGCACGCAAAGCATGCCGCTTGCCGTCGCGGCCCCGGCGCATGCGGCAGAAGACAAGCTGGGGATACGGCTTGAAGGCCTGCGGCTTTCCGCTGCGGGTTACATGCTGGACTTTCGTTATCGCGTGATCGATCCGGCCAAGGCCGCACCGCTGCTGGACAAGAAGATCAGGCCCTATCTGCTGGATGAGGCGAGCGGGGCGCAACTGGGCGTGCCGGATACCGCAAAACTCGGGCAATTGCGCACGACGGCGCGGAACAAGATCGTTCCCGATCAGGATTACTTCATCCTGTTTGCGAATCCCGCTCGCTTCGTCCAGGCAGGAAACAGGATGACGCTGGTGATGGGCGATTTGCGCATCGAGAATCTTGCCGTCGAGTAAGTCATGGAAGAGCGGAGGCAGGGCTATGCGCGACGCAAAATCGAGGTCGATGCGTGCATGCGGAGCAGCCATGCTGGCGCTCGCATGGTGCGCCGGAGTGCAGGCCGCGGTCATGCAGGCGCCAGTTAAGCAGACTCCGGTCAAGGCCACAGCCATCGATCCCGAACTTGAAGCGGAACTGTCCGCGCGTGCGCCGTACGAGGAAGTGGCGGTGATCGTCTCGCTGGTCGGCAAGCTGAACCATCGTCCCTACGCGGTAAAAGACCGGCGGCAGCGCGACAACCGTTTGTTCAGGGCACTCAAGGAAAACAGGAAGATCGAGCGAGAGTCTCACAAGGAATTTCTGCATGGGCGCGGGGTGCGTCGTATGCAGGAATTGTGGACAAGCAACAGCATCGCCGTGACGGCAAGCGCCGACGTCATCAGGGAACTGGCGTTGCGTGCCGGCGTGGAAAGCATCCGCCTCGATTCGATATTGCAGGCGCCCGCGGTGAGCTACGGCGGCACCGCCACGCCCGAGTGGAACCTGAATGCGGTGGCTATCCCCGACTTGTGGGCGCTGGGCTATACCGGCGCCGGCATCGTCGTCGCCAATATGGACACCGGCGTCGATCCGTATCATCCCGACCTGGCCGGAAGATGGCGCGGCGGCGGCAACAGTTGGTTCGATCCGCACGGCGAGCATGCCACTCCCCACGACTTCTCCGGACACGGCACGCAGACCATGTCCATCATGGTCGGCGGCGACATCGGCGGCAGCGCCATCGGCGTCGCGCCGGGCGCTGCCTGGATCGCGGCCAAACTCTACAACGATGCCGGGTGGGCCAGGTATAGCGATATCCATCTCGCTTTCCAGTGGCTGCTTGATCCAGACGGCGACCCGGCGACGCTGGATGCGCCGGATGTGGTCAACGCATCCTGGGGGCTGGTGGGCAGCGCCGGACAGTGCATCATGGAATTCGGCAACGACATCAATGCGCTGAAGACGGCGGGCATCGCCGTGACGTTTGCCGCCGGCAACGACGGTTCCGCGCCGCTGACCAGCCTGAGTCCGGGCAACAATCCGGCGGGGTTCGCCACCGGTGCAGTAGAACCTACGCTGGCCGTTGCGAGTTTCAGCGCGCGCGGCGAGTCGGCCTGCGACGGCACGGTCTATCCGAAAATGGTCGCGCCGGGGGTGAATATCAATGCGGCGGATTTGTCGTTCGGCGGGCTGCCGCTGTACTCGTCCGTTTCCGGCACCTCCTATGCCGCGCCGCATACCGCCGGGGCGATGGCGCTGCTGATGAATGCCTATCCCGGCGTCGGCGTCGGCGATCTCGAAGCCGCGCTGACGCAGAGTGCGCAGGATCTGGGCGTGGTCGGCGCAGACAACAGCTACGGCTACGGTCTGGTCAATGCGCTGGCCGCTTACCAGAACCTGCATGCAAGGCTGGGCAGTCCTCCGGAGATCGTCTCGACGCCGACGCCCACGGCCACGCAGGGATTGTCTTACGCCTACAAGGTCATGGCCGGCGATCCGGACGGCGGGCCGCTCGGCTTCACGCTGGACAATGCGCCCGTCGGCATGACCATCAAGACGACATCTGACTACATCGCCTGGATAGGTTGGCGGCCGACCAGCGCACAGATCGGGACGTATGACGTGACCGTGCGGGCGACCGACCCGGCCGGGCTGTACGCCACGCAATCCTTCAGTATCGCCGTGGCCAAGGCGAACGCCGCGCCGCTGGCGGCCAACGATGCTTACACCATGATTAAGGGCGGCACGCTGAACGTCGCCGCACCCGGCGTGCTCGCCAACGACAACGATCCCGACGCCGGCGACACGCTCACCGCCACGAACTTCAACCAGCCGCAGGTCGGCACGCTCGCAGGCAAAGCTGACGGCAGCTTCCGCTACACACCGCCGCCGACTTATACCGGCATGACCAGCTTCAGTTATCTGGCGCGCGACAGTGCCGGCCTGGCCAGCAAGACCGCCGGCTTCGTCTCGATCGCGGTCAGGGCCAACAAAGCCCCGGTGACGGTGGGCGACACGGATAGCACATGGCCCGGCACGCCGGTGACGATCTATGTACTGGGCAACGACAGCGACCCGGATACCGCGATCGACCCGACCAACCATATCGATCCGGCGACGGTGTTCATTCCGTTCACCGGCAAGCCGGATCATGGCGGCAACGTGGTCGTGAATGCGGGCGGCAGCATCACCTACACGCCCAAGCCCGGCTTCATCGGCATCGAGACGTTCATGTACGCGGTCAAGGATAGCTACAGCACACCGGCTATATCGAAGGCGGCTTATGTGAGGGTCGATGTGTACTGAGGAGGCGGGCGGACTGACGGGCGAAATCGGCCCGGCGCGGACATTCCTCCCTTTGAAAAAGGGGGAAGCAGTGTGTGTTGCCGTCTTGAGGCGGTTCGCAGTTTTGAGGGGATCCCCCAAATAAGCCCCCGGCTTTGCCGGGCAATTTAACTGTTCAACATGGAAACGAGAGAACGGGAGATGCCATGAAATACCAGGAAATTTTGATGATTTTCGCAATTCTGTTGGGGGTCGCCGCATCGGCGAGCGGTGCGAAGCTGGCCTATGCCGAAACGGAATATCACCACCATCAGCACCACGCCATGCCCGACGGTTACCAGCGCTCGTCCGCGTCCTACACCATTCCCGATGTCAGGCTGGTGGACACGGACGGGGCGCAAGTCGCGTTGCGCGACGGGCTGGGCGGCGACGAGCCGGTCATGCTGAATTTCATCTTCACCAGTTGCACCGCGATCTGTCCGGTGATGAGCGCCACCTTCATGCAGGTGCAGGAAGCGCTGGGCGACGAGCGCCGCAAGGTGCGCATGGTGTCCATTTCCATCGACCCCGAAAACGACACGCCGGCCAAGCTCAAGGAATACGCGGGCAGATTCCACGCGGGATCGCAATGGCGCATGTTGACCGGAAGCGTCGAGGACAGCATTGAGGTGCAGCGCGCCTTCGATGCATACCGCGGCGGCAAGATGAACCATGCGCCGGTGACTTTCCTGCGGGCAGGCGGCCACGATAAATCCTGGGTGCGTCTCGACGGCTTGGTCAGCGCATCCGACATCGTTCAGGAGTACCGAAAACTTGCGGCACATTAACGGGCATGGCAAGTGCGCCGCCCCTGATTATGAAACGTGCCATGCCCGTTTCCCCCTATTCAACTTTCCCCCGCAAGCGAGAGAAAGGGCGAACGAATCGCTGCGCGAGTTTCACGTTAACGCATACGCGCTGCTGGCCGCGTTCTTTCTGGCCATTCCCGCCGCTTATACCGCGCATGCGGCCTCTTCATCCGCGGATGAAGAGGCCGGCAAGCGCATTTATCTCGAAGGCATGCTGCCTTCGGGCGAACCATTGCGCGGCAGGCTGGACAACGGCGTGGTGCTGAGCGGCTCAGACGCCGCCTGCGTCGCCTGCCATCGGCGCAGCGGGCTGGGCGGCGGCGAAGGGCAGAACACGGTGCGTCCGATTGCCGGAAGGTTGCTGTTCGAGTCGCCGCCGGTCCGGAACAAGCCGCGCCCCGTCTCGCCTTTTAGCGTCGTGAAACCCCGTCCCGAATACACCCTGGCCGCATTGGCCCGCGCGCTGCATTCAGGCGCGGCGCCGGGAGGACGCATGCTGGATGCCTTGATGCCGCGCTTCGAACTGCGCGACGAAGAGGTCATGCAACTGTCCCTGTATCTGAAACGGCTGGGGCCTTCGACTGCACCGGGCGTGACCGATAGCGAAATTCATTTTGCCACCGTCGTCGCACCGGATGCCGCGCCGGCGCAGGAGGCGGCGATGCTGGCGGTGCTGCGAGCTTTCTTCGCCGACAAGAATGCGGGCACCCGCCAAGAGCAACGGCGCAGGGAGATAGGCCGCAACGTGGTCGGCAGCGAGCAGATGTATCGCGGCTACCGGGATTGGCAACTGCACGTATGGAAGCTGGACGGGCCGCAGGAAAGCTGGCCGGCGCAGCTTGAGCGCCATTATCGGCGGCAGCCGGTGTTCGCGATATTGAGCGGAATCGGGGCGGGCGACTGGCGGCCGATGCACGAGTTCTGCGAAGAGAACGAGATTCCCTGCCTGTTCCCCAATGCCGATTTTCCGCCGCTTGCGGAGGACGGATATTCCTCTTTTTATTTTTCGCGCGGACTCGCACTGGATGCCGAGGTGCTGGCAACGCACCTGTCCGATCAAGAGCTGGACGACGGCATCGTGCAGGTGTACCGCGACGATGCCGGCGGGCGAGAGTCGGCGTACGCATTGCGCGAGGCGCTACAGCGTCGCGGTTTCGGCAATGTCGTCGATCATCCGCTGCCCGGCGGGCAAGCGGCGACCGAAAGGTTCTGGATACGGCTGCTGGACGCAGAGCGTCCGGGCTCCTTGATCCTGTGGCTGGGCGATGCCGACATCTCCGGCCTCCCGCTCGGGGAGGATGCGCCGCCCTGGCTGAACAGCCTCTACCTGTCTGGCCGCCAGGTCGCGCAACCGGACCGGTTGCAGCCTGCGGCAGGTTGGCTGGACAAAATCCGCATCGTGCATCCGTTCGAAATGCGGGAACGCCTCGCGCCGCGCATGGCGCGCATGGGCGCGTGGCTGCGGGCGCGGAACGTTCCGCCGGCGGACGAGCGCATTCAGGCCAACGCCTATTTCGCGGCGACCATCGCCGGCGATGCGTTGGCGCACATGGACGAAAACTTTTCGCGGGATTATTTCATCGAGCGCGTCGAGCACATGACGGAGCAATCGCTGTTTCCCTCCGTCTATCCGCGCCTGAGCCTGGGGCCGGGTCAGCGCTTCGCATCCCGGGGGGCTTATGTGACCGGATACGCGCAGGACGGCGAACGCAGGATCGTTCCGCTGAGCGAATGGATCGTGCCGTAATTTAGCCAAGTAGGGTGGGCACGTTTTTTGTGCCCACGCGGAAATATGTCCCGCAACAGCGTGGGCACAAAAAACGTGCCCACCCTACCAAACTGAATACCTTGCCCGTTAAGGGCGAGCGTTGAGCCAGGCTCGATCGTCGAGCTTTTTTAACCGTAGACCAGGAGAACCGCCATGAAGAAAATCGCATTATTGTTGAGTAGCAGCCTGCTTGCCGCCGCATTCGCCATCCCCGTTCATGCCGACGAATACGGCAGGTCCGGCATGATGAAAGGCGAAGGCATGATGAAGGGCGAAGGCATGATGGGCATGAAGGGGGATTGCATGATGGATATGGATGGCATGCGCGGCGACTGCCGGATGATGGGCGCGCATGCCATGACCGGCACGATCGACAAGATCGACCATGCCAAGGGGACGCTGATGCTGAAAAACAGCGCGGCGGACATGATGCTGCATTTCCCGCCCGCCGCCATCAAGGACCTCAAGAACGGCGACACCATCACGGTCAAGCTGGGGTTCGCCAAGGGCATGCCGGCCAAGTAGACCGGCTGGTAGTCGCAGCGTATATGCAAGGGCCGGCCGACAGCCGGCCTTTGTGGTTTATCGCACAGACGGAAATTGGGTAGCATGCGCCGCGCCGCGGAAGGTATCATGCTCATCCCTTGGGGTGATGAGGCTGCAACCATGACATTGTTTGCCGCGGGAAGCCGAAATTTTTCCGTCAGATGCATCAAGCCGTTCCTGCCATTGCTGGCCTATATCGCGCTCGCCCTGCTGGTCGCGGCGCTCTATTTTTTCTCCTTCCGCCAGATCGAGGTGCTGATCCAGGACGAAAAGCTGCGCGACCTCGGCGCGATCGCCGACATGAAGGCCCATCAGATTGCGGCATGGCGCGATGGCTACAAGCGAGAGGGAGAAGCTCATACGCGCAATTCGACTCTCGCCATCGAGTTCGGGCAATGGCTGGACGAGGGCGCGCCATCCAATGGGCGCCGGCAGAGCCTGCTCCGGATGCTGGTCGAGCTGCAGCACGCGGAGAACTACAGGAGTCTCGCGCTGCTGGATCGGCAAGGCAGGGTGAGACTGGCGCTTCCAGCCGCATCCGCTTTCGACGCTGAAGATGTGCAGCTGGCAATGCGGGCGATGGGGAATCGGGAATTGTTGCTCTCGGACATCCACCGCAACGGACAGGGAATCCGCATCAATCTGGTCGCGCCGCTCACCGTCGGCGACAAGGACTCCGCCGTCGGCGCGCTGGTGTCGCAGATCGATCCCGACGACTACCTTTATCCGCTGATCCGCGCCTGGCCGATGCACAGCGCAAGCGCCGAGAGCCTGCTGGTGCGGCGCGACGGCGACGATGTGCTGTTCCTCAACGACCTGCGCTACCGGAAGGGGGCGGCGCTCACGCTGCGCATCCCGGCGGACGAGCCCGACCTGCCGGCGGCGATGGCGGCGCGCGGGGGGGCGAGCGCTGCGGGTGGCATCGATTACCGCGGCGTCCCGGTCGTCGCCGAGATGCGCCCGGTGGCAGGCACGCCCTGGTTCGTCGTGAGCAAGGTCGACCGGGACGAGCTGTTCGCCCCGGTCGATCGGCTCAAACAATGGTCGACCAATCTGGGACTGGGCTTCGTCGGGGCCGGCGGGCTGCTGGGGTTTTTCTGGCTGCGGGGGCAGCAGGCGCACCTGAGGAGCCTGCAGGCGCTGCATGCCGCGGCGATAGAGCGCGAAATGCTGATGATGCATTTCGAATACCTGACCAAGTACGCCAACGACATCATCCTGGTGGCCGACGGGGCGGGCAACCTCATCGAGGCCAACGAGCGCGCCGAGCAGGCTTACGGATACAGCCGGGAAGAGTTGCTGCACATGCCCGTCCACAGTCTGTGCGATCCTGCCGATGATGCCGGCCCCCTCCGGTGGCAGGTTGCGCATTGCGATGAACAGGGCGAGTCCCGCTTCGAGGCCGTCAATCGGCGCAAGGATGGATCGCTGTTTCCGGTCGAGGTCAGCGCCCGCGCGATCGAGATAGTGAGCATCAAATATTTCCAGCTCATCATCCGCGACATCAGCGAGCGCAAACAGACGGAGGATGCACTGCGGAGGAGCGAGACCCTGCTGAAGAAATCGCAGCAGATGGCGCATATCGGCAGCTGGGAGCTGGACCTGAAAGAAAATACCCTCCACTGGTCCGACGAGAATTACCGCGTTTTCGAGGTCGATCAAAGCCGTTTCGGCGCTTCCTACGAAGCATTCCTCGACGCCGTGCATCCGGACGACCGCGATTGGGTGAATCAGGCCTATACCGACTCGGTGCGGAACAAGAAGCCATACAGCATCGTTCACCGTTTGCAGTTTCCGGACATGCGGGTCAAGTTCGTCCAGGAATGGTGCGAGACCTTTTACGACGAAGCCGGCAAACCGCTGCGCTCGATCGGGACGACCCAGGATGTCACCGTGCAGCAAATGTTCCTGCAGGCATTGCGCAAGTCGTCGCAACGGATCGAGGATCTGTACAACCTCGCTCCGTGCGGCTATCACTCGCTGGACAAGGGCGGCGTCATCGTCCAGATCAACGACACCGAACTGCAGTGGCTGGGCTATACGCGGGACGAAGTGCTCGGCAAAATCAATTTCGAGGATTTGCTTACGCCCGGCTACCGGCAGTTTTTCCACGACAACTATCCCGGATTCAAGCAAAGGGGTTTTGTTCGCGACCTGGAATACGAACTGGTGCGCAAGGACGGATCGAGTATATTTGTGCTGCTGAACGCGACGGCGGTTTACGACGACGACGGGGAATACCTGATGAGCCGCTCGACGCTGTTCGACATCACCGCGCGCAAACAGGCCAAGGACGAGTTGCGCCTGCAGGGCGCGATCCTTTCCCAGATGGAGGAGGGCGTCATCCTGGTGCGCGCCGACAGCGGCACTATCGTCTATGTCAACCCCAAGTTCGAGCAGATATTCGGCTATGCTCCCGGCGAGATGGTCGGGCTGCATGTCAGCCGGCTCAATGCGCCGACGACGGAGAGTCCGGAAGAAGCGGCGGGAGAAATCATGGCGGCGCTGCATGACCAGGGGCGCTGGGAAGGTGAAATCCAGAACATCAGGAAGGACGGCAATTCCTTCTGGTGCCATGCGGTCGTCTCGACGTTCGAACACCACGACTACGGGAAGCTCTGGGTGTCCACCCACGAGGACATCACCGCGCGCAAGCAGGCGGAGGAAGAACTCTACGAAAGCGAGAAGCGCTTCCGCTTCCTTGCCGAAAACGCCACCGACATGCTCTATCGCATGTCTCTTCCGGATGGGCGTTACGAGTACGTGAGCCCGGCATCGCTGACCATGTTCGGCTACACGCCGGAAGAATTCTATGCTTCGCCCGCGCTGATTCGCGCCGTCATCCACCCCGCCTGGCACGGGTGTTTCGAGGAAAAGTGGGCGAAGCTGATTGCGGGGGAAATACCGCCGACCTACGAGTACCAGATTGTCCACAAGCGCGGCGACACCCGCTGGATGAACCAGCGCAACACCCTGATTCTGGACGGCAGCGGCAAACCGGTGGCGATCCAGGCGATCGTCACCGA